>Ga0213839_1000547_pt1 | contig 41367 bp, 27 predicted proteins | sample SWPATP21_FD_160075 | JGI IMG/M metagenome (GOLD analysis project Ga0213839, IMG submission 160075) | Coastal seawater microbial communities from Marineland, Florida, United States - SWPA TP2 #1 | ecosystem: Environmental > Aquatic > Marine > Coastal | place: USA: Florida | collected 2016-08-14
CGCGGCGGGTCGATGCGGCTGTGGCACCACGAGGGCCGCTGCAACGCCTTCTTCGAGATGGAGTGTCCGAAGGACGCCACCTGCAATCCGCCCCCACCCGAAGACATCGACTGCCCCGAGCGCTACCGGCCCCCACCCCCGCAGCCCGTCGTGGATCCGAAGCGCATCGTGCGCCGCCCCGACGGCACCTGCTACGAGCAACGGGAGACGAAGTGCCCGGAGGGGGCGCGCTGCAATCCACCCCCTCCCCGCAAGGTCCCCTGCCCTCCCGAGGCGCCCGAGGAACCTGCCACGAGGGAGCCCGCCCCCTCCGGCACCGATCCAGCCACGAGGGAGCCCGCCCCCTCCGGCACCCCCACAAGGTGAACGGAGCCATCGCCTCGGGCTGGGCGGCGCGGGTGCACGCCGAATACCGCTCGGCCGCCCTGGTCCAGCAGCTGGGCCACGAGTGGCTCGTCGCGGGTGCCTCCCCGGACCTCGTACGGGACGCCCACCAGGTCGTGCAGGACGAGCTGGTCCACGCCGACGACGCCGCGCAGGTCCTCAGGGCCGCAGGAGGACCTCTCGAGCCCATGGTGGAGGCCGACCTCTGCCTCCCCTGGACCACCCTCGGCCACCGCCACCGAGCCCTCGTCGGCGGCCTCGAGCTGCTCGCCCTCAACGAGTCCCTCGCCGTTCCCCTCTTCGCCCGGATGCGCCAGCGCACCACCCAGCCCGACGCCACAGCGGCCCTCCAGCGAATCTGCAGCGACGAGCCACGCCACGCCGCCCTCGGATGGACCTTCCTCGCCTGGGCCATCGAGGCCTGGCCAGACGCCCACGCCTTCTTGAAGGAGTGGACCCCCCATGCCATCGCCCGGCAGGAAGCCGCCTACGCCAGCCTGCCGGAGGACCGCTGGCCCGTCGACGACCCGCGCTTCGCCTGGGGCCTCCTCGACGGCGCCGGCTACGCCCAGGTGGTCGACGAGCACCACCGGGGGGTGCTGCGTCGCCGCCTGGAGGAGCTCGAGCTCCGCTGACCGTACTCGACACGGATACGGTTCCCCCGCTCCAACCCCACTCTCCTGTGACACCCATGTCGCGGATCGGGCATGGTGCCGGTGAGTCGGTCGGGGAACGCCCCCGTCCACAGCCCCTTCGCCGCATTGGCACAGCGTCTGCATTCTCTCGGTTCGACGCCCACGCCTCAGCCCAGGAACCACCATGACCCGCTTCATCGCACTCACTGCTCTGCTCGCTACCTGCGGAAGCCCGGCCGGTCTCGACGACCCCCGCTTCGCCACCGGTTCCACCTCCATGGTCACGGCGAAGGAGGGCCCGGTCCTCTACGCCGTCAACGTCGACGAGGGGAGCCTCTCCCGCCTCGACGCCGACGCCGGAGACCTCTCCGAGGTCGACCTGGGTGCGGAGCCGATCCGCGTCGCCCGCGTCGGCGACGAGCTGTGGGTCACCCTGCGGGGTGAGCGCTCTGTGGCCATCGTCGTCGACCAGGACGGGGAGCTGGTCGTCGACGGGCGCATCGACGTCGGTGCCGAGCCCTTCGGGATCGTCGCCACCGAGAACGGCAAGCGGGTGTACGTCGCGGTCTCCCAGGAAGGGCAGGTCATCGAGTTCCACGGCCGCAAGCGGTCCGAGGAGCGCCGCTTCGACGTCATGCACGACGCCCGCTGGCTGGCGCTGCATCCCGCCGACCGCATCCTGTACGTCGCCGGCCCCTACGGCGACCGCATCGCCTTCATCGACCTCGAAGAGGGCACGGTCGCGACCAAGGAGCAGCCCGGCGCGACCCGCCCCACCGAGGACGGCGTCATCGACCTTCTGGGGCGCTTCACCGGTGACCCCGCCATCACCCCCGACGGCGACCGGGTGGGCTTCCCGATGCTCTACGTCGACAACGACACCAGCGTCGACGTCCCGGACGACGACCGCCCGTCCCGCGACGGCTACGGCTCCAGCGGCATCGACGTCTCCCGGATGAACCCGAGCCTGTGGGAGCTCGAGCTCGACCCCGAGACGGGCATTCCCGAGACCGGGGACAACGACGAGTCCCTGGTCTTCCTCGCCGACAGCCTGGTGTCCCACGACGAGCGCCGCTCCACCATCATCCGCTCCTTCCCCTCCGCCGTGCAGGCCCATCCCAGCGGCGCCGAGTGGGTGGTGAGCTTCGAGGGGTCCGCCGCGGTCGCCGCTGTCTCGCTGCGAGGCGACTCGGGGGTCGGTGGTGGCGGAAAGGACATCGCGGTCGCCGACACGGCCACGATGGTCCCCGGCGAAGTCGGCGACGAGTTCTTCCGCGGCAACACCAACCCCACCGCGAACGGCTTCGTCCTGCGCAGCATCCGCATGGCCGGTACCCAGGTCGGTCCCAGCTCCGTCGCCTTCCTCGACACCGAGGATGCCGCCTACCTCCACAGCTGGCTCGACCGCTCCGTGTCCCGGCTCCCGATGGACGACATGGTCGACGGCCTGGACGGCGAGGGCTTCCAGCCCACCCCGGAGGCCTTCGCGGGCCGGCGCCTGACCGACTCCGCCCTGGCCACCGAGGTGGAGGAAGGACGCCGGCTGTTCTTCAGCGCCATCGACCCCCGCATGGCCGGCGCAGGCGCAGGGGTGTCGTGCAGCACCTGCCACTTCGACGGCCGCAACGACGGTCTGACCTGGACCCTCGACGGGCAGCCCCGCCAGACCCCGTCGCTGGCCGGACCGGTGCAGGACACCGCCCCGTTCACCTGGTCCGACGAGGTGGCGTCGGTGGCCGACGAGGCCATGCTGACCACCAGCCTCCGCATGGGCGGCGGTCTCGAGCTCCACGATGCAGAGCTCGTGCAGGCCTACGTCGAGTGGTCCCGCCTCCCCGACACCGCCCGAGGCAACGCGGCCCAGATCAAGCGCGGCAAGGCCCTCTTCGAGCGGGCGGACGTCGGCTGCGCCAGCTGCCACAGCGGCGACGCGGCCACCGACAATGGCTTCCACCTTCTCTACGGCGACCTGCCGACCCAGACCCCCACGCTGCGGGGCATCGCCGCCACCGCCCCCTACCTCCACGATGGCTCGGCCGAGACCCTGATGGATCTGCTCGAGCGGGTCCGCGACGGCAGCATGGGGAACACCTCCTCGCTGTCCGACGGCGAGATGGAGGACCTCGAGGCCTACCTGAAGAGCCTCTGACGGCCCGGGGTGTGATCATCATGCCGAGCCCGGCGCGAGGTGTTGGGGGTTGGTACCTGACCCCCTCAACCCCTAGGAGGACCACCAGCCACCCGGCCCCGACCCATTCCTCGGCAGCTGCATGTTCGCGACGACGCTGCCGCCGGCGCCAGTCTCTCCGTGTCCCTTCTCCGTGCCCTCAGCGTCTCCGTGGTGAGCCCCAGAGGTGCATCCCGGATGGTCCGCGCAACACGAGATCCACACCCACAGCTACGGGCTGACAGCTGAAGGTGTGGTTCAGCCACGGATCACGCCCGCGTGACGTGGCTCCTGGTCTGGGGACTCGGCCGAAGCGGCGAGAAGCCCGCTTCACCGCGGAGACGCGGTGAAGCGGAGGACGTCGTGGAGAGGGTCTCAACGACGCGGTCCGTCGGAGGCATCCCCTCTCGTTGCGACAACCCCGGGCCTTGGGGCAGGTCGCGTCGTCGAAAAGGTTGTTTTGCCCGTGTGGCGTGCACGCCAACTCCCTCGATCTGTCGCAACGAAGGGGGATGGTCCGTCACGCGGTCGCAGAACGGGGAGATGCCTCTCGCCACGCCGCAAGGTGTTTCCTGGCGGAGCCTGACCCCAAGTCGCCCGTGGGGACCACACGATGCCTCCGATGGTCGGCCAACCGGGAGCCTCTCCGTGAATCACACCCATGGTCCGGAAGAGGCCTTGCCGCCATTCCCACATGAATGTAGGAATGGTCATGGACGACCTCCTCACCTCCGTCGCAGCTGTCATCGCCCGCACCACGGACCCCGAGCGCGCCCTCGGTCCCACGCTCCGCCTCCTCGCAGAGGTCGGTGGCGTGGCCCGGGCCGGCCTGTGCATCTGGGACCGACGGGCCGATCGCATCGATCTCATCGCCGCCCACGGCCTCACCCCGGCCGAGACCCGGCGTATGTCCTGGGCGCCCGGCCACGGCGTCATCGGGCGCGCCGTGCAGCTCGGTGAACCCCAGGTGGGCTCCGACCTGCTGGCGGTCCCCGTCGCTGCCGACGGCGAGATCCTCGGCGCCATCGCCGGCGTGAAGCCCGCCGACCCCGAGGCCTCCATCGAGCGTCTCCGCGTCGTGGCGGGGCTGCTCGTGCCGGTGGCCCTGCGCTTCGGACGGGTCCAGAGCGCCGAGAATGCAGAGACCGAGGCCGAGCAGCCGCCGGAGATCATCGGCCGCGCCAAGCCGATGCGAGCCCTCTACCAGGCGATCTCCCAGGTCGCATCGGGCGCAACGACGGTCCTGGTGCTCGGCGAGTCCGGCACCGGCAAGGAGCTCGTGGCCAGCGCCATCCACCGAGGCTCCGACCGCGCCCGCCGCCCCCTCGTGACCGTCAACGTCGCGGCACTGCCGGAGACCCTGGTGGAGAGCGAGCTCTTCGGCCACGAGGCCGGCGCCTTCACGGGGGCCCAGGGCCGCCGCAAAGGTCGGTTCGAGCTCGCCAACGGAGGCACCCTCTTCCTCGACGAGATCGGCGACCTGGCCCCCGCCAGCCAGGTGAAGCTCCTCCGGGTCCTCCAGGAGGGGGAGATCCATCGCGTCGGCAGCAACAAGCCCATCCCCGTCGACGTTCGCATCATCGCCGCCACGTCGCGGGACCTCGATGCGATGGTCGAGGCCGGCACCTTCCGGGTCGACCTGTACTACCGGCTCAACGTGTTCCCCATCCGGCTCCCCGCCCTGCGGGAACGTCGCTCCGACATCCTGCTCCTCGCCGACCACTTCGTGGAGCGCTTCAACAGGGCCCACGGTCGGCAGGTGAAGCGCATCAGCTCCACCGCCATCGACATGCTGCTGGCCTACCACTGGCCCGGCAATGTCCGCGAGCTCGAGAACTGCATCGAGCGGGCGGTCCTGGTGGCACCGAAGGGCGTGATCTTCGGACACCACCTGCCCCCGACGCTCCAGACCGGCGAAGCCAGCGGCACGGCCTCGGAGGGATCCCTCAAGCAGCGACTCCAGGCGTTGGAGCGGGAGATCGTGCTCGACACGCTCAAGGAGCGCGGCGGGAACATGGCCGCGGCCGCCCGCACCCTGGGCATCTCCGAGCGGGTGATGGGGCTGCGGGTCTCCAAGTACGGGATCGACTGGCGCCGCTATCGCCGGGCGACGCCCCAAGAACCTACCTGAATGTAGGACTGCTCCACGAACCCACATGGATGTAGGTTCTCGGAACTCTCATCAGAGTGACGCCGAGTCCGATGCCCACGGCATCTCCGCTCCATCCGGGGAGCTTGGCACGCCTTCTGCTCTGGGACTCGGCATCGAGGGGAGGAAGGACGTGACCGAGACCCTGTCCGCCACCGAAGTGGTGTTCTGGATCAACAACGTGTGGATGCTGCTGGCAGCCTTCCTCGTGTTCGTGATGCACCTGGGCTTCGCGTGCCTGGAGGCCGGCCTCGGCCAGGCCAAGAACACCGTGAACATCCTGTTCAAGAACGTCCTGGTGCTCTCGCTCGGCCTGCTCACCTACGCAGCCGTGGGCTTCTCCATCATGTACCCGGGCGAGGCGTTCGCGGGGGGCGTCTTCGGCTTCGCCGGCTTCGGCATCGGCACCGACGCCGACGGCCTCACCATCGCCTACGCCGACGGCCACTACACCTACTGGACCGACTTCCTGTTCCAGGGGATGTTCGCCGCCACCGCCGCCACCATCGTGTCGGGTGCCGTGGCAGAGCGGGTCCGGCTGTCGAGCTTCCTGATCTTCGCCGCCATCTACGTGGCCCTGGTCTACCCCATGGTCGGGATGTGGCACTGGGGCGGCGGCTGGCTCGCCGCAGCCGGCTTCCACGACTTCGCCGGCTCCACCATCGTCCACGGTGTCGGCGGCTGGGCCGCGCTGGTGGGCGCCATCGCCCTCGGCCCCAGGAGCGACCGCTTCTCGCCGGACGTCCGCCGGCGTCCCCGCATGCACAGCCTCCCCCTGGCCGCCATCGGCGTCCTTCTCCTCTGGTTCGGCTGGTACGGCTTCAACGGTGGGTCGGTGCTCTCTGCGGACCCTGCCGCCATCTCCTACGCCGTGGTGACCACCACGCTGGCCGCCGCTGCCGGCGTGATGTCCGCGGCACTGGCGTCCTGGGGCCTCCTCCACAAGCCGGACCTCTCCATGGCGCTCAACGGGGCCCTCGCCGGTCTGGTGGCGGTCACCGCGGGAGCCGACGTGCTCTCGCCCCTGGCCGCCGTGGGTGTCGGCGCCGTGGGCGGCCTGCTCGCCATGGCGGCCACCGCGGCCCTGCTCCGCCTCCGCATCGACGACCCGGTCGGGGCCGTGCCCGTCCACCTCGTGTCCGGCGTCTGGGGCACCCTCGCCGTCGGACTCTTCGTCCCCGAGGTCGCCCTGTCGGCACAGCTCCTGGGGGTCGCATCCGTGGCCGCGTTCTGCATCCTCACCAGCGGCCTCCTCTTCTACGCCCTCCAGGCGACCGTCGGCCTGCGGGTCTCCCTGGACCACGAGCTCGAAGGCCTCGACGTCGGCGAGCACGGCCAGGAGGCCTACGGCGACTTCCTCATTCTCGGCGCCGAGCCCTCGGCGGTGGCCGCGAAGTGACCTCCGGAGTGCCTCGTGTGCGGTCATTCATGCCTCTGACCCGCACGAGGCACTCCCCTTCCCTGTTTCGAACCAGAGTGTGGCCTCCCGATGCTTCCCGTCATGCCTCGGAGGCAGCGGGAGGCCCACTCTCCTCGAGCCATGGGACGCCAGCTACCGGGGCAGGTCGACCTCGAGGGTCAGCTCTGCGCGGAGGCGGTCCATCTCCGCCCGCAGCCTTGCCTCGGCGGCCAGGTCGTCGGCGGTCTTGTCGTCGGGGTGGACGGGGATCTCGTCCCGAAGGTCGGGCCCCTGGATCCGGGACAGGATCTCGGTGCCGCTGCGCTCGTCGACGATGAACTTGTAGTCGCGGTCCCGAACGACCCTCCAGTCGATCTCCGTGTACGGGCCAGGCCCTGCGGGCCCGAAGCGGTCGGCGTAGAGGAGCTCGTGGCCCTCGGCCGAAGGGTCCGCGAGGATGGGGGCCAGGTCCATCCCGTCCAGGGGCGTGTCCAGCGGGAGGTCCGTCCAGCCCGCCACGGTGGGGAGGATGTCCGTCACGTGGACCATGGCGTCGGTCACGGTGCCCGGCTGCACCGAGGGCCCGAGCACCCACATCGGGACCCGGACGCCTCCCTCGTTGGGGGTGCCCTTGCAGCTCCAGCTGGGGAAGGGGTCGGTCACCACGGCCTGGACCGTGCCGTTGTCGCCGAGCACCACGACGTGGGTGCGCTCCCGCTGCTCCGGGGGAATGCCGTCGAGGAGGCGCCCCAGCTCGATGTCGAGCGCCTCCAGCATGGCGCCGTGGAGCTCCACGAGGGTCTGGGGATCCCCGCTGTGCAGGTCGTCGGGCGGCACGTGGAGCGGCGAGTGCACGGCGTGGGTGGCCACGTAGGCGAACCAGGGCTCCGGCGTGCTCTGGAGCCAGGCCACGGCATCGTCGATGGTGTCGCTGGTGAGGTAGCCCTCCCGGGTCGACTGCGCGCCGTTCACCACCATCGGGTAGGTCGAGTACGTGTAGGGCGGACCGATGTTCCCGAGGGCCCCTGCGTAGTGGTCGAAGCCCCGCACGTTGGGATGGTCGATGCCGTTGGGGGAGGCCTCTCCCGCGAGGTGCCACTTGCCGAAGGCCCCGGTCGCGCGCTCCGGCTGCGCCTCCTCGATGAGCTCGGGGAGCAGCGGCACCCCCGGTGCCAGCTCCACAGCCCCAAGGTTCTCGAGCCAGTCCCCGATGCCGAGCCGGCGTGCGTGACGCCCCGTCAACAGGGAGGCTCGGGTCGGCGAGCACACCGGCTGCGTCCACGCCGTGGTGAAGCGCATCCCCTCCGTCGAGAGTCGGTCGAGGGTGGGCTGCGGGACGGTGGCGACGTCCGGGTGGTAGGCGGAGACCTTGTCGATGCCGAGGTCGTCGAGGAGCACCACCAGCACGTTCTCGCTGAGCACGGGCCCGGTGTGCTCCACCGTGTCGGTGGACGAGTCCGTCGGCGGCGTGTCGGGGGTCGACCCCACGTCTCCCTGCCCCGTCCCGCACGCAGCGATCATCGTCCAGACGAGCAGTCGCAACGGCTCCCTCCGGCCCCAATGTACCGCCCGTCGGCGGCACCGGACACAACGACGCCGTCTCAGGGCGACAACCACCTCGAGGCCCTCCGGTGGATGGCGCGCCCCGGGGACCAGGGGCGCCTCCAGGGAGCCGCCACCACCTGCGAGGCCGCCGCCGACCACCACCGCCCCCCTACCCTCCATCCCGACGGCGCCCCCGCGGTACCCTGAGGCATGATCTTCCTCGCCCTCGCGTCTGCCGCCACCCCCTTCGCCGAGGTCGACGCGATCTGCGTCGAGCACGGCGGCGTCGGGTCGCTCCTGGACCACCAGGTCGCCTTCGTGTGGGACAGCGCCTCCGCAGGCATCGAGTCGGACTGCAGCGACGTTCGGATCGAGCTTCCCGACGGCACGCCGCTGGACTTCTGGGTCGACCCGTCCACCTGTGACACGGCCGCTACCCTGGTGTTCGTGCGGGTCCCCGACATCCCGTCGACGGGCATCTCGCTCCAGCTCCGGTACGACGCCCCCGGCGAGCCGAGCGCGAGCGACGGCGACGCCACGTTCCTGTTCTTCGACGGCTTCGACAGCCCCCCCGGCGCCGCGTGGAACACCGAGTTCACCACTGCCCCTTCGGTCACCGGCGATGGCTGGCTGGAGACCTCGGGCCGCTTCGCCATGTGGACCACGTCCACCCCGATGGAGGCTGGCGCCACCGTGGTCGGCGCCATGTTCGACGTCCAGGGCCTCAACGGAACCGACGTCGAGGTCGGCATGGGGACCTACACGGGTGCCTCCGGCGGAGACCTGTGGTCCCACGTGCGCTCGTGGACCGGCGCCTCGTTCCTGTCCTGGCAAGACACCGTGTTCGCCGAGAGCTGCGGAGGGTCGACGCCTGCCTTCGTGTCCGGCACCCCCTTCCTCCCCGAGTTCCCCGATCGGGAGGACACCCGGGTCGAGTGGTGGGTCGACAGCGCCGACGACGCCCACGTCTGGACCGACCAGGGGGCCTCCTTCAGCGACCCGCTGTCGTGTGCCCTCCCCGGGCAGCACCCGGTCTGGCTGGTCCTCGACCACCAGAACAACGGCAACGACCCCGACCAGCGGGTCGACTACGTCTACGTCCGCAGCCTCGCCGAGCCCGAGCCTGTCGCCACCGTCACCCCGGGCACGCCCGTGTTCCTGGACGACGACCTGGACGGACACGGTGCCATCGACGCCAGCCCCGTGGTCTTCTGCGGCACCCCCCCGGCCGGATGGGCGGCGACGGCCGACGACTGCAACGACGCCGACGACGCCATCCACCCCGACGCGTCGGAGATCGCCGGCGATGCCATCGACCAGGACTGCGACGGCACCGAGCGCTGCTACGTCGACGACGACGACGACGACTTCCGGACCAACGACACGGTGCTCAGCGACGACACCGACTGCAACGACAGCGGCGAGGCCCTCGGAAGCCAGCCCCTGGACTGCGACGACGAGGACCCGACCGTGAACCCCACGGCCGCAGAAGTGGCAGGGGACGAGCTCGACCAGGACTGCGACGGCACCGAGGCGTGCTTCGCCGACGGCGATGGCGACGGCTTCCGGAGCGGCGTCACCGTGCTCAGCGTCGACCTCGACTGCGCCGACCCGGGAGAGGCCCTGGCGTCCGCCCCGACCGGCGACTGCGACGACAGCAGCAGCGTCGTGAACCCGGGAGCGCCCGAGATCTGCGACGGCGTCGACAACGACTGCGACGACAGCATCGACGACGACGATCCCGATGTGACGGGCCAGTCCGTCTGGTACGCCGACAGCGACAACGACCTCCATGGCGACCCGAGCGACCAGCGACTCGGCTGCGATGCACCCCTCGGCTACGTCGCCGACGCCACCGACTGCGACGACGAAGACACCAACACCCACCCGGGCGCCCCGGAGCAGTGCGACAGCATCGACAACGACTGCGACACGATCACCGATGAAGACGTGAGCTTCGAGGACTGGTTCCCCGACGCCGACGCGGACGGCTTCGGCGACAGCAGCGCCACGCCCGTGAACGACTGCGCCGCGCCCCCGAACCACGTGGCCAACGGCATGGACTGCGACGACAGCCAGCCCGACATCTCGCCGGGCTTCCCCGAGCTTCCGTGCGACGGCATCGACAACGACTGCAGCGCCGCTACGCCCGACGACGACGGCAGCTGCAGCGACACAGGAGCGACGGGGGACACGGGAGCGACGGGGGACACCGGCGCCTCGGCGGACACCGACACCGACACGGACACCGACGCCGACGTGGACACCGACACCGACTCCGACGTGGACACCGACACCGATGTGGACACCGACACCACGGGCACACCGTCCAGCCAGCCGGGCGCCAAGGCCAGCACGGGCTGCGCCTGCGACCACGCCCTGTCGCCCCAGAGCGGCCGGGGCCCGTGGACCCGCAGGCGCTGACTCGTGCGACGCTTCGGAAGTCCTTCGCCAGATGTCCGCTGGCCGTGGCGCGAGGCTTCAGGCTACAGACTTCGGGCTACGACATGCAACGGCTCATGGACCGGCTTCGAAGACCTCTGTGGCGCCGCGTCTTTCGGCCAGCGCGGCCCCATTGGTGCGAGCTGAAGCCCGCAGCCTGAAGCCCGAAGCCCCCGAGCAGACTCGGCGCTACGCGTGCAACTGGGGAGGCACATCCGGACCTCCGCCCTACCTACGCCACGGCCCCCAGCCAGTGGAGCATGCGGCCCCAGGCCCCCCACCACTGGGCCTCCGGCACCGAGTGCATCGAGCCCTCGAGGATCTCCAGCTCCACGTCTTCGCCCCGCGCGCGGAGCCGGTCGACGAAGCGGTACGTCGGTCCCCCCTCGACCGCCTCGTCGTGCTCCGCCTGGATGCACAGCAGCCGACGGCCCGCGTAGTCCTCGGCAGGGGGGAGCGGCTGGCCCGGCAGCGTGGGGGACCCCAGCATCACGCACCCATGGCTCAGCCGCGGCTCCCGCGCCATCCCGCGCCAGAGGCTGAAGCCCCCCAGGCTGATGCCCACGCCGACGTAAGGACCCGCGAACCCCTGGGCGGCGAGTCCGTCGAGGATGCCGGGCAGCTCGTCGGCGCTGCCGTCCACCAGCTCCTCGAGGATGGTGTCCCGCTCGTGGACCCAGCGATGGTCCCGCCGGTCGCAGTAGCGTCGACCGTGGAGCGGCGCGTCGATGCCCACGGCGTGGAAGCCCGCCCCACGCAGCAGGGCGAGCTCCTTGTGCATGGCCAGCGCGTCGGCGCCGAGGCCGTGGAGAAGGACGATGGTGCCGCGGGGCGCGTGGGCCTCCGCCACGAGGGCGGGTGCGGATCCGAAGGTGGCTGGGCGCATGGGGGCCTCTGGGGGGGCGCCCCGCCTAGCACGTCGACCCGCGGGGCGACCAGCACGGTGCCCCCTCCGCTTCGCACGTTGTCGTGCTGATCGTGGCGGACTGGCGGTAGACTTGGACCATGTCCATTCTCGCCCTCCTGTCGTTGATCGCTCCCTCCCAAGCCGCCACCCTGGAGGTGCCTGGCGGGTACCCGACGGTGCAGGACGCCGTGGATGCCGCCAGCCCCGACGACATCATCGAGATCGCTGCTGGCACCTACTCAGGAGATGTCTTCATCGACGTCGACGACCTCACCATCCGTGGGGCGGGGATGAACCAGACTGTCCTCGACGGAGGCGTCGGCAACTTCGGCTTCTCCCTGGCAAGCAACATCTCGGCGACCGTGGAGGACCTCACCATCCACGGGAACAACGCCCGCAACGTCATGAACCTGAACGACAACGGCTACGCCGAGCTGAATCGGGTCAAGCTCATGGAGGGGCGGCACTACAACTACAACGGCGCCGGCCTCTACCTCGACAACGCGGACGCTACGATGTTCCAGTCCATCGTCTGCAGCAACAACGGCAGTGCCGGCTACGGAAACTACAATGGCGGCGGCGTCTACGTGAACGGCGGGTCCTCCTTCGAAGCGCGGGAGTCGGTGTTCTTCGGCAACAGCGTCGACGGCGACGGCGGAGCGGTCTGGGCGTCCGGCAGCGCGACGCTGGTCAACAACGTGTTCTACGACAACACCGCCACCAACGGGGCCGCGGTCTACGCGTCCTTCTCGACCATCGAGCTCACCAACAACATCATCGAAGCAAACGATGCGGACTCCGGCGGCGGCACTCAATACGCCGTCGAGGACTTCAGCTATGGATTCTCAGGTGGCTACAACATGTATTGGGCCAACCTTGATGGGCACCGCGAGGGTGGTCTTGCCGGGTCCGACATCGATGACGACCCCGAGATGGTCAACCCCGGCGTCTCCTGCCTGAACGCCACCCTCGACGACTTCGCCGTCCCCGGCGACAGCCCCGCCATCGGCGCTGGGGACTCCTCCGAGGGCGACAACATCGGCGTCTTCCCCTTCGGCACGGACTTCGACGGAGACGGCTTCTTCGACGACGTGGACTGCAACGACAACGACGCCGCCATCAACCCCGCCGCGACCGAGATCCCGGGCGACGGGGTCGACCAGGACTGCGACGACCGGGAGACCTGCTTCGTCGACGGCGACGGCGACGGCGCCCGCACCACCGGAGAGGTCGACAGCGACCTCGACTGCGACGACCCCGGCGAGGCCTACGACGCCGCCCCCATCGACTGCAACGACGCCGACGACACCATCAGCCCCCTCGTCGCCGAGGTCGTCGGCGACAACGTCGACCAGGACTGCGACGGCGTCGAGGAGTGCTACGAGGACGGCGACGGCGACGGCGCCCGCTCCAACGGCACCTTCACCAGCACCGATGCCGACTGCCTCGACGCCGGAGAGGCCCTCGCCACCGCCCTCCTCGACTGCGCAGACGACGATCCCAGCCGGAGCCCGCTGCTCGCCGAGATCCCCGGCAACGACATCGACGACGACTGCGACGGGAGCGCGGCCTGCTACGTCGACGCGGACCAGGATGGAGCCCGTACCAGCGCCACCCTCGCCAGCGCCGACGACGACTGCAGCGACAACGGGGAAGCGCTCACGGCGGCCCCGATGGACTGCGACGACAGCGACGACAGCGTCTACCCGGGCGCCCCCGAGCTCGTCGCGGACGGCACCGACCAGGACTGCGACGGCGGCGAGCTCTGCTACACCGACACCGACAACGACGGCGCCCGCACCTCGGCCACCACCCCCAGCGTCGACCTCGACTGCACCGACCCCTTCGAGGCCGAAGACGCCGACCCGATCGACTGCGACGACGGCAACGCGACCATCTTCCCCGGAGCCTCCGAGACCGTCGGGGACGGCATCGACCAGGACTGCGATGGCGACGAGGTCTGCTACGTCGATGACGACCGCGACGGCTACCGCACCACCGACACCGTCAACAGCAACGACACCGACTGCGACGACAACGGCGAGGCCCTCGCCACCGCGCTCCTCGACTGCGACGACTCCGACGTCGCCGTGAACCCGGGCGCCTCAGAGATCGTCGGCGACGAGGTCGACCAGGACTGCGACGGTGAGGAGCTCTGCTACGTCGACAGCGACAACGACGGCTTCCGCATCGACGACCCCGTGGTCAGCTACGACCTGAGCTGCACGGACCCGGGGGAGGCCCTGGCGGGGACCCCCGACGCCGACTGCGACGACGCCAGCGCCGCGGTCTTCCCGGGCGCCAGCGAGGTCTGCGACACCCTCGACAACGACTGCGACGGCCAGATCGACGACGACGATGGCGACGTCACGGGCCAGAGCACCTGGTACGCCGACGGGGACAACGACGGCTACGGCGACCCCAGCGACGTGAGCTCCAGCTGCTTCGCCCCTACCGGCTACGTCGCGATCGACGGCGACTGCGACGACGGCGACACCAACACCAACCCGGCGGCCATGGAGCAGTGCGACGGCTTCGACAACGACTGCGACAACGACGTCGACGAGGATGTGACCGTCCAGGACTGGTACCCCGACGGCGACGGCGACGGCTTCGGCGACGCGACCGGCACCCCCGTGAGCGACTGCGCGGCGCCTCCCGACCACGTCGCCAACGCCCTGGACTGCGACGACACGCAGCTCGACATCTCCCCGGCCTTCCCGGAGATCCCCTGCGACGGGATCGACAACGACTGCAACGCCGCCACCCCTGACCTCGACGGCACGTGCGGCGACAGCGGCGACACCGGCACCGACACCGGAACGCCGACCGACACCGGCGTGCCGACCGACACCGACACCGATGCCGACACCGACACCGACACGGACGCCGACACCGACGCCGATACGGACGCCGACACCGACACCGACACCGACACCGATGCCGACACCGACATCACCGGCGACCCGGTGACGCCCGGCGCTGAGCCCACCGCCGCCGAGGGCTGTGCTTGCAGCAGCACCACCGGCCCCACCGGCGGCCTCCTGGGGCTCACCCTGCCGCTGCTCGCCCTGTGGCGCCGCCGCTGATCACGCTGCGGAGGACGCCAGGTGCCGGGCCACGAAGGCCTCGTCGCAGCAGTCGACCCGCAGCGTCTTGGGACCCACCTCGACGCCGAGGGCTCCGCCGACCGTCTCGTTGATGGCCAGGTAGAGGAAGGCCTTCAGCGCGTCCCACATCCCCACGTCGAGGCGCGACGCGTAGGCGGTGTAGCCCCGAACGTCCTTGAACTGGTCCATCGCCAGCATCAGCAGGGGCTCCGGCACGAGGCCGTCGGGGATGGGCCGCGCGTCCACGTGGGGGTTGGCCAGGAACTCGGGCACGTCGCGTCGGAGGCGGTCGTGGTACGAGCCGTCCTCCACCAGGGCCTCGAGGGAGCGCTGGTGCAGGTGGGTGCCTGCCGCCAGCTGGTCGAGCTGCCGCTGCATCTCCTCCGGCCCGCCTTCGTGGGCGCACAGGAGCACCATGTCGTACGTCGCGTGGCGGTGGAAGGTCTGCAGCACGTGCTGGATGATGCTGTTCTTCGGCAGGAAGAGCCCCACCGGATCCATCATGGTGGTGGGGTAGGCGACGAAGCGCTTGAGGTTGTGCCGGTTCCACGGGATGCCCTGGGCCGCGTAGAACTTCTTGGTCTCGGCGCCGAGGCTGAACGACAGCTGGTGCCTCGAGGCGACCAGCAGCTGCGCCATGGTGGGCACGTGGTCGCAGTGCCCCAGCTGGTGGAGCCGCTCCAGCCTCTCCCGCACGACGCGGGGTCGGACCAACGCGGAGAAGAAGCCGAGCACCTCCCGCACCTTCTCGGCGTTCTGCCGGGGCCCCCCCACGCAGGCTGCCCACAGCGACCACTCGGAGCGTCCCCTCCAGGGCGGCGCTGTGTTGCCTTGAACGTCGGTGATGGGGAGAGGCTGTGCGTCCGTCGTCATGGCGGCAATGTATTCGCGCCGCCCCCCACCGGCCAAGCTGGCCGTCGCGGCCGACCGGCGCCCCTCGGCCTTCGCCCGCCCCTGTGGGCGATCCGACGAGGAGGCGTCGACCCTCCAGAGGTATCGTGCGGCCGGGAGGTCCCATGCTGTGGTGGACGGTGATGGTGGCGCTCGCAGGCGATCCGGTCGCGCGGGCATGGAACGCCTACGAGCTGAAGCTCTGGGACGAGGCGCGTACCGAAGCCGACAAAGCCCTGGAGGGCAAGCTCGACAAGAAGCAGCGGTCCACGGCCCTGCTGGTCTCGGCGACGGCCCGCAAGGAGCTCGGTGAGGACGAAGCTGCCCTCGAGGCCGCCACCGCCTGCGTCGAGCTGGGCTCTCGGGACGTCCAGGCCTGCACCGCGGTCGCCGTCCCCCTGGCCCGGAACCTGGGCAAGGCCGCATACAACGACGGGATTGGCGGCGATGAGGTCGCTCGGGGGCGCGCCGTCGAGCTCCTCCAGACCCACGCCGCGCTCGCCCCGGACAGCGCCGAGGGCCAGCTCCTGCTCGGCCGGGCCCTGCTCCTCGCCGAGCGCCCCGCCGATGCCGTAGCCCCCCTCCAGGCCGCCGTGACCGCGGCCCCCACCCCCGACGCCGTCGGCCAGCTCCTCATCGCCCATGCCGACTCCGGGCAGCTCGACGAGGGCGTCGCGGCCGCCAAGGCCCACCCCGTGGGACCGGGCTCGGTGAACGGCCTCCTCACCCTGGGCCAGGTGCTCCAGGGAGACCGCCCCGACGACGCCATCACGCTGTTCCGAGCCGCCGTGGCCGCCGACGACAGCTCCGCGGTCGCCCACAAGCTCCTCGGGGTCGCCCTGGTGAACAGCAGCGGCCGTGCCGAGAGCGACGAGGCCGCACGCAAGGCCCTGGAAGAGGGCCGGTCCGAGCTCGAGGCGGCCCTGGCAGGCAAGCCGGACGACAAGAGCGTCGTCAGCGCCCTGGCCCAGGTCGCCAAGGCTCTCGGCGACGACGCCGCGGCCGACGACGGGGAGCGGGCCGAGTAGCGCCGCCCGTCCGCTCCCCGCAGTTACAGCACCGTACCGAAAGCGGACAAAGCGGTAGCGTGTGCGACCTCCACGCAGCTAGACTGCGCCGTGGATACTCCATCAGCCATTCCGGGTCTGTTTTCCTTCGCTACGCTCCTCGCGGCCTGCGCTTGCTCTGCGCCGGCCGAGTACTGCGCCAACGGCGCCGACGACGACGACGACGGCTTCGTGGACTGCGCGGACCAGGACTGCACCGACGACGCGGCCTGCGGCGAGTCCAGCTGCGATGACAGCGTCGATGACGACGGCGATGGCCTCGTCGACTGCGACGACCCCGACTGCGACTGCACACCAGCGGCCTGCGAGGCCCCGTGCCTGGAGGACTGCTCCAACGGCGTCGACGACGACAAGGACTTCCTCGTCGACTGCGTCGATCCCGACTGCGCTTCGGTCTGCGACGCCGACGGCGACGGTCACATGGTTCCACTGGACTGCGACGACAACGACGCGGGGGTGCACCCCGACGCCGAGGAGGTACCGTACGACGGCGCCGACAACGACTGCGACCCCAGCACCCCCGACGACGACCTGGACCAGGACGGCTACGCGCTGGCCGACGACTGCGACGACGCCCTGGCCTCCAGCTACCCGGGCGCCCCGGAGGTGTGTGGCAACGGAGTGGTCGACGACTGCACCTCGAACGAGACGCCCCCCCTCGAGTCCTGCTACGGCGTACGAGGCCTGGACACCGCCGACGTGCGCTTCGTGAGCGCCACGCCCGAGGGGTGGCTGGGCTGCTCCGTGGCCACCCTCGGCGACCCAGACGGAGACGGAACCACCGAGGTGGTCCTCGGAATGTACGGCTCCGACACCCAGTCGGGTGCCGTCGTGGTCGTGGAGGTCCCCGCCCAGGGCCTCGTCGACGTAGCGACCGCTCGCACCCAGATCAACGCAGCCTCCGAGCTCGACTGGCTCGGGGAGTCGGTCTCGGTGATCCGGCGGGAGGACGGCGTCGTCCACGACATCCTGACCGGCGCCCGACACGACGACGGGACCGGCAACAACGCCGGCGCGGTCTACCTGATCAGCAGCAACGTCGACGGGACCGTCACCACCACGTCGGCCTTCACCACCCTCACGGCCGGGCACGCCGGAGACCACTTCGGCGCCCTGGTGCTGGGAGGCGGCGACATCAACGGCGACGGCATCGAGGACGCCATCTTCGGCGCGCCCAGCGCCGGCCGCGATCAGTCGGGTATGGGGTACGTCCAGTACGGTCCGCTGCCCGAGGGCGAGGCACGGATCAGCGATGCGGACGTGATCGTGGACTCCGCGCTGGATGGCGCGAACTTCGGGCGGGTGGCTGCGGCGGGCGACGTCGACGGGGACGGCCTGAACGACGTTGTCTTCGGCGCGCGCTATGCGGCGATCGACGGTGTGGAGGCAGCCGGAGGGGCCTACCTGTTCACGGGCCTCACCGGCACCGCCAGCTACGACGAGACCGACGCCAGCGCCCACCTGGCGGGCACGGAGGCCTTCGGCGAGCTCGGCGCCGCGGTCGCCCTCGCCAACCTGGACGGCGACCCCCTCGCGGAGCTCGTCGCCGGCGTCCCCGGAGCCTCCGAGGGGGCCGGGGAGGTGTGGATCGCCTCGGGCGCCACGCTGGGGGCCCTCACACCCCAGATCGTACTCCTAGGCCCACCAGGATCATCGTTCGGAGCCAGCCTGGCCGCGGGGGACATCAACGGGGACGGCCGGACCGACCTGGTCGTGGGGGCTCCAGCCGCCGACCTGGTCGACATGGAGGACGCGGGCGCCGTCTACGTGTACTTCGGTCCGGTCACCGAGGGGCAGCCGGCCGACATCGTCATCGAGGGAACGCGCCCGTACGGCTTCGCGGGGTACGCCATCGAGGTGTCGAGTGACTGGACCGGCGACGGTCGCGACGAGCTGCTCATCGGGGCGCCCTTCGTCGACTCCGGCGGCAGCGCCTCCGGTGCGGTCGGCGTGATCACCTGGGGGTTCTGATGCACCGACTCCTCCCCTTGCTCCTCCTCGCCGGCGGCTGCGACGACTTCCTCATGCCCTCCGACGACGGTGAGCTCGCTGTCGCGCCACGGGTGGTGTCCCGTCTCAACCGACAGGAGTACGACAACACCGTCCGCGACCTGTTCGGCACCACGATGCGGCCGGCCCGGTCCTTCCCTGCGGACGACTTCGGCTACGGCTTCGACAACATCGCAGCCACCCTCTCCCTCTCGCCCCTCCATCTCGAGCAGTACGGCCAGGCCGCCCAGTCGCTCGTGGCCGAGCTCTACGGCCTGCGGACCGTGACCCCGGAGGTCTGGCGGATCGAGGCCGAGGAGGCAGACGCGACCGGCGGCGCCATCGCGACGGGTGGCCGCGTCCTGTTCGGGGGCGATCAGGTGACCACCCGGGTCCATCTCAGCCAGGCGGGCGAGTACACGTCGGCAGCGGTGGTCGGCAGCTACAGAGGTCGGGCCGGGATGGTCGTGCTCCGGGTCGACGGCGTCGACATCGGCCACTTCGAGGTCGTGGAGGAGCAGCGCATCGAGGCGAGCGTCAGCCTGGGTGCCGGGCCCCACGAGCTGTCCGTGGCCTTCCTCGATGCGGAGGGCCCCAACGATGTCGACGAGGAGATGGTCGTCGACGTCCTGGAGCTGTCCGGCCCCCTCGGTCTGCTCGCGCCGCCACCGGCTCTGGCGGACGACATCCTGGCCTGCTCCCCCGGCGAACCTGGCCCCGGCGGCCCATGGACCGAGCCGGACTGTGCAGAGCACATCGTCGCCACGTTCGGCCGCCGGGCATGGCGGCGCCCCCTCACCCGAGCCGAGCTCGACGCCCAGCTGACCATCTACGGCGCCGCCCGGGGGGTCGGCTCGACCTTCGACGAAGCCGTGGGCACGACCCTCGAGAGCCTGCTCCTCTCCCCCCACTTCCTCTACCGCATCGAGCGGGACCCCATCGGCACAGCGGGGAGCAGCCTCCCGGTCGACGGCTACGTCCTGGCTACGCGGCTCTCCTACTTCCTCTGGTCCAGCACGCCCGACGACCGCCTGCTCGACCTCGCCGCAGCCGGTCGCCTCCAGGACGACGACGTGCTCGTCGCGGAGATCGACCGCATGCTGGCCGACCCTCGGTCGGTGGCGCTGGTCGACAACCTCGGTGGCCAGTGGTTGGGCCTCCGCAAGGTGGCCGAGGCCGCCCCCGACCCCGAGCGCTTCCCCACCGTCGACACGGTCCTCACCCGCGCCATGGAGGAGGAGCTGCACGCCCTGGTCCGGGGAGTCTTCCTGGAGGACCGCCCCCTGCTCGACCTCGTCACCGGCACCCACACGACCCTCGAGCCAGCCCTCGCCACCCACTACGGAGTCGACCCCTCGACCACCGAACTGCACGACCGCCCCGGCCTCCTCGCCCGAGCCGGCTGGCTGATGAGCACCTCCCACCCCACGCGCACCTCCCCGGTGAAGCGGGGTGCGTGGGTCCTCGACAAGATCCTGTGCTCCCCGCCGCCCCCGGCTCCTGCGGGTGTGCCCGAGCTCGACGAGGCCGGTGGTGCCTCCGTCGTCGAGCAGCTCGCCCAGCACCGGGCCGACCCCGCCTGCGCTACCTGCCACGACGCCATGGACCCCATCGGGATCGGCCTTGAGTCGTTCGATGCCGTCGGACGCGTCCGCACCCAGTACGACGACGGCCAGCCCGTGGAGGTGGCCGGGAAGCTCCTGGACGGTCCGGCCTTCACGACCAGCGAGGAGCTCCTCCTCGCTCTGGCCGAGGACCCGAGGTTCCCGGCCTGTGCCGCACAGCAGACGTTCACCTACGCCATGGGCCGACCGCCGAGCGTGACCGACCAGGACCTCCTCCAGGGGCTGACCGACGCCCTCGCAGCAGAGGGGTCCTTCCGCGCACTGGTCGAGGGGCTCGTGCTCTCCCGGCCCTTCCGCGAGCGTCGCATCGAGGAGGAGCCCTGATGCCCATCTCACGTCGCCGCTTCCTCCGTGGCACCGGAGCCGCCCTCGCGCTGCCGCTGCTCGCCTCGGCGCGCCCTCGCTCAGCGTGGGGGGACGACCCCGTCGAACCTCTCCGCAACGTGTTCTGGTACGTCCCCAACGGCATCCCCACCCCGGAGTTCGAGCCCGACAACCAGGGCTTCGGCTACGACCTGAAGACCGTGACGGCGCCGCTGGCCGCCGTGCAGGCCGACGTGAGCATCATCGGCGGCATGGCCAACCTCGCGGCAGAGGCCAACCACAGCGGAGACCACGCGCGCGGCACCGCCTCCTACTTGTCCGTCGAGACCATCCGCCACACCGCCGGCTCCGACATCGAGGCGGGGATCACCGTCGACCAGCGACTCGCACAGCACCTGCAGGGCGCCACGCCCCTGCCCTCCCTGCAGCTGGGTCTGGTGCCCGGGAGCAACGTCGGCGACTGCACGGGCGGCTACAGCTGTGCCTACATCCGCAACATCTCCTGGGCCGGCCCCTCGACGCCGCTGCCCAGCATCAGCGATCCGGGCGTCGCCTTCGACCGCCTGTTCGGCGTCGATGTCGGCCTCACCCCCGAGCAGAGACTTCGAAGGGCCCAGCTCCAGGTCACCATGCTCGACCGCGTCCGGGACGACGCGAACAGCCTGCGCGCCGATCTCGGCGCGGAGGACAAGCTCAAGCTCGACGAGTACCTCACCGCCGTTCGCGAGCTGGAGCAGCGGGTCCAGGGCCTCGGCGCCGGCACCTGCGAGGCTCCCGACCGCCCCGGTCCTGGCCTGCCGCTCCAGGAACACGTCACGGTCATGCAGGAACTCATGGTGCTGGCCCTGCACTGCGACCTCACCCGCGTCATCACCTTCATGCTCGGGTCGGGCGGGTCGAACCAGACCTTCCCCTTCCTCGGCATCCCCGAGACCCACCACCAGCTGTCCCACCACGGAGGCGATGCCGGGAATCTCGCCAAGCTCGCCACCATCTCGCGATGGGAGATGGAGCAGTTCGCCGCCCTGACTGCGGCCCTGGGAGCCGTCACGGTGGCTGACGGCACCCGACTCCTCGACCACTGCCTGGTGGCGTGCAGCTCGGAGATCCGCGACGGCGACCGACACGACCACCGCAACCTCCCGCTGCTGCTGGCGGGGACTGGCGGGGGCGTCCACGACCCGGGGCGCTTCTGGGTGGAGCCCGACGACCGCAGCCTCGCCGACCTGTGGCTGGCCTTCCTCCACGCCAACGGCCTGGAGGACGACAGCTTCGGCATCGACGGGACCCAACCCCTGAATCTGCTGGCCTAGCGAACGGAGGGCCGGGTGGGAGGCGCCGCGGAGCCGAGCGACAACCGGTAGAACCAGGCCGCCGCAAAAGCGGAGCTTGCGAGGCTCTTTCAACGGCCTGTCAGACGGGCACGAGCTCCGGCACGACGTCGTCCGGCGCCGCCCCCGCCTCGAGGGCCGCCGACAGCCTCGCCGCCCAGTCCGACCGGTCCGCACCCCGGGGGAAGTCCCACTCCGCCTTGGCATCGAAGATGCGGAGGAAGGCAGGGTAGATCGGCAGCTCGTAGCCGAGCTCGTCCATCAGCATCTGGTTGGCCTTCACCTGCTTGGCGCGGCCCACCTCGACCACCCGCCGGGGGTCGATGCCCAGCGCCAGGAAGTGGGGCTCCAGCTCCCGCAACATCCGCAGCTGCTTCCACAGCTCGAGGAACTCCCAGGCCCACAGGTCGGTGGCCTCCACCAGCGTCAGGCCACGGATGAGCTTCGGAAGGTGCAGGACCCCGAGGGCCACATGGCGCGCCTCGTCCCGCTGGTAGAGCCTCAACAGCTCGCACAGCACCGGCTCCACCTCCTGCTCCCGGACGATCTGGAACAGCGCCAGCGCCATGGGCTCGATCATCATCTGCATGCCCATGAGCTTCTTGGTGAGACGGTCGGCCCGCAGCGTCCCTCGCAGCACCGCCTCGGTGTGGGGCCCGAGACGCGGGGGCATCCCCTCCCCCACGACGTCCAGGTAGTCGTGCATCACGTAGAAGTGCCGGGCTTCGTCGTGGGCCTGGCTGGTGGCCGCCATCTTCGCCTCGAGGGGCTCCAGAGCCCGAGCGAGGTCGGCGCTGATCTTCCAGGCCGCGAGCTCTCCCCACAGGATGACCGAGAAGAGCCCCAGGATGGCCCGACGCCGCTCCGGAGACAGCTGGATGCCTCCGTGGCGGTCGAGGAGGTCGGCGAGCGCCTCCTCGCCGTTCCAGGCCCTCGCCTGACCCTTGTGGTAGATGCCGGCCAGCTTGCGGGCGGACCGGGCCTCCTCTGGGGACAACGGACCGTCGAACATGTCGAACGGCAGCTCCACGTGGGGCCGCACCCCCCGCAGCTTCCCTCGCTCGTCGGACCGGACACGGTGCCAGAGACGGCGGGCAGTGGATCGAAGCATGACACCTCCACACAGCTCCGTATCCCAGCCAACGGAGAAACCTCCCTTTTCACAGTCATGCCACGACTCGTCTCCACGATTGGCCACAGCCGCCGCCAGCCGGTAGGCTCGCGAGACGGAGGAAGGAATGGCTGCCGCTCTCGCGCTGCTCGCGCTGGCCTGGGGCGCCGATGCGCCCGATGGGTCGATCGAGAGCTACGTGGCGGCGGCCCTGGAGCAGAGTCCCCGGGTGGAGGCCGCCTTCCACCGCTGGCAGGCCTCCGTCCACGCCGTGGCCCGGGAGCGCACCCTTCCCGAGCCCACCGTTTCCTTCGGCGCCTTCGTGCAGTCGGTGGAGACCCGGGTCGGGCCCCAGCAGGCCAGGGTCAGCGTGCAGCAGGCCTTCCCCTGGCCGACCCGGCTGGTCCAGGGAGGGAAGGCCGCCCGCGCCACCGCCGAAGGCGCCGAGGCCGAGCTCCAGGCCACGTCCCTCGAGGTCGCCGCCGCCGTCGAAGTGGCCTTCTGGTCCTTGTGGGAGGTGCGACAGTCCGAGGCGCTGCACCGGGAACACCTCGCCGTCCTCGAGGGGCTCTCCGCCACCGTGGCCGCCCGCATGGAGACAGGTACCGCCTCCCTCGCCGACCTCCAGCAGGTCGACCTGGCCCGGGCTCGTCTCGACGACACCCTCGCCTCCCTGGCGGCCCGGGAGGCCCAGCAACAGGCCCGTCTGCTGGCCAGCGTGGGGCTCCGCGACGGCGACACGGCCACCACCTCCGAGCCGGAGGTCGCCGCCTCCGGCGAGGTCGACGCCCTGATCGACCGGGCCCTCGCCCACCCCCGCCTGGCCGCCCTCGACGCCAGCGCCCGCAGCGCCGAGCACCAGGCCCGTGCCATGGGGGGCCGCCGCCTGCCGGACCTCACCGTCGGGGCCGACTGGATCGTCACCGGTCCCGCCGTGATGGACACCCCCGACGACGGGAAGGACGCCGTGGCCGTCGGCGTCGGCGTCAAGGTGCCCCTGTGGCAGGGAACCTACGGCCACGACGTCGCCGCCGCCCGGGCCCGGGAGCAGGCGGCGCGAGCGTCGGAGCGGGCCACGGGCGACCAGCTCGCCGCCGAGGTCCATGCCCTGGCCGCCGAGGTCGACGACACGGCCCGTCGGGTCGCCCTCGTCCAGGACACGCTCCTCCCCCAGGCCGAGGCGGCCTACACGTCCCTCCTCGGCCAGTACACCGTCGGCGACGCCGGCGTCGCCCAGACCCTCCTCGCCCAGCGGGACCTCCTCGATCTGGCCGTCGACCGCGCCGCTGCCCAGGCCGACCACCAGCGGGCCTGGGCCCGCCTCCATGCCCTCGTCGGAGGTGCCGAGTGAGCCGCAGCCAGCTCCCCATGCTCCTCCTCGGGGCCGTCTTCGTGCTCCTCGCCTTCCTCGGCGGCGTGATGGTCGCCGACATGGACGTCGGCACCGAGCATGCCGAGCACACCGAGCTCTACACCTGCAGCATGCACCCCCAGATCCGCAACCACGGCCCCGGAGACTGCCCCATCTGCGGCATGGACCTGGTGCCCGTCGGCGAAGGCGCCAGCTCCGCGCCCCCCACCCGCATCATGCTCTCCGACCGAGCCCGCGCCCTGGCGGAGCTCCAGACCATCCCCGTGCAGCGGATGCGGGAGGCCGGCGAGCTGCGCCTCCTCGGCCGCGTCGAGCCCGACGAGTCCTCCCGCAAGGATGTCACCGCCTGGGTCGGCGGCCGCATCGACCGTCTCTACGTCCGCACCACCGGCGAGCAGGTCCGCCGTGGCCAGACCGTCGCCAGCCTGTACAGCCCCGAGGTGTACAGCGCCCACCAGGATCTGATCGCCGCCCGTGAGCAGGTGGAGAGGCTGGCCGGCGGCTCCCCCACCGCCGCCGCTGCCGCCCGCTCCGCCCTCACCGCCGCCCGCGACCGCCTGCGCCTCCTGGGCGTCCCCGCCGACGAGGTCACCCGCATGGAGGAGGCGGACGAGCCCACCCAGGGCACCCCCATCCGCTCGCCCTTCGGCGGCACCGTCATCGACCGCGTCGCGACCGAAGGGGCCTACGTCCAGACCGGTGCGGTGCTCTACCGCCTCGCCGACCTCGACCGCGTCTGGATCGAGCTGGACGCCTACGAGAGCGACCTTCCCCGCATCGACGTCGGCATGCCCGTCACCATCGCCGTCGAGGCCCTCCCCGGCGAGCTCTTCGAGGGCCAGGTGGCCTTCGTCGACCCCACCCTCGACCCCCAGCGCCGCACCGCCGGCGTCCGGGTCGAGGTCCCCAACCCCGACGGCCGGCTCCGCCCGGGCCTGTTCGCCGAGGCGGCCGTCCACACCGGCGAGGCCGCCCCGGGCACCGTCCCGCCCCTCGTCATCCCGGCGACGGCCCCCCTGTTCACCGGCAAGCGGGCCGTCGTCTACGTCGAGGTCCGCACCGAGGGGGAGGTGGCCTACGAGCCCCGCACCGTGCGCCTCGGCCCCAAGATGGGCAACGTGTACCCCGTCGTCGCCGGTCTCCTCGAGGGGGAGCACGTCGTGCAGCGAGGCGCCTTCGCCCTCGACGCCGACCTGCAGATCCACGGCGGGCCCAGCATGATGACCCGCCCCGACGACCAGGCCCCGTCCGACGAGCAGCTGGTGCCCCTCACCGACACGGAGCGCGCCCACGTGGCCCCGGTCGTCGAGACGTACCTGGCCGTGCAGCGGGCCCTCGCAGAGGACGACGTCTCTGCCGCCAGGAGCGCTGCAGAGAGCCTCGTGGCGGCCATCGACACCGTGGCCCTCACCGGCGACGCGGCCGCGTCCTGGAGGGCCCTGGGGGAGCCCCTGCGAAACCAGGCCCTCCGTGTCTCCGGCGCCGCCGACATCGACGCCGCCCGGGTCGCCTTCGAGCCACTGTCCGACGCCCTGCGACGGGTCCTCGCAACCTTCGGCAACCCCACCGACGGCCTGCTCCACGTCGCCTACTGCCCGATGGCCTTCGACAACGAGGGGGCCTCCTGGGTGCAGGAGGGCCGGGCCATCGACAACAGCTACTTCGGCGACGCCATGCGCACCTGCGGCGAGGTCCGCACCGAGCTGGCCCCCGGCGGCTTCCTCGCCGCCGGCTCCGGGGACTGAGCCGTGACCGAGCGCCCACCGTCCCTCTGGGTCCGCATCGTCGGCTGGTTCGTCGACCACGGCCTGGTCGCAGCCATCCTCGGCGTCATGCTGGTGCTGGGCGGCCTGGCGGTCAGCCCCTTCGACCCCGGTGTCGACTTCCTCCCTCGCGACCCGGTCCCCGTCGACGCCATCCCCGACACGGGGGAGAACCAGCAGATCGTGTTCACCAGCTGGCCGGGTCGCTCCCCCCGAGACGTCGAGGACCAGGTCTCCTACCCGCTCACCACCGCCCTGATGGGCATTCCTGGCGTCCGAACGGTGCGGAGCAGCTCGGCGCTGGGCTTCTCGTCCATCTACGTGGTCTTCGACGACGACGTCGACTTCTACTGGTCCCGCTCTCGGGTCCTGGAGAAGCTCTCCAGCCTCCCCGACGGCACCGTCCCCGACGGGGTCAGCCCCACCCTCGGCCCCGACGCCACGGCCCTCGGCCAGGTCTACTGGTACACGCTCCAGGGCCAGGACCCCGACGGGAACGTGGTCGGCGGCTGGGACCCCGACGAGCTCCGCAGCATCCAGGACTGGACCGTCCGCTACGCCCTGCAGTCGGTCGACGGGGTCTCGGAGGTGGCCGGCGTGGGGGGATTCGTCCGCGAGTACCAGGTCGACGTCGACCCCGAGGCCCTCCGCGCCCAGGGGGTCACCCTCGGTCAGGTCGCCAACGCCGTGCGACGCAGCAACCTCGACGTCGGCGCCCGCACCATGGAGGTCAACAACGTCGAGTACGTCGTCCGGGGCATCGGCTTCCTCGAGGGGGTCGAGGACCTCGAACAGACCGTCGTCGTCGCCCGGGACAACACCCCCATCCGTGTCGCCGATGTCGCCCGGGTCGGGATCGGCCCCGCCCTGCGCCGCGGAGCCCTCGACGACGCAGGGGTCGCCGCGGTCGGAGGCGTGGTCGTGGCCCGGTACATGGAGAACCCCCGGGCGGTCATCGACGGCGTGAAGGAGCGCATCGCAGAGATCCAGCCGGGGCTCCCGAAGCGGGTCCTCCCCGACGGCACCGTCAGCCAGGTCACCATCGTCCCCTTCTACGACCGCACCCAGCTCATCGACGAGACCCTGGGCACCCTCTCCTCGGCCCTCCTCCAGCAGCTGCTGGTCACCATCCTCGTCGTGCTGGTGATGCTCCGGAACCTGCGGAGCTCCGCGCTGATCGGCGCCATGCTGCCCCTGGGCGTGCTGGCGGCCTTCGTGGCGATGAAGGGCTTCGGGGTCGACGCCAACGTGATGGCCCTCGGCGGCATCGCCATCGCCATCGGCACCATGGTCGACATCGGCATCGTCTTCGTCGAGAACATCGAGCAGCACCTGGGCCGTGCACCCGACGACGCCGACCGCAGCGACATCGTCCGCGAGGCCGCCGGCGAGGTCGCCCCCGCCGTCCTCACCTCCGTCCTCACCACGGTCGTCAGCTTCCTGCCGGTCTTCGGCCTCACCGCCGGCGAGCTGCGCCTCTTCGCCCCGCTGGCCTACACAAAGACCTTCGCGATGGTCGGCGCCTTCGTCCTCGCCATCGTGCTGCTCCCCGGCGCTGCCTGGCTCGTCCTCCGCAAGACCCGCTCCACCGACTCCCCGTGGCTCCGCTGGGGTGCCCTCGGCGTCGCGGCGGCCCTGCTGGGCTGGCAGTGGCTCCCCCTCGGCCCGGGTGCTGGCATCGTGCTCAACGTGCTGGCCGTCTCCGCCGTCGTCGCCGCCCTCCTGGGGGCCTTCCGCCTGTTCGAGACCGTCTACGAGGAGCTGCTGCGCTGGATCCTCGACCACAAGGCCCTCTTCCTCGCCGCGCCGGTGGGCCTCGTCCTCCTCGGCGTCGGCGCCTGGAGCACCCTCGGCTCCGAGTACATGCCCCCCTTCGACGAGGGCTCCTTCCTGTACATGCCGACGACGATGCCCCACGCATCCCTCGGCGAGGCCCTCGACCAGCTCTCCACCGTCGACGCCGCCATCGCCACCATCCCCGAGGTCGACCGGGTCGTGGGCAAGCTGGGGCGTGTCGACAGCGCCCTGGATCCGGCCCCGGTGTCGATGATCGAGACCGTGATCACCTACGTCCCCGAGTACGGGGTCGACACCGACGGACGCAGGGTCCGCCAGTGGCGGGACCACATCCGCACCCCCCGGGACATCTGGGACGAGATCGTCGAGGCGGCCCGGGTCCCCGGCCTCACCGAGGCCCCGGTGCTCATGCCCATCGAGGCGCGGCTCGTCATGCTCCAGAGCGGCATGCGGGCCCCGATGGGCATCAAGGTGAAGGGTCCCGACCTGCACACCATCGAGGCCTTCGGCTTTGCCCTCGAGGAGGCCCTGAAGGAGGTCGAGGAGCTGCGCCCGGAGACCGTCTTCGCCGACCGCGTCGTCGGCAAGCCCTACCTGGAGATCGAGCTCGACCGGCCCGCCATCGGCCGCTACGGCCTGTCCATCGTCGACGTGCAGGACGTGCTGCAGGTCGCTCTGGGCGGCGCCACCCTGACCCGCACGGTCGAGGGTCGGGAGCGCTACCCGGTGCGCGTCCGCTACCTGCGCGAGGAGCGAGACAGCCTCGAGGCCCTGCAGCGGGTCAGCGTCCCGACCCCCACGGGCCAGACGGTGCCGCTGACCCAGCTCGCCGACATCCGCTACGTCCGCGGCCCCCAGATGATCAAGGCCGAGGACACCTTCCTCACCAGCTACGTGCTCTTCGACCGACAGCCGGACGTCGCCGAGGTGGAGGCCGTCGAGGCGGCCCAGGCCCTGGTCCAGGCCCGCATCGACGCGGGGGAGCTGGAGGTTCCAGAGGGCGTCAGCTTCCGCTTCGCCGGCAGCTACGAGAACCAGCTGCGGAGCGCCAAGCGCCTCCAGGTGCTGGTGCCCGTCGCCCTCGCCCTGGTGTTCATCCTGCTGTACCTGCAGTTCCGACGGGTCAGTACCGCCCTCGTCGTCGCCAGCGGTGTGGTGGTGGCGGCCAGCGGCGGCTTCGTGCTGCTGTGGCTCTACGGCCAGCCCTGGTTCCTCGCCCTGCCCCTGGTCGGCGACGGTCTGCGGGACCTGCTCCAGGTGGGCACCGTCAACCTCTCCGTCGCCGTGTGGGTGGGGGTGATCGCACTGGTGGGCATCGCGGTCGACGACGGCGTGGTGATGTCGACCTACCTGGCCCAGCGCTTTCGCGACGCCCCCCCCGACAGCGTTCGTGAGGTCCGTGAGCGCACCGTGGAGGCCGGGACCCGGCGCATCCGGCCCTGCCTGATGACCACGGCCACCACGCTGCTGGCCCTGCTCCCGGTGGTCACGAGTCAGGGCCGCGGCGCCGACCTGATGGTGCCCCTGGCGCTGCCGATGCTGGGGGGCATGGCGGTCGAGGGGATGACCTTGTTCGTGGTGCCCGCGCTGTACGCGTGGATCGAGGAGCGGAGCCTCCGGGCGAGCTGAGGGCTACCCCACGATGGGCAGGGTGCGCGGCCGCTTCCCGAGGCGTGCCATGGCGTTGGCGACCGCGGGCGCTACCGGAGGAACCCCCGGCTCCCCCGCCCCACCGACCGTGGCGTCGGGACTGGAGAGCAGCGTGACCTCCACCTTGGGGGCATCGGCCATGCGAACCATCGGGTAGTCGTGGAAGTTGCTGTTCTTCACGCCGCCGTTCTCGATGTCGATGCGCCCGTACAGCGCCGCGGTGAGGCCGAACTGCACGCCCCCCTGGAGCTGGGCCTCGACGCTGTCGGGGTTGATGGCGGTGCCGAGATCCGCCGCCACGTAGACGGTGTGGACCCTGGGACGCCCGGCCTCCATGGACACCTCCGCGACCTGGGCCACGATGGTGCCGAAGGAGCGCACCATCGCCAGACCGAGGGCCTTGCCGTCGACGACGTCGGTGCGCCAGCCCGCCAGCTCGGCGACGGCCCTCAGGACCCTGCCCTCCCGGCTGTCGCTGCCCACCATGGCGAGCCGGGTCTGGAGCGGATCGGCACCGGCGGCCTCGGCCAGCTCGTCGACCATCGACTCGATGAAGAAGGGGTAGATGCTGGCATCCACGGAGCGCCAGTAGGCGAAGGGGATGAACTGCTGCTCGTCGACGTTCCGGACCCGCAGGTGCTCCAGGCCGTAGTGGGGAGCGGCCTCCTCGGGGTTGTTGACCTTGCCGTAGCTCCGCTGGTCCCAGCTGGCGATGGTGCCGTCGGGGCGCGCGGTCGCGCGGATGCGGGCCACGCAGCCGTTCCGCATGTGGCAGCCCTTGATGTCGGCCTCTCGGGACCACATCAGCTTGATGGGCTTGCCGGTGGCCACCGCCAGCTGCGCCGCAGCGTTCACGTGGTCCTGGTCGGGCCCCATGGAGGCCCGACGGCCGAAGCCCCCGCCCATGGTCAGGGGGTGGAGCTCGACGCGCTCCCGCTCCATCCCCAGGAAGTCGGCGACGTTCACCCGGCAGCCCAGGGGGTTCTGGGTCCCGACGTAGACGTGGAGGATGTCCCCGTCCAGCTGGCATGCGGCGTTCATGACCTCCATGGGCGCGTGGGCGACGTAGGGGACCTCGTACGCCCCCTCCACCACCACCTCGGCGCCCCCACCTGCGACGTCGCCGTGCTCCACCACCGTCGTCAGGAGCTCGTCATCGCCGAGCTTCGTGCGCATCTCCTCGAACAACGACGCTGTCGTGGCCGAGGCCCAGGGAGGCGTGGTGTGGTCGAAGGTCACGGCGCGGACCGCCTGCTCGGCCCGCCAGGGGTTGTCGGCGACCACCGCGACCCCGTGGGGAACGATGTGGACCGAGTGGACGCCCCGTCGCTTCAGGATCTCCGCTTCGTTGGTGATCGTGGTGACCTCGGCCCCCACGTGGGGAGGGAGCGCCACGGCGGCGTGGAGCATGCCGTCGAGGGCGACGTCCATGCCGTAGGTGGACCGGGCGAACACCTTGTCGGGGATGTCGACCCGGGGCATCCGCGTGCCGATGTAGCGCCACGCGTCGGGGGTCTTCAGCCGTGGCTCGGCGGGGAGCTCCATCTCCGCAGCGTCTGCGACCAGGGCGCCGTAGGCCAGCTGCTTCCCGCTCGCCTCGTGGATCACCTGGCCCGACGCCGTGCGGAGCTCTGAGGCGTCGACCCCGAGGCGGGCTGCGGCCGCCGCCACCAGGACCTCGCGGGCCGCCGCGGCCGCCACCCGCATCGTCTTCCAGCCCGTGAAGCGCACCGAGGCACTGCCTCCGGTGATCTGCAGGTTCATCAGCTCGCCCATGGTCCAGAAGCCATTGCGGACCACGCTGCCGATGAAACCCTCGGGGGTGCCGTCCCCCAGGATGAAGCCCTCCAGGACCGCGCCGTTGGCGAAGGAGGGCGTGGGGGGGGCCAGCTCGATGGACGCCTGGTCCCAGTCCATGTCGAGCTCGTCGCACACGATCTGGAGCAGCCCGGTGTTGGCTCCCTGGCCCATCTCCGTGTGGGGAGACAGCACGGTGAGGTGGCCGTCGGGGTCGATGCGGAGCCAGAGGGCGAGGAGAGGCCCCTTGCCGTCGTCGGGGAGCCCCTCCCGCTGGGCGCCACGACGGTCCTGGGACCCCAGCCAGGCCGCACCGCCTCCGAGGCCCGCCACGCCGAGGACCAGCGCCCCGCCCACGGCGGTCCCTCCGAACAAGAAGAGTCGTCGGCTCACCTTGGGCATCTCACACCCCCGTCTTGGTGTCGCGAATGGCCTCGCGGATGCGCTGGTAGCAGCCACAGCGGCAGATGTTGGTGATGTGGGCGTCGATGTCGGCGTCGGTCGGCTCGGGGTTCGCCGCCAGGAGCGCCGCCGCGGCCATCTGCATGCCCGACTGGCAGAAGCCGCACTGGGGGACCTGGTGGTCGACCCAGGCCGTCTGTACCGGGTGGGGGGCCTCGGGGGTGCCCAGGCCCTCGATGGTGGTGATGGCCTTGCCGACCGCCCCCGTCACCGGCAGGACGCAGGTGCGCACGGCCTGCCCGTCGAGCTGCACCGTGCAGGCCCCGCACAGGGACATCCCGCAGCCGAACTTGGTCCCCCGCAGCCCCAGCTCCTCCCGCAGGACCCAGAGAAGCGGCATGTCGGGCTCCACATCGACCTCGACGTCGCGGCCGTTCACGTTCAGGGAGATCATGGGCACCTCGTGGTTGGAGGGAGCCTATCGCCTACAGCGACCAGAAGCGGGCGACCTCTTCGGCCGTCTCGCCGGCATGGAGCTTCTCGACCCCGTCGGCCCGGTAGCCCCAGGTGGCCGGGAGCCCCCGGCTGCAGTGGCGCGACCACATGGCGAGGGTGTACGCACCGGTGTCCCGGATCAGCAGCAGGTCGCCGGGGCGCGCCGACGGCATCGGCCGTTCCCGGGCCAGGCGGTCCCCGGAGAAGCAGAGCGGCCCTGCGATGTGGGTGGGCCGGAGCGCTCCGCCCCGAGGCCGACCATCCGGGTCGAGCACCACCATCTCGTGGTCCCAGTCCTCGGCGCGGTAGACCCGGCGCAGGAGGAAGTCGGCGCCGAGGTGCACCACCAGGGTGGGCACGCCGTCGAGCTCCTTCACCGCCTCGATCCGCGACAGGGCCCAGCCCGTGCCGGCGTGGATGGCCCGGCCGAGCTCCGTGAGCACCTTCGGGCTTGCCGGGAGGTCGCGGAGGACCTCCCCCCAGGCCTCCACCGTGGGGGGCTCGGGGTCCGTCGCGGTGTAGCGGACCGGGAGTCCACCACCGACGTCGACCCAGCTCAGGCCACGCTCCTCGGCCAGGGTCGCTGTCGCCCGGGCGGCCGCCGCGATGAGCTCGAGGCCGACGCCCTGGGAGCCGGTGTGGACGTGGAGCCCCGTCACGAAGGGGTAGCGGTCCAGCAGAGCGGGGGCCTCGTCGATGGGCACGCCGAAGGTGGCTCCGCGGCTCACGGTGCTGGTGATCGCGATGGCCCCCGCCCCGAGCTGGGGGTTGACCCGAAGCCCCACGCGGGCCCGACCCGGCGCACCGAGCGCCTCGAGGCGGGCGAGCTCTTCGGCGCTGTCGGCGTTGAGCCAGACGCCCAGCTCGAGGGCCTGGCGCAGCTCCTGATCGGTCTTCGCGGGGCCGTCGAACACGATGCGGTCGGCGGGACAGCCGGCCGCGAGGGCCACGGTCACCTCTTCCCAGCTCGCGGCCTCCAGGCCCGCCCCGCGGGCAACGACCCGACGCAGGAGCTCCACCAGGGGGTTGGCCTTGATGGCGATGGCGTGCAGCGCGCCCTCGGGTCCGGCGCGGTGGATGGCGTCGACCCGTGCCTCGAGCCGGTCCAGGTCGTGGAACAGGGCGGCCCGGACGTGAGGGCCCCAGGCGCCGGCCCGGCGAGCCAGGGGCAAGACGCGGGCGACGTCGTCGACAGGGCAGCGTGGGTCGACGCTCACGACGCCTGCCCCACGAGGCCCTCGATCTTCCGCCGCACGCCGCGGAGGGTCTCGCGGAAGTAGCCGGCGCCCATGTCGTCGGAGTGGGCGAGCTGACGCACCAGGCGGGCGCCGAGAGCCACCCTCAGCACCGCCTGGCGCTCGGGGCTGTCGGGGGGCCCGAGCGGCACGGGCTGGCCCAGGTGGAACCGGCCCGGAAGCTCGGGGTGCTCGGCCGTCAGATCGCTGTCCAGCTGCCGGTGCAGCACCTTCAGCGCCGGGGCGTCGAGGGGGCCGTCGGGACCGTGGACCCGGAAGCTGAACACCGACGGGAACGCCCCCAGGGCCGTCGCCAGCTGGTGGACCGGGGGCGTGGGGACGTCCAGCTCGATGACGTCGCCGGGGCCGAGGACCTCGTGCACCGCCCCGGCGAAGGTGTGGTACACGCCGGCCCGATGCCGCGGCTGGATCGCGTGGTAGCCCTCGATCTCGAAGAGAGCGGCCTCCCATCGCATGATCATGCCGGCGTTGTAGGGCTCCCGCAGGCTGTGCCGCGCCACCTCCCAGTGGGGCGGGAAGTCGGCCCTCGCGAACCAGTCGGAGAGTCCTGCCGCCAGCGGTCCCGGCCCCCTGGACCACGGCCGCGGGACGAGCAGCGCGCTGCTGAAGGGCGGGCCGCTGTAGAACTTGGACCCGGTGAACAGCACGGCGAAGCCGAGCTCGAGGGCGGAGCGGATGTCGCGGGGAGCGACCCGCCCCTGGGCCGCATCGACCAGCACGAGGAGACGGTCTCCGTAGCGGGCCCGGAGGCTCTCGCACAGGTCGGTGCTCGGCGCGCGCAGCCCCGTCTTGCTGTGAGCCACGAGGTGCAGGACGATGCCGGCGTCGTGAGGCACCTGGGCCAGGCGCCCCTCGACCAGCCGATCGACCTCCCCGGGCTCGAGGAGCACACCGCCGTCGTCGCGCAGGTAGACGGGCTCGGCGGTGCACTGGGCGCTGAGGCCCTCCACCGGGTCGCCCTTGGTGGCCGAGCCGAAGGGAGCTGCGTCCCCGATGGCGAGGCCCCGCGCCGCATGGAGGGTGCCTCCCCCAAGCTCGCTGGCGCCCACCACCACGTGGTGCACCCGCTGGTGGTTCCGCAGCATCAGGCTGGAGACGACGTAGACGGCGTCGGTTCCGGAGGGTGTGAGGGCGATGGCCACGTCGCTGGGCAGCTCGAAGAGGTGGGCAAGCCGCGCGCGCTGCTGGGTCGCGAGGGCCTCGGCGCTGGCCTCCGGGTCCTCTGCGGTGCGCCACGTGTCCAGCACGGACTGCGCAGCGGCGAGCGCCTCCTCACAGGGAGACGACGCCGTGCAGGACCCCAGCGGTGCCGTGTCCCGTGGCTCGGTCGCCACGCGGTACTTGGTGAGTCCGGTCGAGGGGTCCACCACGAGGCGTGGGTCTCCCCCGGCCTGGAGCAGGGCGGACAGCGGAAGGTCGAGTGTCGGGATGGGTCCTCCTCGAGCGCCGAGGTAACCAATGGATGGGCACGCCCGGTGACAGTCCGGGTGCGGTTCGATGGTACGGGGGCCTCCCTGCCACGACGAGCCTCCCAGAGCGTGAGGAAGGAAGGGGCATGAAGGTCTACATCAGCGCCGACATCGAGGGCATCGCCGGCATCGCCCACTGGGACGAAGCCAACCGCCAGCATCCGGACTGGCAGGCCTTCCGCGACCGAATGACCGAGCACGTGGCCGCGGCCTGTGAGGGCGCCGTGGCGGCCGGCGCGACGGAGATCTGGGTCAAGGACGCCCACGCCAGCGCCCGCAACATCGACGCCAGCCGACTCCCCCGGTGCACGCGCCTCATCCGGGGCTGGAGCGAGCACCCCCTGATGATGGTGCAGGAGCTCGACCACACCTTCGATGCGGTCGCCTTCGTCGGCTACCACGCCAAGGCGGGGTCGGGGGCCAACCCCCTGGCTCACACGATGTCGAGCGCCAAGATCATGCGGATGCGTCTGAACGGCGCCACCATCGGCGAGTACCACCTCTTCGCCTGGGCGGCGGGGGTTCGCGGCGTCCCGGCCGTGTTCCTGAGCGGCGACGACGAGATCTGCGCAGAGGCCGTGGCCCTGAACCCCGCCATCACCACGGTGCCGACGATGAGGGGGGTCGGCGAGTCCACCATCGGCCGTCATCCGGAGGTCGTCCGCGACGAGCTCCGCAGCGGCATGGAGGCTGCGCTCTCCGGGGAGCTCCGGCGCTGCCTCCTGGTGCCCACCGGTCCCTTCGTCCTGGAGCTCGAGTTCCACAAGGCGGGCCGCGCCTATCGAGGGGGTCACTACCCGGGCGCCGAGCAGATCGACGATCACACGGTCCGTCTCGAGGCGAGCGACTACGGGGACGTCCTGCGCGCCCTGGTCTTCCTCATCTGAGGAGAGGAGCGTTCGGCCGTGTCACCCACGTGTCTCGACACCGCGGTAGACAGCTCGCCCCACGACGTGCAATATAGTGCATACGATCGGTGAGCGTGAACGCCTCAAGTCGCACCGGAGGCACGCCGATGGACCTGACAGGAGGGGCCCCATGGACGCCATCCGCACGGTCGACTTCCTCGACCCCGACCAGGACCTTCAAGACGTAGACGGCACAGGCAGGGCCCACGGGGCGCCCCTGTCCGTCGTCGCCACCCACCCGGCGGTCGACCATGACCCGGACGACGACTGGTCGGAGCTCGGCATGGAGGATCTCATGGCCCTCGACCACGAGGACGAGGAGTACTTCAGCCTCGACGCTCCCCCGGAGATCCTGCTGGACGCCATCGCCAGGGACATGACGATGGAGGAGCGCCGGTCCCGCTTGCCGCGCATCGGGCGGAAGCGCTAGCGGCCCGAGACTACTCGCGGTCGGGCTTCTCGGCGTTGCGGTCGTTCTTGCAGGCATCGATGGTGCCCGAGATGAACTCGTCGCCATAGATGTAGGCATCCGACACGCCGTCGACCACCAGCTGGCTGTAGGCGTCGTCGCCGATGCCGCCGAGGGTGACGGAGGACCACATCACGAACCAGCGCAGCGCCTGGTTGCCGTCGTCGATGTAGATGTCGAGCTGGAACAGCTGATCCCAGCTGTTGTTGCCGCCGTCGGCCGGGAAGACCTCCTCGGTCCAGGACCGGGCGATCACGGCATCGTAGGTGTTGCCGTCCTCGTCTTCGAGGGTGAACGAGCGGTAGGTCTTGTACTGGTCGTACCAGACCTTCGCGAGGATGGACTCCTTGCGGACCTCGGTGAGGGTCTCGAGGCGGTCGCAGCCGCCGCCCTCCCAGCAGCTCTCGTCCGTCAGGAACTCACGCCCGGCCCACTTGGTGGTCTCGGACTCGATGCACACCTGGTTGGGCTCCACGGCGAGCTGCTTGTTCTTGGCCGTGCTGTGGTCGGACAGGGCGGGGAGGGCCACGGGCACCTGCACCGACGCATCGGCACCGGACGGGATGGAGAGGCCACCGAGGTTGTCGCCGTCGAGGATCGGCATGGTGACGGCGAGGTCCTTCGCGTCGGCGTCGAGGTCCATCTCCGCGATCAGGGGCTTGAGGTTGATCAGGCCCTGCTCGAGCTCGGCGGTGTCTTCGTCCTCGAAGTGGGCGAACAGGAAGAGCCCCAGGTCGGCCAGCTCCTTCGGCGCGTCCGGCGGAGCCTTCTTGCAGGCAGCGAGAGAGAGCAGAGAAAGGCAGAGTGCGGCACGCATGTGGACCTCCACGCTCGCAGAGACGAGCTGGGAGGACGGATATGGCAATTTCCTCGCGAAGGCAACGCCGCCACCTGTGTTTCCGCCGTCCAGCGGCGGGCGGGGACCGCGCTCAGGAGCCCCCCGCCGAAGGCGTCCTTCGCTCCTCCACTGTGCCGAGAAGCAAGCGAAAGGCGTCGGGATCGCATAGGTAGAGGACTGGGCTCTTTCCGCCAGACGCACCCGAGGTCCCCCATGCTCCTCGCCATTCTGCTCCTCTCCGCCTGCAACGACCCCGCAGACGCCATCCCCGGGAACGACGACGACGCCACGGAGATCCCCCGCACGGGTACGCGCCCCGTGGTGGAGGCCGTCGACTCGGCCACCGACACCGGGAGCGGCGTCACCGGCGACACCCACACCGGCTCCACGTCCAAGATCGACGAGGAGTGGGACTGCGCCGACAAGGCCGACAACGACAAGGACGGCCTCATCGACTGCGAAGACCCCGACTGCGAGATCACCCCGGACTGCGCCTCGGAGATCTGCGACGACGGGCTCGACAACGAGGGCGACGGCCTCACGGACTGCGAAGACGAGGACTGCGCCAAGGAGGAGCTCTGCCTCATCCCATGCGCCGACGAGATCCTCACCGGCACCCCACCCTTCATGCACACCGGCACCACCGGAGGCATGGGCAACGACAGCACCCCCGGCTGCGCGTACAGCAACTCTCCCGACGTCGCCCTCGCGTTCACGGCACCGGTCGACGGGAACTACGCCTTCGACACCGACGGAACGGGCTGGGACACGACCCTCTACCTCTACGCAGGCTGCGCCGGAGCCGAGATCGCCTGCAACGACGACTGGAGCGGGCTCCAGTCCCGCGTCACCGCCTCCATGACCGCCGGACAGACGGTCATCATCGTGGTCGACGGCTACGGCACCAACGGCGGCAACTACCGGCTGAACGTCACCAACTGACGGCCCGGCGCCCTCAGGGAGCGACGGTGGTGGACACGGCGTCGGTGGCCCGGACGTCCACCCCGTCGGTCGATACGGCCTGGGCGTGGATCGTTCGTCCAGCGAAGCGCGCAGGCACCGTGAAGCTGAGGGACGCGTTGCCCGCGCCGTCCGCCACCACCGTGCCCATCGGGCGCGGGTCCACGAGGTACAGGCAGTCGTTGGGGCTCGACGGGCTACACGTCGTGGGCGTGATGTTGGTGCTCAGCGGCGCGAGGCTGAAGCTGACGTCGGAGAAGGGCAGCGCGTTGCTCACGCGGAAGGTGACCGGCGAGCCGACCGCGGCCGCACCCACGGTCAGCACGGCGTCGTCGGCGTCGCAGCGGGCGTTCATGTTCTCGTCGAGGCAGTTGTCGTCGAGAACGTGGATCCGCGCCTCCCCGCAGGAGAACGAGCTGAAGCCGTCGACCCTGAGCTCCACCTCCTCCCCCACCGCCATCGTCAGCGTCACGGACGAGGTTCCGTGGGCGTAGTCGTCGTTGCAGGCGATCTCCTCGCCGCAGCCGGGCTCCCACACCGACAGCACGGTGTCGAAGGGTGAGGCCGCGGTGCTGAAGGTGAACACCCCGTCGGAGGGTGCGGTCCAGGTGAGGAGGGCATCGTTGCCGCTCGACGCAGTGCAGGAGGCCGTCACGTCGTTGGTCTCGCCACAGGTGTCGACCGTCCCTACGTCGAAGCCCAGGGCCGAGCCCAGGTCGTCGTACAGGTCACAGCTGGCGTCGCTCCAGGGCTCCTGGGCCACGTTGAGCACGAAGTTGCCCGTGGTGTCCGAGTAGCCGGACACCACCACCACCACCGTCTCTCCAGCGAGGAGGGCGAGCCCGATGCTGGAGAGGAGGCCCGTTCCCCCGTCGTCGTTGCACTCGATGGCCGTGGTGCAGTCGGAGGCGAGGAGCTGAAGGACGGTGTCGAAGTCGGAGCCCTCGGTGTCGAAGGTGTAGAAGCCGTCCACCGGCGCAGTGAACTCGAAGGCCTCGTCCGGCGAGCCCACGCCGAGACCGAGGCCACAGGTCTGATCGTAGTCGTCGGTCGAGAGGACCGTGGAGCCGACGGCGGCCGACACCCCGACACCGATCGGGGTCGTCAGGGGACAGGTGGCCGAGGCCAGGGACGGGACGGTGAGCAGGAGCACGGAGAGCAGACGCATGGGTTCCTCCAGGTGGCAGGAACGTGGCACGGGCCCCCAGCGACGTCCTGGGAGAGACACCGAGCGATACAGGATGAAACCCACCGCGCCTCCGGCCGTGACGCTTTCGACTCGCCCAGCGATTGGGTAGGGTGGTCGGCTGCTGCCGGAGGCCCCATGCCCACACGTCGCCACGTCCTCTTCCTGCTGGCCTCCGCCCTCCCAGGGGTCGTGGTGGGCTGCTCCGGCGATGGAGGCAGCGGCACCGACTCCGGCCTGCCGGACTTCGACCCCGAGGCCGTGCCGGAGTCCGCCGAGCGGTTCCCCCGCACGCCCATCGCTGGCGACATGACCTCGACGCGGGTGACCCTCACCTTCCACGTGGCCGACGACAGCCCCGTGACCCTGCGGCTGTGGCAGGGCAGCGAGCTGCTGGTAGACCAGGCGGTGGACCCCTCGGGGGACGGCTTCCACAAGGTACACATCGACGACCTCGCGCCAGGCACGACCTACGCCTACGCGGTGTTCGCGGGCAGCGCGCCCGACTTCAGCGACCGGAGCCTCATCGGGCAGGTACGCACGGCACCGGCCGACGACGACGCCCCCATCGCCCGGATTGCACTGCTGAGCTGCGTCGGCCAGGGGACCGTGCTCCCCGACTACTTCTTCCCCGAGAGCGCCGACAACCCCACCGAGTCGCCGTTCCAGTGGGAGGTGTTCACCCATGCGGCCGAGCACGACCTCGACGCCCTCGTGCACCTCGGGGACCAGGCCTACCTGGACTTCGTGTGGTCCATGGAGGACGGCACCGAGGAGGCCTACCTCCACGCCTGGGGCTACTACCACGGGGGCGGCTACCGCGACTTGTACCCGTTGGCCGGTCTCTATGCGACGTGGGACGACCACGAGTCCACGGACAACTCCAACTTCGACCCGTGGGACCTCGCCCCCGACGATGCGGCGAAGCTGGCCAACGCCCAGAGCGCCTGGTTCAAGACCGTGCCCATCGACGCCGACCAGGTGGGTCCGGTGTGGCGCTCCTTCCGCTGGGGAGCGACCGTGGAGCTCGTGCTGCTGGACTGCCGCCACGAGCTCGACGGGGTCCATCAGGTGAGCGAGGAGCAGCTCCTCTTCCTGCTCGACCGCATCGAGAACAGCCCCTGCCGCTTCCTCTGCGTGGCCACGCCGAAGCCCTTCGCCGACATCGCGGAGTGGACGGGCATCGGCGCCGACAACGTGGAGCGCTGGGCCAACTTCCCCGACGACCGCGTCCGCGTGACCGACCTCTTGAACCGGCTCGACGCCCGACACGTGGTCTTCGTCTGCGGCGACATCCACATGAACTACCTGGGGCGGCTCACCATCGACGGGACGAGCGTGGCCGACACCCGGTACGAGGTGTGCGTCACGTCGGGCAACATCAACCCGTCGTACATGGGTCTCCAGGCGGAGCAGTTCGACTACGTCAGCGCCCAACCCACGCTGCCCGTCCTCACCTTCGACCCCGCCGCCGGCACCGTGCACGTGGCCTTCTACGACCGGGACGGAGCCGTGGCCTTCGAGCAGACCCTCACCGACGTCTAGGGTAGCGGCTAGTGCGACGTTCTCTGAAGTCCTTCGCCAGATGTCCGCTGGCCGTGGCGCGAGGCTTCAGGCTCCAGACTTCGGGCTACGGCATGCATGGGCGCATGACCGGCTTCGAAGACCTCTGTGGCGCCGCGCCTCGGGCAGCGCGGCCCCATTGCTGCGAGCTGAAGCCCGTAGCCTGACGCCCGAAGCCCCCGACCAGGCTCGGCGCTACGCGTGCAACTGGGGAGGCACATCCGGACCTCCGCGCTAGCCTCGACTTTGGCCCTTTGAGGGCATGACGAGCGGGTTCGTCGAGCGACATGCCGCTCCGAAGCTCCCCAGCATCGAAGCTGGGGGATGGGCTGCGGGTCAGGCGGCAGCCACCACGCGGGCCAGGTA
>Ga0213839_1000550_pt1 | contig 41080 bp, 38 predicted proteins | sample SWPATP21_FD_160075 | JGI IMG/M metagenome (GOLD analysis project Ga0213839, IMG submission 160075) | Coastal seawater microbial communities from Marineland, Florida, United States - SWPA TP2 #1 | ecosystem: Environmental > Aquatic > Marine > Coastal | place: USA: Florida | collected 2016-08-14
CGCCGCCGCCGCCGCCACCGCCGCCACCAGAGTCGGAGCTGGAGGAGCCGGTGTCGACCCACCAGGCCGTGTCGACGGTGTCGGTGTCGGTGTCAGCGTCGGTATCGGCATCGGCGTCCGCGTCCGTATCAGCGTCGGCCTCGTCCGTGTCGTCGTCGTCACCAGCGCTCGTCGCGTCTTCACCGCCGGCGTCCTTGGTGGCGGAGAGCTGGCCGTACTGGCCGCTGGAGCATGCCGCGAGCGACATCAGTGCGGTCGCGAGAACAAGACGGGAAAGGCTCATGGGGATTCTCCTGGCAGACACGAACGGCCCAGAGGGGGCGAGATCGACGATCGCGCGCAACCTACATGGTGGTGATTCCACCCGCCACACAATTCGTGAATGTGCGTCGTAGGGCCCGCCAAGGCCCTCATGAAGTCCTCGGATCGCGCTATAGCCTGGTTCCACCGATCCTGTCCGCCCCTCTCCCCGTTTTTTTGACGAGCCCCCCGATGACCGTCCATGACATCAGCCCGTTGATCTCCCAACGAATCGCCGTGTGGCCCGGCGACGTGCCGTTTCGGCGCGCTGTCACCTGCGACCAGGCTGGCGGTGCCAACATCGACCTGTCAGCGATTCACACGACGGTCCACCTGGGTGCCCACGCGGATGCGCCGAACCACTACGTACCAGACGGCGTCGGCATCGCTGCCCGGCCCGTCGAGCCCTACCTGGGCCTCTGTGAGGTCGTCAGCGTCGATGTCGAGCGCAACGGGCGCATCGTCTCGGCCATGCTCCCACACCCCCCTCGGGCGCCCCGGGTGCTGTTCCGAACCGGGACCTTCCCGGACCCCGAGGTCTTCAACGAGGACTTCGCCGCTCTGTCGTCCGAGCTCGTCGACTTCCTCGCAGATCACCACGTACGCCTCGTCGGCATCGACACCCCGAGCGTCGATCCCTGTCACGACGCCGTGTTGCACGCCCACAAGGCCATCGCGCGCCGGGATCTGTGCATCCTCGAGGGGGTGGTGCTCGCCCATGTCCCCCCGGGGCTGTACCACCTCGTGGCCCCACCGCTGAAGTTGGAGGGGGCGGACGCCTCCCCCGTCCGGGCCTTGCTGGTCACGTTAGACGACTCGACCTTCCGCGCTCCTTGAGGGGACCGGCTCCGGCTCCCCTGCACACCGCGGCCCAGGAGGCCCCTTGGCAGAGCTGACCGGACCATCCTCGGTGGCCCACTCCCGACCCGGGTCCATCGCGTATCCGGACTCCCCCCTCGGCCGCTCGGTGCCCGGGATTCCCACGGGGCGCGACGTCGAGTGGGAACCCCTCGTCGACTACCGCCGCTTCGACGTGAGCGAGACCACGATCCACGGTGCTGTGGCCTGGGCCAGCGGGAGCGAGCTGGTCCACAGCTTCGGCGGCAACGTCCTCTGCTACGGCCGCAGCATGATGAAGCCCTTCACCATGCGGGTCTTCGCCGACGTGCTGTCGGACTGCACCTGGGAGCAGAAGGCCATCAGCGTCGCCAGCCACAACGGCGACACCGAGCACGTCGCTGCCGCCCAGAGCCTGCTGTCACCCTCGGAGCGCGGGCTGATGCGCACGCCCCTGGACGTGCCGCTGGTGCAGTTTGGCAGGCAGGTGCGCCGCCCTCGTCGCTGGTACCACACGTGCTCGGGGGAGCATGCTGCCATCCTGCGCGGCTGCCGGGCCAAGGGTTGGTCTCGGGTGGGCTACACGCTGCCCGACCATCCCTACTTTCCGCACTACCTCGACGAGCTGCGCCGCTACCTGGGCCCCGACTGGTCGCCGCTCCGCATCGCGAGAGACGGCTGCGGACTCCCGACGGTGTCCAACACTGTCTCCGAGCTCGCCAAGGTCTTCGCGGGTCTGGCCCGCACGCGCGACGAAGACTGGATCTGGGAGGCCATGGTTCGGCACCCGGACCTGGTCGGAGGCTTCAACCGCTTGGACTCCACCATCATCAAGGCCGGCGCGGGTGCTGTCGTCGCAAAGGAAGGGGCCGATGGCCTGCTGGGCATGGCGATCGTCCACCCAGACTTTCCCGATGGTCTCGGCGTCGTCGTGAAGATCGCCCACGGCTGGAACGCCCAGGCGACCTGGTACGTGGCCCGAGGAATCCTCGGTGTCCTCGGCATCCAGCTGCGGAACCCCTACCCCCTGCATCGGCAGAAGGCGTTCCTCGTCCCCGGTGTCGTTCCCCCCGACCGGTTGGCCGCCCTGGAGTCCCTTCCCACCTGGGATGAGTGGGATCCGGACTCGGACCGCTGGTACGCCGACCTCCACCGCGAGGCGTCCCAGGCCGCGTCACCCCAACCCGATGCCCCCGCGGGAGGTGCTTGATGGGCCAGATCGTGTACGGGGCCCTCGCGCCCCACCCTCCCCACCTCGTCTACGCCGAGAATCCGCCCCAGAACGAGCCGACGGCGGAGTGCGGCTGGGAGACCCTCCGCTGGGGCTACGAGCGTCTCCGCAAGGCCCTCGAGGGGATCGAGTACGACACCATCGTCGTCCTCTCCCCCCACTGGCAGACCTACGTGGGCACCCACTTCCTGGGGGTCCCCCGCTTCGACTCCCTCTCGGTGGATCCCGTCTTCCCGAACCTCTTCCGCTACCACTACGGGCTCGATGTCGACGTGCCCCTGGCCGAGGCCCTGTGCGACCAGGCCAGCGAGGCCGGGCTGGTCACCAAGATGATGCGGAACCCCGACTTTCGGGTCGACTACGGCACCATCGTCAGCTGCCACCTGACGAACCCCGCCTGGAACAAGCCCATTGTCTCCATCAGCTCGCAGCGATCCGCGGCCTACTACAGCCTCGAGGTCATGCAGGAGCAGGCCGTCGCCCTCGGCAAGGCTACGCGGGCGGCCATCGAGGCCAGTGATCGCAAGGTGGTCCTGCTGGCGAGCGAGTCGCTGTCCCACCGGCACTTCGTGTCGGAGCCCGACGTGGTCGAGGACATGTCCCGCGAGCACATCACCAACCACCATCAGTACCTGTGGGACATGAAGCTCATCGAGATGATGCGCACGGGCCGAACCCGAGAGCTCCTCGACCTGATGCCGGAGTTCACCGACCACGCGGTGGCGGAGTCCGACTCCGGCGCGTTCTCCTGGCTGCTCTCGGCCATGGGCTTTCCCGCTCGCCCCGCGGAGGTCTTCGGCTACGGCACGGTCATCGGCACGGGCAACGCCGTCGTCGGCTGGGACCTGCGCGAGGGGGGTGCCGCATGAGCGGTATCGCCGACGCCCCCGAGGCCGGCATGGTCTGCGGCCTCATCGTCCCCGGCCTGCCCCAACCGCTGCTCACCCCCGATGCCTGCGAAGACTACCGCCGCATCGCCGATGGCTTGCCGAGGCTCGCCAGGTGATCCACGCCAGCGGGGCCGACCGGATCATCTACTACAGCACCATGTGGCCGTCGGTCATCGGCCACCAGGTGCAGGCTCGTCGCGAGCCCGAGTGGGTCCATGTCGACGAGCTGTTCCACGATCTCGGCTCCATCCCCTACCGCTTCCAGGTCGACGCCGACCTCGCCCACGGGCTGGTCCGACACATGCGCGTGCGTGGCCTGCAGGCCCGGACCGTCGACTACCACGGCTTCCCCATCGACACGGGCACCGTCGTCGCCAACAAGCTCCTCAACGGCGACAACGCGCTCCCAATCACCGTTCTGTCCAGCAACGTGTACAGCGACCGTGCGGAGACCGTGGTCCACGGCAAGGCCGTTCGCGACGCCGTGATCGAAGGGGGCCACCGTGCAGCGATCGTGGTGGTCGGCACCTTGTCGAACCGGCTGTTCACCGACTGGATCGACCCTGCCGACGACCACGTGCACTCCCTGAAGGACGACGAGTGGAACCGGAAGATGCTGGAGCTCCTCGGCGACGGTCGCCTGGAAGATACCGCCCAGCTCTCCCGTGAGATCCACCGGCAGATCCGCGTCCCGAAGGTCGTCAACTTCAAGCCCATGTGGTGGCTCTCCTCGGTCATGGGGCAGCACAACGACTACGACGGTCGGGTCCATGCCTACGGAGCCCTCCACGGCACCGGCTCGGCGGTGGTCTCCCTCGTCCCGAGCGAGGAGGGCATCGGCCTCAAGGAGTTCGACGAGGACGACGTCGAGATGTTCCAGGGTGACCGCGAGGTCCTCGCCTGAGGATCCGCGGAGGAGGCGTCTGGCGGATCCGGGTCAAGTCGCGGGGATCCGAGCCGATGGAAGGGCCCTCCCCTTCCCTCCCTCCGCCCAGAGCCAACCATGTCCCTCCTCCTCGCCCTCGCCCGCGCAGAGCAGCAGCGGCAACGTCACCGACCGCTCGACCACGTCCTCCACACCCTCTGCGCCGCCGTGCAACACGAGGTGAACGCCCAGGGCGTCTGGCTCGCAGAGGTCCTTCCGGATGATGCCGGGGACCCGACGCTGCGGCGCCGGGCCGCAACGGGCACCCTGGAGTGCCTGGCCCTCGAACGCACCTCCCCCGCCGTCACCACGGCCCTCTTCGGCACGGCGAGCCAGGTGGCGCCCGGCGAGGGGGGATGGAGCGGTGACCAGCCGGGTCACCTGGTGCCCATCGGGCTCGACGGCGAGACGCACGCGATCCTCGCGCTGGCCGCCGAGAGGTCGTCCGTGACCCACCGGGTCATGGCCGAGGTTCGAGCGCTGGGCACGGTGATCAGCACCTGGCTCGAGGCAGCCCGTGGCGCCCACGCCGAGCGCCGGGCCCGTCGTCGACTCGAGGCTGCTTCGGCCCGCTACCGGGCCGTCATGCACGATGCCCTCGATGCCATCCTGCTGACCGACGAGAACGGGCGCGTCGTCGAGGCGAACCACCAGGCCGATCGTCTCCTGCCGGACGACCAGAGCTGGTTCGGGCGGCGCCTGGCCGACCACGCCGTCGTAGGGGAGAAGCTCCCCGTCGGTCGCCACACCCTCGAGCTCCGTCACGATGGAACGCCCGTGGATGCCGCGGTGCACGCGATTCCGTCCGCTGACGGCCCCCTGAAGGTCGTCGTCCTCAGGGACACCGTGGAGCAGCGCCGGGCAGCCGACGCCCTCCGTGACCTGAACGATCAGCTCCGGCAGCGGGTCGACGAGCTGGGGGTCCTGAGCCGAGAGAACGCACTCCTCGGCGAGCTCGGCGCATTCCTCCAGGCCAGCCGAGACCGCGGTGAGGTCTACGCCGTGGTGAAGCGATTCGCCCTCGAGCTCTTCCCCGGAAGCGGCGCACTGTACACCCTCGAGGAGGGCGAGCTCGAGCTGCGCGCCCAGTGGGGCTCCTCCACCCTTCCGGCGCACCCGGAGGCCCGAGGCTGCTGGTCCTTGCGGCGGGGAGAGATCCACGCATGCGATGGCCCCGACGGCCTGCCCTGCACCCATGCAGAGGATCACGACGGTCCGTCCGTGTGCATCCCCGTGATGAGCTCGACCGGTCCCGTCGCCCTCGTGCACCTCCGCCTCCCCGCGGGGGCCGTGTGGAGCGACCGAAGCGAGCGCCTCCTTCGGGCCCTGGCCGACCGGCTCGGCGCGGCGCTCACGACCCTCGCACTCCAGCAGCGGCTCCTGCAGGAGTCCATCCGCGACCCGCTGACCAGGCTGTACAACCGCCGCTACATGGTGGAGACCATGGAGCGCGAGCTGGCACGAACCCGACGCGCTGGCCAGCCCCTGGCCGTCGTCATGCTGGACGTCGACCGCTTCAAGCGTCTCAACGACACGCATGGCCACGACGTCGGTGACCGGGTGCTCCAGGAGGTTGCCCGGCGCCTCGCGGGCGCCGTCCGTACCGAAGATGTGGTGTGCCGCTACGGCGGTGAAGAGTTCGTGGCCATCCTCCCCGGCGCGACGTTGGAGCTCGCGCGGGCTCGAGCCGAGGCCTTCCGCCTGCAGCTCGCGTCCGGCATCGGCAGCAACCTGCCGACCGTGACCATCTCCGCCGGGGTCGCGATGTCTCGCGATGCGCAGAGCCCGGAACGCCTCCTTCGCCTGGCCGACGAGGCGCTGCTGGAGGCCAAACGGAGCGGAAGAGACCGGGTCATCGTTGCGGATCAGGGCAGCGAGACCCGTTCCCTTCGCCTGGCGGCGGATCAGTCCACGTAGCCGAGGGCCTCCAGCTGTTGATCGAGCCCCTCGGAGGCCTCGCTGCGCCCCACCACGAAGCTCGTCCCTCGGGCGATGGCCGAGCGGCGCCACGCCGCGAGGGACGCGAGAGCCTCTGGCTCGGGGGACGGGCGCAGGTGGTCGGGGTCGTCGTGACGGTCGAAGCAGCCCGGCACGAAGGTCACGCCGTTTCGGTCCGTGAGGCCCTGGTCCTCTGCGAGCTGGCAGGCACGACCGTCCTCGTAGAATGCTCCCCGATTCACCTTTCGGAACCAGGTGTCGGTGTAGGCCCGCTCCCGGCTCGTGCGCGGCGTCTCGCCTCGCACGGCGGCCGACAGATCCTGACCACCGAAGTCCTCCTGGGGGGGCAGGCCTGCGAGTCTCCAGATCGTCGGGGAGAGGTCGACCTGAGAGGCGACGCCCTCCACGCGATGGCCCGCGGGAATGCCCGGCCCAGCGAACACGCCGACGCCGCCAACGGTGCTCGGAGACAGGTACCGTCCGTGGCTCTTGCCGTGGGACGCCGGGTGAAGAAGCCCCTCGCCATGGTCGTTGACCACCACGAACAGTGTGTTGTGGAGGAGCCCGCGTTCGTCGAGCTGCCCTGCCAGGTACGCGATGGCCTCATCCAGCCTTGCCAGCCCGTGCCGATAGTCGGCGACCAGCTGAGGCACCCCGTCGGCCGCCGGCGCGGCGGGCGGAAACGGGGCGTGGGCATCCACGAACAAGACCTGCAGGTAGTACGGACGGTCCGCCTCCCCGCCGTCCAGCTCGGTGACGACCAGCTCTGCGATTCCCCTGCCGGGCAGCTTGACGCCGCCGGTTCCGTGCCAGTCCCTGCGGGGTTCCCAGTAGCGCTGAAAGCCGCGCTGGAAGCCGTACGTGCTGTGCAGGTTGGGATTCGCCGTGCCGCCGACGGTTCGGTAGCCAGCCCGACGGAAGCGCTCTGCGAGGGTCAGCACCTCGGTGGGCAGGACCCGCTCGTTGCGTCGAGGCCCTGGCTCCACCATGCCGACCTCGAGAGCGTGGCGGCTGGTCAGGATGGCCGTGCTGGCCGCTTTGGTCCACGGCGCGGCCGTGATCAGGTCCTCGAGCTGTGCGCCCCGGTCGGCCAGGGAGCGCAAGAAGGGCATCGTGTCCAGATCTGGATCATGGAGCGGCGTCTGATCCTTCCGCAGCGTGCAGGCGATGACCAACACGACATTGAGCGCCCCTTCGGGTGGTGCCGTCTCTGGGCCGGGCCCGTCCACGACCTCCAGTCGCTCCGCGGTCTTCTCGGCGAAGCCCTCTGGCAGCGGGGACCGGGGCGTGGATCGCGCGACGAACACCCCTACGCCCAGGCACAGGCTGGCCACGATCGCCGCTCCAGCCCACCAACGACGCATCAGTGCACCATCGACGACGCCAGCGGTTGGGGTTCCGCGACTCGACGCTTGAGCGCCAGCCCGAGGCGGTGGCGACGCCCCATCGACCACCAGCGCCCCAGCTGCGGGGGCAAGGGATCCCCCAGCGTGGCCGCCCACTGGCCGTCGCCGTCGTCGACCCGCTGGCCGTCGGCGTCCAGGAGCATCCTCCAGTGCATCCAGGCGTTGTCCGGCCACTCGAGAAACACCTGGGCCATCGGCACGCCGGGCCCCTCCGCCCTTCCGCGGCGGAGACGAAACGTGCCCATCATCCCCACGGCCTCGGGGTGCGGCCCGTCATCCACGCGGCTGCGGGTCAGCGCGGCGAGGAACCGCTGGGCGTGGACCTTGGCGTGCACGAGAGGCTGCACGGGCACCAGCTCGATGGCCTCCTCGCGAACCATGACCACGACCGGTGGGGCCCCCTTCCCTTCCACGGCAGACTCCACCACCCCCACGAGGTGGTCGAACAAGGCCTCGCGGGACCCCTCGGGGCGACGCAGGGCCTGGATCCGGAAGGAGAGCTCCATCGGTCCCGGGTATCAGGCGCCCACGTCCGTACGCCACTGGGCGCCGGGGAAGGCCCACCCGGGCAGGGCGTCGTAGGCCAGCTTCCGGGCAGAATCGGCTGCGTCCGCAACCGCGCAGATGCCCAGCACGCGACCACCGGCTGTCACCAGCTGCCCCTCGGTGTCCCTGTCGGTGCCTGCGTGGAAGGTCACCACTCCGTCCGGGTCCGTTGGCTCGGGAATCAGCACGCCGGTCTCCTTGCTGGCCGGGTAGCCGGCGGAGGCAAGCACGACGCAGCATGCGTGTTGGTCGGCGAAGCGCGGGCGCCCCTCCGGAAGGCGGCCCGTCGCGGCCCCGTGGAGCCAGCGGGCGAGGTCGTCGTCCCACAGCGCCATCAGGGGCTGGCACTCCGGGTCGCCGAAGCGCACGTTGAACTCGAGGACCTTGGGGCCATCCGGGGTCAGCATCAACCCGGCGTAGAGTAGACCTCGGAACGGCGTCCCCCGGGCAGCCATCGCTCGGACGACGGGTGCGTGGATGGCCTCGGCCAGCGACTCCCCGAGCTCGCTCCCGACGTCCGCACAGGGAACGACCGCCCCCATGCCCCCGGTGTTGGGGCCCTCGCCACCGTCGAGCAGCTGCTTGTGGTCCCGGGCGCTCGGCAGCACGGCGACCCGCTCTCCGTCGCACAGGGCGAACAGCGAGACCTCGGGGCCCGTCAGACGGTCCTCCAGGAGCACGCGCTTTGCCGCTTCACCGAGGCGCTGGAGATCTTCGAGCGCCCCGTGAGCCTCCGCCGCCGTCTCGCAGACCACCACGCCCTTCCCCGCTGCCAGACCATCGGCCTTGACGACCACGTCTCCCCGATCCGCTCGGGCCCTGGCCGATGCGCGGCCTTCGTCGGTCGTGAGGTCGGCGACCACGGCCCCTGCGGTGGGCACACCGGCCTCGGCCATGATCTCCTTGGCGAAGGCTTTGCTCGTCTCCAGCAAGGCGGCAGCGCGGGAGGGACCGAAACACGGAATCCCCTCGTGCCCGAGGGCGTCGGCGAGTCCATCCGCCAAGGGCGCTTCGGGCCCACAGACCACCAGGTCGGCATCCAGGTCCATGGCGAGGGCGACCAGGGCCGGCACTCCGCGAGCGGGTCGCATCACCGCAGCGTCGGGCCAGCCGGGGTTCGGCCCCGTCACCACCAGCTCGGTGCACGAGGCCGAGCGCACCAGTCGGTAGGCAAGCGCAGCCTCCCGTCCTCCATGACCCACCAACACGATCCGCATGCATCCTCCTGCGTGCGCCCGCTAACCCCCTGCCGCCTCCGGTCCCCGGGCCTCCACGGGTTTGTCACCGGCCCGGCCCACGGTCGCCGGTTAGCGACCCGGCCGGGCCCGTCGTGTCCGGAGGAGGATCCGATGACGCGCCGTGCCCTGCTCTCCGTCTCCGACAAGACCGGCCTGGAGGTCTTCGCCAAGGCCCTCGTCGACGCTGGCTTCGAGCTGTTGTCCACCGGAGGCACCGCAGCCCGCATCGTCGAGGCCGGCCTGCCCGTCACCAAGGTCTTCGACTACACAGGTCATCCCGAGGTGATGAACGGTCGCGTGAAGACGCTGCATCCTCGCGTGCACGGCGGCATCCTCGCCGATCGAAGCAAGCACCTCGAGGAGGCCGCCGCTCATGACATTCCCCTCATCGACCTCGTGGTGGTGAACCTCTACCCGTTCGAGAAGGTGACCCGCGGGGACGTCGACCGGGCCACGGCCGTCGAGACCATCGACATCGGAGGTCCCACCATGGTCCGCGCGGCGGCGAAGAACCACGCCGCCGTCACGGTCGTGGTCGACCCCCAGGACTACGATCGGGTCGCAGCCCATGTCGTCGAGGGCGTGCCCGAGAGTCTCCGCCGGGAGCTCGCTCGAAAGGCGTTCCGCCACACGGCTCGCTACGACGCGGCCATCGCCGACTGGCTGGGTCGGGCCGACGACGACGACGGCTTCCCCGCCGAGACGGGCGTTGGATGGCGCAAGGTCCAGGACTGCCGCTACGGCGAGAATCCGCACCAGCGGGCTGCCTTCTACGCCGACACGAACGAGCGTGGTCGCAGCCTCGCCCGTGCCCACCAGCACCAGGGCAAGGAGCTGTCCTTCAACAACCTCGCCGATCTCGATGGCGCCCTGCGTGCCGTCTTCGACTTCGACGCCCCCGCGGCCGCGGTGATCAAGCACATGAACCCGTGTGGCCTGGCCACAGCCCAGGATCTACCCGCGGCCTTCACGGAAGCCCTCGCTGGCGACCCTGTGTCCGCGTTCGGTGGAATCTTGGCATTCAACCGTCCCGTCGATGGGGACACGGTCCGCTCCATCAAGATGAGCAAGGTGTTCTTCGAGTGCCTCGCGGCGCCGGGCTTCGACGAGCTCGCCCTCGAACGCCTGTCCACCCGCAAGAAGCTGCGGGTCCTCGAGCTGCCCGCAGACTGGGCCGCGGGGCATCCTCCGGGCCGTGATGTGCGTCGCGTCCAGGGAGGGTGGCTCGTCCAGGACTGGGATCTCGGCGCCGCATTCGAGTGGAGGGTCGCCTCCAAGCGGGCACCGTCGGCGGACGAAGAGCGAGCGCTACGTTTCGCGTGGGCAGCGTGCCGGCACGTGAAGAGCAACGCCATCGCCATCGCACGCTCTACCGACCACGGTGCCGCCCTCAACGGCGTCGGCGCGGGTCAGATGTCGCGGGTCGACAGCGTGAAGCTCGCCGTGTCCAAGGCCACTCACCCGCTCCCGGGTTGCGTGCTGGCCAGCGACGCCTTCTTCCCCTTCGCAGACGGCGTCCAAGCGGCCCTCGACGCCGGTGTGATGGCGTTCATCCAGCCGGGTGGCTCCATCCGAGACCAGGAAGTCATCGACGCAGTGGACGCGGCGGGGGCAACCATGGTCATGACGGGCGTGCGTCACTTCCGGCACTGACGCGGCGCGCAGTGGGGCCAGGGCGTGGGCGCGCCGCACGGTGCCGCTCGGGCGGGTAGGCGGCGACGAGTACCGGCAGCTCCGGGCTGGGCGAGCTCTCGAAGGGGTCTCTCCCGATGCGCGCCGCGCTCGGCTCGGTTCGGTACGTGGGCCGGAACCTCGCATCCACATCGGACGTGGGCAGCCCACCCGGCCGCTGCCTCGCGAACCCGCCGGGGCAGGGCGCCAACAACGCCAACCAGGGGTCCGGGGTCCGCGGCTGGTGCGTCGCGAAGGCCATGTAGCGGGGGAACCAGCGCTCCGACACCGTGCGATGGACATCCAAGACCAGTGCAGTGGCCCGTTGCTGGAGCTCGGTGTTCAGGCGCGTGTTGAACTTCCAGGTCAGGGGGCGCAGGTCCCCGTCGAGCGCCTTCGACACGCATGCGCGGGTCTGTCGGTAGAGCATCGTGGCGGTGTGCCCCAGGCCGTCATTCATGAAGGCCACGATGACGGAGAACCTCCTGGTGCGCTTGCAGGCCTCCCTCACCTCCCAGTCAGCCTCGGGGTGCGGCGGTGGCGTTCGTCGGTCGTTCGGACGCAGCCGGATCCAGTGGAATCGCATGTAGACCTCCCCATGAAGGGTCGGCGCCAGAGCTCCGATGGCGGACTTGAGCCGCATGCTCCAGCTCCAGGACGTCGACAGGGCGTGACCCGTGAGGCGAGCCATCGCACGGGCGGACGGAGGAAAGTCCTGCCGATGGGCGTCGACGAAGCGCCCAATGCTCCTGAGGGACAGCTTCGCGGCGTGCAGCCAGGTGCCGCCGGTCACCGAGTACTCGCGGCGACACCCAGAGCAGCCGAACACACGGAGACGGTCCCGTCGACGCCAGAGGGTGCGGGCAGGACAGGTGGGGCAGCAAGGGCGACCGTCGAAGCCGGTGCCCCACCGCTTGAGGGCGAGATCGAGGGCCAGCTGAGACTCGTCTTCATCCATGGTGACTCCTTCATGGACGGCCTGTGCGAGATGCGGGCCAGGGGCGCGATCGCGTTCAGCTGCGGATCGTGTCGCCGGCCGACGAATGTCGGTGTCGGAAGGCCGGATCCCACGGGCGCTCGGTGGCTCGACGTCCGTCACCTCGGAGCGGAGGGGGGGCGGGGAGAAAAAATGGGCTGATGTTCCCGATTCCACACCCTTGCTGGCAGCTGGGGAACATCAGCCCAAAAATCGAAACCAACCTCCCTCCTCGAACCACCGCCAACCCATTGCCCCCCCTCGCCCCCCCGCATAGGACGCCACCCACCCCACGCCTGGAGGGCGACCGCCATGAGCGACCTGCACCGCGCCTGCGTCAACACCATCAAGGGCCTCACGATGGACGCTGTCCAGAAGGCCAACTCCGGGCACCCGGGCATGCCGATGGGCATGGCGGACGTCGCCACCGTGCTGTTTCAGCAGTTCCTGCGCTTCGACGCCCAGCACCCGGACTGGTTCGACCGCGACCGCTTCGTCCTGTCGGCTGGCCATGGGTCCATGCTCATCTACAGCCTGCTGCACCTCTCCGGCTACGACGTCAGCCTGGACGACATCAAGGCCTTCCGGCAGCTCCACAGCAAGACCCCGGGCCACCCCGAGGTGGGCGAGACCCCCGGTGTCGAGACCACGACGGGCCCACTCGGACAGGGTGTCGGCAACATGGTCGGCATGGCCATCGCCGAGCGCTTCCTGCGGGAGACGTTCGGTGCCGACCTCTGCGACCACCACATCTACGGCATCGCCGGCGACGGCTGCCTGATGGAGGGCATCGCCTACGAGGCGAGCTCCCTCGCCGGCCACCTGAAGCTCGGCCGCCTCGTCCTCCTCTACGACGACAACCAGATCACCATCGACGGCTCCACGGACATCTCGTTCACCGAGGACGTGCCGGCACGCTTCGAGGCTCAGGGCTGGCATGTGCAGCGTATCGATGGCCACGACCCGGCCGCGATCGCCGCTGCCATCACGGCCGCCCGCGCCGAGACCGAGAAGCCGTCCATGATCGCGTGCCGCACGACCATCGGGCAGGGGTCCCCGTCCTACGAGGGCACCAGCAAGACCCACGGCTCCCCTCTGGGCCCGGAGGAAGTGGCAGCGACCAAGAAGGCTCTGGGGCTCGACCCCGACGCCCAGTTCGCGGTTCCGGACGAGGTCGCCGCTGCCTTCCGGGGCGCCTCCCGCTCGAGCGAGCGCCAGGCCTGGGAGACCCGCCTCGCCGAGCACGGTCAACGGGAGCGCTTCCAGGCATGGCTCAGCCAGGACGTCGATGCCCTCATCGCCCGCACCGACTGGCCCGACTTCGCCACCGACGCCAAGCTCGCCACACGGAAGGCCTCGCTGTCCTGCCTGAAGGCCATCGTCGCCAAGGCCCCCTGGCTCATCGGCGGCTCTGCGGATCTGGCGGGTTCCAACGGCACCAAGCTCGGCACGGAGCCCTTCACGCCCAGTCGCTTCAAGGGCGCACAGACCCTCAACTTCGGCGTGCGCGAGCACGCGATGGGGGCCGTCTGCAACGGCATGGTCCTCCACGGCGGCGTCCGCCCGTACGGTGCCACCTTCCTGGTGTTCCACGACTACCAGCGCCCGAGCGTGCGTCTCTCGGCTCTCATGAAGCAGCCGGTGATCTACATCTACACCCACGACAGCATCTTCCTGGGCGAGGACGGCCCTACCCACCAGCCGGTGGCCACGCTGGAGGCCCTCCGCTGCCTGCCCAACGTCACCGTGGTCCGCCCGGCAGACGCCACCGAGACGGTCGAGGCCTGGAAGATGGCCCTCCGCACCACCGACGGACCGACCGCCCTCATCCTCACCCGCCAGGGCCTGCCGGTCCTCGACAGGGGCCAGGGGGGCGACCTGGCCGACGCCTTCGGCGTGCAGCGCGGTGGGTACGTCCTCTCGGACGCCGTCGACCCGCAGGTGGTCCTGGTGGCGTCGGGCTCGGAGGTACCCCTCTGCCTGCAGGCACAGGAGGTGCTGGCAGCCCGTGGCGTCGCCAGCCGGGTCGTCTCCATGCCTTGCCGCGAGCGCTTCCTCGCATCCGAGGACGACTACCGCCATGGGGTCCTGCCGGAGGGCGTCCCGGTGCTGGCCGTGGAGGCAGGCATCTCCGCTGGCTGGCGCGGCCTCGCCAACGACGTGGTCGGCATCGACACCTACGGCGCCAGCGCCCCTGCGGGGGACCTCGCGAAGGCCTACGGCTTCACGCCTGAGAACGTCGCGGACAAGGCTGCCGCCTTGGTCGGTTGAGCCACGAGGTCGTCCTGTGTCGGGGCCTCCCCGACGCGAGCACCTGCTGGGACCTCGCCCAGAGACTGGCCCAGCAGGCGTCCGCTCACCTCGGCAAGCCCCGGGTGCGGATCCGGGTGCATCGGAACCGGCGGACCCTGATCCGATGGCGCGCCCGTGCGGACGTGTACGAGATCGGCGTCCATCATGCGTTCCTACCTCACGCCGACGACGTGCTCGCGGTCGTGAGAGACCGGGACGACGAGGCCTGGAGGCGACTGCAGGCACTTCCCCGCGGCGACGAACCGCCGACGCTCGCCACCGCGGGGCATGTCCACGATCTCGAGGCGCTGCTGGCCCCGGCGACCGAGGTCATCCTGTGGCCCTCCGGCCCCCCAGAAGCACTCGTGGTGGGCTGGGGTCGTTGGCCCACTCGACCACCCCGGCGCAACCTCCGGCTGGGTTCCTGCGCCGCCGGCCCGCCCCCCCTGGTCCGCATCCATCCGGTGCTGGACCACCGGGACGTACCGCACTGGTTCGTGGGCTTCGTCCTCTTCCACGAGCTCCTGCACCTGCGGTTCCCGCCGGTGGTCGAGGGGCGGCGCCGGGTCGTTCATCCCCGCAGCTTCCGTGCGGCGGAGCAGCGGCACCCGGACTACCCCCGAGCCACCCGCTGGGAGCGAGCGCACGTAGGCGATCTCCTCGCCCGTGCGAGAGCCCGGGTCAGCCGCGGGGGCTGATGGCCAGCTCGACCCCCGTGGCTCCCTTCTTGCCCTCGACGACACCCTCCAGGTCCTCCGGGGACTTGGCCATGGGGTTGCCGTCGACATCGAGCGTGACCTTGAGCTGGAACGTGGCAGGCACGTCGCCGTTGGCCATGGGCCGGTCGGCCTCCGTGATGGTGAACTCCATCGGGAAGGGGCCCGGAGGCAGGCGCTTGGCGGCGAGGGGCGGCCCACGACGCGCCGGGTCGCGGAGGGACACGAACACGGCCTTGGCCTCGGGAACCTCGGCGGGCGCGGTGATGGTCCCGGAGATGAGGAGGCCCGCCGTGGCAGGGTCCACTTCCTTGGCGGGCTCCCCCGCTGGCTCCACCGGCGGCGGGGTCGACTCGGCCGTACCACAGGCCGCGAGAATCAGGGCGAACAGTGCGAGACGCATGAGTCCTCCAGGGCGTCAGGCCGCGGCGAAGTCCCGCAGCCGCTGCACCATCGCATAGAAGCCGTTGCGACGGTTCATGGAGAGGTGGCGCTCGAGGCCGATCTGGCCGAACACCTCGTCGATGTCGACCTCGGAGACCTCGTGGGCCGTCTTGCCCGCGTAGAGCACCTGGAGCACGGCGATCAGCCCCTTCACGATGGCCGAGTCCGAGTCTCCCTTCCAGTGGAGCCGCTCGTCGCCTCGGTCCTCTGGCACGAACCACACCTGCGACAAGCAGCCCTGGACCTTGAACGTGTCCTGGCGCAGCTCGGTCGGGAGCTCCGGCAGCTTTCGCCCCAGGTCGATCAGGTAGGCGTAGCGCCCCTCCCAGTCGTCGAACAGGTCGAAGTTCTCGAGCAGCTCTTCGGTGTCCACAGCGGCCTCCGGGCCGGGGCTATCGTCAGAGCAGGAAGGTGACCATGCCGGGGAACAGCGCCACCAGCAGCCACCCGAAGGCCTGGATCGCGATGAAGGGCACGGCGCCCCGGTAGATGGCCGTCGTGGGGACCTGCTCCCGAGGGGCCACGCCACGCAAGTAGAAGAGGCTGAAGCCGAACGGCGGCGTCAGGAAGCTCGTCTGCAGGTTCATCCCGATCAGGACACCGAACCAGACCAGATCGACGCCCAGCGCCGACGCAGCAGGCACGAGCAGCGGCAGGAGGATGAACGCGATCTCGAAGAAGTCGATGAAGAAGCCCAGCACGAAGATGACGAGGTTGGCGACCAGCAAGAGCCCGACCTTCCCACCGGGAAGGCCCGTCAGCAGGGCCTCGATCCACAGATCCCCGTCGAGGCCGCGGAACACCAGCGCGAACACGGTGCTGCCTACCAGCAAGAACACGATCATGGCCGTGAGCTTGGCCGTCTCGTCCATCGCGCCCTTCAGGCTCTCCAAGGTCAGCCGCCCGTTGGCCCAGGCCAATGCCATGGCGCCGCAGGCCCCCAGAGCACCGGCCTCGGTCGGCGTGGCGACCCCCGCGAAGATGCTCCCGAGCACCACGAGGATGAGCACCAGCGGTGGCACCATCGCCTTCATCACCTGCACCAGCAGCTCGGCACCGGTCGCAGGCCGAGCTTCTTGCGGCAAGGCGGGCGCCCAGTCAGGCTTGGCCCACGCCACCACGAGCACGTACACCCCGTACAGGCCGGCCAACATCACGCCGGGGATGAGGGACCCGACGAAGAGGTCCCCGACGCTCACCCCGAGCTGGTCGGCCAGCACGACCAGCACGACGCTCGGCGGGATGATCTGGCCAAGGGTGCCAGACGCGCAGATCACGCCGCTCGCGAGCTCGGGCTTGTAGCCATAGCGGAGCATCACGGGCAGGCTGATGAGGCCCATGGCCACCACGCTCGCCCCCACCACGCCGGTCGCGGCGGCCAGCAGGGTCCCGACCACGACCACGGACAGGGCCAGTCCCCCGCGAACGGACCCGAACAGCGCGCCCATGGTGGTCAGCAGGTCCTCGGCGAGCTTGCTCTTCTCGAGCATCGTGCCCATGAACACGAAGAAGGGCACGGCCAGCAGGACGTAGTTGGACATCACCCCGAAGACCCGCTCCGGGAAGGCGTACATCAAGCCCCAGTCGGTCAGGCCGTAGGAGACGCCGATGGCGGCGAACGCCAGGGCGGTGCCGGCCAGGCTGAAGGCCACCGGGTAGCCGGAGAAGACCAGCGCGAAGGCCATCACGAACATGAGCGGCGCGAGGACGTCTTCCGTCATCGGGCGGGCTCCTCGGCACCGTCGGGGTCGACGACGTCCGCCAGGTGCTGCAGTGCCTGGGCCACGCCCTGGAGAAGCAGCAGCGCAAACCCGAGCAGCAGCGAGGCCTTGATCGGCCAGCGGGCCAGGCCACCGGCGTCGGGCGACTGCTCCCAGACGGCCACGCTGTTCCGAACGCTCGGCCAGCAGAACACCAGCCCGTAGATGCAGAACGGCACGAGGAACAGCAGCGTGCCCAGGAGGTTCACCACCGCCTTCCCCCGGACCGTGAGGCGGCTGTAGAGGACGTCGACCCGCACGTGGGCGTCGCGGCGGAGCGCGTAGGAAGCGCCGAGCAGGAAGACCAGGCTGAAGAGGTACCACTGAAGGTCCACCAGCCCGTTCGACAAGAACACGACCCCCACGAAGCGGCTGGCGTAGCGGGCCACGGCGTTGAAGGCGCCGACCAGGACCATGGCGAGCACCATCCAGCCGACCAGCCATCCCAGGCCGTCGGCCACCCGCCCGATCCGGTCCGACAGCTGACGCAGCCCGTTCATGGCCGCCTCGGCAAGCCACCCTCGAAGTCCCCGGTCGCCCGGGCTGCACCGTGCTCGATCAGCGCCCGGTTCGCGTGGGCCAGCTGGCGGGAGAGGATGTCGATCATCGCCCGTCGGAAGGTCGACCCGATGGGCGTGTCGTTCCGCACCAGGAAGTCCCATCCATCTCGGTCGAGGCGCAGCACGGTGGACGGCTCGGACGCCACGCAGCTCGCCATGCGCGGCTTTCGCTCGTGAAGGGCCGCCAGACCGAAGGCGGCGCCCGGCGAGAGCGTGGCGAGCGCGGCCACACCGTCCTCGCCCTTGGCCTTCACCACCTCCACGCTGCCGCGGACCAGGAGGTACATGGCGTCACCCTTCTCCCCCTCGGTGCACAGCAACGCCCCCGCTGGAACCGCCTGGGGGGTGAAGGGGCCCGCCACGCCGGCCGCCGTGGCGTCGGTCGCCTCGCCATCGACGATGCCCAGCGCCCGGAGCTCGGCTGGCACGTCGAGGTCCGACGTCAGCGAGAGCAGCCCGCCGGCACCGAACTGCGCGATCAGACGGTCGAATACGCCGGGGCCTGGGCGCTTCCTCGCCGCCGTCCGCGTCGCCTGGGTGATGGACTCCCCGAGCCGACGGAGCCGATCCAGCTGATGGGCCAACACCCCCTGCTCCAGGAGGGGGATCACACGATGCTCTCCCCGGCGCATGGCGATGTAGCTGTCGGTGTCGAGGATCAGCAGCCAGCTGTCGGCGCGCGTGCGCACGGTGGCCCGCCGCTCGCCGTCGGGGAAGAGCGCCGTCTCTCCGACCCACTCTCCCGGGCCGGCGAAGCCAACCAGGGCGCCGTCGACCCGCACCTCGAGCTCCCCCTCGACCACATAGGCGAGGGCCTCGCTCTCCTGGGCAGCGTTCATCAGCAGCTGACCTGCCTCCACCTTGACCTCATCGAAGAAGGAAAGCGCGGTGTGCCGGTCCGACAGCTCCAGCGCAGCGAGAAAGGGAGGAAGGTTCATCTGGGGCCTCCGGAGGCACGGATCCGCCGCCTTCCTAGCTCGCCAGGACGTCGAACGCGTGCTACACGCCGGCATCCAGACCCGAACCAGGGGAGTGGGCGATGACCTCCACGCAGGCAGAGATCGACGAAAGCTACAGCGTCTCCAACGACTTCTTCAAGCTGTGGCTCGACGAGAACATGCACTACACCTCCGCCGCCTACGACGACGAGGACATCTCCCTCGAGGAGGCGCAGGAGCGAAAGGCGCGCGTCCTGTACGACTTCGCGGAGCTCGACGACACCAAGACGGTGCTCGACATCGGCTGCGGCTGGGGCAGCGCCATCGAGTGCTTCACCCGCTTCGGCGTCCGCGAAGGCCACGGCATCACCCTGTCCACGGAGCAGGTGAAGTACTGCTGGGACCGCAACCTGCCGAACGCCAAGTTCATGCTGCAGGACTACGCGACCTACGAGCCCGAGAAGAAGTACGACGGCCTCGTCTCCATCGAGATGATCGACCACCTGTGCTCCCCCGCCCAGGCGCGGCAGGGAAAGGCGGTCAACCTCTACCGTGACTACTTCAACAAGCTCGCCGAGTGGGTCGAGCCCGGCGCGTGCTTCGGCTTCCAGGCCATCCTGCGCAACCGGATTCCCCGTCGCCGCAAGGACCTCGAGGACCTCGCCTTCACGGCCGACGTCATCTTCCCTGGCGGCCTCAACCCGCGCATCGAGGAGCTCGTCCAGGCCATCTCCCCGAGCTGGGAGCTCGAGCGCCTCATCATGCGTCGCCGCGACTACGGGAAGACCACGGCCGAGTGGTACCGCCGCATGCAGCAGCACGAGGACCACATCCGGGCCACCTGGGGCGACCGCGTCTACGACGACTACGACCGCTACCTGGGCACCTGCGTGCGCGCCTTCGACCAGCACTGGTCGGGCGACGTCCAGATGAAGCTCCGCCGCATCTGACCGCGGCCCCGTGGCCCGCAAGAGCCCCAAGAAGGCCTCTGCCAATGGCGGAGGCTTTTCTGCGTCCGGACGCTGGATCCTCGTGGAGACGGTCCTGCTGGTCGGCCTGGCGAAGGAGATGCTCGAGTGGCTCGTTCTCGAGCAGTCCCCTCTCCCACCCGTCCTACAGGTCATCCTCGGCATGGTCGTCGTCGCCAGCACCCTGGGCGGGCTGGTGGTCGTCGCCGAGCGTCACCTTCGGAAGCAGCTCGCCAGGACGCACCGGAAGGTCCAGCGGCGCTACCGGCTCCCGGCCCTCCTCTGGCACGTGGTCGTGGTCGTGGTCATCTTCCTGGCCTATGCGGCCTTCTGGAACGAGGAGACCGGCGCCTTCGACCAGATGCTCCGCAGCGGGCGCCAGGGATGGGCCCGGTTCCTGGTGTGGCTCGAGGGGCCTCACGGGTAGGACTGAGGAGGCACCCACCCCGTGTCCACGGGCCCTGTGTCCACCGCCATCACGGAGGTGCGGCGGCCCACGTCCAGCAGCTCGACGGTGCACCCGGGGAAGCGACTCCGGAAGAAGCGCTCCAGCTCGTGGGGCGCGCGGATCGGGTTGTGGCGCAGCATCTCCGACCACGCGGGGCTCTCCACGAGTCGGTCCCGGGCCTCGGCGAAGTGGGGAAAGCGCCGCAGGGTCTGGGCGGCCCGCAGTCCATGCCACGCGACCCGCGGCCACTCCCGGAGGGGAGCTGGTCGAGCGACCATGTCGACCACCAGCAGGCGCCCGCCGGGCTTCAGGACCCGCAGCAGCTCGACGAGGAGTGGGTCCCAGTCCAGGTACCGCCAGGAGAGCAGGCTCGTGACGACGTCGAAGTGGCCGCTGGGGGCCGGCACCGTGGGCCCGTCGACCGCCTCGAAGCGCAGCCTCTGCCCCCCGCGCCGACGAGCACGCGCCACCATGGCGGTGCTCGCATCGATCCCCAGCCCCTCCTGGAGTCGAGGGCCCAGCGCCCGGAGCAGGGCCCCGGTGCCGCAGCCCACGTCCAGGACAGCGGCGCCACGGGGCACCCGCCGATCGAGCCATCGCCACTCGGGCCCGCGGACGCGGATGTCGACGAAGGCGTCGTCGTAGAGATCCGCCACCGGGTCGTACGAGCCATTCACCCGCCGAGGCAGGTGGCGCCCCATGGGGCGCGGAGGCCGCAGACCCGTGTGCTTTCCGATGGAACCGAGGACGCCCTCCTCCTTGAGACCCGGCTGCCCCACCACATAGACGGGTCCCATCCCTCCGGGGTCGGCCCGCACGTACCGCTCCGCGTCCTGGGAGAAGGTGGTGTAGCCGTGGTGCCCCCAGGTCGGGACGCCGAACGTGCGCGCGAAGAAGGGGGCGAACCAGCGGCCCGTGCGGCAGGCGTGGAACCAGGCCTCGGCCCCCGAGGCGAAGGGAACGTCCAGCTGCCGCCACTCGTGGGGCGAGAACTGCTCTGGGAGGCCCTTCGAGCCGAACATCGGGCCGTACATCCCGCTGTGGCCCACGAAGTGCAGCTCCTCCAGTGGCCCGTGCCGGGTCACGGCATCGACGAAGGCCCGCTTGGTCTCGGTGGCCATCACCCGCACATCCCCTCGGGACTGCCGCTCGGAGGCCAGGGTCTCGGCGGCCCGACGCAGCTGCGGACCGCCCTCCCGGTAGCGGGTGGTGTAGAGGAACAGCCGCATGCCGTGTTCGTGTCCTCCGAGTTCTTCGGCGTGGCAGGTATCGCCTACGGCGTGACCTGGGGTCCGTACACCCAGGCCGGCCTGGGCTCCGAGGGGTTCCGAAGGCCCCATACCACCGAGCGGGGATCCTGCTCGGCCCGAAACGCTCGCCACACGCGCTCCTCGACCAGCACGTAGGCAGGCCGCAGCGGCCACACCTGCCCGTGAGGAGCCAGCCGCTCGGGTGCGACCCCGAAGGCCACGCGCCACGCTCCCGTGCCGTCCCCTTCCGGCTCGAAGTTCTCGCAGCGACGTCCGCCCTCGGCCCAGAGGAAGCCGCAGAGCCCCCGATGGGCCACCAGGAGCCCGTCGTCCGGAACGACCTGGCGAACCACGGGGATCACCTCCCGGAAGGCTGCGTAGTCGGGGCTCCGTGCCGCCTGATGCCGTAGCTCCTCGCTGGCCCCCAGGGCCAGGACCCCACAGCCCAGCGCAGCGACCACCGGGGGCACCCGAAGCAGGCCAGCCAACACCACGAGCCCCACGAAGCCCATGCACATCAGCCGCCAGGCCACGGCCTCGAAGTCGAAGGGCAGGCCTGGCGCAACCCCCACCACGACCAGCCCGGACGCCACCAGCCCCCAGCCCGCTCCCCTCCCCCACACGAGCGGAAGCGCGAGAGGTGCGAGGTGCAGGGCCACCACCTCCAGACGACCGGAAAGGCCGAGGCTGGACTGACGGATCCGTGCCCAGCGCCCGATGTCCACGGCCTCGACCCCTCGGGTCAGATCCACGGCCCGCAGGGTGCCGGCCGACACGAGCACGACGCCGAGGAGCACCACCACAGCGACTGCGACGGCGCGCCAGCGTGCGCCCCGCAGGGGCTCCCCCACGCCCCACGCGGCCAACACAGCGATCGCCAGCACCCCGCAGAGCTTGTGGGTCATGGCGGCCAGGCCCACCCACACCAGCGCCCCCGCGAGGTCCCGAACGCCGACGCGCCGTTCCGGGCCAGCCAGCCACGCCGTCAGGGCCAGCAGAGCCACCGCCCCGACGCCGTTCTTCAGGAACTCGGCCGACAGGGCGAGGTGCCCTACGGAGACAGCGGCCACCCACGCCCCCAGCGCACCGGACCAAGGCCCCCCCAGGCGTCGCGACGTGACCCCTGCGAGGGCCGTCACCAACCCTGCGGCGCCGATGGCGACGAGGGCGTTCCCCAGCACGACGTCCCCGAGCATCCCGCCCAGCAACGCCATCGGGAAGAACGCCCAGGAGTCGTCCGCGAACAGAGGCTCGCCCGCCAACCAGCTCCGGACCTGCAGGACGTAGTACCAGCCGTCGTAGCCCTGGGCATCGTGGGGCTGGCGAAGGTGCAGCCAGCTCCGACCCGCGATGGTCCACACCACCGCAGCGGCGGTGGCGAGCGACGCACCTCTCACCCCTGTGCGCGCCCCACGCGGATGCGCTCCTTCACCTTGGCGCTCCCGTCGTCCATCGACCACAGAAAGACCTTCCCCCCGGGCTTGGGCCAGCTGCCGTCGGTCCAGGTGAGCACCCACTGCCCTCGGCTCTTCCACTTGCAGGGGACCGTCTCCCAGTCGTACAGGTCGTCGCCCAGCACCACCTCGCAGCTCCCTTCGCCCACCAGCAGCAGGCGCACGCCGTCGCCGTAGTACTCGCCGACCTTCCGCTGGGCGGCGCCTCGGTCGCCCTCCAGGGACTGCAGCAGCGCCACGTTGGCCTTGTCGTGGGCCGTGAGCCGGCTCTCGTCGAAGCCCGGGTCCGCCTTGTACCAGGACGTCTTGCCGAAGTGGGCCTGCAGATCCGCGCTGGAGAAGGGCCGCCCGTACTGGGCGAAGACCTCGTTGCGCAGGAGCCGTAGCTCCGCATCATCGAGGAGAGCGACCTCGTCGGCCTTCAGCTCGGGGTCGCCCATGAAGCGGCCGTCGTAGCCCGCGAGCTCGAGGGAGGAGGCGTGAGCGGTGGGCAGACAGCCCGCCAGGAACAGGAACAGCACGGAGCGCATGGGACCTCTCGATGGCCCATCCTATCCCTCGAAGGACGCCCGGTGGTACGCGAGCTCGGCCTTCGCGAACCAGGGGTTGCTCTCCTTGCGGTAGGCCTCCCAGTGCTCGTGGACCTTGCGAAAGCCCGGGCTGTCTGCCGCGAGGTCCGACAGGGTGTCCCGGGAGGCCTCCTTGGCCGCTGCGAGGATGTCGTCGGCGAAGGGGTGGGTCTCCACGCCGGCGGCGAGCAGGCGCGTGAGGGCGGGCGGGTTCAGGGCGTCGTAGCGGGCTTGCATGGCGCGAGCCGCCTCCGTGCACGCCGTCGTGAAGATGGCCTGGTAGCTCGACGGCAGCGAGGCCAGCGCCTCTCGCCCCACGAAGAAGGACAGGTTCGCCCCCGGCTCCCACCACCCCGGGTAGTAGAAGTTCTTCGCGACCTTGTAGAAGCCGAGCTTCTCGTCGTCGTACGGCCCCACCCAGTCTGTGGCGTCGATCGCCCCGCGCTCCAGAGCGGTGTAGATCTCGCCGCCAGCGATGGTCTGGGGCGAGACCCCCAGGCGCTGCATCACCTTGCCCCCCATGCCCGGGATGCGCATCCGCAGGCCCTGGAGGTCGGCGAGGGTCGGCACCGTCCGGGTGAACCACCCTCCCATCTGCACCCCGGTGTTGCCCCCGGCGAAGGCCTTCACGCCGAACGCCGCGAAGATGGGGTCCATCACCTCGGCACCGCCCGCCTCGGTCAGCCAGGCGGTCTGCTGTCGCGACGTCAGTCCGAAGGGCACGCAGGTATCGAAGGCCAGGGCCGGGTGCTTGCCCATGTAGTAGTACGAGCCCGTCTGACCGATGTGGGCCGTGCCCTGCTGCACGGCGTCCAGCACCTGCAGTCCCGGAACCAGCTCCCCAGGGGGGAAGATGCGGATCTCGAACCGCCCGTCGGTCATGGCGGAGATGCGCTCCACCAGGACCTCGCAGGCCCCGAAGATGGTGGTCAGGGAGCGGGGGAAGGAGCTGACCAGCCGCCAGCGCACCCGCTGACCCGTGTGCACGGCCGGTGCCGAGCCCGGCCCCCCTGGGCCGCAGGCCGCCACGGCTCCTGCTGCTCCGACCACCGCACCCTTCAGCAGGTCCCGTCGCTTCATCATGCCTCCAGACCGGAGCCTACAACGCGTCGGGCACCCACTCCGTCCGCATGGTCACGAACTCCTCAGCCGCTGTGGGGTGGATGCCCACCGTCGCGTCGAACTGAGCCTTGGTGGCGCCGCACTTCATCGCCACGGCCAGCCCCTGGATGAGCTCGCCAGCGTCGGGGCCGATCATGTGACAGCCCAGCACCCGGTCCGTGTCGCCGCACACCACCAGCTTCATGAAGGTGTGCTCGTCGCGGCCCGACAGGGTGTGCTTCATGGGCCGGAAGCGAGACTTGAAGACCTTCACCGTCGTGTACGCCTCCCGCGCCTCCTCCTCCGTGAGCCCCACCGTGCCGATGTTCGGGTGGGTGAACACCGCCGTGGGGATGTCGCGGTAGTCCATGCACTCGTCGCGTCCGGAGAACAGGTTGTGGCTGACCACCATCGCCTCCCCGAGGGCGACGGGGGTGAGCTGCACCCGGTCGATGACGTCGCCGAGGGCCAGGATCGACGGCACGCTGGTCACGAAGCGGTCGTCGACGACCACCGCGCCCCGCTCGTCGAGCTCGACACCGACCTCCTCCAGGCCGAGACCCGCTGTGTTCGGCGCCCGCCCCGTGGCCATCAGCACCTGGTCGACCACCACCTTGTCGCCGTCGTCGAGGCAGACCTCGAGCCGGCCACTCTCCAGCTTCTCGATGCGGCGCACGTGGCACTCCCAGTGGAGGTGCACGCCCTTCTTGCGCATCTCGTTGGCCAGCTCCTTGCGGACGTCCAAGTCGAAGCCCCGGAGGAACAGGTGCCCGCGATAGGCGAGGTCGACGTGGACCCCGAAGCCCCGGAAGATGCTGGCGAACTCCACCGCGATGTAGCCTCCGCCGACCACCATCAGGCGCTCTGGGAGCTCCGCCAGGCCGAAGATCTCGTTGCTGGTGATGGCGTGCTCCACCCCAGGGATGTCCGGCAGGGTCGGCCACCCGCCCGTGCACACCGCGATGCGGTCCGCGGTCAGCTCCTTGTCACCGATCCGCACCGCGTGGGGCCCCACCACCACGCCGCGGGCCTCGTGGACCTCCACACCGGCTCGGTCCAGCAGCCGCGCGTAGATGCCGTTGAGCCGTTGGATCTCCTTGTCCTTGTTGTCTCGGAGGGTTCCCCAGTCGAAGGAGACCTCCCCGACCGACCAGCCGAAGCCGCGGGCGTCCTCGAAGTCCTCGTGGAAGTGGGCACCGTAGGAGAGCAGCTTCTTGGGCACACAGCCCACGTTGACGCAGGTGCCGCCGAGCCACTGCTCCTCGCAGAGCACCACCCGTGCGCCCGCGGCTGCGGCCGTCCGGGCCAGGCGGACGCCGGCCGAGCCGCCTCCGATCACGATCAGGTCGACGTCGTAGCTGGGCATCCGTCCTCCGAACAGGCCTGTGGCCGTATCCGAAGGAGAGGGACCGCGCCCCCCCGAAGGGGGACGCGGGTGCCGGATGAGTCGTGTGGCAGGTCTGTGACCCCCCACCTCGGTAGAAGGTGGGTTTTCATATCGCCGCTTCCGGCTACCCTGTCAGAAGGGCCTGCACTCCACGGCGAGAAACGAATCCCTAAGGATCGAGTTACGAGGGAGGCACGACAGCACCCCCAATCACTTACCCTCCAGCAAGGAAAGCGTAGCGGATCCGGGGGCGGTAGCACAAGGAGATCTCCGGGCCGGGCGGTTACACCCTCGCCGACCGTCGGGGTCACCCTGGAGCTGCCTTGGTCTGGACCGATGTCATCCTGGTCACCTACCTGACGGTGCTGGCGGCCCTGTCCGTGAACGGGCTGCACAGGCTGTGGATGCTCGGCGCCTACCTGCGTCGTCGAACCTACGAGACGCCCCCCGCGCCCCGGGAATGGCCCCAGGTCACCATCCAGCTCCCGCTGTTCAACGAGCGCTTCGTCGTCGAGCGACTCCTCGATGCCGTCGCCGCCATGGACTACCCCAGCGACCGCCTCCACATCCAGGTCCTCGACGACAGCCTGGACGACACCACGGCGATCGCCCAGGCCAAGGTCGACGCCCTGGCCGCCGAGGGCGTCGACATCGTCCTGCTCCACCGCACCGACCGGACCGGCTTCAAGGCCGGTGCTCTGGAGGCGGGGCTCGCGAGCGCCAAGGGCGACCTCATCGCCATCTTCGACGCCGACTTCGTTCCCCAGGCCAGCTTCCTCCGGCACGCGGTCCCCCACCTCGTCGACGGCTCCATCGGCATGGTGCAGGCCCGCTGGGGCCACCTGAACACCGACGAGTCCTGGCTCACCCGCGCCCAGTCCGTGCTCCTCGACGGGCACTTCGTCATCGAGCACACCGCACGGCACCACAGCGGCCGCTGGTTCAACTTCAACGGCACCGCCGGGGTCTGGCGTCGGCAGGCCATCGTGGATGCCGGCGGCTGGCAGCACGACACCCTCACCGAGGACATGGACCTCTCCTATCGGGCGCAGCTCGCCGGCTGGGACTTCCGCTACCTCGTCGATCTGGTCGTGCCCGCCGAGCTGCCCCGCGACATGGCCGCCTTCAAGACCCAGCAGCACCGCTGGGCCAAGGGCTCCATCCAGTGCGCCCGCAAGCTGCTGCCCACGATCTGGCGGGCCGAGGTCCCCCTGGCGATCAAGCTCGAGGCCACGGCCCACATGACCGCCAACGTCTCCTACCCACTGGTCGTGTTCCTCACGCTGCTGCTTCCCTGGGCGGTGGTGGCCCGAATGAACGACGGCGCGGAGCTCCTCCTCGCCATCGACCTCCTGTTGTTCACCGCGGCCGTCCTCCCCTTCGTCGTGTTCTACGGCGCGGCGGTCGTGGGGAGCGGCGACCGGATCGGCCATCGCCTGATCCGGATGCCCCTCGTCCTCGCCCTGGGCCTGGGGATGGCCATCAGTCAGACCCGAGCGGTCTTCGGTGGCCTCTTCGGCGAGGTCGGCACCTTCGTGCGGACCCCCAAGCGGGGAGCAGCCCGCTCCGGCCTGTACCAGGCCGCCTTCCAGCGCGCCTCGGCCATGACCTGGCTCACCTTCCTCGAGCTCGCCTTTGCCAGCTACATGTTCGCGGGGTGCCTCTACGCCCTCGGCATGGGCTATCTGGCCTCCCTCCCCTTCCTGGCCCTCTTCGCCGGTGGCTACGGGGCTGTGGGCTTGGGCACCCTCCGCCGGACGTGAAGATCTCCGGAACCCGGCGAGACGATCCGATGTCGTGTGCACCATGACCACCATCGCCCTGCTGCTCGCCCTGCTCTCCCCCGCTTTCGCCGCCGAGGTCGACGACCCTCCCGGGGTCTGGATGGCCGAGGCCCGCGCCCTCGCAAGGGACGGCGACCCCGCCGCGGCCCGAGAGGCGGCCGCCACCGCCCTCGAGATGCCCGGCAACCACCAGCGCCAGGCCCAGCTGATCATCGGCGCCACCTATGAGCTGGAGGGCCGACTGGGCGAGGCCGAGGCCTTGTACGAGGCCCTCGCGAGCGCCTACTCCAGGTCCGAGGTCCCCGACGCCATCCGCCTCCGCCTCGCGACGGTCTACGGCGAGCAGGAGCGCTGGTGGAAGGCCCGTCGCACCCTGCGCCCCCTCCTTCGGGGCGACGAGGTGACCCCGGACCGTCAGCTCCAGGCCCACATGCTCCGAGGACTGTGGGATCTCGAGCGCGGCAAGGACGAGCGAGGCCTCGAGCGGGTCACCGAGGCCCTCGACCTGCCCGCAGCGTCTCCCTGGTGGCGCGCCCAGGGCCACCACGCCCTGTTCAGCTACGCGGTCGACCTCGCCCGCACCTTCCCCGCAGGCCGCACCCCCGAGGCGCTCCAGGCCGCGCTGCAGACCCGGGCCGAGCTCGTGGCGATGGCCCAGCAGCAGACCGTCCACCTGATCCGTCTCGATCAGCCGGATCTTGCCCGCGCGGCCCTCCTCGACCTCGCCGACCTCCACGAGCAGACGGGCCTCGATGTCCTCACCATCACCCAGGACCCCTCCGACCCTCGGGTCGCGGGGCTGTGGGTCCGAGCTCTCGGCTATGTCGAGCGCAGCCAGGAGCTGGCCCGTCGCACCGGAGCGGACGGCGCGGCCCTGGCGGAGCTGAGCGAGCGCCGGGTGCGGCTCGAGTCCCGCATCGAGGCCCTGTAGAGCCCCCTACGGCGCGTAGTCGACGCGCAGCTTCCGGTCGATCCCGTCGACCGGTACCTGCTGCTCCGTGCCGTCCATCCAGCGGACGTACAGCTCCTGGACCGACGTGGCGTCGCCGAGGCCGAGGAACACGTCGCGGTCGTTCTGGGCGCCGAAGCCCGTGGCGCTCCGCATCGTCTCGTACACCCACCGCTCGCCGTCGGGCCCGGAGACCAGGGCGCGCACCCGGGCCCCGATGGGGTCGCTGGGGACGTTGGCTCCGTCGCCGCGCAGGTCGAGACGCAGGTAGTGGGGAGGCTCGGCGAAGTGGAACTTCCACAGCTGGTTCGGCGACTGCTGCTGGTCGTCCTCCCCCCAGAAGGGGCCACCGTTGTGGGCCCCGATCTCGTAGAGGCCATCGCCGTCGAAGTCCGCGAAGACCGTGCCGTGGGTGCGGTAGGGGTAGGTGCCGTCCTCGAACTCGTCGTGGCGCAGCGCCTCCGCCGGCGAGGGGGCGTTCACGTGGTGGGACCAGCTCTCGTAGGTGGGCACCACCACCTCGCCGACACCGTCGATGCTGACCGTCTTCGTGCCGGTGCTCACCATCAGGTCGTCGTCCTCCCCCTCCTCAGGGGACCCGTTGCCCGCGAAGGCGTCGCGGATGCCGTCGCCGTTGAGGTCACCGAGCTGGCAGCCCATGACGCCGATGCCGTAGTGGGCACGCTCCGCCTGGAAGTCCACGTTGATGTTCGTGTGGTCCGCGACCTCCACGAAGCCTTGGCCCTCCATGTTGATCCAGATCAGGTGGCCGACGGGGTGGGACGCCGGCTCACCGGGCGTCTTGTCGTCCCGTCGGAACACGAACAGGTCCTCCCAGCCGTCCTGGTTGAGGTCGGCCGGAATCGCCGCCTGGGGCCCGCGGTCGCCGGGGAAGGACAGGTTGCCCCCGCCGAGGGACATCTCCTCGGTCACGTCCTCGAAGCGCAGCTCGCCGATCTCGACGAGGAGGTTCTTCCACAGGTAGTTGGGGCCGATCCAGTTGTTCTCGTAGAAGTCCATGTCGCCGTCGTTGTCGAAGTCGAAGGCGGTGGAGCTCCGGGTGGACCACTGGTTCCACATGCGGATGTCGGCGGCGATGTTGGTGAAGGTCCCGTCGCCGTTGTTCCGGCTCCACTGGTTGATGCCGTAGGCGTCGGAGCGCACCAGGCTGCTCACCCGGGCGCCGGGGGTCACGTGGTGGTTGGAGAACAGGTCGAGCCGGCCATCGCGGTCCATGTCCCAGAAGAAGGCGGAGGCGTGGTAGCCGATCAGCGGGGCCCCCTGGGCGTCGGTCGCCCAGACCCCTGCGCCCTCGCTGATGTCGACCAGGACGCCGTTGTCGTTGCGGAACAGGAAGTCGAGCCCGTCGCCGTCGCGCTCGTTGCCGCCGACGGTCACGTAGAGGTCCTGGTCGCCGTCGTTGTCGAAGTCCCCAGCCGTCCCGCCCCACATGACCGGTCCGTCGCCGAGGATCTGGCCCTGCTCGAAGCGGATCTGCTCCGGGGTCGAGACGTTCATGAGGATGTGGGACACGTCGCCGGGGTTGCCGTGGAACTCGTCGAAGTCCCCGTCGCCGTCGACATCGAAGACCACGGCGGCACGCCCACGCTTCCAGTTTCCGCCGAAGCCGTCGTGGTAGCCGCTGGAGTAGCCGACGTCTTCCGCCCACACCTCGCCGGTGGGGCTGGTGTCGTCATCGTCGTCCTGACCGACCACCGTGGACGTGTCGGCCGAGTCCACCACCCCCGTGCCGTCCTCGGGGGTCTCGACGATCACGATGGGCTCGTCCGAGGACGACGTGCAAGCGAGGAACAGGAGGATGAGCGACACGGAGGCTCCAGGGCGGGACAGACCGGAGCGCGGGCCCGGCGTGTCTTCGTCCTACCTCATGGCACGACGACCCGCATCATCCCGCGACGGACGTCAGGATGCGGTATGGGTGGGCATGGTCTGGTTCTTCGCCCTCGCTACGACCTGGCTGGCCTGCACCTCGGGCCCCGACACCCAGGACACCCGGGATGACGCCACCGTCCCCACGGCGGACACCTCCACCTCCACAGGCGACACCGCCACGACCGTGGAGGCTCCCCTCCTGGACGGCTGGATGGTGATGCCCAGCTCCGAGGCCGGTCTCCACACCCCGTTCCTCGCCGAGCACGCCCCTACCGGACACCTCTACGCAACCTGGGGCGAGCGCGGCAACGACGGCTTCACCCGCATCTGGCTGGCCATCTCGACCGACGGCGGCGCTTCCTTCTCCGCCCCGCAGCAGGTCTCGGAGCCCCTCCAGGACGCCAAGGCCTCCTGGCCGGAGGGCCCCGTCGTCGCCGTGTCCGACGACCAGCTCTACGTCTCCTACGGAGCCCACGAGCTCGGCGGCGCCCCCTACGCCATCTACGTCCTCCAGTCGGACCTCCCGCCCCTCTCCTCCGGCCCCACGCCCACCGCGGTGGACCTCGCCCTCGCCCGGAGCACCCGCGTGCAGCAGCCTCGGAGCTACCACTCGATCAACTACCCGACCCTGATGGTGGGCCCCGACGGCCTCGGCTGGCTCTCCGTCGTGGCCTCCCCGGTGTACACCGGCGAGATCTGGGTCGCCCGAGAGGGCCTGGGCTGGGCCGTGGAGAACGTCACCCAGACCTCCCCCATCGAGGAGCCCCCCTGCGAGTGCTGCCCACCGGCCCTCGGCATGGACGCCACCGGCCGCGTCCTGGTGGGATGGCGCGGCGACATCGCCAAGGAGGTCTACGTCGCCGAGACCCCCGACCCGTCGACCCCATTCGGCGCCCACCAGCAGGTCTCCACGACCGGCATCAGCGATCTCTCCTGTCCCCAGGACGGCATGGAGTTCGTCTGGATCGACGAGGCCATGCACCTCGCGTGGGCCGACGCCCGCCCCTCCGGCAGCCGTGGCTACCTCTCGCGAGAGGGCAGCGACGGTCGCTGGACCCATGAGCCCATCGTCCGCGAGCCCCTCACCTTCCAGGCCCGCGTGGGGGCCATCGCCACCGCCGACGGGGTGCTCGCCACCTGGGACACCGGCTGGGGGCTCGACTCCTGGTTCGCCCTCGCCGGCGAGACCAGCGGCCGCCCCATCACCGTCCCAGGGGCCGGCCCGCTGTCCGAGGTGCGCGCCATCGCCACCGGCTCTGGCCCCGTCGGGCTGGGCATCGACAGCGACGGCGCCTTGTGGATGGTGCGCCTCGACACCCTCGCCCCCCCGTCTGCGACCCCTGCGACACATTGACAAAGGCGCGTGGTTGACACAGGCGGGTGGCCGCCCCATCGGGTAGAGCGAGACGGTCCGATATAACGGAAGCCAGGAGTCCTCATGGCGCGCCCCCACATCCTGTTGTGCCTGCTGGCCCTCGCCGCTGCCTGCAACAGGGGCGACGAAGCCACCAACGACCGTCCCAAGGGCGACGGGTCCGACACCAACCCCGCCGACTCGGGGTCCGACACGGCCACCACCGACACCGCCCCGGTCACCGAGGAGCCTCCGTCCTGGGTCCCCACCCTGGTGACCGACCTCTCCGCAGGCTCCGACATCGACATGGCCGAAGGTGGACAGCGCACCCGGGCCCTGGTGGCCGCCGACTTCGACAACGACGGCCTCGACGACCTGTTCGTCGGCAACCCCGGCGACCAGTCCATGGTGCTGCGCAACATCAGCACCCCCGGGGCCCCGCGGTTCGAGCTCGCCCAGACGCTGTCCGACGGCCACATCAGCTGGACCGCTGCGGCTGCCGACTACGACAACGACGGCGACGTCGACCTCATCGTGGGCGGCGGCGGCAACGAGTGCTCCGGCCTCGACCAGCTCTGGCAGAACCAGCTCGTCGAGAGCGGGGAGCTGACCTTCGTCGACGTCCGCCTGGACGTCGGTCTCACGCTGTCCAACCACGGATACCCCTCCGATGCCGACAAGGCTCCGACCACCGGCGTGCGCTGGTTCGACGCCAACCTCGATGGGTACCTGGATCTGTACATCGCCCACAACCTCTCCCCCCGGTGCGGCACCATCCGGAGCATCGAGGAGCTCAACGACCTGTGGCTCAACGTCGGAGGGGAGCGCTTCGAGCGGGCCACCGAGGACGTCGGCCTGGGGGGCATCCACATGTCCACCCGGCACCCCAGCATCCTCGACTACGACAACGACGGCGATCAGGACATCTTCGACCCGAACCTGTACGGCGACAACGTGTTCTACCGGAACATGCTGGTGGAGACCGGCTCGCTGCTCTTCGGACAGGTCGACACTGCCGCCACCGGCTCCGATCTGCTGTACCCGGAGCGGGCCTTCGCCAGCGCTGTGGCCGACATCAACAACGACGGCTTCGAAGACCTCGTGGTGTTCAACCGCTCCCAGAGCGAGTGCCTCGTCGAGACGACGGACACGGGCACCACCTCCACCCCGTCCACCGGCAAGCCCGTCGGGAACTACCACGCCGTCTACCTGAACAACGGCGCCGGCGGCTTCATCGACAAGACCGCCGAGGCCGGGCTGGAGGTCCAGGTCGCCAACGGTCAGACCAACGGCGTGATGGGCTGCCAGATCGTCGATGTCAACGGAGACGGCCTCGAGGACGTGTTCGTCGGCAACGGCGGGCCCCGCAGCGCCGGCCGCGACGACCTGTACATCGGCGACGTCGACGGCGAGGCCTTCAAGGACATCAGCCGCGCCCTGCGCAGCCACGACGGCACGTCCGAGGCCTTCCGCACCCACGGCACGGTGTTCTTCGACGTCGACGGCGACTCGGTGCCCGAGCTCGTCGTCGGCAACGGCGGACCGTCGGCCTTCGACGACGTGCGGGAGCCCAACCGGATCTTCCACTTCGAGTGGGCCCACGACGCGGACTTCCTCGAGGTGCGCCTGAAGGGCGACGGCGTCGCCGTGAACCGGGACGCCATCGGCGCTCGGGCCGAGCTGGTCTTCGAGCTCTCCGACGGCACCAGCCGCTCCGTGCACCGCACCCAGCGCGGCGGCAACGGCTTCAGCGCCGACAACGGCCGCTCCCTGTTCTTCGGCCTCGACCGCGGCGCCTCCCTCCAGGAGGCCGGCACCCCGACGCTGCTGAGGGTCCGCTGGCCCGACCAGCGGGTCAGCGAGCACCCCGTCCCGGCCCTCGAGGGCTCCGGCGAGATGGTCGTCCAGTACGAGTAGAGATCCGGCCTCGAGGGGCCCGGTCTGGTAGGACCCGCCCCCCTCAGGCACCCCTATGAATCAGCGCACCACCCTGCTCACCCCGCCACGGCGCCCTCTGCCCCTCCGAGCTGCGGCGTCGTCGGCGAGGACCCCGTCGATCCGTCGGTCCAGCTGCTCCCGGGTGAGCACCCGCCCCTGGAGGTCCTCGGTCCACACAGCGTCGTAGAGGCGCTGCCCGGCATCCTGGAGCGCCAGCGCGGTGACCAGGAAGGCGCGGTCGCCGTCGGGGTGCACCTTGTCCTTCACGAGGGCCTTCAGGCCGGGCGTACGGCGGAGCGCGAGCCCCACGTCCACCGTGGCGCGGTGGGTCCACGTCGGGACCGGCGCACGCCCCGTCGCCTCCAGGTGCCGAAACAGTCCGTCGACCACCGCGTCCTGTCGATGCAGCTCCGGCAGCAGCTCCAGCGCCCGCCACGCGCCCACCACCCGGAAGCGAGGGTCGAAGAGGAGGTCTGCCGGTGCCGCCAGGTCCTCGGCCGCCACCCCCATGCCAGCGAAGAGCCGCGGGGTGGCCTCGTGATCGAAGCGGGTGCGGTGCATGGGCACCGGCTCGTCGTGGCCTGCCAGGGAGAAGGCCCAGGGCACGATCTCCGAGCAGAACAGCTCCTCGTGCGCCTCGGAGTCGAAGGCCTCGTCGTAGCCGATGGCGGGTCCGTGGAGGATCCGCTGGTAGGCGAGGTGGGCGGCCCTGGCTGCGAGGGCCTCGTCCTCATAGCGAACGACCGTGACCCGGCCCAGGCCGTGGGCGAGGAAGTCCTCCAGCGGCTGCACCAGGGCCCCCCGCTCCAGGTAGGCCTCCACGGTCCATGCGCGCCCCCGGGCGTCGATGTGCACCATCGCGTTGTGACTGAAGGAGGCGTCGACCGCCCCGATGTGGGCGATGCCCGCGCTGGAGAGCGCGCCGCCCCGGGTGACCAGCACGTCCCCCGAGCGCAGGTCGTCGAAGGAGGCGAGCTCCTCGGTGACCAGCCAGGGCGTGGCGTCCGGGGTGTGGATCAGCAGCAGGTCCTGGGCACCCCGGAGGGCCAGGTCCAGCCGGCGAAAGCTGTCGACGCACCCCTCGACCACGGGGCCGTCCCGATGGAGCCGGGCCAGTGCGCCCCAGGCCTGCTGCTGGACCACCCACACCGCATCGACGGCGCCAGGGTGCGCAGCCACGAAGGCGGCGTCGATCGCCGTGGTGTCCGTGGCCTCGAGCCGGCGGAAGGCCTCGTGGACGGTCCCCTCGCAGCGCTCGGGATCCAGGTCGGCCAGGGACGCCGAGACCTCGGCGAGGACGTCGAGTCCTTCACGGTCAACCGTGGCGTGGCTGGCGAGGGCGGCGGCGAACAGCGTGTGGAACATGGGTCCTCCTTGCTGTTCGCAAGGTCACCCTCCCCCACCCTCCGAGCGACGCCTCCGAGTGACGCAATCACGGAAAAGCGTCACTCCTCCTAGCGAGCCTGGGGGGAGGCCACCGGCTCGGCGAGGACCATCAGGCTCACGCCCCCGAGCCAGCGAGCCGCACCGTGGGGGTCCACCCGACGCCACAGCCCTCGGAGAGGGTCGAGTCCGCGGCGCCGCCCGTGACGGATGCGGTGGTAGCGCTCCTCGATGACCCGGTAGCCGGCCAGCGAGAGGCGCTGCAGGGCCAGCTCGCGGGTGTACAGGTGCCGGTGGCCGAGCTCGGGCCCCACGGTGAGGAGGCGTCGAGGCCTCGCCACGTCCCAGACGGACAGGTCCAGGGGGATGCGGAACACCATCCACTGGGCGCGGCCCGACAGCTGACGGAGGAAGTCGATGTCGTCGTCCACGTGCTCGAACACGTCGAGGCACAGCAGGAGATCGGCCTGGCGCTCGCTGGCGAGAAAGTCGCCGTGGACGAAGTGAAGGCGGCTCCCTTCGTGGGCCCGGGCCCGCTGGATGGCTGCTCTGGCGATGTCCCAGCCCTCGAAGTGGGCCTCGGGCCACAGCGGGCCCAGGCGCTGGGCCAGGAGACGGAGCACGCCCCCGGTGCCACAGCCGACGTCGATGACGGTCTTGGGCTGCACACCGCCATACACGAGCAACGAGGCGGCTGCCCTTGCCTTCGCTTCAGCGTCCTGCTCGTGCCAGTCGGGGTTGTGCTGCTCGTAGCGCCCGCTGGTGTACGTGGCCCGATCCATGCCCACACCGTAGCAGAAGCAGGTGCGGCCCCGTCGGTTCCAGGGTTAGACTCCGCCGGAACGGATGGAGGCACCATGCTCGGCCGCACCTGGATTCCCCTCACCCTCGCGGTGGCCCTGCCCCTCACCCTCGGCGCCTGTGGCGGCGACAAGGACGGCGGCGGAGGCGGCGACACCGACACGGGACCCGGCGGCACGACGCCGCCCCCCTCGGCCCTCGAGATCTTCGAGAACAGCGACTGGTACGGCTCCTGCACTCGGGGCTCCGTCGAGTTCCCCTGTGAGGCGGACCTCGAGTACGACGCCGCCAACGACCAGATCGTCGGCACGATGGACATCGACGCTCTGTGGAACGTCGTCATCGTCGAGAACGAGGACGGCACCTTCAGCGGCACCGGCACCCCCCAGTTCGGCGACGACACCCTCGACCTGCCCAGCGTCGAGGTCGGCGATCAGGGGAACTTCCGCGGCGACTGGGTGTGGGACTACGGCAACGGCGTCTACGAGGGAACGTTCTTCATGTACCCCGACGTTCCCACCAGCACCGACTGACCCGACCCGTTGCTCACCGCCGCACTCCTCGTGCTGTCGGCCCAGGCCGGCGGCTACTACTACTCGGACTCGGGCATCATCGCGACGGGTCGCGGCGGTGCGTGGATCGCGGGCGCCCGCGGCCAGTTCGCCCAGTACCACAACCCCGCGGGGCTCATCCGGACCCGGGCGCCCACCATCAACGTGGGCTGGTCCGGTGTGCAGCAGAACGTCCGCTTCGAGCGGCTGAGCAGCGCCGAGAGCAGCACCGCCACCACCACCTTCGACGGCGCCGACGCCCGCTTCGACACCGTGGAGAACGGCGCCCGTCCCTTCGACGTCCCCCAGCTGGGCTTCGTGACCCCTCTCGGCGACAAGGTGGCCCTGGCGGTGGGCTTCATCAGCCCCTTCGCCCCCTCCTCGCTCTACCCGGAGGAGGGGCCCCAGCGGTACACCGTCAAGGACACCGGGATCTACCAGTTCGGTATCGGGCCGTCGCTCGCCGTCCAGCCCGTCCCCTGGCTCACCCTCGGCGGTGGTGTCCAGTGGTCCTACCTGAGCCTGGAGCAGACCCTCGACATCACCTACACCGGCAGCGACGACCCCACGGGCGACATCGCCGTCGCCGCGAAGGTCGTCGACCCCTTCACGCTCACGGGGAACCTGGGCGCACTGATCGATCCCCACGAGGCCGTCACCATCGGCCTTTCGTGGACGCCGGCCTCCTCCTACGAGGCCCGCGGCAGCGGCACGCTGGACTTCGAGGGCAACAGCCTCGCCTTCCTCCTCGACGAGGTGACCTACACCGACGACGACGTCGCGCTGGCCATCGATCTGCCCCACGTCCTCCGGGCCGGCGTCGCGGTCCGACCGGTCCCCTCCGTGGAGATCGAGGGCGCCATCGTGTGGCAGGGCTGGTCGAGCCTGGCCGACATCGAGATCACCGAGATCGACGTCGAGGTGCAGTCTTCTTCTCCCCTGGTGCCCGAAGACCAACGCAAGGTCGACGACCGCATCGTCCTCCCGGCGGGCCTCAAGGACACCGTCAGCCTGCGGCTCGGGGCGGAGTGGCGAGCCGCCGAGGGCCTGGCCCTGCGCACGGGCGGTTTCCGCGAGGGGGGCGCTCTCACCGACGAGGAGATCAGCGTCGCCCTGGTCGACCCGGTGAAGTGGCAGGTCGGCGTGGGGGCGAGCGCCTACACGAGCGAGGAGCGCTTCCGCCTGGATCTGGCCGCTGCCACGCTGTTCTTCCCGACCCTCGAGCTGCGGGACAGCACCGTCAAGCAGATCGACGCCGGGGTCTTCGAAGACGTCGAGCCCGCCATCGTGGGCAACGGCAACCTGTCGGCGAGCGGCTGGGTCGTCGGGGTCCAGGGGTCGTGGAAGCTGGGCAAGCTCACGCCCTGAGGGTACCGACCCGCCATGGCCATCCCTGCCCTCATCATCAGCGGCTACCTCGGCGCCGGCAAGACGACCCTCGTGCAGCACCTCCTGGATGCTGCCCAGGAGGAAGGCGTCCGCCTCGCCATCATCAGCAACGAGTTCGGCGACACCGGCATCGACCGTGCCCTCATGGAGGCCGGCGAGGAAGGCTTCGTGGAGCTCGACGGCGGCTGCGTCTGCTGCCGGCTCTCCGATGCCCTCGGCGAGACCGTCGAGACCATCGTGCGGGCCGCGCGGCCCGACCGCCTCGTCCTCGAGACCAGCGGTGTGGCCCTTCCGGGCGACGTGCAGATCCAGTTCTGGCGGCCCCCCATCGACGAGCTCGTCTCCGAGGAGGTCGTCGTCATCGTGGTCGACGCCGAGCGCTTCGCCGCCACCCCCGACGGCGAGCTGGAGCAGACCTTCCTGGAGCAGGTCGAGGCCGCCGACCTGCTGCTCCTGAACAAGTCCGATCTGGTCGACGACGCCACGGCCGCAACCTGTCGGGAGCGCCTGGGGGCCCTCACCGGCGGCCAGCCCGTCATCGACAGCATCCGAGGCCAGGTGGACCCCGCACTGCTCTTCCCCCCGGACCCCGAGGGGAGCCGCGTGGCCCGCCGCGACGCCCAGGCCGAGCGGGGCCCCCACAGCCACGAGCTCTTCCAGACCCGTGAGCTCGCCTTCCCCGGCGAGGTCGATCCCGACGAGGTCCTGGCTCGAGTCCAGGCCGAGGGAGCCGTCCGCGCCAAGGGCTTCGTCCGCACGGCGGAGGGGGTCCAGGTGCTCCAGGGCGTCGGACGCCGCCTGGAGCTCACCCCCTTCCTCCGCGAGCTCGACCCCGAGCTGATCGGAAAGGTGGTGATCATCCACCGGATGGACGGCGTCCACGAGCACCATCCCTGAGGACGTGATGCGCCCCTACCCCACCGCGCTGACCATCGCCGGCTCCGACTCCGGGGGCGGCGCCGGCATCCAGGCCGACCTCAAGACCTTCCTGGACCACCGGGTCTACGGGATGTCCGCCATCTGCGCCGTGACCGCCCAGAACACCGTCGGCGTCCAGCGGATCGACCCGCTCCCCGCGGATGGCGTGCGGGCCCAGATCCGCTCGGTGTTCGCCGATCTGCCCGTCGGGGCCGTCAAGATCGGCATGCTGGGCACGGCGGAGCTCGTCCGCGTGGTGGCCGAGGAGCTCGACCGCCTCGACGCTCGCCCCCCGGTCGTGCTGGACCCCGTCATGGTGTCGAGCAGCGGGCATCGCCTCCTGGAGGCGGACGCAGAGGAGGCCCTGCGCCAGGAGCTGCTCCCCCTCGTCACCGTGGTCACCCCCAACCTCCCGGAGCTGGCGGTCCTGGCGGGCGCGGACCGTCGGGCCGACGGCCATCGCTGGGCGGCCGATCAGGAGGTCGCGGTGCTGGTCACGGGCGGCGATCCCACCGATGACGAAGACGAAGGCACCGTCGTCGACGCCCTGTTTCGCCCGGGCTGGCCGCCGCGGCGCTTCGACAGCCCCCGCATCGCGCCCCTGCAGGGAACCGGCTCGTTCCACGGCACCGGGTGCACCCTGTCGTCGGCCATCGCGGCCCGCCTCGCCCACGGACAGGAGCTGGACGACGCTGTCGAGGGAGCCATCGCCTACGTCCAGGCCCTGATCCGGGCCGCCGTGGAGCTGGGCCCCATCGGCGCCGGCAACCCGCCGCTCCCCCACGGACTCGACTGAGTGCGCCTGTGGGTGTCGATGGGCATCAAGCCCGCGGGCCGCACCGACGAGCCCCTCCGGCCCCTCCTCCTCGAGCTGGACATGGACCGCGGCACCATCCTGCGCCAGCGGACCTGGGACACCCCTGATGGCCGCGGCGCCGGCCCGTCGGTGCATCAGGAGTTCACCGCCGCCGGCTTCGCCCCCGACGGCACCGTCTGGCAGCCCACCCACACCGAGCTCCTCCGCATCGACCCCGTCGATCTGTCCGTGGTGCAGCAGATCGACCACCCGCTGCTCCACGGAGTCCACTCCGCCACCAGCACCGCGAGCGGCGACGTGCTGCTCTCCGCTGCCGGCATCGACAGCGTCCTCCGCTTCGACGCCGACGGGCGACTCGTCGACCACCACTTCCTCCAGGACCGGCCCTTCGGCGAGGCCTTTCCCGGCATCGTCGACTTCCGACGGGTCCCCTACGACGGGCTGAAGCCCCACGCCGAGCACCCGAACCACGTCGTCGAGCATGGCGGGCGCACCTGGGTCACCTGCTTCGAGAGCCGACGGGCCCTCCCCCTCGACGCCCCATCCTCCGGCGGGATCCCGCTCGACGGCATCCCCCACGACGGCCGCCCCTACGACGGCCTCCTGTGGTTCACCCTCACCCACGGCGTCGTCGTGGCCATCGACCCTGCCACCGCCGAGGCCGTTCAGCGCATCGATCTGGCGCGCCTCGACCCCACCCCTGGACTCCTCGGCTGGTGCCGGGGGCTGGCCAGGGTCGAGCACCGTCTGTTCGTGGGGATGACCATGCTGCGACGCCCCCGACACCGGGAGGTCCTGCGTCGCCTCGCCAGAGTCCTCGCCGGTCGAAAACGGCCGAGCCGCGTCGTGGAGATCGACCTTCGGGGGCCCCGCATCGTGCGGCAGGTGGAGGTCGGCAACCGGGCAGGGGGCACGATCTACGGTCTCCTGCCGGTTGACTGCACGGGCGAGAGTCGATAGCTCCGCCGGGTCGCGCGCAGGGACCGATCCCTCCGCCCAACCGTATCGAGGTCTCCCATGAAGGTCGCCAACTCCCTCCGCAGCCTCAAGAAGCGCCACAAGGACTGCCAGGTCGTCCGCCGTCGGGGCCGTGTCTACGTGATCTGCAAGAGCAACCCCCGCTTCAAGGCGCGCCAGGGCTCCGCGAAGAAGAAGTGAGCTGCGGCGCCTGTCTGGCGCTCACTCCGCTTCGAAGGGCCTACCTTCGCGCGTTTCGTGTAGGTTGAGCCCATGGCGGGAAAGACCTTCCTACAGCTGCCCCCCGAGCTCGGTGGCCTGCGCTTCGGTCCCTTCGAATCCTGGATCCAGATCGGGTCCGACCCGAAGCGCAACCAGATCGTGCTCGATCCGGCCCACGGCGTGTACCCCGCGCACTGCGCCATCGGCCCCATGCCCGACGGCCGCTACTCGGTGGCCCCCGCGTCGCCCGAGTGCAAGGTGTTCATCCTGCCCGCCGGC
>Ga0213839_1000555_pt1 | contig 40402 bp, 31 predicted proteins | sample SWPATP21_FD_160075 | JGI IMG/M metagenome (GOLD analysis project Ga0213839, IMG submission 160075) | Coastal seawater microbial communities from Marineland, Florida, United States - SWPA TP2 #1 | ecosystem: Environmental > Aquatic > Marine > Coastal | place: USA: Florida | collected 2016-08-14
TAGTGAACCTGTGATCTGAGGAGCCGGATGCGGGAATTCCGCACGTCCGGATCTGATGGGGGGCCGCCGGGGTGACCCGGCGGTCTACCCGACACCGCTGGTAGCTGACAGCTCGCCCCTCCACAGAGTCGACGTCAGGCGATGTTCGCCTGGTAGGCGGCCTTGGCTCCGCCGAGCACCGGCGCGCCGTGGGCGGGAAGCAGGTTCTCGAAGTCCCAGCCGTCGAGGAGACGCTGGAACTCGGCCATGTCGGGCTTCTCGGACTTGACCCAGCCAGCACCTGGCGAGGTGGGACGGAAGAAGCCCATGGGTCGCATGAACAGCTTCGCGGCGAACGAGGTGTACTCGGGGTGGGGACCGAGCCAGTTCTGCAGTGCGTCGCAGGGGATGACCAGGCCGCCGTGCAGCGGCAGGTACACCAGGCACTCCGGCTTCTTGGTCGACTGGAAGCAGAAGACCTCGGCGCCGGGAATGGGCAGCTCGGCACCCTCCACGAGGGGCTTGGGATCGAGGTCCCTGGAGCAGCCCTCGGGGGCCCACAGCGTGGCGCCGTAGCGGTCGACGTAGAAGGCGTCGTCGCGGCCATGGTAGGCGCCGATGCGCACGACGTCGGTGACCTTGCCGAGGGCGTCCAGCGCGGCCAGCCCCTCGTCGCCCAGGCGCATGCTGTTGAACACCACCAGGCCGCCGTCGTGCTCCACGACCGTCATGTTCCGGTCGAAGGCCATCAGGGCGTTCATCTTCATCTGGCCGGTGACGAAGTGCACGCCGGGGAGCACCTCGTCGAGGCTGCCGTGGGGAAGAGCAGGGGGAAAGGTTGCCAAGAGCGCCTCCAGGGCCCCCATCTACCCCCATCAGGCGGCGAGGTCTCGCACGGAGGGCTCCACCACGCGGCGCAGCATGCGGCGCAGCACCCGACGGAGCTGTCCAGGGTCTGGCAGGCCGTGGGCCACCAGGGCCTGGGTGGCCTCCGTCTGGGGCACGTCGAGCCGCTCGGCGGCCTCCTGAACGGCCAGAAGCACGTCGTCGCCGCCCACGGCGATGGCCCAACGGAGGATGGACCACGCGAGCTCGGCGTGGCGGGTCTCGTCTTCGACGATGCCCGCGAGGACCTGTCGCACGGCCGGGTCGGTCGCCCGGGCCAGCTGCACGGCGGCCCGACCCGCGGCCAGCGACTCCCCGACACAGCCTTCCCGGAAGGTCTCGATGGCGAGGGTCTTCAGATCGGGGACGTCTCGGGCCGGCGCGGCGACGGGCCCCGGACCGTACGACCGGCCGGCGTAGGCGCTGGCCAGGGCGAAGCAGGCGCGGGCGTGGCGAACCTCGTCGGCCATGGCCGCTGCGCAGGCGCTCAGCAGCTCGGGCGGGGCCCCGTGGGCGGCCAGCTCGACGGCCAGGCGACCAAAGGCGGGGATGCTGGCGTGCTCGGCGAGGGCGTCGGAGAGCCAGGCCCGCGCGAGGCGGTCCCGGTCCGTGGGGCCGAGGCGGTCGGTGCGGGGCCGCAAGGAGGCGCACCAGTCCTCGCGGCGGGTGGCCTCGCCCGTGTGGGCGATGCCGTCGGCGGTGAATGGCCGACCGGGAGTGCAGCCCACGTCCGGGTCGAGCTCGGTCGCGGCCTCGTAGCAGCAGGAGCGGCGGATGTTGCCGGTGTCGGCGGTCTCGGCCGGCGACGTACCTCCGTACGCCGTCTCGGCCACGATGCCCTCCTCGGCCAGGTCGCCGATGGCCAGCACGGTGCGGACCGGGTCCTCGCAGTACTGCCATCCCACGTAGGCCTCGGACGCCGCCTCGCCCTCGAGGCAGGCCTCGTCGAGCCCGACGGTGAAGCAGGCGACATCGTCCAGGGCCAGGGCCGTGTCGGAGCCGGTGTCGTCCCCCTTGCCGTCGCCGCCGATGCAGCCGGGAACCAGCAGGGAGAGCAGGAAGGGTCGCAGGTACGGGTTCATGGGGGCCTCCACCCCAGGGTGGCCCGCCACCTGCCGACCAGCAATGCGCGTCTGCACAAACCATGGGGCGGTCTCGCTCCGTGCTGCGCAGAACCGCCAGATCAGGGCAGGAGGAGCAGGAAGTCGTCGATGGCGTGGACCGCGGAAGCGGGCGCGGGGGCCCTCGGGTCGTGGACGTCGCCCACGAGGAAGTGGGCGGCGTCGGGGAAGGCGGCGAGGAAGGCGTTGGCGTGGGCCGGCTCGTTCTCGAAGGTCAGCGCCACGGGCCCGGTCTCGGCGATGGTTCGGAGGGCGTGGCGCTTGAACACGTCGTCGGCGAGACGTGGGCTGGGCTTCATGTGGAGCTCGGTGCCGTCGCCCGTCGGGAAGCCCAGCTGGGGTAGCGAGCGTCGGGTGCCTGCCCCCATGGTCGGCTCGGGCCGGCCTGTGAGGTACACGAGGTGCACCCCCGCCGTCCGCAGGCGATGGGTGAAGGCCACGGCCCCGGCGGCGGGCTGGTCATGGGGAAGCCAGTCGCTGTGGAAGAAGCGTTCCGTCCAGAAGGTGAGGAGGAGGTCCAGGTCCCCTTCCGGAACGCCCCGTTCCCGAAGTGGATCCCTCACGTCCCAGCCGAAGGCCTCCGCGGGCAGCTCGGCGGCGATCGAGGCGATCTGGGCGTCGGGGAAGGCACAGGCGATGGCCCGGTGCCGTGCGCCCGTGTGGATCAGCGTGCTGTCGAGGTCCAGGACGGCCACGGGGGGCCTCTCCTCGCCGCGGCTCGCCCGCTCCAGTGCCTCCGTCACGATGTGCCACACCCGAGCCTCCCGAGCCCATGCTTCTACAACAGGTGAACATGGACGTTATGACCGAAACGCTCCCGTGAGAGGATGTCGTACATGAATGCCCTGCCCCAGCTCGCTGGTGACGTCGAGTTCGTCGCCGAGACACTGCTGCCCACCCACGGAGGCTTCTTCCGCGTTCGCGCCTATCGCGACCACCGAAGCGGCACCGAGCCCGTCGCCATCGTGAGCGGGAAGGTGGAGGGTCGTCGCAACGTGGCGGTCCGCGTCCACGACGAGTGCCTGACCTCCGAGGTCCTCGGGTCGCTCAAGTGTGACTGCAAGCACCAGCTCGACTACGCGATGGACTACATCCAGCAGCACGAGGGCGTGGTGATCTACCTGCGCCAGGAAGGCCGCGGGATCGGTCTCGCCAACAAGATCGCTGCCTACCACCTGCAGGAGGGCGGTCTCGACACGGTCGACGCCAACCGCGCCCTGGGCCTTCCGGACGACGCCCGCGAGTACCACGCGGCGCGGGCCATCCTGCAGGACCTCGGCCTCGACGACATCGTGTTGATGACCAACAACCCCCGCAAGATCGCCAAGCTGGAGGAGGAGGGCATCCACGTGGTGGACCGGCTGCCGGTGATCGTGGAGGGGAACCCCCACAGCAGCGGCTACCTCGAGGCCAAGGCATCTCGTATGGATCACCTGCTCCACGAGCAGTGAGAATCCGGCCACGAGGGGCCCGGTCTGGAGGCCCCCGGTCTGGAGGACGCCCCCAGGCCGGCCGGTCAGCGCTTCCGGCGCCGGAGGCCCGCCACCAGGAGTGCCAGCAGCTCGAGGCCGCCCATGGGGGCCGGCACGGTGGTGCAGCCTCCCTCGTTGGGGTCCCGGGTCTCGGGCGCCTCGCCGTCGCCGGGTGCTGAGGTGTCGTTCTTCTTGCCGCAGCCGCCGCCAGAGCTCGTGCCGCCGCCGGCGTCGGACCCGTCGCGGTTGTTGCTCTGCCCGGGGGTGGGCAGACCGCTGGTGACCCAGTCGTCGGCGCTGTTGCTGTCCTTGCCGTCGGAGGTGCGGGCGAGGGACTCGTTCGAGCCCGGATCGCCGTAGGGCTCGCCGACCTCGCCGTTGTCGTCGGTCATGCCGTCTTCGTTGCCCTCGTCGCCGTAGACGACCGTGTCGACCACGCCGCCATCGCAGTCCACGAGCTGCAGCCCGTCGGTGCCGGTGCCGTTGCCGAGGGAGAAGTCGAGGACGAGATCGGCCTCCTCGACGAACTCGCCCCCCACCACGAGGTAGGCCCCTGCCGGCACGGTGGTGCCACCGGGGAAGGTGATGTCGATGGAGTCGTAGTCGCTGGTGCCGGCCGCCACGCCCCAGCCGGCGACGCTGACCGGGCTGCCGCCAGCGTTGTACAGCTCGATCCACTCGAGCCCGTCGTCGCTGCCGTCGGGGTCGGGCATGAACTCGTTGATGGTGATGCTGCCCTCGGAGGGCTCGCACACGACCGGCTCGACCTCGGGGTTCGAGGCGCCCGGCGACGGGGAGTACGTCTCGGCGAAGTCGGCCTGGCTGTCGTTGGTGTCGTAGCCGTCCGACACCCGCTGCAGGCTGGAGCCCTCGCCGGGCGTCGCGGCGGTGCGGGTACCGATGTCGCCCAGGTCGTCGGTGAGCTCGTCCTCGTTGGGGGAGCCGTAGAGCGCGGTGTCGACCGGGTAGCCCGCGCAGTCGACGACGCGGACGCCGTCGGTGTTGCTGCTGCCGTTGCCGATGGACTTGTCGGTGACGATGTCGGTGCCGCCCACCATGGAGCCACCCACCAGCAGGAATGCACCGGGGGAGAGGCTACCGCTCTTGAACTCGTGGTAGGTCGACCAGGAGCTCGTGGCGGTCTGGATCTTCCAGCCGGTGAGGTCGATGGGCTCGCTGCCGGCGTGGTAGAGCTCGACCCACTCGAAGCCCTCGTCGGCGCCTTCCGGGTTCGGAGCGAACTCGTTGACGACGACGCCGGTGAGGGGACCTCCGCACGGGCTGTCGACGTCGGCGTCGTTGGGGAGGCCGGGCGTGGGCAGGCCGAGCTCGCCGAAGTCGGCGCCGGACCGGTCGGTGTCGACGCCGTCCGGGAGGCGTGCTGCCGTGGCGCCCTCGCCGGGGCTGGGGGCGAGGCTGGTGGCGATGCTGCCACCGTCGTCGAGGAACTCGTCGTCGTTGGGCTCGCCGTAGATCACGGTGTCGGCGACCGAGCCGTTGCAGTCCTCCAGGCGGACGCCGTCGCTGCTGCTCGTGGCGTTGCCGAGGGACCAGCCGCCGTTGACGACGTCGCCGCCGCTCACCTTCGCAGACTGGGCGATCACCAGGTACCCGCCGTCGGGGATGGTGGTGCCGCCGGGGAAGGGGTCGCCCGCGGAGAACGAGCTGGTGCCCGACGCGATGGCCCAGCCGGACAGGTCGACCGTGCCGCCGCTGCCGTTGTACAGCTCGACCCACTCGAAGCCATCGTCGGTGCCGGGGGCGTTGGTGAGGAACTCGTTGATCACCAGGCCGCTGGCCTCGGAGGCGCTGTCGCAGTCGCCGCTGGGGATCGTGGTCTTCCCGTCGGGGATCTGGAAGCGGGTGAGGTCGGCCATGGACCCGGGGCTCGCCAGCTCGCCGCTGCCGACGGTGCTGTGCTTGACGAAGTCGGTGCCGATCAGCTCGAGGTTCCGCACGATCGACTGATCGTCGTTGGCGGCGGTGCCGTAGGCGTACTCGTCGAGGATGGTGCCGCTCGCGTCGCGCACGATCACCGTGTCGCCGCTGTTGTTCATCGACAGGGAGCTCCCGGCGACGAAGATGGTGGCGCGGTTGGTGACGTTGACGCACCACGGGGCCACGCCACTGGCGCTGCCGTCGAGTACGGCGGTGCCGTTGGAGAAGACCACCACCGCGTCGAGCTCGTCGACGACGGTGCCGGCGGGGAAGGTGAAGACCTCGCCGTTGGCGTCTTCCAGGGTGGCGTTCGACAGATCGAAGCTACCCGGACCGACGTTGACGATCTCCACGAACTCGTCGTCCGTGGAGTCCGCCGTGCCGTCGCAGTTGGCGTCGACCACGGACCCCGGATCGGCGAGGATCTCGTTGATCACGACGCCGGCCGAGGCGTTTGGGGTCGTCAGCACGAGCCACGCGAGCATGGAACCTCCGAGGGGTCCCACAGGGTAGCTCAAGGGCGGTCGACGTGGGTGACGGCTTGGTGCCAGAGGGGCGAGCCCTTCGGGACCCGCCCCTCGGCAGTACCACCTGGGGGCGCCAGAGGTGGCGGGCCCCCTGGGGCTGGATCAGCGGCGGCGGATCACCAGGCCGAGGCCCAGCAGGAGGCCGGCGAATCCGCCGACCGGACCGGTGGAGCTGTTGCAGCCGCAGTCGGTCTCGCCGCCCTTGGCGGTGTCGCCCGTGTCGGCGTCGGCGTCGGTGTCGGTGTCCGTGTCGGCGTCTGCGTCTGCGTCTGCGTCGGCGTCGGCGTCAGCATCGGCATCCGCGTCGGCGTCTGCATCCGCGTCGGCGTCGGCGTCGGTGTCGGCGTCCGCGGGGGTGTAGGTGCCCGAGCCGCCCGTGGGGTAGCCGGAGTTGGCGAACGCCGGAGCGCTGAAGGCGGTGATGGCGATCAAGATGCAGGTGCGCATGGGGGTGTCTCCTCTCAAGTGGACGCAGTGTACCCGGCGATCCAGAGGTTGGGAACCGCGACCTTCGACATTCGGGAAAGTCGGCCCGAAAACACATCGAGCCGGGACCCATGAGGGGCCCGGCTCGGTGAGGACGGAAGAGGCGGGACCTCTCCTCGCTCGATCAGCGGCGGCGGATCACCAGGCCGAGGCCGAGGAGCAGGCCAGCGAATCCGCCGACCGGACCGGTGGAGCTGTTGCAGCCGCAGTCGGTCTCGCCACCCTTGGCGGTGTCGCCGGTGTCGGCGTCCGCATCGGTGTCGGCGTCGGTGTCGGCATCCGTGTCGGCGTCGGCATCGGCGTCGGCGTCGGCATCGGAGTCGGCATCCGCGTCGGCGTCGGCGTCGGCGTCGGCGTCCGCGTCGGTGTCAGCGTCCGTGGGGTTGTAGGTGCCGGAGCCACCGGAGGACGTGCCGTCCGTGGGGGTGTCGGACGAGGTGCCGTCCGTGGGCGAGTCCGACGAGGTGCCGCCGGTGCCGGAGCCGCCGAAGGTGCCGGAGTTGGCGAGGGCGGGAGTGGTGAACAGGGCAGCCACGATGAAAAGGGCGCTGGTACGCATGTGAAAAAATCCTCCAAGCAGCGCGCAGTGTAGTCGGTGGATCCGTTGCGCGCAGTGCTTCTTTCGAATCCGAGCCCCGTCCACCTTAGGGTTTCGCACCGAAGGAACGGTGCCAAGGGGACTTCGTGGGACGGTTACAGCGTGTATCCGCCGCCGGGCGGCCCTCGGTAGCCCGACACGCAGTGGCCGTCGAGGCAAGGATCTGCTGTGGCTGTGGGTCTGAGCACAACGCCCGCCGTCGCAGAGCGGGGCGGGCGCGTGCAGCGAGCATGTGGCTCGGATCAGCGGCGGCGGAGGCCGATGAGGCCGACCAGGCCGAGGAGCGCGACCGGCTGCAGGCCGGAGGTGCTGGTGCAGCCACAGCCACCGCTGCTCTCCTCCTTGGCGCCGTCGTCCTCGGTGGGGACGGGGTCGCCATTGCCGTTGTTGGTGTCGGTGTCGACGTCGGCATCGGCGTCGGCATCGGCATCGGCGTCGGCGTCGGTGTCGGCATCGCCGCCGGTCATGTGACCCGAGTCGTCGGTGGGGCCGGTGCCCGTGGGGTTGCCGCCGCCAGAGCCGCCGAGGCCACCCGTTCCCCCGAGGCCGCCGGTGCCGCCGAAGCCGCCGGTGCCGCCGAAGAGGCCCGTGCCGCCGAGGCCGCCGGTGCCACCGAAGAGGCCGCCGGTGCCGCCGAGGCCGGTGCCGCCCAAGCCGCCCGTTCCACCCAGGCCGCCGGTGCCACCGAAGCCGCCGGTGCCGCCGAAGAGGCTGGTGTCGGTGTCGGTGTCCGTATCGGTATCGGTGTCGGTGTCGGTGTCGGTGTCCGCGTCGGTATCGGTGTCGGTGTCCGTATCGGTATCGGTGTCCGTGTCCGTGTCCGTGTCGGTGTCGGTGTCCGTATCGGTGTCGGTGTCCGTGTCGGCGGTGATGCCAGGCATGCGCTGGGCGCTACCGGTGTCGATCACCCAGGCACCCGTGTCGGGGTCGGCCGCGAGGGCAGGCGAAGCGACGAGCAGGGCGAGAACGGCGGGCAGTGCGCGCATGGGGCCTCCAAGATGGCGCGTATAGCGCACCGCTCGCGAGCTGCCCAGCTCTGGGCTTGTCAATCCTTCGTGGGGTGGGATCGGTGCCGTGCCGAACGGCCCGCGGCAGGATCGACCCTTTGCCCGGGCTTGGCGTGGGCGAAACTGCTGGTAGTATGCGTGCGTCCCGCGGGACCCCTTGTGACCACGAGCCTGTCCCGTCTCACCATTCTGGTGGTTGGTGCAGGATAGTTCGTGCGGGGTCGGGGTCGAAAAGGACAGAGGAGACTGACGATGACTCATACGGTTGGATCGAAGGTGCGCCGCCTGCTCATGGCGTCCGGCGTGGCGCTGGTGCTCGGTGTTCCGACGCTCGCCTGCATGGGCGGTGGAGACACCAGTGGTGGCGACGCCACGGATGGCACCACCAAGGAAGAGCCTGCGCCCAAGGAAGAGAAGGGCGCCCTCAAGGACGACCTCGTGGGCACCTGGAAGGTTCAGCCTTCCGAGGAAGCGCTCCGCGAGCTGAAGATCATTCGCAACGCGATCGAGGGCAAGCCTCCCCCCAAGAAGCTGCAGCCCCTCAGCGATGCCGAGAAGAAGCTCTTCCAGGACGCCAAGAAGGCCAGCGGTGCGGACCAGGAGTTCTTCCGTGGTCTGATCGCCCGGATGTCCGGCGCTCGCGTCACCTTCGACGCGGACGGCAAGGGGCGCTACGACTTCGACGGTGGCCAGAACCCGTTCACCTACACCACGAGCAAGGAGTCCCAGGACTCCGTGTCCATCGAGATCAAGTACGATCACGGCGTCACGGAGAAGGCGGACCTCAAGCGCAAGGGCAAGGCGATCGACGTGCAGTTCACTGCGCCGTCGTCTGGTAGCTACCAGTTCAAGCCTGCCTGAGCCGTCGAGGGCTTCGGTCCTCGCTGCTGTGGAGCCCTCCGACCCCGTGGTCGGGGGGCTCTGTCGTTTCTGGCTCGGGCGTACAGTGCGTCGGAACAGCGGCGCTCCGAGGGCGGGCCCTCAGAGTCCCCGCGCGGCCTCGCGCACGGCCTGGTCGACGATGTGCACGCCCTGGGGCAGGCAGCGCTCCCGCCACGAAGGGTCCGGGGGAACGAACACGTCGCAGAACGCCTGCCGCTCGGCCTCGGCCTTGGGAGAGGCCCGGTCGCCGTGCTGCCACACGCGGTTCTCCCGGCTCATGGCCTTCACCACCGTCAGCGCCTTCTGGGTGCCGAACTCGGCGGCCAGCACGTCGTAGGTGAGGTCGGGCATGCGTGCCTTGCACCAGGCGCCGAGCCCCCCCCGGATGGCGTACGAGACGCCCTCCTCCGGCTCCCAGGGCTCCACCACGTCGCGCCCGAAGGCGTCTGCCAGCTCGCTGTGGCCATCGCTCCGCCACGGGTGGTCGACGAAGAGCTTGTAGGTGCCCCAGTCTCCGAGCCCGGTGTGGAAGTCGATGTGCAGGACCCGGTCCGCGCCCTCCACCCAGCGGGGAAGGGCCTCGTCGAGGAGGCGATGGGTCTGGGTGGGACCGCTTCCCCCATAGAAGACGCCCTGGGGGAAGGCGTACTGTCCTCCTGCCACGGCATTCTTGAGGGCTGGCATTCCCTGGGTGGCGATGGCCCACAGGGCCTTGGGCACGAAGGCACTGATCCTGCCGGGGGGGCGAGGTGGGTTCAGCAGGCCGTCGAGCTCGGCGTAGCCGTCCGGCGCTCCCTCGTAGGGCTCGCCGGGGAGGAGGAAGTTGCGGTTGAGATCGACGTTGTCTTCGTTGACCCGCCGCTTCCACGCCATGCCGAACGGGTTGAGGGCATGGAGGAGGAGCAGCCCGACGCCGTCCGGTAGCGGGTGGTGGGGGAGGCGCCGCTCCAGCAGCTGGAGCTGGACGGCGCTCCCGAAGTAGCCCTCGACGCCGTGCAGGCCGCTGGAGACCACGACCAGCTGCTTGGGGCGGGCGGGCCCGATGCGGGCGGCGTCGATGGTGAGGGCCTCGCCACGAGGGCCCGTGGCGTGCAGCTCGAGGGCCTCCTGGTGGGCGCCGAGGGCCGTGGCGGCGGAGCGGAAGCGGGCACGTGCGGTGGGGTAGTCGGGACAGAACTCGCGCATGCCTCCGACTATCGCAGAGGTGGGCGGCTGGCCGTCAGGGAAAGCCCTCGCCAGCGATGTAGCGCAGGTACAGGGCGTCGACGGCGGCGGGGTCCTCGGCGGCCCCCCGGAGCGCCTCCATCAGGTCGACGCCGTTGGCCATCCCGTGGCGGTGGGTGTCGACGTAGCCCTGCATCGCATCGGCGAAGGCTTCCGGGCCGACCAACGTGCGCACGGCGTCGACGAAGAGCGCCGCGCGTCCGTACACCACGACGCTGTACTGGAAGATGTCGTAGGCCTCGCCGGGCAGGTCGGCCCGCACCCGACCGTCGGCGCCGAGCTCCGTCAGTGGCTCCAGGATGTCGATGACGTGCTGGTCCTCCACGACCCGGCGACCCATCAGGTCCTCGACGACGAGGGACGCCGCGTGGGACGCCAGGGCCTCGTCGAGCCAAGGGGCGTCGCGGGCGTCCGAGCCGACCTCCATGCTGAACCACTGGTGGCCGATCTCGTGGGCCACGGTCCACAGGTGGTCGTTGCGCCGCGTGTAGCTCCCGGTCTTGTGGTAGAGGTCGACGAGGATCAGCTGGGGGAGCTCCTGCCCCAGGGCGATGCGCAGCGGCCCCTCGACGACGTCGAGCTCCGCGAAGGACAGCTCGCCGTAGGTGCTGGTGAGGACCTCGACGGACCGACGGGACCACCGGGCGAGGTGTCGGGCCATCAGGGCCTCGTCGCCCGGCGCCAGGACCCGCACCCTGAGACCGTCGACGTCGAAGGTCTGGATCTCCAGGTCCCGACCCATGCTCACCGCGAAGTCTCGGACGTCGGCGGCGACCGCCACCACGGTCTGTCGGCCCCCGAAGGAGGCCTCCTGGAGCGCGACCCCGGTGGTGGCCACGGCGTAGCCCGACGGGAGATCCAGGACGGCATGGACGTTCATGGGGTCGAAGACGGCGTACTCGCCGTTGCTCGGCAGGCCGCGCCGGTCGAAGGTTCCATCGGCGCTCACCGGCGTGGGGAGTGGGAGGAAGCCGCCGAGGTGGATGGCGTCGGGCGTGTGGCCGAGGGACCCGACATCCTGGGCGGTCACGCGGGTGGCCCCCTCCAGGTCGACGGTGGGGTCGAAGGGCTGGATCTCCTCCACGAGCTCGATCCACACCCGCGCACGGTCTCCCCGCCGCAGCCGCTCGGGCAGCTCGATGGTGAGCAGCGACCCCTCGAGCTCGTAGCGAGCCGGTCGCCCGTCGACCCGGAGGTCGAGGACCCTCGCCGTGGCGGGTCGCTCGGGGGGGCCGTTGCCGAAGACCCGAAAGGTCATGGTGTCGGTCGGGGTGCGATGGCCGTGGGTGTAGACCACGGCCTCGCGGAGGTGCAGGAGCCGCCGGTCGTCGTTCTCCAGGAGCTGCGCTTCGACGGCGACCAGCGGACGATGGCGGGCGCGGCCCCGGCGGAAGGCGGGACGGACGCTCTCGGACCAGCGTCCACCTGGCGTGTGGGCCTCCTTGAGCCACCGTCGCACCTCTCGGTCGCTCCCAGCCCAGCCCAGGGCATCGACCATCTCGAAGGGGTCGGCCCAGGGGCCGCCCGACGCGAAGCCCAGCGAGATCAGCAGCCCGAGGATCATCCGGCCAGGTTGCGTTCGGCGCGACGGGCGACGCCGGCGATCCCGAGGGTGGTGTCCGACACCCCGAGCCGGGGCGTCAGGCCCTTGAGCGCGGGGATGTTCCGCAGGCGGCTCCGGAGATCCTTGCGCCAGGCGCCGAGCCGCTGCTGGGACGAGTGGGCGTCGGCGTGGGGCATCCCGATGAGGAAGGCACCTGGGATCAGCTCACCGACGACGTCGTTGCGGCGGAGGTGCTCCCCGGCGGTCTGCGCGATGAGGCGCCGGACCCAACGGACCCCGTGGCGTTGCTCGTGGGGGGGCAGGACGTACAGGCCGTCGATCTGCAGGATGCCGACCGAGAGCGTCATGGGGTGGCGCTGGGTGCTTCGCAGCATCTGGTCGAGGGCGTCGAGGGCCCCCAGGCGGCTGGCGATCCGGGCCCCGGGCTGATGCATCCACGGCAGGGCCATGAAGCGGTGGACCCGGTCCCTCACCCGCTGGGCCACGTGGCTGGGGTCGGCGTTCTCCCGCATCAGGTCGTCGATGCCGGCCGAGCGGAGCTGCTGGGGGTTCCGGGGCCGTCCGAGGATCATCAGCGGAAGGTGGCCGCGGGTGGGGTGGCCCCGAACGAGGGCCGCCAGCGACGCACAGGGGACACCCTGGACCTCCGCTCCCATGATGACGGCGTCGGCATGGCCGCCGGACAGCGCCTCGGTGATGTCGTTGGGGTTCCCCGAGGCGACGACCCCGAGGCCGAGGCTCTCGAGGGCCCTCACCAGACCCGTGCGGACGGCGCTGTCGTCGAGCAGGACGAAGACCTCGGCATCCTCGGGGCGACTGGCCTTCCAGCGCACCTGGCGGGTGATGTCGGTGAGCATGAGGGGGCGTCCGACGTAGCCGGCAGCACCGTGGGCCAGGGCCGAGGCGGTGGTCTCCTGAGCGTTGGCGGGGCGGTGCACCAGGATCGGGAAGTCCTCGTACTCGGCGAGCTGCTGGACGGCCTCCAACATCTCGACGGGGAGGATGACGGCCGAGGGCTCGTCGACGTGGATCGCACGGGTGAAGGCGTCGAGGTCGGGGAACAGGCGGATGTGCTCGGTGACGGCGTCCAGCTGGCCCTGCAGGGCCACCGTGTCGGACGGGTGGGCGACCACGAGGATCGGGCCGAGACGGGGACGACCCCGCGTTCGGCGGAGCGCCTGGGCGACGAGGCGGAGGGCCTCCATCTGACGACCTCGCGGGACGTCGTGGGCAGCCGTGCGGCTGGCCCGCTCGAGGTGGCCGAGCCCCAGCGTGCCCGCGGTGTTCGCCATGCGATCGAGCTCGGCAGAGGCCATCGCCAGCGTGTCGGCATCGGCGCCTTCCAGGAGGCTCGACAGCTCGATCAGTTGGTCGCCGGCCTGGTCGAGGAATGCATCACGGAAGCGTTCTTGAGCTTCGCTGGTGCGACGTCGTTTCGAAGAGCGTGCTGCCATCGATGTCGACCCTACTCCATATGGAAGCGACGGCGGGGGTGCGATGCCACTGCGGAACCGAGGTTGTACTCGTCCGTGCCCTTCCGGGCCAGCGGAAGACGTGGTACCACCACGGGGCTCAGCGGCGGGGATTCGGTGTTGCAGCAGCTCGCCACATGGAGCTGGGAAGCGTGGCTCACGATCGCTGTCGTGGGCGCCGCCACCTATACGATGGCGCGGGAACGTCTGGGGCCGGACCTGGTCATGTTCTCCGCCCTCTGCGTGCTCGTGGTCGCGGGGGTCGTCGAGCCCCAGCAGGCCCTGGTCGGCTTCTCCCAGCCAGCGGTGGCCACCATCGCGGTGCTGCTGTTGGTGGCGGCCGCGGTTCAGGAGACGGGGGCCCTCAAGCTGATCGGCAACGCGCTGCTCGGTCGCAGTCGCAACCCCATCGTGGTGATGCTGCGGATCGTCACCCCGACGGCCTTCATGTCGGCCTTCCTCAACAACACGCCCATCGTCGCCATGTTCATCCCGATGGTGAACGCCCATGCGAAGCGGACCGGCATCAGCCCGTCGACCCTGCTGATCCCGCTCTCGTACGCGGCGATGTTCGGCGGCACCTGCACGTTGATGGGGACCTCCGCCAACCTCGTCGTGTCCGGGATGCTGGCCGAGCGGGGCGGGCCCGAGCTCGGGATGCTGGAGATCGGCTCCATCGGCGTGCCGAGTGCGCTGCTGGGCATCACCTACCTGGCGCTGGTGGGGCGTCATCTCATCCCGGGCCGAACGGCCCCCAGCGAGCAGCTCCAGAGCGAGGCCCGCGACTACCTCGTCGAGCTCGGCGTCGCGCCGGACTCCCCCCTGGTGGGTTCCTCCGTGGAAGACGCAGGCCTTCGGGCGCTCCCCGAGCTGTTCCTGGTGGAGGTCCGCCGCATCGATGGACGGGTGCTCCGTCCGGTGGCTCCGGAGGACACGCTGCAGGCGGGCGACCACCTGGTGCTCACCGGCGTGGCCACCACGGTGGAGGACCTCCTCAGCCAGTTCCCGGGGCTGCACCCCATCGAGGAGGACCCCAAGGACCTGCTGGCCGAGCGGCAGCTCTTCGAGGTGGTGCTCTCCCATCGGTCCCCGCTGCTCGGGCTCACCGTGCGGGAGTCGGACTTCCGTCGACGCTTCGACGCCGCCATCCTCGCGGTGCATCGCTCGGGGGAGCGGCTCCAGGAGAAGATCGGCGACATCGTCCTGCAGCCAGGCGACACGCTGATGTTGTCGGCGTCGCCGGGCTTCCGTCGCTCCTGGCAGAACTCGGTGGCGTTCTACCTGGTGTCCGAGATGCGGGCGGAGCCTCCGCGACGCTACCGGCGGGCCCGCATCGTGCTGGCGACAGCGCTGGCCATGGTGATGGTGCCGGCGCTCACGGGCACGCCGCTGCTTGTGGCTGCCATGGGGGCCCTGGTGTTGCTCCTGGGCACCAACTGCATCGGCCTCAAGACCGCACGCACCGCGGTCAACTGGACGGTGCTGGTGCTGATCGGGTCGGCCTTCGGGGTCGCGGCGGCTCTCGAGGAGAGTGGCGCGGCGGAAGGCATCGCGCGGTTGCTGCTCTCGGTCACCGAGCCCCTGGGGCCCCACGCGACCCTGGCGGGGGTGTACATCCTCGGGGTGGTGCTCGCGTCCTTCATCTCCAACGCCGCGTCGGCCGCGCTCGTGTTCCCTGTGGCCCTGCTCGCGGCGGAGCTGCAGGGGGCCGACGCCCGCCCCTTCGCCATCGCGCTCGCCATGGCAGCGTCCGCGGGCTTCTCCACCCCCATCGGCTGTCCGCCGAACCTGCTCGTGTATGGCCCTGGTGGCTACCAGTACCTGGACTTCGTGCGGGTCGGACTGCCCCTGAACCTGCTGTTCTTCGGGATCGCCATGGTGGGCATCCCCTGGGTGTGGCCCTTCTAGTCGGGTGGTGCTTAGAGCCCGGGGGGCGCGCCGTCCGTCGGCAGGAACAGCGAGAAGCACGAGCCCTCGCCGACGGTGCTGGTGACGGTGCACCGTCCGCCCATGCGCTCGGCGAGGGCCTTCACCAGGCTCAGCCCGAGTCCCGTGCCCCCGCGGGCCCCCGCGGCCTGTTGAAAGGGCTCGAACAGCGTGGCGAGCGCCTCGGGGGCGATGCCCGTTCCCGTGTCCTCCACGTCGATCCGCATCTCCGAACCGTCGATGGTCGCGCGCATGGTCACCCGGCCGTGGTCGGTGTAGCGAATGGCGTTGCCGGCCAGGTTGAACAGGCACTGCTTGAGCTTTCCCTGGTCGACCCGTACGTCCTCGACGGGCGCCGAGACGCGCAGGACCGTGCCCCGCTCCCGGGCCAGGGGCTGGAGGGTGTCCCGTACGTCGACGAGGACACTATCGAGGGAGACGTCCTCCTCCTCGAGCTCCACGTGGCCCTCGTCGACCTTGCTGAGGTCGAGGATGTCGTTGATCAGCGCCAGCAGGTGCGTCCCAGCCGACTGGATCCGGGCGACGTCGGCGAGGCGCCTCGGGTCGGCGAGGTCGTCCTGGAGGAGCTCGGAGTAGCCGATGATGGCGTTGAGGGGGGTGCGGAGCTCGTGACTCATGCGCGCCAGGAACCGTCCTCGAGCCCGCTCCGCTCGCTGGGCCACCTCGGCGTTCATGCGGGCTTCCTGGAGCTGGGCCTGGTCCCGCAAGCGGTTCCGCAGGTCCGACAAGGTCAGCAAGAGGCCGTCCTCCAGGGGGGCCTGCTGGACCTCGACCGGCACGGGTGCGCCCCCCTCGGACACGACGGTGATGACTCCATCCGGCGTCCGTCCGGGGAGCTCCCGGAAGGGGGTTCGACGGCCGCGCACCTCGAAGAGCACGTGGTCGTCGACGGCGACGCCGTGATGGGCGGCACGACCCAGGAGCTGACACGCCGCGGGGTTGTCGGCGCGAATGCAGTCCTGGGCGTCGAGCACCAACACGGCCTGGGGGAGGGCCTGCACGATGGAGCGGAGCTGCGTGCGCTCCCGCTCGATGCCCTCGTAGAGCTCCCGCATCTCGTCGGAGCTGATCTGCAGGGAGCGCTCCAGGGTGTACCTGTGCTCGTCGACGGCGTGGTAGTGGGCGTCGACCCGCTTCAGGAGCTTGGTCCAGGACGCGAGCTCGGGGGGCGTGTCGGCGTCCAGACGGCATCGGCGTAGCTGTCGCGCGAGCAGTCGGTGGAGCGCTGGGCCTGGTGCGTCGGAGCTCAGGTGCTCTCCTGCAGTAGCGTGACGGTCATCGTCTGGTTGTGGAGCTCGCAGCTGCTGCCGCCTTCTCGGGGCGCCAGCTCCCCGTAGCTGTAGAAGCCTGCGGTGACGGTCTGCTCGGGGCAGGACTCCAGCAGCGCCTCGATCTCCTCGTCGACGGTGCTCCCGAGGACCAGGCGGCGACCGACACATGACACGGCCAGGGCGAAGGTGGGCGCGTCGGACGAGAGGGGCTCGGATGCCTGGGTGCCGGCGTCGGCGGCGCCGTCCACGAGGCGCTCCAGGTTGGCCCGCATGAGCTGGACGGCGACCCCCTGGGGAACGTCGCCAGCGAAGGTCATGGACTGGGCGTCTTCGTCGACGGACAGGATGGTGCGCACGAGGGGCTGGTCCCGGCCCGTCTCCAGGAGCGCGAGGGGGAAGAGCAGGGCGGTGGCTGGTAGGCCGGTGGCTCGCTCGCCGAGGTACTTCTTGTACAGGGCCAGGGCGGGCTGCCCGTCGAGCTCGTACAGCACGTTGCCTTCTGAGCGCGTGACCTTTCGGACCGGGCCGAAGGGGTCCCACCCGCCCCGGGAGCCGGTCCCGACGACGAGGGCGTCGCCATACAGCCCGATGCCCACGATGCCCGGCCCCTCCTGGTCGTCGCCGAGGCGCACCCAGGTGTTCTCGAAGCGGGCGCCGTCGCCGGCCAGTCCCCCGGTGACCACGGCGCCCGCTCCCACCGTCTCGCTGAGGGCCGCGGCGAGGGGGGTGCCGTTCACGGTGAGTCCGTCGGAGAGGACGATGGCCGCCCGAAGGTCGGGACCGGAGAGGGTCTCGCCCAGGGCCCGCCCGTTGTCGGTGTCGCTCGAGCCGGGCTCTCGCTGCAGGCGCGTCCCGCGGACGGTCACGGTGTCGAAGTGGAGCCAGGACACCGACGCGGACCCGTCGCAGACCTCGTCGGGGTGGATCTCCCCAGAAGAGGAGCAGGCGGCGACCACGGCGTCGGGGAAGTCCCTGGCGAGCTCGGCGAACAGCGGTCCGGCGTCGATCTGGGGGTCGACGAAGGCCAGCACGAGGGAGCGACCGGGTGCCCCCGGAGCCGGAGGTGGGGCGGACCAGCCGCTGTCGGGACGCCAGGCGCGATGGCTTACCTGCATGAGGACCTCCGGGCTCTCCCATCGGTCACTTCCCCGATGGGGTTCAGGCGGCCGGATCCCACACGACGTCGCGGGGCCGACCACGCAGATTGTAGTCGCTGGCCATGGCCGCTCCGTAGGCCCCTGCGAAGGCCAACAAGAGCACGTCTCCCTCGTTTGCAGCGGGGAAAAGGCGGTCTCGGGCCAGTACATCGCCGGTTTCACACACGGGTCCGACCACGGTGGTGGGGGGACCGTGGGGGGCATCGGGGTGGGAGAGGTTCTCCAGCGGATGCCGTGCGCCGTACAGGGCGGGGCGGATCAGCGTGTGCATGCCTGCGTCCACGCCGAGGTAGTGCACGTCGGACTTGCGCTTGGTCTGGGTGACCCGGGCCAGGAGCACCCCGGCCTCGGCGACCAGGAAGCGACCGGGCTCCAGCTGCAGGCGGTAGCGGGGGTGGGCCGCCTTCACCTCGCCGAGGCCCCGGTCGAGTGCCTGGAGGTCCAGGCCGGCGGCGCCGGGCCGAGGAGGGATGCCGAGGCCGCCGCCCAGGTCGAGGGTGACCACGTCGGGCAGGTCGGCAGCGACGGAGGCCAGGAAGGCGGCGGTGTCCTGCCAGGCGAGGGGGTCCAGCACCCCGCTGCCTGCGTGGGCATGGAGGCCGACGATGCGGGCGCCGACCCGGTCGGCGGCGGCCTTGAGGGTGGCGAGCTGGTCGAGGGAGACCCCGAACTTCGAGCGAGCGCCGGCCGTGCGTACCTTCTGGTGGTGGCCGCGGCCCTTGCCGGGGTCCAGGCGGACGAAGATCGGGCGCCCTTCGAAGACGTCGGGCCAGGCCTCCAGGGGGTGGAGGTTGTCGAGGGTGACGGTGACGCCGTCGTCGAGGAAGGCCTGCTCGTACTCCTCCCGGGGGGCGAAGTTGGGGGTGAACAGGATCGGGGCGTCGGGATGGGCGTCGCGGACTCGGGCGATCTCTCCGGGGGAGACGGTCTCGAAGCCGAGTCCACGCTGGGCGAAGGCCGCGAGGATGTCGGGGTGGGGGTTGGCCTTGATGGCGTACAGCACGTTGTCGACGTGCTCGAGGGCCAAGAGGGCGTGGGCCCGCTCCAGCAGGGTGGGGCGGTGGGTCACGTAGACGGGGGTGCCCTGCGCGGCGACCGCCAGGAGGCCGGCCCGTTGCTCGTGCCACCATGGGGTGGAGACATCGACGTCGACCTCGGCGGTGGTGTCCCGGAAGAGCTGCTCCCAGGTGGGTCCGAGGAGCTGGTCGGCGCCTCGGTGGGCGAACAGCGTGGCATGGAGGCGTTCCACCAGCTTGGGGGCATGCTCGTCGTCGACCACGACCGTCAGGTTCAGGTCGCTGGCCGCCTGGCTGAGGAGGTGGACCCGCTGCTCCTCGAACAGCTCGAAGACCGGGGCGAGGCGGTGGAGGATGGTTCGGATGCCACGGCCCACCAGGCTGACGGAGGCGCAGGCGTCGATGCGGCGCGGGCGGCAGGAGCTGGAGAGCTCTTCGAGGCAGGCGGGCAGCGCCACGTCGAGGGCGTTGGCCGAGGGATCGAGGCTGACCGTGACCGAGGTCTCCGAGGTGGAGACGAGGTCGATGGAGAGTCCGTGCTCGGCGAAGATCTGGAAGGCCTTGGCGAGGAAGCCCACCTCCTGCCACATGCCGAGGGTCTCCATCGCGACGAGGACGAGTCCGTTGCGATGGCTGATGGCCTTGACCTGAGCGCCGGCCGACCCGCCCTGGGCGATGGTGGTGCCCTCCAGCTCCGGTCGCTGGGTGCAGCGGATGGTGAGAGGGACGCCGGCCACCCGCACCGGAGCGATGGCGCGGGGGTGGAGCACCTTGGCCCCCATGGTCGCGATCTCCTGGGCCTCGTCGTAGGACAGGCGGCGAAGGAGGCGGGCCGCGGGGACCCGGCGGGGGTCGGCGGTGAACATGCCCGGGACGTCGGTCCAGATCTCGCAAGGTACGCCGAGGCGACCGGCGAGGAGGGCGGCGCTGGTGTCGGAGCCGCCGCGGCCCAGCAGGACCGTGCGCCCCTTGGGGTCGCGAGCGATGAAGCCCTGGGTGAGGACGACGCCCTCGGGGAGACGGGCGTCGAGGGCTTCGTCGGCCCGTGGGGCGACGTGGGCGCCGAGGAAGGCTCGCTCAGGTCCGCCGCGGCCGTCGCTGGTGAGCAGGGTCCGGGCGTCGACCCAGGTGACCGGCAGGCCCTGTGCGGCGAGCCAGGCGGCGCCGAGGCGGGTGGACAGGAGCTCGCCATGGGCGAGGATGCGGGCGTGGACCGACGGAGCGGCCTCGCCGAGGAGAGACGCGCCCGTGGCCAGGCGGCGCAGCGACGCGAGCTCGTCGGCGATGCACGTGGGATCGACCTGGAGCTCGTCGGCCAGCTGGTGATGCCGGGCCTCGATGGCGTCGAGGAGCTGCTCGTGGCCGCCCATCGTGGTGGCGGCCACCAGGGAGACCAGCTGGTCCGAGATGCCGGCGACCGCCGAGCACACCACCACCGGGTGCCGCCCGGCGTCGAGGTGGTCACGGGCGACCTGGGCGATGGTCTGCCAGCGCTCGAGGCTGGCCACGCTGGTGCCGCCGAACTTGGCGACGACGCGGGGGGGCATGAGAGCTCCGCGGATCAGTGGTGGTGGCCGCCGGGACCGTGGGGGTGTCCGTGGGCCTTCTCCTCGTCGGACGCGTCGCGGATCGACATGATCTCCACGTCGAAGTGCAGCTCGACGCCGGCGAGGGGGTGGTTGTGGTCGACGTAGACGGTGTCGTCCTCGATGCGGTCGATGAACAGCATCATCATCTGGCCGTCGGGAGACTGGGCCTGGACCGGCATGCCCTTCTCGATGGGCATGCCCTCGGGGAAGGCGTTGCGGGGGACGGGCTGGGGAGGCGGACCGCCCCGCTCGCCGTAGCCCTCGCCGGGGGGGACGACGGCCTGGAGCTTGGCGCCGACCTCGAGGCCGCCGAGCTGCTTCTCGAGTCCGGGGACGATGTTGCTGGCGCCGTGAAGGTAGGGAAGGGGCTCCCCTCGGTCGTGAGAGCTGTCGAGCTTCTCCCCCTCGCCGTTGGTGAGGGTGTAGTGAAAGGCGACGACCTTGCCGTCGGCGATGGTGCTCATGAGGGCTCCCAGGACTGCTCGATGGGGGCGGGCCCCCCGAGGCTGGATTCGACGAAGCCACCGAATGTCGGCGGCCTTCGCGCGCCTGCTAATCACTCCTTCGAGGACGGGGCCAACACGAGCAGCTTGTCGAGCCGCGGATCCACCCTGCGCTCCGGGCCCGGAAGCAGGCGGAGGTCGTCGGGGTCGTGGATGCCGACGAGGATGTGGCCGACCTCTGCGACAGCGTCGCGCGCCTCGGCGAAGGTCAGGGGACGATCGAGGGCGTAGTCGGCGCCCGTGCGGAGCATCAGGCTCGGTCCGCCCGCGGAGAGCAGGGTCTTGTAGACGGCGAGCAGGGCGCCTCGGAAGGTGACGTGGGCCAGCAGGGCACTCACGACACGGGGCCGCACGACCACATCGACGTGGGGCGAGTGGACCATGGCCTCGTTGCCGACGTCGAACAGCTCCACGAGGATCGGCGTGGTGCGGTCCCCGAAGACGTTCTGGGCGGTGAGCCAGGCCACCAGCGTGCGAGCGTCGGTCTCCTCGACCGTCTCGGTCTGGGTGCTGCCCAGGATGAGCACGCGGTGGAAGGCGTCGGGATCGAGGCCGCGGACGTCGTCCGGCTTGGTGATGTCGCCGAAGCGGTGGTCGAAGCGGGCGTTGTGGGAACGTGGTGCCCGCTTGGCGAGGGCCTCCTCCCGCTCCGCCACCGGCACCGAGGAGAGCACGGTGAACACGACCTCCTGGGCGGGGTGGGCCCGGAGCTCGTGGACCAGGGCGGGGAGCTCGTGGCTCCACCCCAGACACAGGACCTGGAGGGCCTCCACAGGGGGCGGGACCACCTCCGGCTCGACGGCGGGAACGACCTTGGTGGGGGCGACCGGCTCGGTGTGGTCGAGGCTCCGGGCCACCAGCACCACGTGGTCGTTGTTCTCCAGGACCACGCCGAGGCCCGGTCCGAGGATCGCGGGGGAGTTCCCGCGGTCTCCCCGCACGATGCCCAGCACGGCGGCCTCCGGGAAGTGGGCAGAGACCTCGTCGAGGGGCTTTCCGTGGAGCTCGGGGAAGCGGCGTGCGAACAACGCGGCGCCGTGCCCGTGGGACAGGAGGTCGTGGTAGGCCTCGGAGAGTCCGGGGTGCAGCAGGTTCTGAGCGAGGATGCGGCCGACGAAGCGGTCGGTGGGCACGACGTCGAGCTGCCCGGGGTAGGCGAAGTCCGCCAGCTCGGCCATGCGGCGGTCGGTGAGCTCGGCGACGATCCGTGGGGGCTCGGCCTCGGCCTGGAGCGCCGGGTGCTTGGCGACGCTCATCAGGGTCTTGATGGTGGCGACGTCGGCTCCGCCGATGGCCCCGTGGTGGTTGCCGGGGAGCACGATGGCCGCAGCCTGGGAGAAGTTGACCCGCTCGAGGTGATCCAGGCGTAGTCGGGAGCCCGCCCTCAGGATGACGGCGTTGGGGTCCCACACGTCGCCCATGCGGGCGGCCACCTCGGCGTGCAGGTCGGCGTCGAGCTCCTCCACCATGAGCACGACCTTCACCCGCTTCTCTCCCTCGCGGCGGGCGAGGAAGCGCTGGACGCGGTCGCGGCTGCGGAGGAACTCCTCCACGAGGCTGGCGGTGCGCTCGCCCCAGCCCACGACCAGCAGGTGCTCCTCGAGGGCGATGGGGGTCTCCCCGCGCTCCAGCCTCGCCAGGGTCTCGTCGAGCCACTGGGTCATGATGGCGATGAGCGCCCCCATGAACAGGACGTAGCCGAGCACGGTGATGACGGTGGCGATGATGCGCTTGACGGCCCCCTCGTCGTCGCCGAGGTAGCCGGGGTCGGTGAGGCGGAGGAAGGCCCACCACACCCCGTCGAACCAGTAGGGGAAGTCGCCGGGCGCCACCATCTCCACCGCGAGGCCCCCCAGGAGGGACACGGCGATGATCGCCAGCGCGATGAAGCCCAGCCGGTACCAGGTGCCGCGGATCAACGCCCGCTCGAGGAGGTAGCGGAACCGCGTCATGGGGTGGGTCGCGGCTCGTTGGGGCACGCGGGCCAGCCGACGTCGCTGCAGTAGGCCTCGATGGGCTGTCGTGCCTCGGAGGCGTAGCCCTCCTGGAGCCAGATGTCGCCGGCGACGGTCTTGTAGTAGACGTGCCAGCCGTGGAAGCCACGGTAGGCCAGGGGATCCTGCTCCATGACCTTGGCGTAGGTGAGGACGGCATGGACGTAGCCGTCGTGGTGGTTGTAGTGCCAGACGGCCTTCTTGGGGTCCTTCGCAAAGCCCATCTTGGCCAGGTAGTTGCCGGCGGCGGAGATGGCGTCTTCGAAGCTGTCGATGTCGCCGCCCATCCCATAGGCGTCCCAGGTGGCGGGCATGAACTGCATGGGGCCACGGGCACCGGCGTACGAGACCCCCCGAAGCCGACCCATGCGGGTCTCGCACAGGTGGATGGCGGCGAGCACCTCCCAGTCGACGCCGTGGGCCTCCTCGGCCTTCTGGTAGAGCGCCACCAGCTCCTCGGCCGGGGGCGGGGCGACGATGCGCCAGTCGGGAAGGTCCTTCCGGGGCTTGCGGACGGTGCGAGCGACGCCGGCGGTGGCCTGGATGTTCCAGTCGGCCACCGTGCGCAGGTCCTCGGGAAGGCCGTCGAGGACCGCCTTGGCGACGGCCTCGTCCCGTGCCAGGACCCGGTAGATCCGCTGCTGGCGATGGGCGTGCTCCAGGAGGCGCTCGGGGGAGAGCTCCGGGTCACGGATGGCTCGCTCGTCGGTCTCCAGCCACGTCGCCAGCTCCTTGGCCGTGCCGTCGACGTCGAGGGAGATCGGGGGCGGCGGCGGGGGGGGCGCCGGCTCCGGGATGGGCTCGGGAGCGGGCTCTGCCACGGGTACGGTGGGCGGCTCGGGCGCGGGGGACGAGGGCCCGCACGCGAGGAGGAGAGAGAGAGGGAGGATGTGCATGCGCGTCTTGTTAGCATGCGACGTGGCAGAGACCCCCGAGGACCCGCACAAGGCGCCGTCCGGCGACCCCTTCGATGCGCCGCTCCCGCTGGCGCCTCCGGCGGATCCGCTGGTGGCACCGGTGATCTCGTCGCCGCCCGCATCCTCGCGTCCCCCTCTGTCGGAGCCGCTCGGCGCGGTCGACGACGCGCTACGTCCCTTTGCGCCGGAGGCCGAGGGCGGGGGGGCGCCACCACCGGTGTCCTTCGCGCCCGAGTCGGTCCGCACCCGGGATGCGGCGGACCTGCCCTTTGCGCTGTCCCCCGGGGGATTCTCGGCGCCATCGCCGATGGGCGACGCCGCGCCGGACCTCGACGACAACGAGGGCATTCCCACGGGCCTGCCGGACCTGCGGACCGTCGCAGGCATCGAGGTGCCGGAGCCAGCCACGCCGCCGCCTGCCCCCGCGCCGTCCGCCTCTCCGTCGCTGCCGTCGGAGCTCGACGAGGACCTGATGGCGCTGCCGTCGCCCTCGATGGTCGAGCCGTCTCCCTTCGCGGACGACGAGGAGAGCGAGGACGACCCGGTCCCCGAGCTCCCCGAGACCCTGGACGACGTGGTGGTCGGTCATCGGACCGTCAGCCTCCACGAGGACGAGACCCAGGAGGACCAGCTCCCCCCCACGCCGCTCGGAGGCATTCGTCGCGACGGGACCGACGTCGTGCCGGCGCGGGTCATGCTCGAGGCACTGCAGGCCGCCGAGCGTCGACACATCGTGCACCTGGCGGTGGCCTTCTCGCTGGGCGCTGCGTCGTCGGTGCTGGGCTTCGTGGCCGCGCGCTGGGCGATGACGAACCTGTGAGGCTGGTGCGACGGTTCGCGGACGTCCTTCGCCAGATGTCCGCTGGCCGTGGCGCGAGGCTTCAGGCTGCAGACTTCGGGCCACGGCATGCAAGTGCGCATGGACCGGCTTCGAAGACCTCTGTGGCGCCGTGCCATCCCGGCGGCGCGACCCCATGGCTGCGAGCTGAAACCTGTAGCCTGCAGCCCGAAGCCCCCGAGCAGGCTCGGTGCTACCCGTGCAACGGCGGAGGCACATCCGGACCTGGGAGTAGGTGGGGGTCCACCCGACGGCTGCAGCCATGCGAGCTAGGAGATCCGAGAGACCTGCCGCGGCCGCCGGGCGACCCCACGATGGGATGACGGTAATGTCCCCCTGGAGGTGTGGATGGCCCCGCTGACGGAACGCGACATCCAGGAGGCACTTCGTGACCTGTCGGACTGGGAGGTGGCGGGCGACCGGCTGGTGTTCACCCACGACTTCGGGACCTTCCGGGCGGCGATGGCCTTCCTGGTGCGGGTGGGCTTCGAGGCGGAGGCCATGAACCACCATCCCGAGATCCACAACGTGTACGGGCGGGTGCGGCTCGAGCTGACCACCCACGATGCGGGGAACCGTGTGACCCAGCTCGACGTCGACCTGGCCCGTCGCCTGGTGGCTGTGCTCGAGGGGTAGGCCCGCTGCAGACCCGCTGTCTGGTCCAGCGAAGATCCGCACCCACCCTGCGCCTCGACGCGATATGAATGAGCCTTCATTCACTCAGCACGAGGTATGCCTTGGCCACCTACACTCCGCCCCTCGACGATATCCGCTTCCTCTTCGAGGCTTTCGACTACGAAGGGCAGATCCAGTCCATGCCCGCCTTCGAGGACTTCGACCTCGACACCAGCATGAGCATGCTGGAGGAGTACAGCAAGTTCTGCGTCGACGAGCTCCGCGAGCTCGGCTTCAAGGGCGACCAGGTCGGTGTGTCGTACGACCCCGAGACCCACGACGTCACGGTCCCCGAGGGCTTCACCGAGGCCTACAAGGCCTTCTGCGAGAACGGCTACGCCGGCATCCCCTTCCCCCAGGAGTTCGGCGGCATCGGCGCTCCCTTCGCGGTGGGCACCCTCGGCGGCGAGATCCTCATCGCCTGCAACAAGTCCTTCTCCATGTGCACGGGCCTGACCGCTGGCCTCATCGACTCCCTCGAGGCCCACGGCTCCGACGAGCAGAAGGAGAAGTACCTCCCGAAGTTCATCAGCGGCGAGTGGTCCGGCACCATGTGTCTCACCGAGCCCCAGTGCGGCACCGACCTCGGCCTGCTCACCACCAAGGCCGAGGAGCACGGCGACCACTACAAGCTCACCGGCACCAAGATCTGGATCACCTTCGGTGAGCACGGGATGAGCGAGAACATCGTCCACCTCGTGCTGGCCCGCCTCCCCGACGCCCCTCCCGGCATCAAGGGCATCTCCACCTTCCTGGTGCCGAAGTTCCTCGACGACGGCAGCCGCAACCCGATCTTCTGCGGCGGCACGGACCACAAGATGGGCATCCACGCCTCGCCGACCTGCGTGATGAACCTCGAGGGCGCCGAGGGCTGGCTCGTGGGCGAGCCCCACCGCGGCATGAAGACGATGTTCACGATGATGAACGCGGCCCGGCTCAACGTGGGCATCGAGGGCGTGGCCCTGGGCGACGCCGCCTACCAGGCCGCCCTCGAGTTCGCGAAGGACCGTCGCCAGAGCCGCTCGCTGAACCCCGAGCGTCGCGACCGCGATCACGCGGCCGACAACATCCTCGTCCACCCGGACGTGCGCCGCATGCTCCTCAACGTCAAGAGCACCACCGAGGCGCTCCGGGGCCTCGTGGCCTGGATCAGCATGAACTACGACATCATGCACCACAGCCCCGACGAGGCGGCACGCCAGAAGGCCGGCGACCTGGTGGCCCTGCTCACGCCGATCATCAAGAGCTACGGCTCCGAGAAGGGCTTCCTCAACGTCTCCGAGGCCATGCAGGTCATGGGCGGGGCCGGGTACACCGCTGACTGGCCCGTCGAGCAGTACATGCGCGACGTCCGCATCGCGATGATCTACGAGGGCACCAACCACATCCAGGCCCTCGACCTCGTGGGCCGCAAGCTGCCGATGCACGGCGGCCGCCTGATGCAGGTCTTCGCCGGGGAGATCACCCAGCTGATCCGCGAGTGTGGTGGCGATGAGCGCATGGCGCCCTTCCTGAACCCGCTCAAGGCGGCGTCCAAGAAGCTCACCGAGGTCACCATGGCCCTCGGCGGCGTCGCCATGCAGGACAACGAGGTCGTGGGGGCCGTGGCCTCTGCCTACCTCAACCAGTTCGCCCTGGTCACCCTCGGCTTCGTGTGGGCCAAGCAGGTCAAGGCGGTCATCGACCGCGACGAGAGCGATCCGGTGCGGCGCTCCAAGCTCCAGACGGCCCGCTTCTACATGGAGCTGGTGCTGCCCGAGCACGAGATGTACGCCCAGAAGGTCGCGGTCGGAAAGGGCCCGTTGATGGAGATCGACGTCGACCTTCTCTGAGGTCGGCGATTCGAGTCACCACGAGCCCCTGCCCGCCTCCGAGCGGCGGGGGCTTCGTCGTTGCGGGACTCAGCCTCCCAGCAGCCACCGCCACGCTGGAACCACCCGCACGCTGCCACTCGCCAGACGCACCTCTTCCTCGGCCCGAAGCGTCACCATCGTGGCCTCGCGCAGTCCCAGCTCTGCCATGGCCTCGTCGAGGGCACGTAGCTCCCGCTCTCGGGTCGCCTCTGCGTCAAGCTTCGTGCACACCTGCGTGAGGGCCATCGCCCTGGTGCACCAGGTGGGCCCGGTCCTTCGCGCCGACGGGCCACATGGCCGGCAGGTCGTCGCCGAGGTCGTCGGCTTCGACGCCCACCAGACGTTCGTCCTCCAGGTTGACGTACAGCATCCGTTCCTTGGGGACCCCCTGGTCCAGGAGCTCGGCCAGCTGTTGGTAGATGCGCCACGTCTTGCCCACCCGCCTCATGCCGACGAGGGCGTCCGCCTTGCCGGGCAAGAGAGGAAGCGGCACGTCGCGAGGGGTGGGCCGGGGCAGCGGGCGCTCCTCGAACTCAGCGACCCAGTCCTCGAAGAGGCTCAGTGGCACGATGGTCTCCTGACGGACCTCAGCATACTGCAGACCTGTCCTTTATGGAGGGACAGTATGACCGTGAGCTGTCCTTCCTCGGAGGACAGTCTTGTGAGCATCCGTCCTCCTGCGAAGGACTACCAGCGCTCGTCGATCCGGGCCTGGGCTTCCTGGATCCGCGTCGCGAACTGGTGCGCGGCGCTCACCGTGTCCTCGTAGTGGTCGCCGTCCTCGGTGAACAGGCTGACCTCCCGGTTGAAGTCCGGCTCGGGGATGATGTAGCCGAAGTAGCTGTCGGCGATCCCCACGATGGCCTGGTACTCGGTGTCGACGTGGTCCAGCAGCGGGGGCACGCTGGGGTCGTCGTCGAGGGTGTAGGGCCAGGCGTGCACCTGGCGGCAGTCGCATGGGCCGACGTCGAGCTCGGTGACGCAGTCCTCGTAGGACGTCAGGACGCCGTCGCACTCCGGCGGGTGCTGGGGGAAGTAGACGGCGCCGGGCCCGCGAGCGGTGGGGTCGTCGACCTCGTCGAGCCAGCGGGCATCGTCCTCGGGGAAGCCCCAGGCCAGCTCGGGGAGCAGCTCACCAGGCACGGTCACCAGGCCCAGCTCGCCGATTCGGATGCGGAACGTGTGGGCGAGGAAGCACCCCAGCACGTCGCTGGCGTCGGCCTCGGGGCACTGCTCGGGGTCGGTGATGGCGTTCTCGATGTCCATGTCGAAGACGCCCATCGGCCCGAAGGTGTTGTAGGCGACGTTCTCGATGGGGAGGATGAACGGCTCCCGCGCTACCTGGATGTCGGCCTCGAGGGGCTCGCCGTTGGCCAGCGCCCCGATGGCGGCCTCGGCGATGAGCCAGCCGTGGCTGTTCACGAACTCCCAGGAGTCCTGGATGGCCCACTCGGGGACAGCGTCACCGTCGGCGTCGATGCGGGGGTCGCCCACGGCCAGACCGAAGCACTCGGCATCCTCGGGGTTGGCGACGTCCTCCTTGCCGCAGAGCTGGTAGACGTGGGTGCCGTCCTCCAGGATGAGGGGCAGGTCGCTGTTGAGGGCGGACTGCATGCCGCCGAGGGACTCCGGGAGGTGGAGCGCGATGCCGCCGTACTCGGCCTCGAGGACCTCCCGGGTGACACCGACCCAGTCGGAGCTGATGTCGTGGTTGTCGGAGTCCTTCACCTCGGGGTGCCCGGACCAGTTGGTCAGGGTGAAGACGGTGCCGTCGTCGCCGTTGCCCTGGACCACCAGCAGCTGGTCGGAGACCAGGACGGGGTCACGGCCGTCGTAGATCATCCCGTGGGTCTTTGCGACGGGGTTCTTGCCCCCCCAGTCCTCTCCTGAGAGCCAGACGGACTCGTCGCGCATGCGGGTGCGGCCGATGGTGAGGTCGACGGGCTCCATGGCGTCGATGGCGTCGCGGACGGCCTGCTCGATGGCGTCGGTGATCTGCTCCTGGTAGGCCCAGTCCACGCCGGTCTCGCCGAACAGGGGGTTGCCCCACAGCCCCACCGTGTCGGGGCCCTGGTGGTTGTGGGAGGAGCTGACCAGCAGACGGTCCTCGGCGAAGCCCTCCGCCACCAGGCGGTCGCGAGCCTCCCAGATGCGGGGGTGGCCGAGTCCCACGAAGTCCAGGGCGACGAAGGCCATGTACTCGCCGTCCTTGGCGATCACGACCGCTCGGCAGAACACGGGGTCGTGGACGCCGGTAGCGGGCCGAAGCGGGCCGAAGCCGCCGATCCAGGTGGGGTTGAACGCGCCGTCGCCGTCGCCGTCGTCGAAGGCGTCGCCGGGGAAGTACGAGCCGTCGCCCTCGGCGTCTGTCCAGATGTCGACGAGGATGGGGGTCATGTCGATGCTGGCGGCGCCGGCAAAGGTGACGCCGGCATCGTCGGGCATGCCGAGGGGCAGGCTGGTCGCGTCGGGGCCGGTGTCGTCGGGCTTGCTCTCGGTGGGGTCGGGGTCACCGGAGCAGGCGAGGAGGAGGAGTGGAAGGAGCATCGATCACCTCGAAGTCGCCGGGTAACCCGCCGTTCCGCGCTGTGATGGGGGGGCGACGCCGGAGCCGGAGCCCGTGTGCGGAGGGCGCAGCGCACGCACACAGCCCGCACGCCGCACGGTGATGGGACGGGCGAAGGCGGACAATGGTGGGCTCGTTGCTGGCATGGTGGCTGCAGTGTCCCGGTCACACCCACACCGGAGGTTCCCGTGATTGCTCTGATTCTTCTCACCCTCTCCCCCGCCCTGGCGGACGACACCACCCTCCTCGAGGGGGAGCGGTGCACGTCGAAGGGCATCTGCACGGACCTGAAGATCACCCTGTACGACTCGGGTCGCTTCATCACGTCGGACGGCCTCGCAGGCACCTACTCCGTGCCCGCCGACCGGCACGGCCAGCCGCAGATCGCGTACACCACCGGCCGGACGGGGGGCACCATGGACTGGGGCCCGGACAACTGCTGGGAGGAGGCGACGTCGCCGCTCAACCCCGACATCGGCAGCGTGAACGTGTGCCTGACCGCGGAGGCCCAGACGGTGCGGCCCTACAGCGCTAGCTGTGAGGTGTTGCCGCAGTACCACACCGGCCCCCTTGCCTCGGAGAACGGCCACTGGGCGGCCGGTCGCATCACCCCCGAGCAGCCGGGGGGCTTCTGGGTCCACACCGTCAGCTACTTCGTCGAGGCCAACTACGGCCCGATCTACCAGTGCGCCCCCCTCGACCACCGCGTCCAGCTGTTCATCGGAGATGCGGACGAGGGTCCGCCTGACACGCCCACGGTCGTCTACGCGGTGCTCACCGACGACCTGGTGCCCGACAGCCGGGAAGTGACCTTCGAGCTCCCCACGCCCCTGTTCATCGACGGGGACGAGTCGCTCTGGGTGTCGATGGAGCAGATCTACGACGCGGACAGCACCAGTCGGACGTGCGTGGGGATCTGCGACCTCGATGGCCGGATCGGGGACCGCTCGTTCTGGTCCAACAGCGCCACGACGCCGTACAGCTGGGTGGACCTGAACTCGTGGGGCATCCCGGAGATGATGGTGAAGGCGACGGGGATGCACGCGGCCCCCTGACACCTACCGACCCCACCCCAGGGCGTTGCCGACGACGCCGATGACGCCGAGGATCAGCAGCAGCAGGAACCACCACAGGATGCTGATGCCCCCGTCGCCGGTGGCGGCGGCGGGCGCCCGGTCCGGGTCGCTGATCCACACCCACCGGGCAGGCCCGGAGGGGCGAAAGCGCCAGCGCTCCTCCCGAGAGCAGGCCCTGCGGAGCTCCTTCTCGACGACCTTCTTGAGGATCGGCGTCGACCCGAGGGTGTGACGGCCCCGGCCGGTCACGAACACGACGGCACCGACGTCGGCGGGACGCTCCAGCACGATCCGGACCGCTCTCCGGGCCGGTCCGGCCTTCAGGTCGTGGAGGTCGACCACGGGCAGCTCGCCGTCCCAGCCGACGTGGGTCCGGACGCGCCAGGGACGCTGGGCATCCCATGGCTGCTGCTTCGCCTCCTCCTCGATGGGGGCGAGGAGGCGCTGGTAGGCCTCGACGTCGCCCAGGGTCAGCTCCGCAGGTGCTTGAGCCAGTTGGCCACCTTGTCGGCGGGGAGGTTCAGCAGGCGTGCCGCGTGGGCGATGCTCTTCTCCTCGTCGGGGTGGAGGTGGTCGTCGGCCATGGCGGCGGTCCACAGCTGGGTGAGGAGGTCGAGGCGGTCGTCTTCGGGGAAGGCGGGCACCTCGAGGAGCGCCTCGCCCAGGGCGTCGTGCCAGCGCTTGGTGAGCTGGCCCTCGGCGTCGCGGAAGCCGTGCTTGGCGAAGGTCTCGGCCGGGAAGTGGCGGGCGAGGAAGGCCCTCTCGTCGTCGCCGAGGGTGCCGTCGGAGGAGACGATGCGAGTGGCCATCTCGAACCCGAAGGCGAAGGCGAGCGCGTCGGGGTGGAAGTCCTCTTGGGGGGCGGAGCTCATGCGGGTTCCTTGTCGGCGCGACGGGCCTTGACACGGGCGCGTCGGATGTGGCGGGTCCAGGGGTGGAGGGCGAGGGCGGCGGCGTCGGTGGGGGCGAGGTTGGCGGACACCTCGTCGATGAGCTTCTGAGCGTCGATGAAGGCCTGCGTGGCGTCCTGGCCTCGTGCGCTGAGACCCCGGCCCCGGGCCACGGCGTAGCCGATGCGGGTCGCGTAGGCGGGCTGCTGGTCCATCCAGTCGCGGACGGGACGGAAGATGCGGTCGACGTCGACCTTCTCGGCCAGCGCGCGGGACTGGGCGGTGCAGGCCGCCACCAGTCCGGGGACATCGCCGGTGGCCTCGAGGCGCTGGACGGCCTTGGTGAACATGTGGGTGGCCGTTCGCAGCTCACCCATCTCCCAGAGGCACTCCGCCTCGAGGGCGTTCGCGTGCTCGGCGAGGACGACCAGTCCGGCGGCGCTGGCGCGGCTGGACACCTCCCGGAGCTGGGCCAGGGCCTGGTCGGTGAGGCCCGAGGCCTTCAAGATGCGACCCCACACGAGGTTCGCCTGCAGGCGCAGGTGCAGGTTCTCCCCCCTGCGGAGGGTGGCGCCGAGCTCGTCGACGCACTCCTGCGCGCGCCCGAGGCGGCCCAGGTCGACCTCGCACCAGGCGTTGGCGAGCAGCATCCGGACGTAGAAGGTGGGCGCCTCGCTCTGGCGCATGCCGGGCATCTGCTGGTGGAGCACCCGGAGGGCCTCGGACCAGCGCCCCTGCATGCGGAGGGCGTCGATCCAGATCGGCAGCGCCTCCGAGAGACCCCTCATGTCGCCCACCTCGTCGAACACCTCGATGGCGCCGACCACGGTGCGCTCGGCCTCCGCGATGAGGCCCCGGGCGAACTGCCAGCTGGCGACGCCGACGTCGGCGTGGGCCCGCACGGCGGGGATGCCCACCTGCACGGCGATGCGTCGGGCGCGGCCGTGCCAGGTGGCGGCGTCGTCGACGTGGCCGGCCATTCGGTTGGACCAGCCGAGGAGGGTGGCGACGTTGGCCCCCAACGCCGTGGGCGCGGTGTGCTCCACCACGTACCAGGCCTCCATCAGGTGCTTGCGGAAGTTCGGGTAGTGGCCGATGACCCGCTGGATGTTGGCGCGGGTGAGGTTGATCTCCGCCTCGAAGAGGTCGCCGGGGGTGCTCCCCTTGGTGGCCTTGGTGAGGCTGCGGGCGAGCTGGGGGTCGGTGGGTCGGGCGAGCTGGAGGCAGGTGGCGTTGAGCAGGTAGAGCTGGGCGCGGATGGCGACGTCGCGGGAGATTCCCGGCTTGGCCTCGGCCTGATCGGCGTCGAGCTCCGGGATGACGAAGTCGAGGACCTCCAGCGCGGTCACCGGGCGGTTCTTGGCGAGGTGGTGGATGGCCCAGTCTCGGGCCCGCTGCAGGGCCTCTGGGAGGCGTCCGACCTTCAGCAGCAGTCGGATCTGGGCGACGAAGGCAGGCTCGTCGGCCACCTGCTCGATGAGGAGCTTCTCCAGGACCTTGCGACGACACGGGTGGATCTGGTCGAGGACGACCTGCTCGGCCAGCACGAGGCGCCACCGTGCGTAGGGGTTCCGCTGCCGGCGCTTGACGGTGGCCCAGCCGCGATGGGCCAGGTCGTCGAGGGCGGGCATGAGCTCGGCGGGTCGGCACTGGAGCGCCCCCGCCAGCACCTTGAGGCTCGCCTCGCCGCCGCACAGGGCCATGGCCTCGAGGATGCGGCGACGGTCGGCGGGAAGGGCGGCGAGCTGCTCGATGACCCGCTCCACCGCGCCCTGAGGCACGGGGATGACGATGTCGTCGCGCTGGGCCCACTCGATGCGGTTGGTGTCCTTGCTCTTGACCCGCAGCAGGCCCCGCTGGACGAGGCCGTTGACCACCTCTTCGACGTAGGTGGGGAGGCCGCCGGACGCCTGGTAGATCTGGCGAGCGATGGCGGCGGGCGGCGGACGCCGGTGGAGCATGGACCCGACCAGAAGGGCCACCTCCCGCACGTTCATGGGCTGCAGGTTCAGCCGAAGGGCGTCGGGGAGGCGCTTGCGGGCCATGGACTCGGGGTCGTCGGCGGCCTCGTCGCAGTCCGCCAGCATGAGGACGGGGGCACGGAGGGCGGCGATCTCCTCACGGAGCCCGACGATGGCCTCGAAGCCCACAGGGCCGGCGTGCTGCAGGCCACGGATCTGGAGGAGCAGGGGCTTCTTGTCGAGGCGACCCCGCACGGCGAGGAGCTGGGCGCCCGCGGAGCGGAGCACCTCCAGGCGCTCGGCGATGGACAGGGACGTGGCCTGCTCCACCTCGAGGAGGGCGCGGATGTAGGGTCGGGCGTCGCGGTGGGGACTGTCGCCGAACGAGCGCACCAGGGCCATCGTGGTGGCGGTGACCTGGTCGAGGTCCTCGGTGGCCCGTCGGAAGCGGAGGGAGAGGGTGCGCCAGTGGCGTCGCTCCACCTCTCGCTGCATGACCTGCATGACCCGGTGGCGCCCCGAGCCCTGGAGGCCCACGACCACCGCCATGTCGGCGGGCTGGCTGCCCGGGGCCTCGCCCTCGCCGCTGGCTTCGCGGTCGAGGAAGGCGTAGAGCTGGCTGATCTGCTCTTCCCGGCCGACGAGGCGCTCCGAGGAGAGGTCCACGTCGAGGGTGCCCGGCGGGTACAGGGGCTCGCCGGCGACGGCCTCCAGGGCGTCGGCGATCTCCTGGCCGCTCTGGGGGCGGTTCTCGGGCTTCTTCTCCAGCAGGGAGAGGATGACCTCCTCGAGGCCCGGCGGCAGGTCGACGAGGCCGCTGGGCGGGGGAGGCTGCTCCTTGACGTGCTGCCGTGCCAGCTTGGCGAGCTCCTTGGCGTCGAAGGGCCGCTTCCCGGTGGCCAGGCGGTAGAGGAGCACGCCGTAGCTGTACAGGTCGGCCCGGTGGTCGATGCCCTTGTTGATCAGCTGCTCGGGGCTCGCGTACGCGAAGGTGCCGATGAACTCGCCGTCGCGCGTGATGTGCTCGATGGGGTCGCTGACCCGCGCCGTGCCGAAGTCGAGGAGCTTCACCCGGCCATCGGGGAGCACGAGCACGTTGGCCGACTTGAGGTCGCGGTGGATCAGGCCGCGGTCGTGGATGTGGTGGAGCGCCATCGCGAGGTCGTAGGCGACGCGGATGACCTCCCTGGTGCGCTCCCTCGTACCGGGACGCCCGCAGCGCTTGGCGTAGGCCTGGATGGGCGTGCCCTCGATGAGCTCCATCGACAGCCACGGCAGCTTCTCGTAGGAGCCGTAGTTGTAGACCCGCACGATGTTCGGGTGGTTGAGGCGGATCATGGCCTCGTACTCGCGGTTGAAGCGCGCGAGGGCCCCGCCCGTCTGCATGAGCACCTTCAGGGCGAGGTGCTCCCCGGTGGCGAGCTCCTCGACCTCGTACACCTCCGCCATGCCGCCCCGGGCGATGGGACGGAGGATGCGGTACGGGCCGACGACTTCGGGAAGCGGCGCGTTCATCCGGCGCCCGTCCCACGGCTACCGAGGCCCCGCCGGATCCACGCCGACCACGGATGGACCCGCAAGGCAGCACGGTCCGTGTCGTTGAGGCGGGTGGCGATGCGGTTCAACACCATGGCAGCTTCCCGGTGGCAAGCCGCGGCCGTGCGGTCTTCGCCGTGCACACGGTACCAGGCAGCACGTGCCAGCAGGTGTTCGAGTCGTAGCAGGGCCACGGGTTGCTCGTCGAGGAGGCCCTCGACAGGGCGGAAGATCTCCTCGGGATCACGGCTGCTGGCCTCCACTCGGGCTCGGCCACGGATGGCGTCGGAGAGCAGGGTGATGTCCCCGGTGCCCAGCAGACCGAGCATGGCCGACTGGAAGAGGTTGCGCCCGGCCTCCCGGTCCCCCACGGCGTACATCGCCTCCGCCAGGACGGCGCGGGCGTGCTCCTTGAGCACGGTGAGCTCGGCCTTCCGGGCCGACTGGTGGACCTCCTCCAGGGCGTAGACCGCCGAGCGATACTGGCCGCTGGCGAGGAGGATGCGGCCGTTGAGGAGCTGCACCTCGAGGCGAACGTGGAGGAGCTCTCCGCGGTGGATGGTGGCGGCGAGGGTGTCGGTGCACTCCTGGGCACGACCCAGGCGCGACAGGTCGAGCTCGAGCCAGGCCGTGGCCAGGAGCAGGCGGACGTAGGGCTCGGGGTCCTGGAGCTGGCTGGCCTCGGGGAGGCGCAGGTAGAGCTGGGCCAGGGCCTCGCTGTAGCGGCCCTGCTGGCGGAGCGCCTCCGTCCAGGAGTTGAGGGCGGAGGCGAAGGCGTAGGCGTCGTCGGCCCGCTCGGCCTCCTGCATGACCCGGGCCAGGGCCTGCTCGGCTTCGTCGAGGTGCCCTCGGGCCAGGATGCAGTCGGCGGCGCCGGCGCTGGCCCGCCACAGGAGGTGCGGCTCGTCGCCGGCTTCCTCCGCCAGCTCGATGGCGCGCCCGAACCAGCGCTCGGCGCTGTTGCGCTCCCCGCGGAGCTGAGCGAGACGTGCGAGCTCGAGGGCGACGTCGCCGCGGATCCCGGGGGGCACCCCGTCTTCGCTGATCTCCCAGGCCTCGCGGGCGTACTTGTCCGCGTTTCGGTAGTGGCCGATCCCTCCGTACAGGCGCCCCTGGGAGAGCCGGAGGCGGGTCTGCAGGGCCTTGTCGCGGGTGGGCGCCAGCTCCCGGGCGCGGGCCAGGGCGCGGCCCCCTGCGGGGTCGGCGGGTCGGATCGCCCGCAGGCAGTCTGCGTGGAGGACGTGGGCCTCGGCGAGGAGGGGGCTCTTCTTGAAGCGGTGCGGTCGGGCGACCAGGGCGTCGAGGAGCTCGAGGGCCGTGCGGTAGCGGCGGCCGGCGACCAGGGTGCGGACGTGGGGAACGGTGTCGCGGAGGGCCTGCTCGAAGTGGTCGACGGTGAGCTGGGCACGGACGATGGCGGTGTCGCGCGGTAGGCCCCGGGTCTGGAGGACCAGCTGCCTGAGGAGGAGGTTGAGCCGACAGACGGGGGTGCGGTCCAGCACGACGGACGAGAGCACGGGCAGGCGCCACGACACCGACAGCGACCGGTGCTCGAGGGCGAGCACCCCCTCCCGTTCGATGGCCTCCACCACGGGGAGGAGGGCGGCGGGCTCCCAGCCCAGCACATGGGCCAGCAGTGGGATCTTGGCGCCACTACCGGCCACGGCCACAGCCTCGATGACACGGCGCCAGGAGACCGGCATGCGCTCCAGCTGCGCGACGGCGGCGTTCTCGGCTCGGTCGGGAACCTGGATCTCCATGGCCTGGTCGGCCCACGCGAGGCGGGAGCCGTCGGCCTCGATGCCGCCCGCGTCGACCATCTGGTAGACGGCGTCCTCCAGGTAGAGAGGCTGCCCCCCCGTGGCCTGGTGGAGACGCCGGGCGAGCTCTGCGGGGGGCGGGCGTCGACCCAGCATGTTGCCGACGGCGATGGCGACGTCTCGCTCGCTCAGGGCGTCGAGGGAGATCCGGGTGGGGGTGGGGAAGCGTCGGGACAGGTCCGACGTTCGGTCGTCGAGGCGGGCTGTGCGGACGGTCGCCACGAAGTGCACCGGGCTCTCGGGGGACTGGACCTCCTTGAGCAGGCCCGCCAGCAGCTCCAGGGTGAGGGTGTCGGCTCGGTGGAGCTCGCCGACGAGGACGACCACCGGCTCGGCCACGCGGGCGATCTCGTTGAGGGCCTCGGCGAGATGGGCTCGGAGACGGGCGCGACGGGCCGGGTGGGAGAGGTGCTCCTCGGCGGAGAGCTCGTCGATCGCGGACCGGTGCTCGTCGGGCAGGACCCGCTTGAACGCGTCGAGGACCGACGACCAGGCGCCCTTGCGACGGAGGACGGCGAAGCACACCGTGAAGTCTCGCTCGGCGGCGTCGGTGGCGATGCGCTCGAGCAGGCGGACCCGGTCGCTCCCGTCTTCCCCCACGATGGCCGTCCAGCCGCTGGGGCTCTGCTCCAGGCGCTCCCAGATGGCCCGACGCTGCGGCTCCCTTGCCGTGGATGCACGGGAGTGGACCGCGAGGGTCGACCGGCTCGAGAAGGGCCGTCCGGAGAGCGCCTCCAGGCGCTGGGCGACGACGCTGGCGTTGGGGGGGCGATCGTCGGGGTTGCTGGAGAGCAGGGCCTGGATGAGGTCACCGAGCCCTGGGGGAGCGCCGGAGACCACGGCGTCGAGGCTGGGGCGGGGGCCGCGGTGCTGCTGGGCGAGGGCCACGGGGTCGGTCGCCGAGAAGGGGCGCTTGCCGGTGGCGAGGCGGAACAGCAGCACCCCGAGGCTGAACAGATCCGAGCGCCTGTCGATGGGGAGGCCCTGGAGCTGCTCGGGGCTGCAGTACGAGAAGGTACCGATGAACTCGCCCTCCTCCGTGATGCGCTTGGCGGCGTCGCGGATGAGGGCCGCGCCGAAGTCGAGGAGCTTGACCCGGCCGTCGGGGAGCACGAGCACGTTCGCCGACTTCAGGTCGCGGTGCACGATGCCACGCTCGTGGATGTACGCGAGGGCCTGGGCCACGTGGTACCCGACCCGAAGCACCCCTGCGTTGCGCTTGGGGGATCCCGCGCGGCCCACCGCCTTCAGGTAGCCCTGGGCGGGCTGACCCCGGAGGAGCTCCATGGTGAGCCACGGCTGACGCTCGTGGAGGCCGTAGTGGTAGACCCGCACGATGCCGGGGTGGTTGAGGCGGGTCATGGCCTCGTACTCGCGGTCGAAGCGGGGGAGGGCCTGCTTGACCGCCACGAGGAGCTTGAGGGCGTAGCGCTCCCCGGAGGCCGGATCCTCGACCTCGTACACCTCCGCCATGCCCCCGGCGGCGATGGCGCGTAGGACCCGGTAGGGCCCGATGTGTTCAGGGGTCAGCGACACGGGGGGGAGCCTACCAAGACGGCCGCCGCCCGTGGTGCGTCGATCGGTGGCCCGTGGGGACTGGGATCGGCATGCCCCACCCAGCTGCGGAAAAATGATCGCAACCTGTGGCCGATGATCGACGTTCGACCGTTGGAGAAGTTGGCACGGGTCTTGCTTCTCTGAAGGACGTTGCCGGAGCGGGGTCTACATCCCCCGCACGCCTGTCACTTAGACTTTGTGGGCTCCGCTTCGGCCACCTCTTCCTCTTCGACGCACGCCAGGGCCGGCACGGTCTGTGGCGCCAGCTCGGGCTCCGCGTGGCCCATGAAGGCTCGGACCGGTGCCGACATCGGCGTGCCCTTGCTCACCTCCACCAGCCACTGGTTCAGGTTGAAGGGGCTGGCGAGGTGGTGGAGGAAGTTCTCGGGCAGGTCGAGGTCTGGCAGTCCGACGTCGCGGATCTCGCGGTCTGCGGGAAGGTGGCGGGTGCGGAACACCCAGTCCCAGAGGATCAGGTTGCTGCCGAAGTTGGTGTCGCTGTCCTCTCGGCGGGTGGCGTGGTGCCAGCGGTGGAGGTCGGCGGTGGCGAACACGTGGTTCAGGACGCCGTGGCGCAGGTCGATGTTGGCGTGCTGGAGCATGCCGTTGACCCCAGTGAACACGGACATCAGCGCGATGATCTCCACCGGGGCGCCGAGGAGGGTGAGGGGCAGCAGCTGGGAGCCGTAGGCCAGGATGGCGTTGAACGGGTGGTTTCGGCCGCCGCTGAGCATGTAGAGCCGGTCCGAGCTGTGGTGCATGGCGTGGACCCGCCACAGGAGCTCGTAGCGGTGGCAGCTACGGTGGACCCAGTAGGCGCCGAAGTCGCCGACGAGCATGGCCAGGGCGAACTGGGCCCACCACGGCATCCAGCCGGGCCAGAGGGAGGCGCCGACGGCGTCGGTGAGCGCGCCGGCACCCCAGACCAGGGCGCCGAGGGTGAGGGCCCGCCAGCCTTCCGTGGTGAGGCCGGTGCTCGCCATGTGGAGGAGGTCGAGGGCGTAGTGCTTCGGCGCCGCGGCCCACTCCTGCTCGTAGGGCATGAGTCGCTGGGCGATGAGCTGGGGGATCGCTGCCAGGAAGATCGTGCTCATCACGACGAGTGTGGGGTCGAAGCCCTGCCGGACCCCGACGAGTGTGGCCACGAGACTGGCCGCGAGGAGGCCTGGGTAGAGGGTGTGGGCGGTGGCGGTGCGTAGGGGGGATGTGGCAGGCACGGGGGCTCCGCTTGCGGGCGCACGGGTGACGTTCGAGCCGGCGGGCATCGCGCGGCGCGGGATGAGGGAGCAGGAGCGTCTGCTTGAACCCCACAGACGAGGATGCCCCTCCCTCATGGTATCGACCGCTGGATTTCCGACCGAAGGGTCAGTTTCTGTTTTGGTGAGATATATCACAAGATTTCTGACGGCGACGTCAGCCGGCGATCCTCGGCGTCGATCCGTGCGAAGGCCAGGGCTTGGGCGGAGGCCTGTCGGGCCGGGCTCCGCGATGCTCGAGCGACGGCGAGAGCGGTCAGCGGCGGGTGTGGCTCTCTGGCGCGGTCTCGCGCACGACCTGCGTGGCGACCGCCCAGCCCCTGCGCTGACCCCCAACCAACGACCACCTTGGCCGTGTCCCCCGCACAACGCCAAGCCTTCCCGAACGTCCGGTCCGAGTTGCGAAGCAAGAGGACCGGACGTTCGGGGAGGTTTGGTGTCCCCGGAAGGCATGCCCGCGCGAACGTCCGGTCCGAGTTGCGAAGCAAGAGGACCGGACGTTCGGGTGGGTATGACTGGAGGACATTCTCCGCCCCCGCGCAGCGGTCGCGGAAGCGTGGCGCCGGCAGTGCCTCGAGTCGGACGGTGGCCTCTGCGCCCGGCCGTCCGCCTGGGCTCCTCCGGACGGTGGCCTCTCCGCCCGGCCGTCCGCCTGGGCTCCTCCGGACGGTGGCCTCTCCGCCCGGCCGTCCGCCTGGGCTCCTCCGGACGGTGGCCTCTCCGCCCGGCCGTCCGCCTGGGCTCCTCCGGACGACCGCGTGCCCATGGCCGACGAGCGATGGCCGATGGCCGACGAGCGACGGCCGATGCCGACGAGCGACGGCC
>Ga0213839_1000559_pt1 | contig 39784 bp, 26 predicted proteins | sample SWPATP21_FD_160075 | JGI IMG/M metagenome (GOLD analysis project Ga0213839, IMG submission 160075) | Coastal seawater microbial communities from Marineland, Florida, United States - SWPA TP2 #1 | ecosystem: Environmental > Aquatic > Marine > Coastal | place: USA: Florida | collected 2016-08-14
CCTCCACGTCGACTTCACCGGCACGGGCGGGCCGCACCCCGGGAACCTGAACGCCCCGTCCGCCGTGGTGCGGGCGGCGGTGCTCTACGTGCTCAGGGTCCTGGCGGGCCGGGACCTCCCCCTCAACGACGGCCTGCTGCGTCGGGTCGATCTGGTCGTGCCCCCCGGATCCATCCTCGACCCGCCGGAGGGTGCGGCCGTGGCCGGCGGCAACGTGGAGACCAGCCAGCGCCTCGTGGACCTGCTGTTGCGGGCCACTGGACGCCTCGCGTCGTCGACCGGCACGATGACGAACCTGACCCTCGGCGGACAGGGTTGGTCCCTCTACGAGACCCTGGGGGGCGGTCAGGGAGCCAGCGCCAACGGACCCGGCGCCTCGGGCCGGCAGGTCCACATGACCAACACCCGGGCGACGGACCCGGAGGTCCTGGAGCGCCGCCTGCCCCTCGTCGTGCGGCGGATGGCGCTGCGCAAGGGGTCCGGCGGTGAGGGCGTCCACCGCGGTGGCGACGGGCTCGTGCGAGAGCTCGAGCTGACCGAGCCGGGCGGCGCTGCCCTCCTGTGCACCCGGCTGGGGACCGGGGCCGAGGCCGAGGTGCGCGTCGACGGTCGCTGGCGGAGCTGGGACGGCGATCCGGTGGCCCTGGGCGCCGGCGATCGGGTGCGGGTGTCGACCCCCGGCGGAGAGGGCTGGACCGGCTGAGAGAGGGGCGAGCTGGCCCGGTGCAGGCCGGCGATCCCCGACGCCATTTAAAAATTGACGACGTCGTCAGAAATGACATACACGTCAGACACCAGGAGGTGCTCCATGCTCGGCTTCCCCCTCGCCTTCGTCTACGCCAACGCCGCGGAGTGGTGGATCCACAAGAACGTTCTCCACGGGCCCGGGAAGAAGCGGGAGAGCTTCTGGAGCTTCCACTTCCACGAGCACCACAACGCCTCCCGCCGGCACGACATGGTCGACGAGGCGTACACGAGCCGGCCCATGGGCTGGAACGCCCAGGGAAAGGAGGCGCTCGGCATCCTCGGTCTGGCGGCGATCCACACGCCCCTGGCGCCCGTCGCCCCCGGCTTCGTCCTCGGTGTGTGGTGCTCGGCGGCGCTCTACTACCGGCGGCACAAGAAGGCGCACCTCGACCCCGAGTGGGGCCGCAAGCACATCCCATGGCACGTCGACCACCACATGGGGCCGAACCAGGATGCGAACTGGTGCGTGACCTTCCCGTGGTTCGACCACGTGATGGGCACCCGGGCGTACTACGTGGGCACGGAGCGGGAGAAGCAGGACCGGGCGCGGGCGGCGAAGCGGAAGGCGCGGCGAGAGGCGGCGAAGGCGAAGGCGAAGGCGGACGCGGCGGCGTAGCGGAGGGGCCAGCGCCCTGAAGGCTAGGCGGGAGGCCGGGCGGAGAGGCGAGCCGTCCTGCTCGAGGCGCTGCGGGCGTTGGTGCTTCCGCGACCGCTGCGCGGGGGCGGATGATGTCCTCCAGTCATACCCACGCGAACGTCCGGTCTTCTTGCTTCGCACCTCGGACCAGACGTTCGCGCGGGCATGCCTTCCGGGGGCACTGGCTGCTGGTGGCTGGTGGCTGGTGGCTGGTGGCTGGTGGCTGGTCGCTGGTGGCTGGTCGCTGGCGGCTGGTCGCTGGTCGCTGGTCGCTGGCGGCTGGTCGCTGGACGCCCCCAGCCCCCTCGACGAGGAAGGCGACGGAGGCATCTCGCTCCTGTGCGACACCTCGAGGAGGCATCTGCCTTCGTTGCGACAACTCGGGGCGTCCGGGCGACCTGGTCCGCCGAAAAGGTTGTTTTGCCCGTTCCGCGCGGGCTCGACCTCGCCGAATCTGTCGCAACGAGGGCAGATGGTCCGTGAGGTTGTCGCAGAATGGCGACATGCCTCCCCATGCCGAGCCGGGTGCAAGGTGTTGGGGCTTGGTTCCTGACCTCCTCAACACCTGAGGCCGGGCGGACGGGCCCCCCTCTCGGCAGGTGCATGTTCGCGACGACGACGCCCCCGGCGCCGGTCTCTCCGTGTCTCTCCTCCGTGCCCTCTGTGACTCCGTGGTGAGCCCCAGAGGTGCATCCTGGAAGGTCCGCGCAAGCTGAGATCCACACCCTCGGCTGTCGGCTGGTCGCTGGTCGCTGGCCGCTGGTGGCTGGTGGCTGGTGGCTGGTGGCTGGTGGCTGGTGGCTGGTGGCTGGCAGCTGGCCGCTGTCGGCTGGCCGCTGGCCGCTCCACCCCGCTCCCCAGCCCCTACCGCTTCCCCACATCCCGATACCGGTCCCGCAGCACCGTCTGCCGACTCACCAACGGCACCGCCTCCCCACCGATCCACACCCCGTCCGCCAGCGTGCTCACCTCGAGCGGGTCCCCACTCCACAGCACCACGTCCGCGGACCCACCGACCTCGATCGTCCCGATCCCCTCGAGCCCGAACACCTCCGCCGGCACCTCGGTCAGCCCCTTCACCGCGAGCTCGTGGTCCATCCCCGCTCGCACCGCGTTCCCGGCCTTGTGCCGCTGCAGCCGCAGGTTGTGGGTCCCGGCCCCGTGGAACATCACCTTCACGCCGGCCTCCGCCAGCAGCTTGGCGTTGTCGGCCCGCGCCCCAAGGGCATCGAAGCCCTCGACCCCGTCCATCATCGGGTCCACCATCACCGGGATCTCCGCCTGAGCCAGCCGCTCGGCCACACGCCAGCCCTCCGCCGCCCCACGGATGACCAGCCGGATGCCGAGGTCCTCCTGGAGCCGCACAAGGGCCTCCAGGTCCGACGCCCGGTTCGCGCCCACCAGGATGGGCTGCTCCCCCCGGACCGCCGGGATCAACGCCTCCAGGTCCAGCGCCGACAGGTCCGGGAACAGGTCCCGTCGCCGGTTGGCGTCGAAGGCTCCCTTGTCCCGCGCGTACGAGCGCACGTCGGCCACCAGCTCCCGTAGCTGCCGCAGCGACTCGGCCCGCGACCCGCTCGGCAGGTCGACCACCATGGCGACCCCCCGCTCGAGCACGGTCTCCTCCTGGGTGTGGCCCAGCAAGCGTACGGCGGCCGCCTGCCCCCGCACGAAGCCGCCGCCCACGGGCGTGATCACGCTGTGGGTGACCCCCTCCATCCGCTGGACGCCGATGACGCTGCTGTGGGGGTCGTAGGCATCCCCGACGTCGAGGGCGGCCCGCACGGCGTCGCGGGTGTGGGGGTCGTCGTTGCGGGAGCCATCCTCGGCCCGGATCTCCACGAGGCCGAGCTGGTTGTCGACCATGACGAGCCCCGGCGTGAGCGGGCGCCCCTTCCCCTCCACGAGGGTGCAGTCCTGGCCGTCGTAGCGGGCGCCGTCGCCGGAGCGGGTCAGACCCGACACCGCGTCGGTGGCGCCGACCGCGGCGATGCGCGACCCGACGAGCACCACGGTCTGCCCCTCCACAGGGCCGGTGGGGAGGGATGCCTGGACGTCGTCGAGCACGACGCAGCCAGCGTGAGCAAGGGTGGCGAGCAGGAGCATCATCGGGGCACCTCCACCGCGGGCGCGTCATCGTTGAGGCGCTGCCCCGCCGAGAAGTCCGACCAGAGCGGGCCGTCCGGTGTCCACACGGTGCGGCCGTCGATGACCACCTCGACGGGCTTCGCGTAGACCGAGAGCGGCTCGGCATCCCAGACCACCAGGTCGGCACGCTTCCCCGCCTCCAGGGACCCGGTCTCCTCGTGGATGCCCAGCGCCCAGGCGGGCTGCAGGGTGATCCACGACAGGGCGTCGTTCTCGTCGACGTCGAAGCCGGCCCGACGGCCCGTGGCCAGCGCCTTGCCGGCCTCCTGGTTCAGCCGACGGATGGTGGTGGCGGAGTCCGAGTGGACCACCGCTCTCCCGCCCGCGACGTGCACCATGGCGAGGTTCTCCTGGATGCCGTCGTAGGCCTCGAGCTTGAAGCCCCACCAGTCCGGCCAGGTGCTGACCGCCACCTCCTTCTCGGCGAGGATGTCGGCGATCTTGTAGGCCTCGAGGGCGTGGTGGAAGCTGCGCACCCGAAAGCCGAACTCCTCGGCGAGCTGCAGCATCGAGAGCATGTCGTCGGCGCGGTAGCAGTGGATCTGGGGAAGCACCTGCCCGGTGAGCACGAGCGCCAGCGTCTCCTTGTCGAGGTCGCGCTTCGGCATGTCGGGCTTCTTCTTCTTGTCCTTCTTCCGCTTCTTCTCGGGGAGCGCCAGCCACTCCTCGTAGGACGCCTGGTTCTCCTCGTACTTCTGCCACGTCTCGAGCCAGTCCTGGGCGGCGAGGAAGGCCTCCCGCTGGGCCCGCAGGTTCCCCATCCGCGTCATCGGAGCCTGGCGGCGCTCGCCGTACACCCGCTTGGGGTTCTCTCCGCAGGCCATCTTCACGGTCTCCGGAGCCCCCGGAAAGCGCATGCCTCGGCTCCCGCGGGTGGGCACGGGACGCATGACGACCCCGCGACCCCCGATGAGGTTGCCGGACCCCGGGAGGATCTGCAGGGAGGTGATGCCCCCCTCCACAGCCTTCTCGAAGTGGGGGTCCTGAGGCCACACGCTGTGCTCGGCCCACACCCCGGCGGTGGTGGGGCCGGTCATCTCGTTGCCGTCGGCGTGGGCCTTGGCGCCCGGTGTCGGGTAGACGCCCATGTGGCTGTGGGTGTCGATGAGGCCCGGCGTCACGAAGCGCCCCTTGGCGTCGACGACCTCCGCCCCGTCGATGCTCGGTGCAGGCCCCTCCCCCACCGCGGCGATCCGCCCGGCCGAGTCCACCACGACGTAGCCAGGGTCGAAGCGGTCGCCGACAGCGGTGAGCACGACGCCGCCAGAGAACACGCGGGGCGTGGCGTCGGGATGGGACACCCGCTCGACGATGCGATGCCCGGCCTCCTCCTGGGGCCCGAGCACGTCGGACTCGGCACCGAAGGAGGGCGTGGCCAGCCCAGCCGATCCGAGGAGGAGGCCCCCCACGGACCCTGCTAGCAACGCGCGACCCTGGCTCCTCGACGCTCCGACCATGACCCCTCCCGGCGAGGCCCTGATATCCTCCCCCCGCTCTCCTGGAGGAAACGGATGCGGTGGACCCCGGTCGCCTTGGCAGCAGTCATCCTGACGGCCTGTGCCAAGCCGCCCCCTACGCCCACGGGCCCCGAGCAGCCGCCGATCACCGAGATCGTCTGCCCTGCCGGCACGGTGGCCACGGGCGCTGCGCCCCCCCTGGGCCTCGAGGTGTGGTGCGACCGCCCCATGCCCGAAGGCACGCTGGTGAAGACCGGCCCGTCGCTCCAGTGGCACGGGAACGGGGAGAAGAAAGCCCAGGGCGCCTACGTGGCTGGCAAGCGGGAGGGCCCCTGGCTGTTCTGGTACCCCACGGGCACCCCCGAGAAGCAGGGTTCCTACGCCAACGGCAAGGAAGACGGCGTGTGGACGACCTACCACGCGAGCGGCGAGCGGGCGTCCGAGGGCCAGATGGTCGACGGGAGGGAGAACGGCCGCTGGATGTACTGGGACGACGAGACCCTCACCCGCACCGAGGGGGAGTACATCCTCGGCGAGCGCGAGGGCTCCTGGGTCGACTACGGCCCCGACGACCGCCCCATCCGGGAGCGCGTCTACCGAGGCGGCCGCCTGGTGAGTCAAGGCGAGCTGTAGTCGCCCGTGACCTGGTTCACCAACTGGCTCCAGCGCTTCGTCCAGCTCGGGCTCGACCTCGTGGCCCAGCTCGTTCGGGGCCTGCTGGGCGCACCGGCGACGGCGGCTGCGCGAGCGGTGAGCGACGTCACGGTCCGGCAAGGTGACGCCCGCGAGGTCCTCGACGTGCGCCACGAGGTGCTCCGCAAGGGTCGGCCCCGGGACACGGCCGTGTTCTCCGGCGACGACGACCCAAGCACCCGCCACTGGGTGGCCGTCCAGGCCGATCGGGTGGTGGGTGTGGTCAGCGTGATGGCGGCCGACGCGCCGGACTGGGTGGAGGGCGCAGCCCCCGCCTGGCAGCTCCGGGGCATGGCGGTCCTGCCGGGGCTGCGGGGCGAGGGGGTGGGCAAGCAGCTCCTCGCAGGGGTCCACCGCGACGTCGACGAGCCCATGTGGTGCAACGCCCGCGCGTCCGCCGAGGGCTTCTACCTGAGCCACGGCTGGACGCCCCACGGCGAGCTCTTCGACGTGCCCCCCATCGGCCCCCACCGGCGCATGTCATGGCGGCCCTGAGGCTGCACCCCGACGTCTCCGTCACCCCCGACGGCGACGAGGTGCGGCTCTACGGCGCCCACGTGGGAAGGGGGGTCGTGCTCCACCGGGAGAGCTGGTCGCTGCGGGACGAGCGGCCGGGCATCGGCCTGAGGCTGGAGCGCATGGGTCTCGACCCCGACGTCGACCTGGAGACCCTGGTGGCGTGTCGACACCGCGCCACCCTGTGCTTCCCCGACGCCCAGGAGCTCTGGGTCCCCGACCCCACGCGCCCCGGGACCGGCGGCCCCCCGTACCGCTCCCTCCCTCTCTCCGTGGAGGCGCTCGCGATCTGGCGGACCCTCAACGACCGTCGCACGGTGGCCCAGGTGGCCCGAGCCGTCGCCCAGCCCGTGGAGGCCGTGCTCCACATCCTCCGCCCGTGGATGGCGGCCGACGTCCAGGCCGTGCAGCTGCGTCCGGCTCCGCCCCGGCCCCAGGACCCGGCGCTCCGCACCCTGTTCGGTCCCCCCCGTCCGCGCAACGCCCGGGACGCCACCATGCACGACGACGCCGGCGGCACGACCCTGACCGACTGGCATGTCGAGGCCATCGTGGATGGAGCGACCCACTTCGACGACCGGGAGACCACGGTGGCCCACGCCCTGGCCCTCCCCCACCCCGGCCTGGGCGACCGGGCCTACGGCCAGGCGCTGCGGGAGGCTCTCGACCAGCACGGGCCCGTGGTGGAGGTCGGTTGTGGGACCGGAGAGCTCGCCCGTGACTGGCTCGCTGCCGGTGAGGTCCCCTACCTGCGGGTGGATCTGTCTCCGGAGCTCCTCCGCACCCAGGCCGCTACGGCGCCCTGTAGTGCCGGCGTCCTGGGCGACGCCACGGGGCTTCCCCTCGCCGACGACTCCGTGCCCTTCCTCCTGTCCAACGAGGTGCTGGCCGACCTCCGCAGCGTTCCGGTGGCCCAGCTCACCGACGGCGACCTCGCAGCCGTCCAGGCCTACGGTGTCGCTCCCGAGGGCTTCGCCAACGTGGGCGCCTGGGGGATGGTGGCGGAGGTGGCGAGGGTGCTGACCCCCGGGGGCACGGCCTGCCTGACGGAGTTCGGGACGACCCATGGAGAGGCCGAGGAGGCCGTTCAGCTCGACCACCCAGAGGTCAGCATCGCCTTCGACCTGCTGGCCGACGTGGCGCGCCATCACGGGCTCGAGACCGACCTCGTCCGACTCGACGTGCTGCTCGGTCTCGACCTGCACGCAACCCAGCTCTCCCGCATCAGCCACCGCGCCCTGCGGGCTCGCTTCCACGCCCGGGGAGAGCACCTTCCGGCCCGCGCCTGGACCCCCACCAACCTCCCCCGACCGGAGCCGGTGGAGGGACTGCTGTGGACCACGCTGGCGGACGAGGGACCCGGGCCCCTCGCCACCCGCTTCTACGCCCTGCGCCTGCGGAAGCCGAGGGCGAGAGCACCGAGCAGCAGCGAGAGCTGACCAGCGCCACCCGCGGTGGAGCATCCGTTGCCGGGCTCCTTGGGGGCGAGGTCGCCACCGCCCCGCAGGGCGAACACGTCGCAGGTGTTGCCGAGGCCGTCTTCGTCGTCGTCGGCCTGGTCGGGGTTGCGGACGTCGATGCAGTTGTCGCACGCGTCGCCCACGCCGTCGCCGTCGCGGTCGGAGTTGTCGTCGTCGGGGACCTGGGGGCACAGGTCGCAGGCGTCGCCGAAGCCGTCGCCGTCGATGTCGGACAGCTGCACCTGGAAGGTGTCGACGCAGTTGTCGCAGGCATCGGCGAAGCCGTCGCCGTCGGTGTCGGTCTGGTCGGGGTTGAAGTCCACCGGGCAGTTGTCGCAGACATCGCCGAGGCCATCGCCGTCGGTGTCGGTCTGGTCCTCGTTGCCGAACAGCGGGCAGTTGTCGCAGGCATCGCCCAGTCCGTCCGCGTCGCTGTCGATCTGGTCGAGGTTGCGGAGCGTGTCGCAGTTGTCGCAGGCATCCCCGAGGCCGTCGCCGTCCTGGTCGGTGATGTCGGTGGACGGGAAGTTCGGACAGTTGTCGCAGGCGTCGGTGACGAAGTCGTTGTCCTGGTCGGGCTGCCGCGGGTCGAAGACCGTGTCGCAGCCGTCACAGGCGTCGCCCCAGCCGTCTCCATCGGAGTCGATCTGGTCGGAGTTGGACGTGTCATAGACCGGGGGCTTGGCCTTCGGGTACCAGTCCGGGTAGCGGGGATGCAGGGCGCAGTTGTCGCAGCGGTCCCCCACCCCGTCGTTGTCCTTGTCGGGCTGGGTCAGCGGCATGCCCGCGATCACCAGCGCCGGCGGGGGCGGCGAGAGGATGGAGTCGAGGAGCGGATCGAAGGGGATCTCGCCCTCTCGGGGGAAGCCGAACAGGGCATCGGGGTAGCCATCGCCGTTCAGGTCGAGGGCGGTGATGGTCGGGTTCCAGTCGACCGGGCAGCTGTCGCAGACGTTGCCGAAGCCGTCGCCGTCGTCGTCGTACTGGTCGGTGTTGGGATCGAGGACGCAGTTGTCCATGACGTCGAAGATGCCGTCGCCGTCGATGTCGCCCTGCCACTCACGGATGGCCGTCTCGACGTAGGGGGCGCCGTCGCAGAGGTCGCCGATGCCGTCCGGCGCCCTCTGCATCGCGAAGCCGAGGAAGGCCTCTCCCTGACTGTAGTAGGCGATGCAGTCCGAGTCGTACTGGTTCGGGTTGAAGTAGTCGGGGCAGTTGTCGCACTGGAGGTCGTAGGTCTCCTCGGGGTTCGGATCCCCGGGGACGAACACCTGGACGGTGCCCGACGAGAGCAGGTCGCCGTCGTCGTCGAACGTGTCGGTGACGTAGGTGCACTCGAAGCGGAAGTAGTCGAAGTAGTAGTCGTTGTTGTCGTAGGGCAGGCCGGTGTTCGGGTCGACGTTGGCCTGGCAGGTGGCGCTGGTGTTGTCGATGAGCGGCTCGTCTTCCACGGAGTCGCCGTTGCAGTTCAGATCCTGGAAGATGTCGAGGTTCTCGCAGGTCTGGCAGATGACCGGGTTGGCCGGATTGGTGGACGGCAGGCAGTCATCGACGGTGTTGCAGCGGATGGGGAGCGTCGGGGCGATCCACGGCAGGTTCGACTGGGACGTGACCAGGCTGGTGTCGACGAAGTCCGGGTCGGGGTTGGTGTTGAGCGCCCGGTAGAAGTTGTCGAGCTCGATGTCGCGCTCGAACTGCGGGACGGCACCCGAAGGCGACAGCTCGGCGCAGGTGCCGATGCGGCGCTCGAAGCCCACCGTCCACAGGATGGTGTTGCCGAGCAGCTTGTCGATCTGGGACAGTCCGACCGGGTAGCCGTCGGGGTCGGTGCCCTCGGAGACCGGGTAGAGGTTGAGGGCCGCGACCCGGCCGTGGCCGTCGATGGCGGGCTCGAGGAGCACCAGGGCGGGCTCGCCGTTGTCGAGCTCGGCCAGCACGTCGGCCTCGGGGACAACCACGAGGCCGGAGGTGTGCTCACCCGCGCCGAGGTCGGTGCCGAGGACCCCCCAGAAGGGGAGCGCACCCTCGTTGGGCCCAGCGAGCCACAGATCCCCGGGGTCGAGGGCGACGAGGCCCGCGGCACCGCTGGCCGCCGTGCCGTACTCGACGGGGCTGTAGTCCTGGGAGAGGAAGCGACCCGTGGGGCCCTTGGCGGCGGTGAGGGCGCCACCAGCCAGGGTGACACCGACGCCCTCTTCGATGAGGCCCGCCACGAGGTCCCCCACGGCGGCCTGGTCGGCGAAGCTCTCGGCATCGTCGGTGAACACCACCGCAGCGTCGTAGACGCCGACGAGGGCGTTGAGGCGCGGGGTCTCGGTGCGGAGGTCGAAGGCGTCGAGTCGGTGGATCTCCACCGCTGCACGGCCCGACGGCATGATGTGGTTCCCGCCCAGGCCGCGGGTGGCGATCATCACGCGGTCGCGGACGTCCCGCTGGAAGATGGGACTCTGGTCCGGGTCGGTGGGATCGGCACTGGGCCCGACCCCGAGGATCGCGACCCGGTAGCCGCGCGGGTAGGCATACGCATCCGTGGCAACCAGGCTGGAGGCCAGGGTGCCCAGCGCGGCCAGCGCGGCCGCGGAGGGCAAGGCGGCGAGCAGCGAAGGACGATGGGTCATGGGGCCTCCCGGGACCAGCGCGTGGAGCCACGCGCCGACCGGCGCATCAGCAGAAGGAAGGGCAGCATCAGCGGCGCCAGGCCGCTCGAGCTGCCAGAGGTGGACAGGGCACAGCCCTGAGCAGGGTCGCCGCCGCCCCGGAGGGCGATGACGTCGCAGGCATCGCCCTCACCGTCGCGGTCGCGGTCTTCCTGGACCGGATTCGCGGAGGCGGGGCAGTTGTCGCACGCATCCCCGATGCCGTCGCCGTCGAGGTCTTCGTTCGCGGGGCTGGCGATGAGGATGCAGAGGTCGCAGATGTCGGTGAACCCGTCGCCGTCTGCGTCCTCGAAGTCGATGTCGTAGTCGGTGGGGCAGCCGTCGCACGCATCGCCCCGCCCGTCGCCGTCGGTGTCGGCGTTGGTGGCGTCGGCATCCTCGGGGCACAGGTCGCAGTTGTCGCCGAGACCATCCTGGTCGAGGTCGGCCTGGGAGGGGTTCGCGTAGACCGGGCAGTTGTCACACGCGTCGCCGATGCCGTCCTGGTCGAGGTCCTGCTGATCGAAGTTCGGCGTGATGTAGCAGTTGTCGCACACGTTGCCGACGCCGTCTTCGTCGTCGTCGGGCTCGTCGAGGCTCGTCTCGACGAAGGGACACACATCGCAGGCATCGCCGATGCCGTCCTGGTCGGAGTCCAGTTGATCGGGGTTGTACACGGTCGGGCAGTTGTCGCAGGGGTCGCCGAAGCCGTCGCCGTCGTAGTCGGCCTGGCCCGGGTCCTCGACCGTGGGGCACAGGTCGCAGGCATCGCCGTGGAAGTCCATGTCGGTGTCGGCCTGGTCGGTGTTGAAGACGAGGATGCAGTTGTCGCAGCGGTCGCCGACGCCGTCGCCGTCGTAGTCCGCCTGGTCCGGGTTGTCGGCGAGCGGGCAGTTGTCGCACGCGTCGCCGAAGCAGTCGTTGTCGGAGTTCGTGCCGTCGTCGGGGACGTAGAGGCAGGCGTCGCAGAGGTCGCCGATGCCGTCGCAGTCGAGGTCGGTCTGGTCCGGGTTGTAGTCGTCCGGGCAGTTGTCGCACTCGAGGGTCAGGTTGAACACATCGGGGACGCTCACCGTGCCGAAGCCGAGCAGGTCCTCGTCGTGGTCGAAGTCGAGGACCGTGTACTGGCAGCCGAAGGAGGTGTAGTCGACGAAGTCGTCCTGGCTGTAGGCGGTGACCCCGGGAGCCGTGAAGTAGTCGATGCAGTCGGTGTCGCTGCTGTCGATGGGGGACTCGTCTGCGACGTCCTTCAGATCGCAGTTGAGGTTCTTCACGAAGTTCTCGTTGACGCACGTAGCCCCGGGGCGCTGGTAGCGCATCGTCCACAGCAGGGCGTTGGCGAAGAGGCGATCGACGTCGGAGTCCACGGTGTCGGTCGCGGTGTCGCCGGTGGCGTCCCACGGCGCGGTGACCTCGACGGGCCAGCTGCCGTTGAACCCTTCCTCGGACGGCGGCCACACGTTCACGAAGGCGACGCGCCCCTCGATGATGCTGCCGGGCTCGCGGAGGATGAGGGCAGGCTCACCGTCGTCCCACACCGCCGTGACCTCGGTGCCAGCGGCTGGGTTCAGGGGGGCGTGGCGGGGCCCCGAACGGCCTCCCTCCACGTAGTTGACGCCGATGGTGCTCGGGTGGCCGAAGACCCCAGGGAGCCACTCGTAGCCGGGGGCCACGGTGACGACGCCGTCGGCGTAGAAGCTTCGCGACGAGGTCTCGACAGGGATCCAGCCCTCGCTCTCGAAGCGACCGCCGATCCCGAGAGCAGGGTCGACCGTGCCCACGGAGAGCACGACCCCACCGCCCTGGGCCGCGTAGTCGGCCAGGACGTCGCTGATGGCGTCGGCGTCGCCCATGAGGGTGTCCTGGAAGACCAGCACCGCGTGGTACTCCTGCAGGTCCTCGAGGCTGGGCGTGTCGAAGCGGACGTCGACCGTCTCCACCTCGAAGAACTCTCCGGTGCAGTCGAGCTTCGCCTGCACGTCGAGGAGCGTCCCCGGGTCGGTTGCAGCCCCGAGGACTCCGATCTCCTGCCCCATCGCGAGGGAGGACAGCGCCAGCCACAGCGAGGTCATTGCCTAGCGCCTCCCCTGCCCCGCGCGGCGTCGGGTCAGGCCGAGTCCGGCAAAGGCCAGGGCCCACAGGCCCGAGAAGCCCGCGGCACCGGTCGAGCAGCCCTGGGAGAGGCTGCCGCCGCCGCGGATGGCGATGAGGTCGCAAGGGTCACCGATGCCATCCCCGTCTTCGTCTTCCTGCATCGGGTTGGCGTCGAGCGGGCAGTTGTCGCAGGCGTCGCCGAGTCCGTCGCCGTCGGAGTCCAGGTTGTTGGTGCTGAACTGGACGGGGCACAGGTCGCAGGCGTCGGAGTAGCCATCCTCGTCCTCGTCCGGGTAGTCGCGGTCCGGGATGAACGGGCAGCCGTCGCACGCGTCGCCCACCAGGTCGCCGTCGGAGTCGAGCTGATCCGGGTTGATCTTGTCGGGACACAGGTCGCAGGCGTCGCCGACGCCATCCTGGTCCGAGTCGATCTGGCTGGCGTTGGCGAAGGTCGGGCAGTTGTCGCAGACGTCGCCGCGGCCGTCGGTGTCGAGGTCGGAGTTGGTGGGGTCGGCCACCAGCACACAGGTGTCGCAGGGATCGCCGACGCCGTCGAAGTCCTCGTCGTCGAACTCCTCGTCGGACGGGATCTCGGGGCAGTTGTCGCAGGCATCACCGCGGCCGTCGTCGTCGAGGTCGCTCTGGTTGGCGTTGGGAGCCTGGCCGCAGTTGTCGCACAGGTCGCCCACGCCGTCGAAGTCGACGTCGGACTGCTGGGGGTTGCAGTCGAAGGGGCAGTTGTCGCAGGCGTCGCCCACGCCATCGGGGAAGCCGTAGGGCGGGCAGCTGTCGGAGTCCTCCTGCTCGGGGTTGAAGACGTCCATGCAGTTGTCGCAGACATCGCCGACGTCGTCGCTGTCGAGGTCGAGCTGGTCAGGGTTGGCGACGCAGGGGCAGTTGTCGCAGGCGTTCCCGTGGCAGTCGCCGTCGGGCAGGCCGCAGCCGTTGGTCTGGTCCTCGTTGGGGACGTACGGGCAGTTGTCGCAGAGGTCGCCGACGTTGTCGCAGTCGAGGTCGAACTGGTCGGGGTTGTAGTCGTAGACGCAGTTGTCGCAGTCGATCGTGGCCGTGGAGACCGGCGCCCCGTCGTCGTCGAGCACGGTGACGATGCCGATGCCAGCCTGGGGGTCGGCGCCGGTGAGGAGGTCGCCGTCGACGTCCTCGAAGCCCAGGAAGTACTTGCACCCGTGGTCGAGGTAGTTGTAGTAGACGTCGAGCGTCTCGTAGGGCAGACCCGTGTTCTCGTCGATCCGGACGGCGCAGTCCGGGTCCGTCGTGTCGACCCCGAGCTCCTCGTCGGCATCGAACGTGTTGCAGTTGAGGTCCTGGCGGGTGTCCTCGTTGCGGCAGGTGGCCAGGGGCTTCTGGTAGTTGAGCGTCCACAGGAGAGACTGGCTGAAGGCGCGGTCGGCGTCGGTGCCCGACACCCACAGGTCCCCAGCGACGACGTTGCTCAGCGGGAAGATGTTGACCGCCGCGACGCGACCGATGCTGTCGTCCGGGGGCTCGCGAACGATGACGGCGGGAACGTCGTTGTCCCACCTGGCCGTGATGGTGGACCCCGGGCGCACGGTGAAGCCCTGCACCTGGAAGGAGCTGATGCCCCCGTTCACGAAGTTCACGCCGTAGTTGGAGGTGTGGCCGGGGACAGGTCCGGGGAGCCACTCGTGGCCCACGGCCTGGTCGATGTCGTGGCCGAACCCGTCGGGGCGCATGCCTGCAGCGACCATGAGGCCGTTCGTGACGGGCATGTAGCCCCGGTCCACGAAGTCCCCTTCGAGCTCGAAGCCGTTCACGAAGGTGCCGGGCGCGACGACGACACCACGGCCGTCTTCCAGGTAGGTGGCCAGCACATCGCCCAGCGCGACCGGGTCGGCGAAGCGCACTTCGTAGCCCGGGTAGTTCTGCGCGAACACGAAGACCGCGTGGTAGTCGGTGATGTCGGCGAACGTAGGCGTGAACGAGCCCACGTCGATGTAGTCGACCCTCCGGAACTCGCCCGTGCAGAACAGGGTGTCGGCCACCGTGCGACCGATCGCGGGGTCGCTGGCCGTGCCGAGGACGGCGATGTCCTGAGCGAGGGCAGAGCTGGGCCCCGCGAGGGCCACGAGCCCCGCCATGAGTCCAAGATGCTTGCCGATGCCGTCGACCATGGGTCTACTCCCTGCTGCTGCGGGCTCCACTACTCGTCCCCTGCGCCTTCACCGGTATCCTCGCCGGTGTCGCCCTCGGGCTCGACGCCCTCCATCTCGAAGTCGTCGTCCTCGTCGATGGGGAGGCCGTACTCGTCGAGCTTGACCTCGGGCTCCTCGGTCTCGGGCTCCGGCTTCTCGGGCTGGATGACCTCGACCGTCGCCCCGGTCCAGGGGACGACCTGGGTGTCGGGGTAGTCCGGCATCTCTTCCGGCGTCTTGAACCACTGGGTGATCTGGAACTCCGTGCGCCGGTTCTTCTGCAGGGACTCCTCGGACTCGTCCTCGTAGCCCTCCAGCGGACGGACCTCGCCGGCGCCCTGGTAGGAGATGCGCTCGTAGGCGACGCCACGCTCGATGAGCTTCTGCCAGATGGCCCGGGCACGCGACTCGGACAGCTCGTAGTTGTGCTCCGTGGAGCCCTCCTGCGAGGCGTGACCGATGATGGCGACGTGGCCGATGTTGGCCTTCTCGTTGAGGGTCTCGGCGATGACGTCGACGATCTTCAGCGAGTAGTCCTGGATGGTGTTCGTGTTGACCACGAACTCGATCTGCTGGGTGAGCTCGATGCGGTCCTCGTAGACCACCAGCTCCTCCTTCTGCTCGATGATCTCGGGCTCGAAGATCTCGACGGGGTCCGGCGGCGTGGGGGGAAGCGCCGGAGGCGGAGGCGGAGGCGCCGGCATGGCGACGACGTCCTTCGGCGCGATCTCCACGATGAGGCCACCGTAGACCCGCAGGTCGGTGGTGCCGTAGCCCTCGGTCAGGCCGCGGCCCGCACCGAGGTCGATGGTGGTGTACTGGCTCGGGAAGAACTGAAGCCCACCCGTGGCCTCGAGGGCCGACTCGGCGCCGCCCGCGAGGAAGTTCGTGACGCCGGAGCGGGCCAGGACCTGGCCGGTGATGGCGGTGCGGGTGGCCGCCGGGAGGAAGAGCGTGGCGCCGTTGTTCCAGGTGACCTCGGTGGCGGCGACGAAGTCCTCGCCCGTGACGTCCTGCTCCCGGGTGATGATGCCGGCATCGGTGGCCAGCCGCAGGGGACCAGCGTTGGCCGCTGCCAGGAGGCCAGCGCTGACGCGGATGGAGCCATCGCCGATGTAGGCGTCGGTGCGACCGGTGGGGAACACCAGGGCGGTGCGGACACCCATGTTGAACGCGTCGCGCTTCGTCTTCAGGAAGATGACCCGGCCGTTGGCCTGCAGGTCGCCCACACCGAACACGTCGGCGGCGAACTCGGGCTCCTCGGAGTTGAACGACACCGCAGCGGGCAGCATGCCGCCCACGGTGACGCGATCCGACAGGTCGTAGGAGATGCCGGTGTGGAAGCCCACCCGATCGGCCACGACGACCCCGAGCTCCGTGTTGGACACCGCATCGTAGAGGGTGAGCGGGTTGGACTCGTACTGGCTGTACAGCGCGTAGCGGAACGCTCCCCGCTTCTTCACCATCGGCACATCGACGCCGAACATGGCGCCGTGACCAAAGGTCGGGCGCATGAACTCGAGGTCGATCGAGTACGGCGCCGTCGGAATCTCCTGGGCCAGGGCCTGGCTCGGCAGCATGGCGAGGGCTGCAACGAGCGCCGTACAGGCGCCTAGGGCATGGGCAGGGAAGCGCTGGCTCACATCAACTCCGTTTGGCTCGGGGCCTTTGGGCCCGAATCCCAGCGCATATAACGCCGGGGCACCGATCGGCGCCCATGATGCCCGAACCCACGGTCCAGCATCACTTCGAGCGCCGCAATCCTCTTCATCACCATCCGTCCTCGACCCTCACGACCACCTTGCCGAGGACCTTCCTCTCCTCGAGGAGTGCGTACGCACGGCCGAGGTCCCGCACGGGCACGACCTCGTCGACGACGGGGCGGATCGCACGGTCCTGGACCGCCCGCCACGCCTGCTGCAGCTCGCCCCAGCTCCCCATGGTGGAGCCGAGCAACGACAGCTGCTTGAAGAACAGCACGCGGAGATCGAGGTCGACCTGGTGCCCCGAGGTGGCGCCACAGGTGACCACGGTGCCTCCCCAGCGCGCCGCTCGGACCGACTGGTCCCAGGTCGCCGCACCGACGTGCTCCACGACGACGTCGACCCCGCCCGGCGCCCAGCCCTTCAGACCGGCCCTCGCCTCGTCGTAGGACCAGGCTTCGTCGGCGCCCAGGCTGCGGCACAGGGCTCGCTTCTCGTCGGTCGACGCCGTGGCGACCACGCGGGCACCGACGTGACGGGCGATCTGGATGGCCAGGCTCGCGACGCCACCTGCGCCGGCCTGGACCAACACCCGCTGGCCAGGCTGCAGCTGTGCGCGCCCCACCAGCATGTGCCAGGCGGTGAGCAGCGCCAGCGGGAGCGCAGCGGCCTCGTGGGGCTCGAGCCTCCCGAGAGGGAGGAGCTGCCACGCCGGCACCACGACGCGCTCGCAGAGGCCACCGTTCGTGCGCTCTCCGCGGATCCGGTAGCTGCGGCACAGGTCGTGGCGACCGCCGAGACACGCCTCGCAGGCCATGCAGGAGGTGGCCGGGAACAGGGCCACCGACTCGCCGGTGTCGACCCGCTTGCCGACGACATCGGCCCCGGGGATCAGCGGCAGGGGGAAGGCGTGGCCCTCCACGCCCTTACGGACCCACACGTCGAGGTGGTTGAGGCCCACATGGGTGACGTCGACCGCCACCTCCCCTGGACCTGGGGCGGGCTCGGGTACGTCGACCCGCAGCAGGGCCTCCGGCCCGCCGTGGGCATCGACGCGGATGGCTCGCATGTCAGACCTCGAGCAGGATGCGCTGCGGGTCCTCGATGCAGTCCTTGATGCGCACCAGGAAGCTCACGGCCTCCTTGCCATCGATGATGCGGTGGTCGTAGGACATCGCCAGGTACATCATCGGGCGCAGCACGATCTCGCCGTCGATGCCCACCGGCCGCTGCACGATGTTGTGCATGCCGAGGATGCCGACCTGGGGCGGATTGAGGATGGGCGTCGACATCATGGAGCCGAAGATCCCGCCGTTGGACAGCGTGAAGGTGCCGTCCTGGAAGTCCTCGATGCGGAGCTTGTTGTCGCGGGCCTTCGTGGCGAGATCGGCGATGGCCAGCTCGGTCTGGGCGAAGGAGAGCTGGTCGGCGTTGCGGACCACCGGCACCACCAGCCCCCGTGGGCCGCTGACCGCCACGCCGATGTTGTAGTAGTTCTTGTAGATGATGTCGTTGCCGTCGATCTCGGCGTTGACCGCAGGGAACTCCTTGAGGGCCTCGATGGCGGCCTTCACGAAGAAGCTCATGAAGCCCAGCTTGATGCCGTGCTTCTTCACGAAGCGGTCCTGGTAGGCCTTCCGGACCTCCATCACGGCCGTCATGTCCACCTCGTTGAAGGTGGTGAGCATCGCGGCGGTGTTCTGGGCCTCGACCAGGCGACGGGCGATGGTGCGGCGCAGGGGTGACATCGGCACCCGCTCCGTGCGCGGGCCGACACTGGCCGGGGCCGCGGGCGCCGGAGCAGGGGCCTTGCTGGCGGCGGGCGCCTTGGCCCCTCGCACGTCGCCGGAGGTGACACGGCCGCGGGGGCCCGTGCCGGTCACCGAGCCGAGGTCGACCCCGCCCTTCTTGGCCTGCTGTCGAGCCGCGGGACCTGCCCGCACCTCGCTGGTGGGCTCGTCGGCCTCTTCGGCCTCCGGCGCCGCTGCCTCGGGCTCCGGGGCCTCGGCCGTCTCGTCGATGCGAGCGACGACCGCACCGATGTCGATCTCGTCGCCCTCCTCGGCGAGGGTCTCGGTGAGGACCCCCTTGGTGGGGGCGGGCACCTCCATCGACGCCTTGTCGGAGTCGACCTCGAACAGGGGGTCGCCTTCCGCGACGGCCTCCCCGGGCTTCTTCAGCCAGCGGGCGATGAACACGCTGGTGATGGACTCGCCGATCTGCGGGATCGTGACGTCGACCATGGACTCGAACTCCTCGGAGGGGCCTGCGTCAGAACCGCAGGGCGTCGGTGACCAGGGCGTTCTGCTCCTGGAGGTGCTTCTGATGGGAACCGGTCGCCGGAGAGGCGGCAGCCGGCCGACCCACGTACCGCGGGAGGCGGTCGGTGGGGAGGTGCTCCAGGAACCAGTGGAGGAGCTGGGGCCAGGCGCCCATGTTCTTGGGCTCCTCCTGGCACCAGACCAACTCGGCTCCGGGGTACTGGGCACACAGCTCCTCGAGCTGCGCCTTCGGGAAGGGGTAGAGCTGCTCCATCCGGGCGATGGCCACGTCCGTCTGCTCGGCCTCCCGACGAGCTCGGAGGAGCTCGTAGTAGACCTTGCCGGAGCACAGGACGAGGCGCTTCACCCGGCTCGGATCGAGGTCGTCGATCTCGGGGAGCACGGCCTGGAAGCGGCCGTTGGCGAGCTCCTCGAGGGTGCTCGTGGCCAACGGATGCCTCAGCAGGCTCTTGGGGGTCATCACGATCAGGGGCTTGCGCACCTTGCGGATGACCTGGCGACGGAGGAGGTGGAAGAACGACGCCGGCGTGGTGCAGTTGGCGATCTGGATGTTGTCCTCGGCGCACATGATCAGGTAGCGCTCGAGGCGTGCCGAGCTGTGCTCGGGGCCCTGGCCCTCGTAGCCATGGGGAAGCAGCATGACGGTGCCGGAGTATCGACCCCACTTCTGCTCGCAGGAGGCCATGAACTGGTCCACGATCATCTGGGCGCCGTTGGCGAAGTCTCCGAACTGTGCCTCCCAGAGGACCAGCCCATCGGGGGTGTCGAAGCTGTAGCCGACCTCGAAGCCGAGGACGGCCAGCTCGGACAGTGAGCTGTCGATGGCGTCGAAGTGGGCGTCTTCCGTCACGTGCTTCAGCGGGTAGTACTCCTCCCCCGTCTTCACGTCCGTGATCACGGCGTGTCGATGGGAGAAGGTCCCACGGCCGGAGTCCTGCCCTGACAGGCGGACGCGGTAGCCGTCGTGGAGGAGCGTGGCCCAGGCCGCCTGCTCCCCGATGGCCCAGTCCACCGGCTGCTCGCCGTTCACGATGCGCATCCGCTGCGCGAACAGACGCTTGATCTTCGCGTGGGCCCTGAAGCCGTCCGGGATCGTGTTGCAGGCGCGGAGAAGCTCCAGCATCCGGTCGAGGTCGAAGCCCGTCTCGACCTCGTCGTCGATGTGACCCGAGGAGTACTCGTCCCACAGGCCCTTGAGGGGGCTGTTCATGGAGACCCGGGGACGGTCCGTCTCCATGGTGATCTCCGGCTTGGAGAAGTAGGCCTCCTGGTCCGGGTCCTCGCCCTTCATCTGCAGCTCGCGCCGGTGGGCCGGGGCCGCAGGCATGGGCTCGGGCTCCGTGGCCGCGGCCTGCATGTCGGTGTACGACTCCTCGTGGATCTTGTCGCACTCCTCGGAGGTGAGGGTGCCGATGCGCACGAGGTGCTGGGCGTACACCTCCCGGGGGGTCGGACGGGAGCGGATGTTCTCGTACATCATCGGCTGCGTGAAGCTCGGCTCGTCGCCCTCGTTGTGGCCATGCTTCCGGTAGCAGTACATGTCGACGATGACGTCGCGCTGGAAGCGCTGGCGGTAGTCCATGGCCATCTGGATGACCGCCGCGACGGCCCGTGGGTGCTCCCCGTTCACGTGGAAGATCGGCACCGCGAGCATCCGCGCCACGTCGGTGGCGTACTCGGTGCTGCGGCCCTCGGCCGGGGCCGTGGTGAAGCCGATCTGGTTGTTGACGATGATGTGGACCGTGCCTCCGGTGCGGTAGCCCTTCAGCTCGGAGAGGTTGAGGACCTCGGTCACCGAGCCCTGGCCCGCGAAGGCGGCGTCGCCGTGGAGAAGGACCGCCATGGCACGCTGCTGGGCATTCTCCCCGTCGCGGTCCTGCTTGGCGCGTACCCGGCCCTCGACGACCGCGTTGACCGCCTCGAGGTGGGAGGGGTTCGGGGTGACGGAGAGGTGGACGATGTCGCCCCCGACCGTCTGCACGTCGGCGGAGTAGCCGAGGTGGTACTTGACGTCGCCGCTTCCCTCGATGTGGTGCTGGCCCTCGAACTCCCGAACCACGAGGAGAGCAGGCTTGCGGAGGATGTTCACGAGGGTGTTGAGCCGCCCCCGATGGGCCATGCCGAACACGATCTCCCGAACGCCCCGGGCGCCGGCACGCTCGATGAGCAGGTCGAGGAGCGGGATGAGGGTCTCGCCCCCTTCGAGGCTGAAGCGCTTGGTGCCGGGGAAGCGGGTGTGGAGCATCCGCTCGAAGTTCTCGGCGTCGCAGAGCTTTCGGAAGACCCGCCGCTCCTCGGTGGGGTCGAGCACGCCGCGGTTGGGGAGGGTCTCGAGCTGCTCCTGCACCCAGTGCTTCTGCTCGTTGTCCATGATGTTCATGAACTCGGCGCCGATGGCCCCACAGTAGGCCTTGCGGAGGTGGTCGACGATGGTGCGCAGGGTGGCCCGCGCCGGCATGCCGAACATGGGCGCCGTGTCGAACTCGTCGTCGAGGTCGGCCTCGGACAGGCCGTAGTACCCGAGGTCGAGCTCGTCGTGGACGACCTTGGTCTTGCGGCCGAGGGGGTCGACGTCCGCCGAGAGGTGCGCACGCACCCGGTAGGCGTTGACCAGCTGGACGACCTTGGCCTGGCGGCTGTCGGTGCCCACGCCAGCGGGCGCGAAGATGGACCGGGACTGGAAGCTGGGGCCCATGCCGGTGCGACCGTTCGGCGGCCCTTCGATGGCCTCGAAGGTCGCGCGAATCTCCGGCTCGACACTCGACGGGTCGTCCTGCCACTGCAGGTACTGTTGGTCGAGGAAAGCCGCGTTCTCTCCGGTGAGGAGACTGTCGGGCAGGGTGGAGGCGGGGGACGAGGCGTCGGCGGACTGACTCACCGCTGGCTCCGGAGCGAAGGGGTTCGCAGGTGCGTGGTGGGCAGGAACCCTAACACCTGCCGTAGCCCCCTCCGGGAGAAACTCAGCCGGCGGCGGCGCGTCCGTCCTTAGAGCGCAGGGGGGACGGTCGATGGGGTCGCAGCGCCACGAGGTCCCCGTCCTCGTCGATTCGCATCGCGAGGGCCTCCACCTCCGATCCGGGGAGCTGGTGCCGGGCCTTGTCGAGGAGCGCCAGGGCCTCCTGCCCACGACCCAGCCGAAGGAGCGCGGCGAGCACATTGCCGAGGTTCTCTGCGGTGCGTTGGCGCTCGAGGGAGCGCACGAACCAGTCGAGAGCCACCGCGGGACGCCCCATCAGGAAGGCCAGCACGCCTCGGTGGCGCTCCACCGAGGCCAGACGCTCGGTGAGGAGGGGGCCGCCCTCGTCCCAAGCCACCAGCTCCTGCTGCCCGGCCAGGCGGGAGGCCTCGGCGTAGTCCCGCACCTTGGGGGACGCGGCGAGTACGCCCAGCGCAGAGAGCTTGGTGGTCCGCGACAGGCGCCCTGCGGCGTCGATCTGCTGGATGCGGCGTCGCACCGCGTTCGCCTCGACCTTGGGGTCCTGCAGGAGCTCGCGGATCTCGTCGAGCGCGCCGCTGTCATCTCCGGGGAGCGGCCGGCTCGGCGTGAGGTAGGCATCGTCGTCGAGGGCCCCCTCGATGCGGGCCAGCAGTCGGTCCAGATCCATGGGGACCTCCCGTGGAGAGAACGGAGGCGCAGCCCGCCCTTCCGTCCGGCGAGACGGCAGGGTGGCGCTGACCGGATGGGGACTAGGCGGTCTGGGACATGAGTGCTTCCCGGGCGGCCCGTTCCAGCCACACCTCGTGGGAAGAGCGCTCCTGGGGGCCCAGCTCGGCCACCCGCTTGCGAATCCGCTGGACGCGCTGGGTCACCGCCGCACGGGAGACACCGGCCCGGCGAGCGAGCTCGGCCTTGCTTCCCGCAGCCAGGAGCTGGCGCAGGTAGTCCTGATCGGCATCCGACAGGGGGCTGTCGGCCACGCGCTCGGCGTCGGCGTCGGGGCGGGGCAGCGTGCCCTGCCAGCCCTCCACGGCGTCGGCACCTTCCCCCTCGAGGGCGCGCCGCTCCCGCTCCTTCCGACGGATGACCCGCCAGGTGGTGCGGTCGGCGATGGTGCGGACGAAGCCGTAGAGCTCGGGGATCGACTGGCCCCGGAAGGAAGCGAGGGAGCCCTGCATGAGCTGCAGCAGCACCTCGGCCACGACCTCCTCCTGCTCGGAGGCGGCAAGGGCGTTCCCGCAGTGGCGGGACACGGCGATGGTGCGCTTGTGCACGTACTTCATCAGGAGCTGGAAGAAGGCGGCCGCTTCTGGGGACGTGCGGTCCGCCAGGAGCAACCTGAGCTGCGGCTGCAGCTCTCCCGGTGCGAGGATTTCGTCGAGGTGGGCCATGATCAGAACCCGTTGCTGATGCGGCGGGTGCGGGCGTCCCGGCGGCTGACGTCCAGGCGCCTCTCGGGCTCGGCCTCGGGAGGAGGAGCGGGCGTAGCGCACACGGTCACGTCCACATCCGAGGCGTCGGCGATGGCCGTGCACGTGTCGGAGGCTCCAGTGGCGGCGATGGCCCACAGGAAGATGGCGAGGATGTGGCTCATGAGGAGGCCTCCGTGCGGAGCAGGGCGAGATCGGGGTCGGACTGAATGCTGCTCTCCACCTCGCGGGCGATCCCCTCGGGGAACGCCGTCCGGATGGACTGGAGCAGCTCGTGTGCCTCCTCTTCTTCGCCGAGGCGCAGGAGGGTGCACAAGATGTTGGTGAGGTTCTCGGCGGTGCGCTCGCGCTCGAGGGCACGGGCGAAGTAGTCGAGGGCGATGTCGTAGTGGCCTCGCAGGAAGGCCAGGACGCCGCGGTGGCGCTCGACGGACGCGAGGTTGCGCTGCAGGTGAGGCCCCCCCTTCTCGAGGGCGGCGAACTCCTGCTGACCGACGAGACGTGCCGCCTCTTCCCACTCGGCCACCTGGGGATGGGCCGCCACGATGTGGAGGGAGGAGAGGCGGAGGACGTCGTCGAGCTTCCCCTGAGCGTACAGGCGCTCGACGAGGAGCCGGACGTCATCTGCGTCGAACGGCTGGGACAGAGCCCGCTGGACCGCAGCGACGCCCTCGCGATGCTGAGGGTCGATGTGCTCCGACGGCGTGAAGTACGCCGCGGTGTCGACCGTCTTGAGGATGCGCTGGAAGAGGGCTTGGTAGTCCATCGGGGAGGGGCTCCGACTGGGGCGTCGTTCGAGAGTGACATCCCCATGGTGCAAGGATGTCTGGCTCTGTAAACGACCGTCGCAAAAAAAATGACCGGCCCCGTGAAATAGCGTGGTTTCCCAGGTTCTACCAATCGCTGTCGCCGCGACCCGGCTCGGGGAATATGCGTGGAGACCCCGAGGAGGGCCCCATGTCGCGTCTGGAAGGTCGAATCGCAGTGGTCACCGGCGGAAGCCGCGGAATCGGCGCAGCCATCGCTCGCCGCTTCGCCGAGGAAGGCGCCATCGTGGTGATCTGCTCTCGAAAGGCGGGGCCGCTGACCGACGCCGCCGACGCCCTGGACGACGGCGTCCCCGGCCGGGTGATCCCGAAGGTCCTCCACGTCGGGAAGCTGGACGCCATCCCCTCCTTCTGGGACGAGGTGACGGCGGAGGTCGGGCGCCCCACGATCCTGGTGAACAACGCAGGCACCAACCCCTACTTCGGCCCCCTGCTGGGCACGAGCTGGGCCGCCTGGGACAAGACGATGGAGGTCAACCTCAAGGGCCCGTTCGCCATGGCCAAGGAGCTGATCCAGCGCCACGTCGCCGACGACGTCGCAGCGCCCGCCCGCATCATCAACGTCTCCAGCATCCTCGGGCTCACCGGGTCCAAGATGCAGGGCGTCTACGGGATGACGAAGGCCGCACTCATCTCCATGACCCAGACCATGGCCGTGGAGCTGGGGGAGACCGGGATCCGCGTCAACGCCATCGCCCCCGGCATCGTCGACACCAAGCTGTCGGCAGCGCTCACCCAGAACCCTGCCCTCCTCGACGAACACCTCATGCCCCACACCCCGATGAAGCGGGTGGGTCAGCCCGAGGAGATCGCCGGCATCGCCGCCTTCCTCGCCTCCGACGACGCCTCGTTCATGACCGGACAGGTGCTCACGGTCGACGGCGGCTTCATGGTGGGCTGAGGGCCCACGGGGCCGTGTCGTAGTCCGAGCGCAGCAGCGAGTGACGCTCCATGTCGTGCCAGGTGCCGTCGTGGAAGTACTCGTCCCGCATCCGGCCCTCGGTGACGAAGCCGAGCTTCCTGCAGACGTGCCGCATGCGGCCGTTGTCGGCGTAGTGAACGATCCACACCTTGTGCAGCGCCAGCTCCTCGAAGGCCAGACAGCAGAGGAGCCGCAGCACCTCCTGCCCATAGCCCTGGCCGTGCAGGGTCTTGTCCCCCACCACCAGGCCGAGGCGCCCGTTGGCGGCCGGCCAGTAGATCTTGTGGACGCCGGCGTTCCCGACGTAGCGGCCCTCGGCGGTCTCCGCGACGAACAGCCGGTCCACCTCGCTGGAGCGCATGGACCGGACGTAGGCCAGCTCCTCCTCCCGGGTGATGACCCGGGACATGCCGGCGAAGTTGCGGGTCACCGCCGGGTCGTTCACCCACGCCATCATGGCGTCGACGTCGGACTCCACGATGGGGCGAAGCCGAACGCGATACCCGGGACGGGTGAACGTGGCCCCGTCCTCCAGCCTTCGTCCGGATTGCCCCATGGTCTGCCTCCTCGTGCTGCTCATCGCCTGCGGGAGCCCGCCCGCCGACAAGCCTCTCACGTCCCAGCCCACCGAGCCCACCGAAGACCTCACGGGCGAGCTCCCCTCCAAGACCCAGTGGTCCGACATGGAGGGCTTCTTCCCAGCGAAGCCTGGCTTGCCGCTGGGAGCACCGGGACTGGCTCCCGGGATGGACTTCGAGGCTGGCCGCAAGGCGCTGGAGCCCTTGTCCCTCGGCCGGATGGTCTCCCAGGAGGTCGACGGCCGCCTCGCCGTGACCATCACCCTCAAGGAGCCGCCCGACGTCGCCCTGGCCATGATCTCCGACCCCTCCCAGCAGACGGTCGCCGAGCTGCAGTTCACGGTGCCCGCGAGGGAGGCGGAGCGGGTGCTCATCGATGCCTGGGGCATCCCGGCCGGCTTCACCCTCGAGGAGGAGCCCTCGTACCTCTGGGCCGACGAGAACCTCCAGATCGAGTGGATCGCCATCGCCGGCAAGAGCGCGGGCATCCTCACCTACGCCCAGAGCAGCGCCGCACCGCCCGCCTCCACCCCCTGACGGCTCACTGGATGCGGAGGAGGTCGCCCAGCACCCCCGCGGCCGTGACCTCGGCCCCGGCGCCCGGCCCCCGGATGATCAGCGGCTGGTCGTGGTAGCGGCGGGTGGTGAACACCAGCATGTTGTCGGGCCCGCCGAGGGACCCGAGGGGGCTCGACAGCGGGACCTCCTGGAGGCCCACCCGCACGTCGGTCCCCTCGATGTGCGCGACGTAGCGGAGGGTGTACCCCCGCTCACGGGCCTCCGACCAGCGAGCCTGCAGGGCCACACCCTCCGTCGCCAGCGCTGCCTCCAGACCCCGCTCCAACCCCTCGACGAAAGGCTCGCGAACCACGTCGGAGGGCTCGAGCACCGTGCCCATGGATCGGGCGACGATGAGGGCCTTGCGGGCGACGTCCATCCCAGACAGGTCGTCGCGGGGGTCCGGCTCGGTGTACCCGAGCTCGGCGGCCTCCGCGACGGCATCCGCCAGCGAAGCGCCCTCGTCGAGTCGTGTGCACAGGAAGCCGAGGGTTCCGCTGAAGCAGCCCTGGACATGGCGGAGCTCGTCGCCCGTGGCCACCAGCTCCTGGAGCGTGTGGAGGACGGGCAGCCCCGCTCCGAAGGTGGTCTCGTAGCCGTAGCGGACGTGGGCTCGGTCCCGGGCTGCCCACAGGGCGTCGTGCTCGGCCCTGGGCCCCGACAGTGGCACCTTGTTGGCGGTCACGACGTGCATGTGCCCCTCCATCACCCGACGGTGCAGATCCGCGAGGGGAGCGGCGGACAGGTCGATCCACACGACGTCGGTGAGCCCAGCGGCCACGACCTCGTCGACCAGGGCGTCGTCGGTGGGGCGGGGGGACCCTTCGGCCACCCGCTCTGCGAGGTCCAGCGGCGCCACACCCGCCGGGTCGAAGGCCCAGGTCCGAGACCGCACGCCCGCCACGACGCGGTACTCGGTGCCCCGTCCGACGAAGCGCTCGGCGTTGTCGTGGAGCATGGCGAGGAAGCGCTCGGCCACCCGTCCGAGTCCGACCACCACCAGGTTCACGACCCGCGTGAGGCCGAAGGCCGTGTGGACGGCCCGCACGGACGCGTCGCTCGCGTCCTGGTCGACCACGACGGAGATCGACAGCTCCCCGCCCCCCTGGGCGATGGCAGCGACGTTCACCCCGGCCTGCCCGAGGGCCGTGAACAACCGCCCCGCGGTGCCGGGGGTCCCGGCCATGCCGGCCCCCAGGATCGACACCGCCGCCACCCCGTCGCGTCGCTCCACAGCGCCCAGCAGCCCCGCCTCCAGCTCGAGGCGGAGGCGCTCCTGCAGCCCCTCGTGCAGCCTCGCCGCGTCGTCGGACCGCACCACGACCGACACGGTCTGCTCGCTGCTCGCCTGGCTGATCATCAGCACGTTGACCCGCTCGCCGTCGGCCACCTCGAAGATGCGACGGGACACCCCGGGCACCCCAGCCATGCCGCGGCCCGCCACCGTCACCAACGACAGCCCCCCCATGGCGGTGACCACCTTGACGCCGTGGGGGCTCTCCCCGGTCTCGGGTCCGATGAGCGTGCCGGGTAGCTCGGGGTCGAAGGTGGAGCGGATGCGGATCGGGATGCCCCGCCGCTCACAGGGAAGCATCGTCTTCGGGTGGATGACCTTGGCGCCGAAGTAGGACATCTCCGCGGCCTCGGCGTAGGAGACCTTCGCGAGCGAGCGCGCCTCGGACACGACCCGGGGGTCCGCCGTCAGGATGCCGTCGACGTCGGTCCAGATCACGACCTCGTCGGCGTCGAGCACGTGCCCCAGCAGTGCGGCGCTGTAGTCGCTGCCGCTGCGACCGAGGACCGTGGTGACGCCCTCCGCCGTGGCGCCCAGGAAGCCCGTCACCACGGGCACCCGCCCACCCTCCAGGATGGGGAGTAGCCGCTCGCGTCCGAGACGACGGGTGGCGTCCAGGTCGACCCGACCCTCCTCCCACATGGCGTCGGTCCGGACGAAGTCCCGGGCATCGACCGGCTCGGCAGCGACCCCGGCCCCCCGGAGGGCCTGGGCGGCCAGCGGCACGCTCATCCGCTCGCCGAAGCTCGCCAGGAGCGCACGGCTCCGTGGCGTCTGCTCCCTGAGCAGACGCATCCCGGCCAGCAGCGAGCGCAAGCCGTCGAGCAGCTCCGTGAGGGCCTGGACGACCGAGGGCTCGTGGGCGACCGCGAGGTGCCGCGCACCGATGCCCGCCACCAGCTCGGCCACCCGAAGCTCGTCGCCGGCTGCCGCGGCACGGCCGGCCTCCAGCAGGACGTCGGTGGTCCCGCCCATGGCCGACACGACCACCGCGACCCGACCGGCGGGATGACCCGACCCCGTCACCAGCTCCGCCATGCGCCCGAGGCGCTGGGCATCCCCGACCGAGGTACCCCCGAACTTCATCACGACCACGGCTACATCCTCCGAGTGTCCCGCCGCAGCCTACCCTCCCAGCGCCGCCGCCAGCTTGCGCTGTGTGACGCGGGCACGCTCGGGATCCACCGTGTTCTGGAGGCCGAGGGCCAGCTTCCAGGCCTTCCTCGCCGGCGTCACCCGACCGGCCGACGTGGCGAGATCCCCCGTGAGGTCGAGGGTCCATGCCAGATCCGGCTCCAGGACCTCGATGCGGGAGAGGCCCTCCCGCACCCGCTCGAGGTGGACGTCGAGCTCGGTCCAGCGACCGGCCCCGGCGGCCGCCGCCGCCAGCACCGCGTGGGTGTTGACCAGCAGCACGCCGTGACCCTGCCAGCCGACCTGGTCCAGGACCTCGCTGGCGAGCTCCCAGGCATCGGACCAGGACCGCTCCATCAGATCGACGAGGGCGAGCTCCAGCTGGGGATGGACCACCTGGGGGGCACCCGCCTCCGAGTACAGATCGATGGCCCGCTTCAGACCGCTCCGGGCCTGCTCGGGCGCCTCCATCAGGCGCTGGAGGATGCCGACGTCGGTCCAGGCCTCGGCGAGGCCGAGCGGGTCGTCGGACCGGCCGTACACCTTGACGGCCCGTCGCAGGTAGGTGCCTGCATCCTCCAGCTCGCGGTCGAGCAGCGCGCTGCGGCCGAGGATGTGCCAGCCCCGGGCCACCCCCGAGCTGTCGCCGAACTTCTTCGACGCCTTGGTGAGGTACTGCGCGGCGACCATCGCGTGGGCGTGGGCGCGTCCAGGGTCCTGCAGGTACCGGGCGACGAGGGAGCGGTGGTAGTTCACCTCGCCGAGCAGACGAGGGTCGTCGGTCTCCCGCAACAGGGACTCGGCGCGGGCGAAGGTCCGGTCCGCGACCTGGGCCTCCCTCTCGGCCATCTGGACCCGGCCGAGCTCCACCACCGCCCGGGCCTCCAGGACGCGGTGCTTGCCCCGCTGGGCTGCGGCTTCGGCGCGGAGGGCCCAGTGCCTCGCGTCGTCGAGGCGCTCGAGGCCGTTGAACAGGTTGGCCCGCTCCACGAAGAGCTCGGTCCAGGTGATGTCCTCGGGGGTCACGTGGGCCGCCCGCAGGGCCTGCTCCAGCAGCGACAGAGCCGGCAGCGCGGCCTTGGGCCCACCCTGCCGGAGCCGCAGCGCCACGCCTTCCCGGAGGTAGGGGATGGCCTCGCCGGCGAACTGACCCTCCACCAGGTGGCGACCGATGCGGACCACGTGGTCGTGGGAGTCCGTCCGGTGGAGAAGCATGCGGGCGCAGGACCGGTGGTGCTTGGCGAGGCGCCCCCGATCGGCAGCCCGGGCGAACAGGACCTCCCGCACGAGCTCCTGGGAGAACGTGAAGCCATCGGTGGTGTCGTCGACGAGGCGCGCGAGGTGCAGACGGCCCTCGATCTCCCGCCGCCACGCGGCGTGGGTCGGGTTGAACAGCTGCTTCCCCTGGGCGGCGTGCCGACCCTTGGGGTCATCGCCGACCCGCTGCCACTCGTCGGCATCGACGTGGATGCCGAGCACGGCGGCCAGCTCGAGGAGCTTGGCCGCCTCGTCGGGCAGCCCACGAAGCACCCGCTCCACCCGCTCCGTCCACACCTCTTCGACCGACGCGATGATGCGCCCGGAGTCGGCCAGCTCGTACCCCGACGCCCCCTCGACGAGCTTCCCCTCACGGACCCAGTCCCGCACCAGCTGGACGGCGAAGGCAGGGTTGCCAGCCGTGCGCTCTTCGACCCGGGCCGCCAGGGAGCGCTCCAGCGGCAGGAGGGCTTGGATGAGCCGCGAGGACTCCACGGCATGCATAGGCCCCACCGGCATCATCTCCACGTCGGGGGCCTTCTGCAGGGCGGCCACCTCCCGTCGGAGCTCCGGGTCCTCCGCCACGGCCTCGTCGCGCCACGTGACCAGCAGCAGGATCGGCGACGGACGCACAGCCTGGGCCTCCGCGACATGACGGGCGAAGGCGAGGCCGTCGGGGGTGACATGGACGTCGTCGAGCCAGACGACGACCGGGCGCTCCTCCGCCATCACCTCCAGGGCTCGGCGGAGCACGGCGTAGCGCCGCGCGCCCTCGATGCGAACCCCGTGTGCCTCCTCCTCGGGCGCCAGCACCGCGGACAGCCCTCGGGCCAGCGGGTCGTCGGCCTTCCGGTCCAGTGACAGCTCGGACCGGATGCGGGTGATGCGGTGGTCGTCGTCGAGGCGGGGGGTGCGGAGCTCCCGATGGAAGGCGCGGGCCAGCAGCTGCGGAGGCGGCTCTCCGGGTCGCGCCTTGGCCTTGAAGTGACGGACACCAGACAGCTGCTTGGCCGTCTCCCCCACCCACTGAGCCAGCCGCGAGGTGCCTACGCCGGCGGGCCCGTGGAGCCCCACCACCGTGCCGCGACCCGTCTTGTGGACCTGGCGCAGCAGCCTCCAGAGCTGGTCACGCTCCGCCCGGCGCCCCACCATGGGGATGGTGCGGAGATCCATGATGCCCAGGCCAGCTCCGACGAGGCGGGGAGGCGGCCGCGGGCTCTCGGAGCGACGCCAGGAGAGCGGGAGGTTGAACTCTCCTCCGTGTCGCCCTCCCCTGGGGAGCACGGGCTGCTGGACGTCCCGGGCCGTGGGCACGTCGTCGGGACTGATCCGCAGGGTGGTGATGTCGTCTTCGGTCGTGCCCAGCGAGACGGGCGCGATGGGCGTCCCCATGTCGACCGGGTTGCCCAGCTGGGCGAGGGCCAGCGCAGCGTCGGCGCAGCTCTGGAACCGGTCCCGCGGGCGCTTCTGCAGGAGCGTGGCCATCCAGTCGTGGAGCCCTTGTGGGACCGTGATCTGCGGCTGGAGCGGGAGGGGCTCCTTGTTGAGCTGGGCGATCATCAGCGCCGTGCCCTTGGTCTCCTTGAAGGCCCGGTGCCCGCCGATCACCCGGTAGAGCATGCAGCCGAGGGCGTACAGGTCCGTCCACGGGCCGAACTCCCGCCAGTTGGCGCGGATCTGTTCCGGGGCCATGTAGGCCAGGGTGCCGATGATTCCCTGGTTGATCGACTCCTCGACGGTCTGGTCGAGGAGCGTGGCGATCCCGAAGTCCACCAGCTTCCAGCCGGGGCGCGCGTCGCGCGCGGTGCAGCGCAGCACGTTGGGGGGCTTCATGTCGCGGTGCAACACACCTCTCGCGTGGGCGTGCCCCAGGGCGTCGAGCACCTCCAGGATCATCTCCCGCGCCGCTTCCCAGTGGGGGGGCGTCCACCCCTGGAGGGTGCCGCCGGACGCGTGCTCCATCGCCAGGTACGGCCCCGTGGAGACCAGCTTGCCCTCGGAGGCCGCGGCCGCCGTGTCGTCGACCTCGCCGGTGTCGAAGACCCAGACGATGCCTGGGTGGTCGAGGCCTGCGACGGCCTTCACCTCGTTCCGGAAGGAGCGCCGGATTCGGTCGTCGAGCAGCGCGGCCCGGGTGATGACCTTGACCGCCACCGGAACGCCGGTGTCTCGGTGCACGCCCTTCCACACCACCCCCATGCCGCCATGGCCGAGGGGGGCGTGGAGATCGAACGGACCCAATGGCACGCGCCGCACGGGAGCAGTCTACACCCTGGCGGGGCAGCTCAGGCGCGGTCGATGGCGGAAGCCCACCGCTTGCGGGTCGCCTCGAGCTCCAGGGGGTCGCCTGCGGGGCGGAACGTCCGGTCCTCGCTCCAGGCGCGCACGACCTCGTCGGCGCTGTCCCACACGCCGACCGCCAGACCGGCGAGCAGCGCCGAGCCGAGCCCGGTGGTCTCCCGCACGACCGGACGTACGGTGGGCACGCCGAGCAGATCGGCCTGCCGCTGCATGAGCAGGTCGTTGGCCGACGCCCCGCCGTCCACCCGGACCTCGGCGAGGGCGCCGCCGAGGTCCCGCCGCATCGCGGCCAGGATCTCGTCGATCTGGAGAGCGATGCCGTCGAGGGTGGCGCGCGCGAGGTGCGCCTTGGTGGTGCCCCCGGTGATGCCCGTGATGATGCCGCGCGCCTCGGGGCGCCAGTGGGGTGCCCCGAGACCGGCCAGGGCGGGCACGAAGGTGACGCCACCGCTGTCGGGCACGCTGGCGGCCAGGGTCTCGATGTCGGCCGCGCTCTCCAGCAGGCCCAGGCCGTCGCGGAGCCACTGGACGGCGGCGCCCGCGATGAAGGCGCTCCCCTCCAGGGCATAGGTGGTGGTCCCGCCGACCTTCCAGCCGACGGTGGTGAGCATCCCGTGGCTGCTCGGCACAGCCTCGTCGCCCGTGTTGAGGAGGATGAAGGCCCCGGTGCCATAGGTGCACTTGGCCATGCCACGCTGGAAGCACGCCTGGCCGAAGAGGGCCCCCTGCTGGTCCCCGATGAGTCCAGCGACGGGGATGCCGTCCGGGAGGAAGCCGACGTCCTTGGTGTGTCCGAAGACCTCCGAGCTCTCCCCCACCCTGGGAAGCGCCGCTGCGGGCACCTTGAGGATGGCGAGAAGCTCCTCGTCCCACTGGCCCCGATGCAGGTCGTACATGAGGGTGCGGCTGGCGTTGGAGGGGTCGGTCACGTGGGCCCCGGTGAGGCGCCAGGTCACGTAGGTGTCGATGGTGCCGAAGCACAGGTCGCCGGCCTCGGCCCGCGCCCGCGCCCCGTCGACGTTGTCGAGGAGCCAGGCGGCCTTGGTGCCGGAGAAGTAGGGGTCGAGGACCAGCCCGGTACGGTTGCGGAACAGGGCCTCGTGGCCGTCCGCCTTCAGCTGCGCACAGCGGTCCGCCGTGCGCCGGTCCTGCCACACCAGCGCCCGGTGGATGGCCTCCCCCGTGCGACGGTCCCAGAACAGCGAGGTCTCCCGCTGGTTGGTCACACCGATGGCCCGGAGCTGGGAGCCGTCGATGCCCGCCTGCTTCAGCGCCGCCGTGACGCAGGAGGCGATGCTCTCCCAGATCTGCTCCGGGTCGTGCTCGACGTGGCCGGGCTTCGGGTAGTGGTTCGGGAACTCCACGTTCACCGACGCCACCACCTCGATGCGGTCGTTGACCACCATCGCGGTGGTGCCGGTGGTGCCCTGGTCGATGGCGAGGACGTGTTCGGACATGGCAGCCTCCAAGCGGACGACCGGCGGGTCGGTCGTCGGCCCCGGGAAGTACCCGAAACGGGGCCCGGAGCGCAAGCGGTGTGCCCGCGGTCACGCCGACCGGCCACCTCCCCTTTCACGATGCTACAAGGACGTCGTCGTCTACCGACCTCCCCGTGCCGGCCCCCTTCGGACGCCGCATATGGCGAGCTTGGCGAGCGCATTCCTCACGGATGTACTACAGGGCGGCATCGGGGCCCGGCCCACGACCTCGCGACCCATCGCGGGGTCGCGACAGGCACGGTCGAGCCCACCAACACTACAAGGTCGAGGGGAGAAGTCGGCATGTCCTTCAAGATGCGCTGCCCGAAGTGCAAGGGTCTGGACTACAGCATCGAGCGAGACAACCGCACCTTCGGGGCCGTGGCCCAGGCGTTCGAGCTCGTCTTCCACTGCCGCTGCGGGAAGCAGATGTTCGGCGAGCAGATCCTGAAGGAGTACGAGACCCAGAAGAAGGAGTGGGAAGACGGCGCCGGCGACCGCGAGGACGACGGCACCGCCGAGGCCCCCTCCCACACGCTCCTTCGCGAGACGGCGGAGGGGCGCGAGGCCGAGGCCCGCCCCATGCTCACCCCCAAGGCGGCCCCTCCCGCCAAGGAGGCCGCCGCGAAGGCCGCAAAGCCCAAGGCCGCGAAGGAGAGCAAGAAGCCCGCCAAGCCGGCCGCGGAGCCGGCCGTGGGCGCCGAGCAGTGCGCCTGGCCCGGCTGCGGCAAGCAGGCCCGGAAGAACAGCAAGTACTGCAGCCGCGCCTGCTCCAACAAGAACGCCCGCCATCGCCACAAGATGCGGGCCAAGAAGACCGACAAGTCCGCCTAGCTGGTGCGACGATTCGGAAGTCCTTCGCTACAAGTCCGCTGGCCGTGGCGCGAGGCTTCGGGCTACGGCATGCAAGCGCGCGTGGACCGGCTTCGAAGTCCGCTGCGGCGCCGCGCCTTTCGGGCAGCGCCGCCCCATTGCTGCGAGCTGAAGCCGTAGCCTGAGACCCGAAGCCCCCAAGCAGGCTCGGCACTACGCGTGCAAGCGGGGAGGCCCATCCGGACCTCGGCACTCGTTCCGCAGCCTGCTCGAAGCCGGGGTCTACTCGACGCCCCGCTCCTGGACCTCGAACTGGACCCGTCGGTTCTGACTCCGCCCTTCGGGTGTGGCGTTGTCGGCGACAGGCCGCTGGGGACCGTAGCCGCGGGCCGAGAGAAGCTCCTGGGGAACGCCCCGCTTCACCAGGGCCTCCAGCACAGCCCGCGCACGGGCCTCCGAGAGCTGCTGGTTGTAGGCGGGGTCGCCGGTGGCGTCGCTGTGCCCCTGGACCTCCACCCGCACGACGCTGCTTCCCGCGAGCAGGGCAGAGGCCACCTGGTCCAGGACCGGGTTCGCCGCGGCCCGGAGCGTGGCGGCGTCGAAGTCGAACAGCACCTGCTCGGTGATGGCGATGCCGGCCGCGCTCACCTCGACCTGGGAGCGTCCCAGCACCAGCACCAGGTCGACGGGGGCGTCGGAGACCTCGAAGTCCACCCGACCGGGGCCCAGCTCGCCCCCCGCCACCAGCGCCTGCCAGGACCCGGGACGGAGCATGGCGGTGGCGACACCACGGCTGTCGGCAGGGCTCGGCTCCATGTCGGCCGGCCCACGCCACTGGACCTCCGCCTGGACCGGCTGCCCCTCGTCGTTCTGTACGGTGACCTGCACCGGGCGCAGAGCCCACGCCATCGGCACGATTCGGTCTGTCACGCCGGGCGGCAGCACCACGTCGGTCGTGGTCGGGGGATGGTCGGGGTGCCGCACCACGGTGCGGAAGGTGGCCGGACGAAGCTCGTCGACCTTGAGGACCCCGCCCTGCCCCGTCTCGCCGACCCCCGTGCCGTCGAGCTCCACGGTGGCGCCCACCACGGGGGTGCCGTCGCCGTCGACCACCCGTAGCACCAGGTCGGCCAGCTCCCCCTCGACCGGCTCCACCGGCACGTCGATCAGCAGGAGGTCGCTCGCCTGCTCTGGGACCGGGAAGGACAACAGCCCGACCCCGCGGCTCGGCGACGACGCCAGGACCTGCCACGCCCCGGGCGCCAGGAGCACCGTCCGCTGGCCCGCCGCGTCGACGGGCCCCATCGGGATGGAGGTCGGGCCCAGGACCCGGACGATGGCATCGTCGACGGGACCCGCCGCGTCGCGGACCTGGAAGCGGGTGGCTCCCTCGGCCCACTCCAGGGTCTCCTCGACCTCCAGCTCCCCCTCGGAGAGGCGCACGCGGCGGCTGGTCGGCGCATGGAGAGGCCCGTCGACCACGAGCTCCCGGGCACCGACCGCCAGCTCTTCGATGCGTAGGGAGCCATCCCCGCCGGTGGTGCCGAGGTTGAAGCCGTCGAGCCGGACCGTCGCGTCGGGCACCGCCCCACCCTCGGGTCCGACGGCGCGCACCACGAGGTCCGCGAGGCCCCCCTCGCTGGGTCGGAACACGAGGTCGACCCGCTTCAGCGAGGCATCCGCCGGGCGGACCTCCAGCTCTCGGGACTGGGCGCCGTGGATGGCGGTGGCGAACAGCGACCAGGTGCCCGGCTCGAGGACGAAGCGCTCGACGCCGTCATCGCCGAGGCTCAGCTCCCGGGACGTGCCATCGGCGGCGAGGAGGCGCAGGCTGGCGTCGGTCGCTGCGCCGTCGGGCCCCACCCCCCGCACCTGGACGGCCCCGGCGCGGAAGCGAACGGGCACCACCAACTCCTGGGGTCCCTCGACCAGCGCCAGCTCGACGGGCGCGACCGGCCCGAGGAGGTCCGAGCGAACCTCGAGGGTGCGCTCCCCGAGGGCGAGCTCGTCGATGCGAATGCGCCCACCCGAACCGGTCGAGCCGAGGGAGAACCCGCCGAGGATCACCTCCACGCCGTCCACCGGTCGGCCGTCGAGGTCGACCACGGCGACTTCGAGGTCCGCGAGGCCTCCCTCCGACGGGCGCAGGCCGACGTCGAGCACCTGCACGCCGGTCTGGTCTTCGTCGATGCGGAGCGTTCGGGCCTGTCCCCCGAGGGTGGGCGACGTGACCACCAGGGACCAGTCCCCCGGCCCCAGCACCTGGACCCGCTCTCCGGCCCCATCGACCGGCACGGCAGGCAGTCGACTGGGCCCCAGGAAGCGCACCACCGCGTCGGTGGCCGGGGCATCGTCTGGACCACGCACCCGGACCCGAACGGTGCCCGGGACCGGGGCGAGGACCAGCGGCTCCAGCTCGACGCCGGTGCTCACCGTGCGCTCCACCGACGTGTAGCCGACCTTCTCGACGACCAGCTGGTGGTCGCCCTCGGCCAGCCCGTCGAGCCGCACCGTGCCCCCGCTGGAGGTCGTGCCGACCGGTAGCCCGTCGAGGAGCACCCGTGCCCCCCCGAGACCGACACCCGCTGCGTCGACGGCGGCGAAGCTGACCACGCCCCCACCCGCCTCGGGCGCCATCACCGCCTCGATGCGGGGCGCCGTGCCCAAGGGCTCCACCACCACGGCACGGACCTGCTCGCCTCGACCCGGCGACGCGAGCACGACCTCCCATTCTCCCGGCGGAAGGGCCATCGCCGCGCGAGGGCCCAGCTTGCCCTCGAGCACATCCCCATCGACGGAGGTGGCGGTCCAGGAGCCCACGACGGGCGCCCCCTCGAGGTCGGAGACGCGGAGGTCGACAGCGCGAGGCTCGGCGGCCAGCGCCACCACCACCGGTGCGGCCGCGTCCGCAGGGGCCGGAACGTCGACGGGGGCTCGGTCCCCCACCACCACCTGCACGGCGCTGGGCCAGAGACGCTCGCCGTCGACGGTGGCGCGCCCTCCGACGCCGGTGCGCGCCACCTCCTCCCCGTCGGCCAGGACCTGAGCGCCCGCTACGGGCGTGCCGTCGGCCTCGGTGACCTGGAGCACCACCGGTCCGGTGGCCACTCCCTGTGGGCTCGCCTCCTCGTCGGGACGACCGTCGTCGCCGATCGACGCGCCGAGGAAGGCGCGGAAGGGAGAGCTGCCGGGTCCGCTGCCGAGGGCCGTTCCCGCCGCGCCGCCGCTCCACAGCCCCATGCCCCGCCCCCCGAGGTCGCCCCGGATGGAGAGCAGCGCCTCACCGACCCGCCCGACGCCGCTGGGAACCGCGGAGACATCCGACACCGACGGCGTGGAGCCAGGGTCGAAGCGAACCCGTGCCTCGGCCCCCACCCAGATCCGACCCGCCGGGCGAACGCTGATCGCGCCACCGACCGGGAGCTGAAGGCCACCGAGCTGCTGGCTGGTGCCCGTGGTGCGCACCCAGGAGACCGCAGCGGCGAGGTCCGCGCTGACGCGGTCGGTGCGATGCCCCACCAGGGCCCAGGTGCCGGCCCCTCCACCGGAGCCCAGCTGCAGGTCTCTCCGGCCCGTGGGGAGCACGGCATAGGGGGTGAGGCCCAGGGCGAGGCCCTCACCGTCTTCCGGCGCCACGATGCCGATGGGCAGGCGAAGCTGGGCATCGCCGAGTCCCCCGGTGGCGCCCTCGACCTCACCGCTCAGCCGCTCCTCGGGACCGATCCGGAACACGGGAAGCATCGCCTCCACACCGAGGCGTCGACCGAAGGCGTAGCTCCCCCCGAGGTTGGCGCCGATCAGGTCGCCGAGGAGCACCTCGGAGCGGGTGTCGCCGCCGTCGACGACGTAGAGCGTGGCAGGGCTCGCCGCCCCCTCCAGCAGCACGCCGGCGCGCCAGGCCCCACGGGCGAGGCGGGGCGCACCACGAACGGTGACCGCCGAGGCCGCCGAGCCGTCTCCCAGGGGTGGTGTGTCGCCATGGAGGTCGGTGGACGGTCCGCCTTCCTGTGCATGGGCCACGACCAACGCCCACAAGCCAATGCCGATCATCGCTGGACCACCTGGTGGTTCGCCGCCTCCGACGCGCACGGTACACCATCTGGGGGCGGCGCGGGGCCTCTTCGGGTCCCAAGGGGACGTCCGCGGCTGGTAGATTGCGTCGGCGCAGCGGCGCAGTGGAGGCAGAGGCTTGCTCGAACCAGGGGACGCCGTAGACGTTTGGGTCGTCGACCGCGCCCTTGGTCACGGCGGCATGGGGTCCGTGTACCGGTGCCACAACCGCAATGCGCCGCGCATCCTCGCAGCCGTGAAGGTCCTCGAGCTCCCCACCAACCGGCACCCCGACACCACCGCCCGCTTCGTCCGCGAGGCGGAGATCCTCTTCAGCCTGGATCACCCCAACATCGTCAAGGTGCGCAACATCCGCACCGAGCACGATCCCCCCTACCTGGAGATGGAGTTCGTCGAGGGGGAGAGCCTGGAGGATGCCCTCGAGAAGGGACCCATCACCGGGGAGAAGGGCCTCGACGTCATCCGCCAGTGCGCGAAGGCCCTCCACTATCTCCACCACCAGGGGGTCCGACACCGCGACATCAAGCCTGCCAACTTCCTTCTCCGCAAGGACGGGCGCGTGAAGCTGGTGGACTTCGGCCTGGCGCTCGAGCAGGACGTCTCCCGGATCACCCAGGCCGGAATGGCCTTCGGCACCGTCTCCTACGCTCCGCCAGAGTGGGCGAATCCCGAGACGCTGGACCCCGTGAAGTGGGACATGTACGCCCTCGGCATCGTCATGTACGAGGTGCTGACGGGCGACGTGGCCTTCCCCGTCTCCGGCCAGGGGAGCGCCCGTCAACAGGCCATGCAGGTCATCCTGTCCAAGCAGGGCCACGAACCCCTGGACCCCGGCGAGGCGCACCCGGCCGCCGTCCGCGCCCTCATCGGCGACCTCACCCGGTCCGATCCCGACGAGCGGCTCGCCGACGCCGGGGAGGTCCTTCGGCGCCTCGGGGTGGAGCTACGTCGCAACGACTTCGAGACCACGTCCGAGGAGGACCATCCGTCGGTCGTCACCACCATGCCGACCCCAGGAATCCCTGCTCCCCGGCGCTCGGTCCCCGAGACCTGGGCCGCGGAGCCCGACGGGGCGAGCAACGCCAGCGGCGGCCGCTCTGTCTGGATCCTCGCCTTCCTGGTGCTGCTCGTCCTGGGCGGAGGAGCTGCAGCAGCGCTGGCGCTGGCCGGAGGCTTCGCCTGGTACGCCAGCTCTCCGACCACGCGGGGGGTCGAGGTGGTGCTCACCGGCATCACGGGCGAGATGCCCCACCAGGTCTCTCTCGACGGGCGGGTCCCCGACAGCCGGACCGGCCTGCAGCACCGCTTCGACGACGCTCCCTTCGGCGACCACGAGATCGCCTGGGTGGTAGGAGCCGGCTGCGAGCTGGACCGCTGCCTCGAGGCCGACTGCCCCCCCACCTGCGGCCACGGCGTGACGTCGATCACCCTCTCCGGGGGGGACGGCCGCTTCGTGGAGGTGATCGACGTCGCCTCCAAGCCGCGCGCCGTGCGCCTTCCCCTGCCGCCGCTCCCCGACGACGTGGAGGCCGCGGTGACCGTGGCAGGACAGCCCACCACCGCCGTAGCCAACGGCGTGAAGACCGCCCCCTTGCGGCCCGGCAAGCACGCCGTCGTGGTGTCGCTCGGCACGTGC
>Ga0213839_1000561_pt1 | contig 39734 bp, 32 predicted proteins | sample SWPATP21_FD_160075 | JGI IMG/M metagenome (GOLD analysis project Ga0213839, IMG submission 160075) | Coastal seawater microbial communities from Marineland, Florida, United States - SWPA TP2 #1 | ecosystem: Environmental > Aquatic > Marine > Coastal | place: USA: Florida | collected 2016-08-14
CAGGAGGCGGCGGCAGCCTCGGGGTTGCCGAGCTCGAGCTGCTGGAGGCTCTGGAGCCGGTGCGCCCGGGCGGCGCTCGCGGCGGGGAGCAGGTCGCCGATGCAGGGCAGCAGCAGGCCGTTCAGCTCGTTCATCCGGTCGCGGAAGCTCTCGGTCTCCAGGTCGGCGTAGGCCGTCTCGGCTTGTTCGATGTGGGCGTCGATGTCTTCACGGGTCAGCGACTGGGGGCAGTCGATGGCCCAGGCGGTGCCGAGCAGGGGGAGAACGAACACGGGGGCCTCGGGCGAGCCGCCATCCTACCGTGTTCTCGCGCGACACCTCCAGGATCGGCTCGACCCGCCCGAGGACCTCCTACTCCGGGGCCTGGCCTTCGAAGTACGCGTAGAGCTGCAGCTGCAGGTCCAGGTCGGTGGCGTAGCGCTCCAGCTCGGCGCAGGCCATCTGCTGTTCGGCGCCGTCCAGGTCCACGGCCACGTCCGGGTCGCAGCGGTCGGCGAGCTGCTGGGCATGGCGCAGCATCCGAGCACCGCTCCCCAGCTCCACCGGCTCGGACCCGGCCCGCACCAGCTGCACGCCGTCCTCCTCGGCGGGGAAGCTCCACGCCGTGTAGGTCTTGCCGCTGTGGGGGTCGGTGAAGCTGATGGTCTCCTGGCCCTCGGGGGGCTCGATGGCCTGCGCGCTGCCCTCGACGTAGATGCGGCTGCGGTTCAGGAAGCTACGGTCGTAGCCCCGGGCGAGGAGCGCCTTGCCGAACAGGCCGGCGTCGAACTGGACGAGCCAGTGGGCGGCGGGCTCCACGGGGGTGCTCCCCGCGGGCGGCCAGCTTCCCTCGAGGTCGAGGGGGTCGGGGTAGAGCAGGGTTCCGTCGTCCTGGAGGATCGGAGCGAGGTCCGAGACCTCGTCGGACATCAGCCGGCCGAGGAACATCGCCAGCGGGTCCCGGTAGATGTCCTGGTAGCCGATGCTGTAGGCCCGCGGGTCAGCGGCGGTGTCGTAGCCCATGAAGCCGGTGGCGCTGGTGTCGGTGAGGGCCAGCAGGGCGAGCATGCGGTCCCAGTAGGAGCCGACGCGCTCCTGGCGCTCGAACCAGCGGTAGCCGCTGTCGCTGTCCCACTCCGACTCGTAGTAGGCCCCCATCCCCAGGGGGATGGCCTGGGCGCCGTCGAAGGTGGGGATGAGGAGCTCGTGGCCGTCGGGACGGACCCACGGGGCGTGGTCCCCGGGCTCGGGACGGGTCACCACCTGGGTGAGGAAGCGGAAGCTCTCGTCGGTGGCAGCCGTCCACCCGCCGAAGCCCTTGTCGGCCGCGAAGAAGTCCTTCACGGCGGGCTCGGTGTCGGCCTCGAACAGGCCGTGGAACAGCGCGTAGTAGCGCTGCCACTGGCCGAGGGGGCCGAAGATGCGGCCCTGGAGGCGGCTCACGTAGCTGCCGGCGTTGCCGTAGCCGTAGCGGCCCCGGCTGAAGTTGTTGAGGATGTAGTGGTTGAAGTACTGGTCCATCAGGAAGCGCTGGGCTTCGTAGGCGTCGGCCCCCTCGTCGAAGCGAGCGCAGGTCATGCCGATGGCGAACTCGTCGCTGCAGAAGCGGTAGGGGGCGGCGGGGGCGCCGTTGGCCACGACGCCCGCACCCTTCTCGACCCGGAACATGCCGTCGAAGCCCTTCTCTCCCTCGTACACGGGCGCGAGCCGGTCCAGGGGCACGTCGACCCGCGCCTCGAGGTCGGCCAGGCTCGGGTAGTCGGTGTAGTGCATCTCCAGGAAGCCACCGTTGGTGAGCTGCAGGAGCGGGCTGACGTACACGTTGCTGCCGTTGAAGACGCTGATGAAGCCGATCATGTCCTCGTTGGCGGCGCCGCGGACGAAGGCCGTGGGCTTCACGTCGTCCATGACCTCGACCATCTGGCCGTAGCCGAACTTCACCGCGGCGCGGTCGTACTTGCCGAGGCCGTGCCAGCCGGTGGTGTAGCCGCCGCCGTAGTCCATGATGCTGGCGTACGCGAGCTCACGGATGCCGCCGTCGATCTCCCGGTCGGTCTCGGGGTCGACGTGGCGGGGCGCCATGTTCCCGTCGTTCCGCAGGTCCCAGTACGCCTCCGGGAAGTTGAAGGCATCGAAGCTGCCGGCGAAGTTGTGGCGCAGCCCGAAGGTGTGCCCGACCTCGTGGAGCATGACCTCCTTGAAGGCGTTCTGCTTCACGTCGTCGAGGATCTCCTCCCGGGAGAGGCCGGCCTCTGCGTACTTCTTGGCCCGGGCCATCAGGGAGGGCTCGGTGAACAGGTCCTCGTCGAGGTCGACGGCGTGCTGGCCCGCCACGATGCGGCCGTCTTCGAGCTCCGCCTGGCGCATCGGGTGGACCAGGTCGAGGGGGTTGCGGGCGGACAGGTCCGGGTCGGTTCCGGGGTCGAAGCCCATGGCCCCGATCACCTCGTCGCTCCACAGCTGCTGAGCGTAGGGGCTCGCGGCCATCGTCTCGAAGCGAGCGAGGCCGTCTGCGGGCCCGCCCATCAGGGCGTCCTGCTGGATGCGGGTGGTGGCGTGGTGCACCGCCTCCATCATCGCCTTGGGGTCCGACTGGATGGCGACCGTGGCGCCGTGGGCCGCCAGGAGGGGGGAGAACCCGTTGCTGATCTTGCTGGCCCGGGTCTCCACCTGTTCGGTGGACCACTCGGGGGAGACGCCGGCGGTGCGTCCGAAGGAGGTGGTCTCGCCCTCTGCCAGGGCGTCGGCGAAGGCCCCGACGTGCTCCCCGGCAATGAACGCTTCGGGGTCGATCTCACCGTTGATCAGCTGGACGAGGTCCGCCGTCTGGTTGGCGATCCGGTCGAGGACCGAGGCGTAGAGGTAGGCGTTGGCGCTGACGATCTCGCCGGCGCCCAGCTCGAGGAAGGTGCCGTCCGCCAGCTCCACGCGCGTGCCGACAGGGTCCGCGGAGCTCGGGCCGTAGCCGTAGGGGCTGGTGAGCTGAGGCTGGTCGACGAGGTGCACGAAGGAGTAGCGGAGGTCGCCGGGCAGGGCGAGGTCGGGGATGCCGTCGGGGACACGGTTGGGACCGGTGTGGTCCGTGCTGCAGACCGCCGGGTCGCTCGGCAGGGAGGGGTTGTTGGCGCAGAACACGAACAGGTCCTCGTCGACCTGACGCTCTTCTTCGCAGGCTCCCTTCTTGCCCCCGTCGTCGATGCATGCCCAGAAGCGGAGGTCGCCGACCGTCTCCTGGAGGGGGGCGTTCCACTCCTCGGCGACGGTCCGCATGGCGTCGATGTACTCGGGCGGGAAGTCCGGTCCGGCGTGGTAGACGATGGGGCTCAGGTCCCGGTCGCGGGGGTCCAGCGCGATGGGCTGGGGAGCGTCGTCGGCCTCGAAGATGCTGCAGGTGCGCTCCTCGCCGGCGTCGGGGCCGGCGGTGGCCACGCAGCGCACGTCGCCGCTGGGGTCGGTCTCGAAGGAGCGCTCGAACAGGTCGTGGCGGTTGGCCCAGAAGGTGCGCTCGGCCTCGAGCAGGCCGTGGCCACGGTCGTAGGCCATCCGCTCGGTGCTGAAGAAGCCGAAGGTCTCCATCCAGTGGTCGTCGTAGGCGAGACCCTGGTAGGGCTGGCTGTCGTCGACCCGCACGAAGCTGCTGCGGAGGGTCACCTCGGAGGCCCCGCACTCGTACATCGCCCGGCCGAAGAACAGGCAGACGGGGATGTTGCCGTAGCCGGGGAAGGTGATGCTGTCGGGCTGGGCCAGCACCTTGGTGGTCAGCAGGATGCTGTCGATGATGCCGTCGCCGTCGGAGTCGTCCAGCTGGGGGGCTGCGAGGTCGGAGGGGTTCTCCGTGCCGAAGTCGGTGACCTGCAGGTCGACGCCCGCGTACGTCCAGGCCACGTCGGCCACGTTCGTCGTCCAGTCGACCCGCATGTACTCCCGCTCGTACCAGGGGCGCTCCATGTCCTCCTGGACGACGTTGGACTCCTCGCCGGTGCTGCGGTTGTAGGCGCGGCGGATGTCGAAGTGCTTCTCGATGCGGTAGGCGACCACGGGCACACCGACATCGTCGGGACCGACGGGGTCTGCGGCGGCCACGCCGTCGATGCGGTCGTAGGAGCGGTAGCCGATGAGCAGCTCCTCCTCGACCTGCCAGCGGAGGCGCTCCAGGTCGCGCTGGGCGCCGGTGAAGGTGGCGGCGGACCCGTACGGGACCTCGGCCACGGAGTCGAGCCAGAACCACTCGCCGTCGAAGGTGGACTTGGCGACGGCTCCGGGCTGCACGAGGTCGACGGTGGAGGGCTGGCAAGCGCCGGCGGCCAGGGCGAGGGGGACGACGGCGCTGCGGAGGACGGAACGCATGGGGACTCCTGGGCGCACGGGTGCGGATCCCGGGCGGGCCGAGGCGGCCCGGGGCACACGGGTGCAGTCGTGCCTTCCGGCACGGTGGGGTGGACGATGGACCACCGATGTCGGGGGAGGGGGGCTGTTGGCCGCGATGCCGCCCACCCGAGACGTCCGGGGTTCGGTCTGGAGGTGCGTCCCTCCCGGGGGGTGTAAACGGGGCCACGCGCGATGGTTCGAGGGGCCCCGCTCGCACTAGTAGGCAAACCTTGCCCTTGCCCTTGCCCTTGCCCCTGCCCCTGCCCCGCCAGCGCCGGCTCGGCGATCAGGCCTGCGCAGGACGTCGTAGCACCTGCTCATGGGTGCGACGCTTCGGATGAACTCGAGGCAAGCGGGGGCATTGAGGCGGGCAGGGGCAGGGGCAGGGGCAGGGGCAGGGGAGGAGGCCGTAGGAGCTCCGCCCTACGACTTCCTACGCCATCACTTCGTCGAGGCGTCCGCCCTCGAGCTCCGGGTCGCCGAAGCGCTCGATGGGGGAGCCGTCCTCGTTGCGGTGCCCGGTGGCGGTCAGCAGGGCCGCCAGGAGCTTGTCGTGGGTCTGGTCGCCGCAGTCGACGAACTGGCCGGTCTTCAGGGTGCCGTCGCCTCGCCCGGAGATGATCCACGGGATGTTCTTGTAGGTGTGGGAGCCGGTGGCGATGTCGCTGCACCACACGACCACGGACTGGTCCTGCATGCCGTTCTCGACGAGGCGGTCGATGAAGTAGGCGTAGGTCTGCTGATGCAGCCGGTTCACGTCGGCGTGCATCTCCTGGCAGTTGTTGTACGGCCCCCAGTCCTCCTCCTCGATGAGGCGATGGGAGATGCCGTGGTAGGAGCGGAGCAGGTAGCCGTTGTACTCGTAGTTGGCGCGGTCGAGGCGGTCGCCGATCTGCAGGGTGCCGGCGGTGATGACGCCGGAGACCATGCACAGCGCCAGCAGGTCCATGTGGAGCTTGGCGACGTCGAGGGAGACGGAGTCGTCGGCGTAGCGCCCCTCGAGCTCCTGCATCTCCAGCTCCGTCTCGTCCGACAGGCGGCTCGAGAGCAGCTCGAACTCCCGGACGCTGGTGGTGTGGAGCTCGAGGCGCTGGACGTCTTCCTGGGAGAGACGGGGGTGGGCCAGCAGATCGTGGAGCTGGTCGAGCACGAGGTCGTTCACCGAGGTCCGCAGGCCGACGGCCCCGCCCGCGCCCGTGAGTCGCTTGTACACGGACCAGGGGTCGCTCTCGGCGGCGCGCAGCAGCGACGGCCCCCGGTACGACATGACCTCCTCGCCGTAGTTGTCGCGACGACCACAGTGGAGGGTGAGGGGCTCGCCGCCGAGAACGTCGGACTGGCGGGCGACCCAGTTGTCGATCGACTCCCCCTGGGCGAGGGTCATGATCGAGTCGGTGTAGGGGCCGCACCTGGCGGCGGTGAGCATCTGGTTCCCGCCCCCCGCGTGGAGCTCCCCGGTGGCCTTGAACGGGTACTTGGTGCCCTTCACCATCAGGATGCGGTGGGCGTGACGGGCCAGCTCCGACGTGACCCGGTCGGCGTTCACGCCCGCCAGGGAGTCGTAGGTGAGGACCCCGGTGTCGCGGGGCCAGAACATCTCGGGCTCTTCGCCGTCTGCCTGCACCACGCCGCTCGCGCACCGGATGACCACCAGGGGATGCCCCGCACCGTCCATGGGTCCTGCCTTGCTCTCCGGACCGCAGCACAGCGACGGAAGGAAGGGCAGGGGGAGGAGCGCACCCGCTCCCTTGAGGAAGCGGCGGCGGGACGTGGCGGTCTTCTTGTTCATGGCGATGGGGTGCTGTGAGGGGAGGGTGGCGACAGCAGGGTGATGCCGACTACATTAGCGCCCCGAGGCTCTACATGCTGCTCTTCCTCGCTCTCGCCTGCCAACCAGACGCCGAACCCGCCGGCCCCGGATCGGAACCCGATCCGATCATCCCGCCCATCGCCACGGTGGTCACCGGGGTCGAGGGCGCCCGTCTGGCGCGGCTGAGCCACGTGCAGTGGCAGAACACGGTGGAGGACCTGCTCCATCTGGGCGACACGGACGACCTGACCGAGCACTTCGTCGACAGCGCCATCCCCTCCTGGTTCGAGAACGATCGCGACACCCACGAAGTAGACCCCACCCTGTGGCTCCAGTACCAGGCGGCCGCGGAGGAGCTCTCGGCCCAGGTCGCGGCCGACCCCGAGCTCTTCGACAAGGTGGTGCCGGTCCGCGAGCGCGACACCTTCATCCTCACCTTCGGCAAGCGGGCCTTCCGGCGTCCCCTCACCCAGAAGGAGCTCGAGGCCTACACCGCTCTGTTCGATGGCGGCGCAGCCATCTTCGGCAGCGGCGATCCTTTCGTCGACGGCGCCCATGCCGTGATCGCAGCCATGCTGCAGTCGCCCTACTTCCTCTACCAGAGCCTCGGCTACCTAGGCCCCGGTGAGGGCACCGAGCTCGACGACTACGAGCTCGCCTCCAAGCTGTCCTACAGCCTGTGGAACACGATGCCCGACACGGAGCTGTTCGCGGCGGCGGAGGCCGGCCTCACCCCGGACGTCCTGGCGCAGCAGGCCCGGCGCATGCTGCAAGACGAGCGCTCCGCAGCGATGGTCCGGGACCTCCACCGGCAGTGGCTCGACATCGACCGCTACATCAACATCTGGCGCACCGACGAGGAGCGCTACGACGACTACCTGCTGAGCACCCCCTACGCGATGACCCTCGAGGTCTACGCCTACGTCGACCGGGTGGCCTACGGCGGGGGCACCGTCGAGGACCTGTTCAGCAGCCGGGAGACCCTGGTGGAGGATCGCCTGGCCGCCACCTACGGCGTCGAGGGCGTGAAGGGCCACGACAACGCGTCGATGGTGCAGGTCAGCCTCGACCCCAGCGAGCGGGCCGGCCTGTTCACCCTCTCGGGCTTCCTCGCGCTGCAGTCCGACGGCGCCACGGAAGACCTCATCCACCGCGGCGCCTACCTCAACCACGCGGTGCTCTGCGTGGACGTGCCGTCCCCCGGGCAAGCCGTGCCGCCCCTCCCGGTCGATGGGACCGAGGACCTCACGCTCCGGGAGCTGGTGGACGAGCACACCAGCACCTGTGGGGCGGGTTGCCACACCGACTACATCAACCCGGTGGGCTTCGCGCTGGCCAACTACGACGCCTACGGTGCCTACCAGGTGATCGACAACGGCAAGACCATCGACTCCTCGGGCACGTACGCGTTCGACTCGGGGGAGCGCTCCTGGAGCGACGGCGTCGAGTTCCTCGAGGGGCTCGCGGTCGACCCCCAGGTGCACCGCTGCTACGTCGAGCACCTGCTCACGTACGCCGAGGGCCGCCGCATGGGGCCGTCGGACGACGCCCGCGTCGACGCGTACATGGAGAAGTCCCTCGACGGCGAGCCGATCATCGAGCTGATCTACGGCATCGTGACCGACCCGGACTACCGACTCCGCCCGTAAGAGCACGTCGCTGCATCGCGGTGGGATTCCTGGCTGGAGACCCGGCGGGATGCGGGTCGACGTTCACGGTGCGGGTGCCCCGGGCGTAGACCCGTGTTCCAGGATGCAACAGGACTCTCTGGATCAGCCGAATCGCGGTACCCTCTCGACATGACCACGATGCTCCTCTCCGTCGCCTTCGCCCTCACGCCCCGTGAGCCGCTGCCCCCGATGCCCCTCGCGACCCAGGGGCCCAGCGCCCTGGCGGAGGGGCCGCCGCGGGTGCTGGTCAAGCTGAAGGACGGCGCCCGCGCCGCATCGGTCGACGCGGACCTGAAGCCCCTCGTGCACCACGACGTGTCCGAGCTCGTCGCCCGGGCCGAGGCTCGCTCGGGTCGTGCCCAGCCCGACTACGGCACGCTGTTCATCGTGGTGCCGCCCAAGGGAGTCTCCCTGCAGTCCGTGGCCAGCGCGCTGCAGGCCGACGAGGACGTCGAGATCGCGTGGACCGCCCCGGAGCTCGTCCCGCCCCCCAAGCGTCCCGGCAAGAAGAAGGGGCCCACCGAGCCTGCGGAGTCCTACCTCAAGCTGCAGCGCTACCACCTCGCCGAGCACGGCGTCGGCTCCCGGGATGCCTGGAAGGCCGGCTACACGGGCAAGGGGATCCGCATCTCCGACATCGAGTACGGGATGAACCTCCGCCACGAGGACATCGCCGGCGGGCGGATCGCCCACGAGAAGGGGCTGAAGGTCATCAACCCGTTCAGCGAGCACCACGACCACGGCACGGCGGTCATGGGCATCGCGGTCGGCGAGCCGGACAAGGCGGGCATCCGCGGCATCGCCCACGGCGCGAAGGGTGGCTTCTACCCGATCAACACCGAGCAGCACGGCTACCGCCCGACAGACGCCCTGCTGAAGGCCTGCAAGGAGAGCAACGCTGGCGACCTGGTGATGATCGAGCTGCAGACCGTCGCCTACGGCAACTACGCCCCGATGGAGGTCGAGCCGGGGATGTGGATGGCCACCCGCACCTGCAGCGATGCGGGTGTGGTGGTGGTCGCCGCCGCGGGCAACGGCAGCCAGGACCTCGATCGGAAGGACTTCGATCCGTGGCGGGACCGGGGCGACTCCGGCGCGATCATGGTGGGCGCTGCCCTCGGCGCCAAGGGCTCCCGAGAGGCCGAGGACTTCAGCAACTACGGCAAGCGGGTCGACCTGCAGGGATGGGGAAGCGGTGTGTTCTCCCTGGGCTACGGCGACCACAGCCTCGACGACGGGGACTACGACCAGGCCTACACGGCACGCTTCAGCGGCACGAGCTCGGCGACCCCCATCGTCGCGGGGGCCGCCGCGCTGGTCCAGCAGGCGGCCGTGGAGACGACCGGGGAGCCCCTGTCCCCGGAAGACCTCCGTGCCCTGCTCCGGAAGACCGGCCGCAAGCACCAGGGCAAGCGGCGGGTCGGCGAGCTCCCGGACGTCATGAAGGCCATCGCGAAGCTCCCGAAGAAGAAGGCCCCCAAGGAGCGCGACGACGCCGGCAAGGCCGACGTCGCGACCACCGAGGCCAAGGGCTGGCACAGCACGGTCTTCGCCTGCTCGACGGGTCCTGCGGCGCCGGGCTGGCTGCTGGTGGGCCTCCTGGGCCTGATCACCAGTGGGCGTCGGCGGTGAACGTGGCCGCGGTGCGGCTCGGCAGGTTCCGGAAGGTCGCACCTGGGTCGGTGAGCACCCCCGGCACGGCGTTCGACACCGTCATCGCCAGGGTCAGCGGCCGCGAGACGTTCCAGCCGGCGGTGAGGCTGAAGGGCACCGTCGTCGTCCAGGGGTGGCGTCCCGCCTCGACCTCGACGGGACCGGCGAGGGTGTCGACGGTGGTGGCATCGGCCTGACGACGGACCGAGGCGTTGAGGCCGAGGGTGGCTTGGGTGGTGAGGGCCGCGGCCACCTTGCTCTCGCCCAGGAGAAGGCGGTGGACGTTCATCCAGGCGAGGCGAGTGGACGCGGCCCCGAGGGCGTTGGCGTTGGCCGAGCGGCTCCCTTCCCAGGGGGTTGGGTCCACGGGGCCGGCGAGGGTGTCGACCGGATCGACGTCCACGGCGCAGCCGGGCAGACCGACGGGCGCGGCGTCGTGCCGGAAGAAGGAGCGACGGGCACTGCCGGACGCCGACACCATCGATCTCCCCGCGGCCACGGAGAGGACGGTGCCGACGCCGACAGCGCCGTAGAACGGGTTGCAGACCAGCGCGTCCCGCGACGCGGGCAGGACCACGTCGGTTCGGAGGTTGGCCTGCAAGGAAGAGAGGGGACCGGTCCGGGAGGGCGTCGGTTCCTCGTCGTCGCCGGCGGTCGCCCCCAGGGGCGTGGCCAGCAGGAGGTTGTTCCGGCCGCCGCCGCCGATAGAGCGGGCGATCGACACGGTGAGGTCGTCGCTGTCGAAGGCGCGGAGGGGCTGGTAGCGGGCGTCCGCGCCGCCCGCGGTGGTGGCGTCGTCGCACACGTCGCAGCCCTGGAAGGTCCGCGAGACGCCCCAGAAGCCCATCACGGTCCACGGGCCGTCGGACACCACCACGCGGGGACGCACGGCCAGCTGGGCCCCGGGGTTGAAGGCGCTGCCGTCGGAGGCGACGGGCCCGGTCCAGCCGGTGAACGAGCTGGACACCCCGCCGTGGAGGGGCGGCAGCTTGCGGGTGTCGTCGTCGCCGTCCTCGGCGAGGGCGGTGGATGCCAGCAACAGGGCGAGCAGGGTGTGCACGGGGGCCTCCCGCAGACCGAACGGGTCTACGCACGCCCGGAGGCGTGGGTGGTGGTGACGGGACCCGGCGGCAGCGGTTGCGAGGGTCGTGGGCCGCGGGGCCCTCGCTTCCGGCGTCGTGGGGTTCGCCTTGGAGGTGACCCTGCTCGAGGGGCTGTAAACCTCAGTCCACCGTGTAGGTCGCGGTGAAGCGTCCGGCGGCCTTGCGGCCGTCCTCGAGACGAGGCTTCAGCCGGCTGGCCTCCACGGCCTTCTCCACGTCCTTCTGGAGGGGCTTGGGGCAGTCGACGAACGCGAGGTTCCGCAGCCCGCCCTGCTTGCTGACGAACACCCGGACGGTGCAGCTGCCCCCTTCCTTGAGGGCCCTGCCGCTCCAGCTCGGCTCGACCCGCTTGCGGAAGGAGGCGCCGTCGCGGTCGTCCCCACGGCTCGTCGGCTCGTAGCGGTCCAGTGCGGGGAGCTCTGGAGGGGTGATGAAGGCGTCCTCGAAGGGCTCCCGCTGCGGACGGGCCTCGCCCCCGATCCCCGCCATGGCCCGGGCGAGGATGCGGACCTTCCGGGCCGGGATGCCGTCGTCCGCGGCGTGCTTCGCACCGGCCAGGGCCACCACGATGGAGCCGTCGGCCGTGCGCCACTCCTCCTGGGTGAACCAGCCGAGACGTCCCAGGTCGCAGCCGGTCCACAGGTGGTCCCGCTGCTGGCTCCGCGCCAGCTCGACCATCTTGCCGAGGACGCGGAGCCCCTCGGTGCTTCCGGTGCACACCGCCATCCATGCCGCCGGCGCGTCGGTGGCGGCCTTCATGTCGATCATCGGCCGCATGTCGGGCGACACGGACGGAAGGGTGCGTGCTGCCTCCACCAGGCCCCGGGGGGTGGTGCAGGCCTCGGCGAAGCCCGTGGCGGCCATCAGCGCCTGGTGCTCGGCCCCCACCTTGGGGACCGCGTCCACCACGGCGTCGATGCCCGAGGGGTCACAGCCCGCCAGCGCCCGCGCGATCATCCACCACATCTCGACCTCCCGCTCCGTCGTAGCGCAGCGGGCGCCGAGGACCGGTGTCCCGATGTTTCAGCCGCCGAGCTTGGGACCCTTGAGGACGGCGTCGAGCATCACATAGGCGAACTGCTCCACGGGGAGGTCCGGGTCGCTCACCTGGGCCCACACGCTGACCCCCGCGGCGAGGCCCAGGGCGTCGTCGAGGGCGACCCGCGCGATGAGGTCGGGCTCGAGGGCGAGCCAGGGGTCGCCGGCCGCAGGGGCGAAGACGTGCTGGTCGAGCTGGATCGTGACGGCGTCGACCGGCTGAATGGCGAGGGTGACGAAGGGGTCGTGGAGTCCCTGGCCGCCCACCGCTCCGCCACGGAAGAAGGTGGCGATGTCCTGGTGGCCGTAGTGGCGGTGGTTGGCGCCTCGGATCGTGTCGAAGTGGGTGACGGTGTCGTCGTCGGGGTCGCCGTCGCCGCTCAGCAGGGCGTAGGTGAGACCGATGACGGGCTTGCTGCCGACGTCGGGGGCCACGAAGCCCGAGACGGCCAACATGCCGGCCTGCACGGAGCGGGTGCCGCCGGCGACGGAGCCGAGCTGCCCGTAGCCCTCGACGTGACCCCTCCAGATGCCGCTGCTGCCCTCCACGAAGGCGCCGGGGGTGATGCGGAGGACCTCGGCGTCGACCACTTCCTGGCGGGAGTCGACCACCACGACGGCCTGGGCGGTCATCGTGTCGGTCTCGCGGCCGCCCCGTGCGTACCACAGGGTCTGGTCGCCCCCTGGGGTCGAGACGACCTGGTCCTGGACGTCGAAGAGGAAGGCATCCGAGTCGACCGCCAGGAAGGCGCCGACCTCGGCAACGCGGGTGTCGTCTTGCCAGAGGACGCGGGCGCCATCGAAGCGACGGCCGGGCTGGCGCCAGTTGGCCCGAGCGATGAGGCGCTCGCGGTGGACCGACAGCTCCTGCCGCCCCAGCACCAGGGACACGTTGTCATGGGGGCGCCAGGTCACGGTGCCGATACCGAGATCGATGCCATCGCCGTCGAAGTCGCGGCGGGTGTCGGCTTCCTCCCCCCAGGCACGGACGTCCTGGAAGACGATGCGGGCCTCGACGCGTCCGAGGGCGAGGGTGCCGCCGAGCCGGGCCCGGTGGGTGATGTACGCGACATCGCCCGCACCGGCCGTGAAGTCGCGGCCCGTGTCGGCTTCGAATCGGGGGCGGAACTGGGCCTCGGGGGTGAAGCTGGGATCGGCGGCGAGGGCGAAGGTCAGGGGGAGGACGAACACGGGACTCCGGCGGTGGTCTTGTAGGGGTGCCGGAGGGGGGCGGGCACCCTCGTGGCCAGGTTCGCAGGTTTTACCCGATCGCGGCGGCGTCGGCGCGAGCCTCCCGTCGACCAGCGAGCAGATCGTCGCTGGGACGCTCCGCCAGGCAGTGGGCGATCACCGGCTCCACACAGGCGTCGTAGCCAGCGTCGATGTCGGTGAGCTCCCCGTACGCCCAGGACAGCGACACCCCGACACACGCGGGCGTGAAGCGAGAGACCAGCGCGAGGCGCTCGGCATCGTCGAGGTGGGCGTAGCGGGGAAGGAGCTCCAGCATCTGGGCGATCATCGTGCGGCCGCCGGCCCAGACAGGATGGGCGTTGGGCCGGACGGCGAGCTCCTCGGACACCCATGGGTCGTTCGTTCCCATCTCGCAGAAGCCGTAGACCACGGCCCGCAGCCCCATCGTGGGGACCTTCGGCAGCCAGGGGGCGAAGCTGCGCTCGATCACGTGGACGATGATCGCGTCGTGCAGGGCGTCGACGGCGGGGAACATCCGGTAGAGCACCGAGGTGGACGCGCCGAGCTGCTTGGCGACCTTGCGGGCGGTGACCTGACGGAGCCCTTCTCGGCGAGCAACGGCGATCGCGGCGTCCATCACGTCCTGACGATCGTGTTCGGGGGGGCGTGGCATGACCTGCATGTAGCACGTTTGGGAACGCGTGTTACGAAACCCGCCCATTTCGAGACGGCTGTTTCGAAACATCCGTTCTGCTACTGCCCTGGAGCCCGAAGCCATGCGTTCCATCCCCGCCATCCTGCTGGTTCTGTCCGCCTGCTCCAGTGGCTCCGATGCGCCGTCTGCTGCCTTCGTGCCCTCCCTCGACGACGAGACGACCGGGTCGGCGACCGACCTCACCGACCCGACCACCCACACGGGCGGCGCCACGGTCACCGAACCGGAGGGCCCCGGCGCCACCTTCCAGCCGGGCACGGTGGTCGAGCTCGACGAGGGCGTGGTCGAGGGGGTCCAGGAGGGCGACCTCCGTGTCTTCCGGGGCATTCCCTACGCGGCCCCGCCGGTCGGCTCCCTTCGGCTCCGCGACCCCCAGCCGGTCCAGCCCTGGTCCGGCGTGCACGATGCCGCGGCCTTCGGCCCCGCCTGCCCCCAGTCCACCGTCGCGGTCCTCGACTGGCTCTCCCAGACCGACGTGACCTCCGAGGACTGCCTCACCCTCAATGTGTGGGCGCCGGACGACGGGGTCGAGGGCAAGCCGGTGATGGTGTGGCTCCACGGCGGGGCCTTCTTCTACGGGGCGGGCTCCCAGGACATGTACGACGGCACCGCCTTTGCCGAGGAGGATGTCGTCATCGTCTCCGTCAACTATCGCTTGGGCGCCCTCGGCTTCCTGGCCCACCCGGAGCTCGGCGCTCAGGTCGGCAACGACAACCCGGGCAACTTCGGTCTCAAGGACCAGATCGCCGCCCTGGAGTGGGTCCAGCGCAACATCGCGGCCTTCGGCGGCGACCCGAGCAACGTCACGCTCTTCGGGGAGTCTGCAGGGGCCATCTCCACCTGCATCCTGGCCACCCTTCCCCAGACCGAGGGGCTGATGCACAAGGCCATCGGTCAGAGCATCGTCGGCTGCCACGCCATCCCCACCGCCACGGAGGGAGGCGCCATCGGCGGCAAGGCCCCCCTGGAACAGGCCGTCGAGATGGTGGCGGACCTCGGTTGCGAGAGCGCCACGGACCTGCTCACCTGCCTGCAGAGTGTCCCCGCGGACCGCTTCGTCGACCAGGTGAACGCCGCCGGCCTGCTCTCAGATCCCCAGAGCTCCTTCCCGATGCCCTACATCGACGGCTCCTTCATCCCCGAAGCACCGGCGGAGGTCTACCTGCGGGGCGAGGCCGACATCCCGATGATCGTCGGCACCAACCAGGACGAGGCCACCATGTTCATGATGCTCTCGGCGCCCCTCACCTGGTTCGACGTCGACGACGCGGTCGACGAGCTGCTGATGACCGACGCCTACACCGATGAGGTCCTCGACCTGTACACCGTGTGGGACTACCCGCTGCCGGCCGACGCCTTCCTCACCTTCGCCTCCGACGCGATGTTCAGCTGTCCGAACCGCTCCCTGGCCGACGCCCAGTCCCCCGGAGCGCCCGTCTACCTCTACGAGTTCCAGGAGCAGAGCCTCACCACCCTGGCCCTCGGCTCCCACCACGCCCTCGAGCTGCCCTACGTGTTCGACACCTTCGCGTCGATGGGCATCCTGTGGCCCAGCGAGAGCGATGTGGCCCTGGGGGATGCCATGCGCGGCGCGTGGGTCGACTTCGCCCGCAGCGGCGACCCGCAGATCAACGGCTGGCACGCCTGGGAGCCCGGTGGCTCCTGGATGCGCTTCGACGACCAGTGGAGCGCGATGCGGGCCAGCTCCTTCCGGGACGGCCGCTGCGACGACCTGGCGGAGGTCGGCCTGGGCCTGCTCGAGGTCCACTACTGATACGTGCGGAGGTCCGAGTGGCTCTCCGGTCGGGCGCCTGACGCCGAGGTTGCGCGAGGGCTACGGGCTGCAGACTTCGGGCTTCAGAACGCTACAACGGGCAGGGGTCGCTGAAGCCTCACGCCACGGACCGCAGGCCTCTGGCGAGGAGGTGCGGTCGTGCATGCCGAAGCCCGAAGTCTGGAGCCTGAAGCCTCGCGCCACGGACTGCGAACATCAGGCGACGAGGTTCCGAGCGCCGCCGAGCGTCTTCGGGAGCGCTACTCAGGTGGGCGCGCGCTCGGATCGGGCACGCCACGTCACGACGGGGCTTCCGTGGGCCTGCAGCTCGTCCCGCTGCTCACGGAACACCCGGGTGTAGCGGTAGAAGGGCACCCGGGGCCAGAGGTGGTGGACCAGGTGGTGGCTCTGGCCCAGCAGGAGCCAGGGGAGCAGCGGCAGGTCGAGGACGCGGGCGTTCGTCCACCGGTCCGTGTCGCCGTGGGGGTGGTGGGGGAGCCAGTCGAAGGCGAAGGCCAGGGCCCCCGAGGCCAGCCACGCGGGGACGAGCCACAACACGAGCAGCTCGACGCCGAAGCCCCCGAGGGTTCCGAGGAGGACGCCCACGCCCAGGGCGACGAGGGCCGCCACGCTCACCGCTCGGTCCCTCCGGTTGGCGCGGGTGTTCTTGGCCATCGGGCCGAGGAACATCCAGTAATAGTGGGGCACCATGGTGAGGCAGCGAGCGGCGACGCCCAGGGGATGGCTCCCACGGACCCAGTGGTCCGGATCCTTCCCCGGCTGGTTGACGGTGCTGTGGTGGCGCAGGTGCACGGCCTTGAAGGCGGGGAAGGGGGCCAGGAAGAGCAGCGAGCAGGACCACCCCACCCAGCGGTCCAGCCATGCCCGGGCCTTGGTGCCGCCCACGTTGCCGTGGGCCGCCTCGTGCATGGGGGTGAAGGCCAGGTAGACGCACAGCCCGTTGACGGCGCCGGCGAGGGCCAGGGGAAGCTGCCCGGCGAGGGCCAGCGAGGTGCTCACGAGCACAGTGCTCCACACCGCCGCGGTGAGGGCGAGGGTGGGCCAGGCCAGGTGGCCCATGTGGTCGCGCCAGGACGGACGGCTCATCGGGACTCCAGCAGCGCCATGAGGGCGCGGCCCACGCGCTCGGCGAGGGCCTCGGGGGGGACGGGTCGGTCGGCGAGCCAGTCCAGGACGACGAACTCGCCGTAGCCCACCCAGCCGTACAGGACCGAGCGGGTCGGCTCGTCGCCGGGCAGATCCAGGCGGCTGCGCACCCGCTCGAGGATGGTGAGGCGGACCTCCTCCACCAGCTCGACGTCGGCGGCGCCCGGGCCCAGACCACGGACCAGTGCGCGGTAGAAGGGCTCGTTGTCCGCCACGTAGCGGATGAAGCGGAGCAGAGCCCCGTGCAGAGCGGGGCCCGGCGGGCCTTCGGGGCTCAGCACCGTGCAGGCGAGCACGTCCTCGGCGGAGGCCCGCAGGATCGCGGCGTAGTAGGCCCGCTTGTCGGGGAAGTAGTGGTACAGGAGCCCCTTGCTGACCTCCGCCGCCTGGGCCAGCTCGTCGATGGAGACGGCTTCGTAGGGACGCTCCGCGAAGACGCGACGGCCGACGGCGAGCAGCTGCTCTCTGCGTTCGGGCTTGGAAAGACGGGCCATACGGAGAGATAGTGTGCAGTTGAACGACGGTCAATAGAGATGTTGAACGTTGTTCAAGAGGGGGCGCTCGGTGTCGACATGTTTCCGAAGCGCTGGACCACCCGGTCGCGCCGATAGCCGCTGTGTCGTGGGAGGACGACATGCGCTTCGGAGCTTGGGTGATGCTGGGGTTGGTGGCCTGTGGTGGGGGAGGGGGCTCCTCCGAGGGCGGCGGCGAGAAGACGCCCGACGGAGGCACCACCGGCGGTGGTGGTGGCGGCGGCGGCGGTGGTGCCGGCCTGGTCGACCTCGATGCCGACGGCTTCCGGGACGACGTCGACTGTGATGACCAGGACCCGGACGTCCATCCCGACGCGGACGAGGTCGCCTACGACGGCGTCGACAACGACTGCGATCCCGACACCCCCGACGACGACCTCGACGGCGACGGCTTCGACCTCGCCGACGACTGCGACGACGACGACAGCGACGTGAACCCGGAGGCCGCTGAGGTCGCCGGCGATGGGGTCGACAACGACTGCGACCCGGGCAGCTGCTTCGGGGCGGGCTTCGAGAGCGCGTCGACGCCGTGGTCCGTGCCGGGCGCCGACTTCTCCGAGGACCGGCCCTTCAACGGCCTGGGGGGCGGTTCGTACTGCAGCTACGGGTCGCTGCAGCCCGCCTACGCGACCATGGACCTCACCGGCGATGGCCTCCTCGACCTGGTGGTCACCACGGACTGCGACGACCCCCAGGTGGGGGAGTCGAAGTGGCGGGTCTACGAGGGCGATGGGACGGGCTTCGCCGGGCAGGCGGTGGACTGGGCGCTGCCCGGAGCGGACTTCCGTGAGCGCGCCCCGTTCCATGGCACCTCCGGCGGTGCCTACTGTAGCTACGGGTCGCTGCAGCCAGCCTACACGACGACGGATCTGGATGGCGACGGCCTGGCCGACCTTGTGGTGACCTACAACTGCGACGATCCGGAGGTGGGGGAGCTGCGGTGGGACGTGTACACCAACACGGGTTCGGGCTTCGCGAGCAGCGCTGACAGCTGGACCATCCCCGGCGATGCGTACCGAGAGGACCACCCGTTCTCCAACCTCGGAGGGGGTGCGTACTGCAGCTACGGGTCGCTGCAGCCGGCCTACTCGACGACGGACCTGGACGGCGACGGCCTGGCGGACCTGGTGGTGACCTACAACTGCGACGACCCGGAGGTGGGGGAGCTGCGGTGGGACGTGTACCCCAACACGGGTTCGGGCTTCGCGAGCAGCGCTGATAGCTGGACCATCCCCGGCGATGCGTACCGAGAGGACCACCCGTTCTCCAACCTCGGAGGGGGTGCGTACTGCAGCTACGGCTCGCTGCAGCCGGCCTACTCGACGACGGACCTGGATGGCGATGGCCTGGCGGACCTGGTGGTGACCTACAACTGCGACGACCCGGAAGTGGGGGAGCTGCGGTGGGACGTGTACCCCAACACGGGTTCGGGCTTCGCGAGCAGCGCTGAGAGCTGGACCATCCCGGGGGACGCCTACCGAGAGGACCACCCGTTCTCCAACCTTGGTGGGGGCGCATACTGCAGCTACGGGTCGCTGCAGCCGGCCTACTCGACCACGGATCTGAGTGGCGATGGCCTGGCGGACCTGGTGGTGACCTACAACTGCGACGACCCGGCGGTGGGCGCGCTGCGGTGGGACGTGTACGCGAACACGGGGTCGGGCTTCGCAAGCAGCGCTGAGAGCTGGGCGGTCCCAGGGGAAGCCTTCCGAGAGGACCACCCGTTCACCAACCTGGGTGGGGGTGCGTACTGCAGCTACGGCTCCTTGCAGCCGGCCTACTCGACCGCGGACCTCGACGCCGACGGGCTGCTGGACCTGGTCGTGACGTACAACTGCGACGACGACGCGGTCGGCGAGACCCACTGGTCCGTCTTCCCGGCGACCTGCAACCTGTAGCTCAGCCCTCGGCGAATGGGTCCCCGCTCGGCTCGTCTTCGACGGGCCGGGCGCGGGGAAGCAGCACCGCCAGCGTCAGGGCGAGCCACATCACCAGCCCCGCCACCTGGGACACCGGCCGGAGTACCCACTCCGAGAGCGTGACAGCCTCGGGCCCGTCGAGGAGCCTCAGGTCGAAGAGCACCCAGTTCGCCAGCGCGTGGACCACGAACCACCCGCTGCAGAGGGCTGCCAGCACCAGGCTCGCGGCGCCCCCGTATGACGTCGCTGCACGAGGGCCCCGATCAGGAGCACCACCAGCAGGAGCAGCTCCGTGCCCAGCCACAGGAACTGGAGCAGCCACCAGGGGAGGTCCATCACGACCTCGGCACCACGGCTGCGCCCACGAACAGCAGCACGGTGACCAGGTAGAGCGGCAGGGTGGCCAGCGACCAGCCGAAGTACACCTCTGCCGGAAGCTCGGTGACCAGGCCGGACCCCAGGAACATACGGGTGAGTCCCTGCAGCTCGTACACCCCCAGGGCGAATCCCGCGGCGATCGCGAGCCCGCGGGCCAGCCCTCGCAGGCGCAGCGCGCCGACCACCACTGCCAGGGCGATGAGCAGGGCGGGCAGGACCACCACGCCCTCCCAGATCAGGGGCCACAGCGAACGGCCGGTCTCCACGACGCTTCCTCCTCGATGTCTTGGTATCTCCGAGCCTGCTCCGCAGGTCAACCGGGGAGCGGCTCAATGGGGCTGGCCGCCGCTCTGGTGCTGGCGTGGGGCGGGCTCGTTGGAGGCCTCAGGTTGGTTGGTGGGTCATTTCGCTGAGGGAAAGGCCCAAGGGGTCACGGAGAACACGGAGGAGACACGGAGGGCACACGGAGGAGCCGGAGGGTGGTGGTGCTCAGACGCCCCTCGGACCCGGGCGGAGTCGTGGGCACTGTCCGGTTCAAAATAGGGAGAAGACGCTCACGCTCGACCAGCACGTCCCACGCCGTCCCCGACGTGCTGGCTCCGCTTCGTGTGCCCTTCGTGTCTTCTTCGTGCGCTTCGTGTCCCACTACACCGCTCGCACCCGTCGCCGCCCCCACGACGCCCAGAGCCATCCCTTGCGGCCCAGGGTAAACGATCGTTTGATGTTCCTGGGTCCTCGGGCTACGACGACCCCATGCAGTCCCACGACCCACCCCTCCGTCTCTTCGGCGAGGTCCTCGGCCTCTCCCCCCTCCGGCTCCGCCTGCGTCAGGCCCGCATCGCGCTGCGCGGTGAGGAAGACGTGCCGCCCAGCACCTACGACCGGACCAGCCTCACCCAGCTCCGACCTCGGCTGGCACGCCCCCTGTGGCGTGGTCGCTACGCCGTCCACCGGCAGATCATCGTCACCAACCTGTTCAACCACCGCCAGACCCCCATCGAGGCGGGATGGTCGGTGAAGCGCACCCAGACCCTCGACTTCCGGGGCCGCGATCTGACCTACGACAGCCACAACGGCACCGACTTCTCCATGCCCGTCGGCTCCACCGTCGTCGCCGCCGCCCCCGGCAAGGTCCTCCGCGTCGCCTCCGAGTTCAACCGGGGGGGCCTGAAGGTGTTCATCGACCATGGCCAGGGCCTGATGACCTGCACCGCCCACCTGGCGCGCCCCCTCGTGGAGCCTGGGCAGACCGTGTCCCGGGGCCAGCCCATCGCCCTGTCCGGCTACAGCGGCCTCGACGCCGTCGTCACCCTCGGCCTCAACACCCCCCACATCCACTTCAACGTGTGGCTCAACGGCGAGCCCATCGATCCCTTCCCCCACGACGGCCGTCCGTCGCTGTGGAGGGCAGGGGAGCGTCCCGTCCCGGCCCGCGACGTCGACGCCGACGAGGCCTTCGCCCCCAGCCTCTTCGAGGCCGACACCGTCGAGCGGGGGATCGACGCCTGCATCACCCCGGCCGCTCGTCGTCGGCTCCGCGCCATCCGCGACCTTTCCCAGCGGGCCGGCGCCCTCGTGGCGGAGATGAACTACTACCCGACCCGCTTCCACGAGCGGGTGCCGGTGTACGCCGAGCCCGGGGAGCGTCGCCCCGTCCTCGACCTGCCGGTCACCGCCGAGCAGTTCGACGGCATGGTCTTCGCCGACGAGCTCGGACGCTGACGGGGGGGGCCCGGACAGTTAGCGGGGCCCATGCGACCGCCTACCGACGTCCCCTCCGTGCTCGCCCGTGTCCACCGCCCCTCCCGGGCCGTGGTCACCGCCGGCATGCCCTACGCCAACGGCCCCCTCCACCTGGGCCACCTCGCCGGTGCCCACGTGCCTGCCGACGTGCATGCCCGCTGGCTCGGCCTGCTCATCGGTCGGCACAACGTGCTGTTCGTCTGCGGCACCGACGACCACGGCTCCACCAGCGAGGTCGCCGCCGCCAAGGCGGGGGTGCCCGTCCGGGACTTCATCGACGGCATCCACACCAAGCAGCGCGCCACCATGGAGCGCTACGGCATCTCGCTGGACACCTACACGGGCACGTCCCAGCCGGGCACCTTCGACAAGCAGGTGGCCCTCACCGAGTGGTTCCTCCGTCGCCTCGACGCCAACGGGCTGCTCCACAAGCGCACCTCCAAGCAGTGGTTCGACCCCGAGCTGCAGCGCTTCCTCCCGGACCGCCTCGTCCACGGGACCTGCCTGAACCCCAAGTGCGGCCATCCCGACGCCTACAGCGACGAGTGCCCCGTCTGCGGCCACCAGCACGACCCATCCGAGCTGACCGACCCCCGCAGCACCCTGTCGAACGCCACCCCGGAGCTGCGGGACACCACCCACTGGTTCCTCGACATGGCCGCCGTGGCCGAGCCGCTGCGGGTGTGGATCGAGTCCAAGAAGAAGAGCTGGCGTCAGGCGGTGGTCACCGAGGTCCATGGCACCGTGCTGCCCGCTGTCCGCTTCGCCAAGGAGCACGAGGACGCCGTCAAGGCCCTGAAGGCCGAGCTCCCCAAGCACAAGAAGATGTACTGGCCCGGCAAGCAGGTCGTGCTCCAGTTCGCCAACGCCGAGCTCATGGCCGCAGGTCGCGCCGTCCTCGACGCCCACGGCATCCCCTACGTCCTCAACGACGAGTGGGGCCACCGCTCCATCACCCGCGACGTGTCCTGGGGCGTGCCCGTTCCCGCCGACATGGACCCGGAGCTGGCCGGCAAGACGCTCTACGTCTGGCCCGACTCCCTCATCGCCCCCATCAGCTTCACCCAGGTGGCCCTGGAGGAGCGTGGCGAGGACCCGTCGGGCGCCGATGCCTTCTGGAAGGACCCGGAGGCCCGCGTCTACCAGTTCCTCGGCCAGGACAACGTCTACTTCTACGTCCTCATGCAGGGCGCGATGTGGCTCGGCACCCAGAGCGACCCCCAGCGGCTCCCGGTCGATGGGGAGCTGCAGCTCACCGACGTGTTCAGCAACTTCCACCTCCAGCTCGAGGGCGCCAAGATGTCCAAGAGCCTGGGCAACTTCGTCACCGCCGACGAGCTGCTCCTGGAGCGGGGCTACACCGCCGACCAGATCCGCTACTACCTGGCGGTCCTCGGCCTCTCCCGGAAGCAGTCGAACTTCGAGTTCGCCTCGCTGGACGAGCGCAACGCCTTCCTCACCGGCCCGATGAACGCCGCCTTCGAGCGGCCCATCTCCGCGGCCCACAGCAAGTTCGACGGCAAGGTGCCCGAGGGCGAGCTGATGGACAAGGCCGTCCAGGCCACCGAGAAGATGGTGCAGCGCTACGTCGGCGCCATGCAGAAGGCCGAGTACCACTCGATGATCTTCGACCTCGAGAACTACGCCCGGACCATCAACAGCCTGTTCACCCAGTACAAGCCCCACGACGACCGCCACCCGGAAGACGAGCGTCGCGACGCGCTGTACACCAGCTTCTACGTGCTCAAGAGCCTGATGATCATGCTCTACCCGTTCACGCCCCACACCATGGAGCGGCTGCGGGAGGCCCTGCGGCTGCCCGTGTCCGTGTGGACGATCGACCAGCTCGGCACCCCGATTCCGGCGGGCCACGAGGTCGGCGAGAACGTCACCTACTTCCCGTCGACCGACGGGGACTGACGGCGGGCGACATCGGAGGCGCGTCGCGTCGCGGGCCAGGACACCCCGCGACCGCAGTCGTGCGTCGAGCGGAGCATCTTCTACGTCTCGCCCCTCTTCGTGGACCCGCCCTCCCCGTGGATCGACAAGATCCGGCGTTCCTCCGTGCCGCGACCATGCATCGACACGTGTCACGAACACCGCGCTGAGCCCGTGCCTCACGGTGTCCTTCCCCGGGGAAACATCCTGAAACGGGGCTTGTGGGGGGCCGCTCACTACTAGGCAGTCGCAACGAGCCAAGAGCTGCCTGCGGGAGACACCGATGAGCCCCTCCGTGAACCACCACCCCGACCCCTACCTGACCATCGTGCCGGAGGATGCGTTCGTCGAGAACGACATCCTCGAGACCATCGTGGACGTCACGGAGGAGTCCGACCGGGTCGTGGCCCTGCCGCCGGCGGAGGAGCACTTCTCCATGGAGCCCCCGCCCCAGCGCGAGGTCGCCCCGCGCAAGACGTCCAAGCTGGTCGTCGCAGGGGCCCTCGGCGGAGGCATGGTCTTCGGTGGAGGCGTCGTCGCGGCGCTCTCCCTCGCGGCCGTCCTCGCGGTCGGTGCGGTCGGCATGGCGGGGGCCGGCGCCTGGTGGTGGATGGGCTCCGAGTCCCCCGAGGCCATCGAGGCGCCCGTCGCCGCGCCGGTCGAGGAGGACCTCGCCCCCGTTGCCGACGACGAGGGACTCGACGAGGCCGCCGACGAGGCCGCCGCTGCCGCCCCCGAGGATGGCATGGACGAGGACCTCGACGAGGACGCTGCGCCGGTCGATGCGCCCGAGGACCGCGGAGACCGGGAGGCGCCTGCTGCCCCCACGCCTGCGCCTGCTGCCCCGCCGCCCGTGACCCCCGCGGTGCCCACCGTCGCCCCCGAGGAGATCCCCGCCGACGACATCCTCGTCAAGGTGCTCTCCAACCCTCCCGCCGCCACCGTCACCATCGACGGCGTTCCGGCCGGCCGCACCCCCCTGAAGACCTTCCTCCCCGCCGGTAGCCACAACGTGGTCATCGAGTCGGGCAAGGCCAGCGGCGAGTTCACCATCGACCCGTCGTCGTCCGAGCGCTTCTGCTTCAAGGCCAAGGGCCGCAAGGTCCAGACGGACGCCTGCCGCTAGAGCTTTCCTCGCATTCTTCCACGCATCTTTCCGACTCTCTCGGAGGTTCTCATGACCGTCCGCACGCTCGCGCTCTGCCTCTCCGTCGCCCTGACGGCCCCCATCGCCCTCGCTCCCGTCGAGGCCCAGGCCGCCAAGGTCTCCGAGAAGAAGGACATCCCGGAGATCGAGATGACCGGGATCGAGGCCTTCGACTCCGTCTTCCGCCAGGTCAAGGACATCCACGGCACCCTCGACAACGTCCAGGGGCGTCTCCACACGGCCACCAACCAGATCGCTGCGGCCGTCCACCAGCCGGAGGGCACCTCCCTTGCCATGAGCATGTGGGAGCTCAAGCAGCAGGTGCAGGGCCCCATCGAGGTGAAGATGCAGGGCACCACGCCCAAGCTCACCGTGGGCGGCAACGGCGCTGGTGAGGCCGAGGCCGCCATCCAGGCGGTCAACACGGCCGCCCTCGAGGTCGCGAAGCTACCGGCCGATCTGGCTCAGCTCCCCCAGCAGGTCATGGCCCTGGTCAACTCCTGCAAGGCCTTCCCGAGCCAGCTCAACCCGCAGCTCCTCCAGGAAGCCGGCTTGAAGCCCCTCGAGCTGCCCAAGGTCGCCAAGACCCTGGGCCGCAACGTGAAGGCCACGGCCGCCACGCCACAGCGCATCGAGTCCCTCGTCGCCACCGCCAAGGGCTTCCTCACCGGCATCCCCGACGGCCTGCAGGCCACCGAGCCGCCCACCGAGGAGTACCTGGCGGACAAGAAGGCCGACAAGAAGGCGAAGAAGGCCAAGCCTCAGGCGGCTCCTGCCATCGCCTCGTCCGCTGTCGTCACCGGCCACATCGGTGCCGCCATGAGCGCCTTCCACGACGCCGAGGTCCACCAGGCGATGCAGATCCTCGCCAAGGTCGACGCCGAGCTTCCCCAGAGCGCCGTGCCCATCCCGCAGCGGGACCTCGAGGCCCTCTACCAGCACCAGGCCCTCGTGCACCTCGTTGGCGGCAACGCTGCCGGTGCCAGCGCCGCCGTCGCCCAGGCCCTCGTCATCGACCCCGACGCCGACCCCATCGACGAGCTCGGCCCCGACTACGCCAAGCTCCACAAGATGCTCCGCAAGGCCGACGTTCTGCAGACCATCGAGGTCCCCGTGCAGGGGAGCGGCTCCGCCCTCGTCAGCGGCCTCCCGGTCGACGCCAGCGCCGGCACCGTCGAGCTCACGGCGGGACGTCACCTGCTGCAGGTCGAGCGCAACGGCACCTGGACCAGCCAGTTCGTGTGGGTCCAGGACGGGTTCACGCTGACGCTCTGATCCGCGGCGACGGCGACGTCCAGCGCCTGTCCGCTATGCCCGCGGTCCTCCCCAGCGCTCCCGTCCGCGGGCCACGTAGGCCAGGGCCGTGGCGTTGCCGCGCACGGCGTCGACCAGGGGGTGGGGCATCTCGTCGACGGCGAAGTGGGCGAGGAAGCTCCAGGCCGTCGCATCGTAGGTGGTCGGCGTGTCGCCCAGGAGGAAGGGCTGGTCCCCCATTAGCTCGGTGATGGCGTCGACATCCGCCACGACGCGGCGCACCACCTCCTCGCGGCCGTGGCGGGAGAGCCCGTGGGCGTGGGCGCTCTGCTTCACGCCCCGGCGGAGGTAGGGGAGCATGAGGGGGCGCGCCATCGCGGGCACGCTCTCGCCGATGACGGACCGGTAGGTACGCCAGCCCCCGTCCTCGATCCAGCGGATGTACAGAAGGCCCCAGTAGCTGTGCTCTTCCAGGGTGCGACGGACCAGGTGACCGACGGCGTGCTGCTGGGCGGTGAGGTGGTCGTCGAGGTCGAGCTCGAAGTGCTCCACGAGCCGGCGGAGGATGCAGCCGGAGTCGGCGATGAGCTCGCCCGCCAGCTCGATGACAGGCGCCTTGCCGAGGGGGGCCTTCATCGGGGACCAGGGTGCGACCTGGTACTCGATGCCGGCCATCCGCAGGAACACCTCGACCTTGGTGCAGAACGGGCTGGGGTTCGGCATCGGGGACCAGGATGAGGGGAACTGGAACAGCGTCACCATCGGACCTCCGGCGACGCAGCCTATTCCGGGAATCGTCGATGGGATGGGGCGAGCGGAGTGGGGGACGTTGGGGGGCATTGGGTCGGTTGGTAGGTCCCTGAAGAGTGTCAGGCCCAAGGGGTCACGGAGAACACGGAGGAGACACGGAGGGCACACGGAGCCTGACCATCGCAGCCCAGGGTGGGGCACAGTCAGAAGGGGAGCGGCGTGGGGCCCGTTGGGGGCCTCAGCCAGCGCTGGGACGGCGACGTCGGAGAGCATCTCCCCGATGTGGCCGGCCTCCCGAAGGCATCCCGCCCGGATGGCCGCATCCTCGCTGATGGCCCGGCCAAACACGCGACATGCCACTCGAATCCGGCCATTCCAAGGACATGCCTGCTGCCGCAGACGACGAACCTGGCCAATCCAGCCACATGCCTCCACGCTGCCGGCCATTCCTGCGACATGCCCCGGTTTCCGTAGCAGCAGGACCTCTGTGGACCTTCGTGGACCTCTGTGGTGGAGATGCCCGGACGCTGGCGTAGCCCAACCGCGGACGTGGGGTTCCACTCCCGGGGACGGAAACACAGAGGGGCTCGGTGTCCGACGGCGTTGAGGCGGGCAAGGGCAGGGGCAAGTCGTAGGCGCTACGCCCTACCTAGGCAGGCCGATCACATCGACCCCCAGCTCGCCACCGGCACCCGCTCGAACATCGAGCCGGTGTCCACCTCGGGTCCTGTGCCATTCGGGGTGGTCAGCAGCTCGATGCGCCCGCTCTGGGAGACGCCCTGCTGGAGGTAGATGTCGAGCCGGGTGCCGTGGGGGGAGACGCTCTGCCAGTCGAAGGTGCCTGCGAGGTCTTCCACCGCGATGCCGCCGGCGATGTCGATGTCCTCGAAGGGGTCACGCCAGCGCAGCGTGCGCTCCCAGGTCTCGTCCAGGGAGCCGGCGTCGGAGCTCACGTGCACCGATACGTCGGTCTCCAGGGAGCCGGCGATGCAGTCGTCCTCGTCGATCACGTTGGCGCGGACGACGCCGGTGGTGGGGGTCACCGTGACCGTCAGGCTCTCGGTTCGTCCGTCGAACCAGGAGATGGACGCGGTGATCGGTGAGGCCAGCAGGGCGATGGCCTCTTCCCCGGTGTGGCCGTCGACCGCGGGCTCGGAGAGCCCGACGTCGTGCCACGTCCCCGTGCAGGACAGCCCGTCATGACCAGTGCCGGGTGGCCCGACCGGGTCCGAGCCGTCCTCGCCGGTGCAGCCGAGTGAAAACAGTACCAGCAGGGATGAACATGTACGGACCACGTTGCCTCCTCGGTCCATCATGCCCTCCTGCGGGTCCGGCCGCCACTCCGCTGTCATCCGCCAGGAAACGGATCCAGCGGCCCCGCAGGCACGAGGCCCGTCGGGTTCAGTCGCTTGATGCTGTAGTACCCACGCTTCGTCGCCTCGAGGTCCAGGGTGTCCTCGACGCCCGGCAGCGCCAGCAGCCGCCGCCCATGGGCCGACACCTTCGGGTAGGCGCCGAGGTGACGCAGGTTGCAGCGGAACAAGCCATGGTAGGCGGCCTCGAAGCGGACGGTGGTCACGAAGAGCCGCAGGTCGGCCTCGGTGAGGCGGTCCCCCAGCAGCCAGGGGCGGCCGTCCGACAGCCGCTCCTCCATCTCGTCGAGGACCGTGAAGACCTCGTTCACCGCTTCCTCGTAGGCGGCCTGGGTGGTGGCGAAGCCCGCCCGGTACACCCCGTTGTTGAAGCGGTGGTAGAGCTGGTCGGCCACGGCGTCGAGCTGGGGAAGGAGCTCTGGAGGGGAGAGCCGCGGGCGGTCCGACGGCAGCGCGTCGAGGAGCCGGATCAGCTCCGACGACTCGTTGTGGACGGGCCTGCCGGTGTGGTCGTCGACCAGGAAGGGAACGGTGGCGCGCCCGCTGAACGAGGGGTCCCCCGCCACGTAGACTTCCCAGAGGTGCCGGCCGCCCGTGCGGGGGTCGCCGGCATCACCGAAGGTCCAGCCCTGATCGCTCAGCGCAGGCTGCACGACGTGGACGGGGATGGCGTCGGTGAGGCCCTTCAGCGCACGGACCAGCAGGACCCGGTGGGCCCAGGGACAGGTCCACGCCACGTACAGGTGGTAGCGGCCGGGCGCCCAGGGCTCGGGCGCGCCGCGGTAGTGGGTTTCCTTGCGGACAAAGCGTCCGGCTGCGTCGTCGTCGTCCGAGGGGCGCCAGCGCCCCTGCCACTGTCCATCGATGACCATGGCGACCTCCTGGGGTGCGAGTGACTACTGGGCGACGAACTCGGCGGAGAGCTCGAGGGTGATCTCGTCGCCGACCAGTACGCCGCCGGCGTCCAGGGCCTGGTTGAAGGTGACCCCGAAGTCCTGACGGTTGATCACGGCCGTGGCCTTGGCACCGACGCGCTTCCCACCCCACGGGTCGGTCACGGCGGCCTGCAGGCCCTTCGCCTCCAGGGTGACCTCCTTGGTGATGCCCTTGATGGTCAGGTCGCCGACCACGTCGAAGGCGCCCTTCTTGCCCGGGACCACGTCGGTGGCGACGAAGGACATCGTGGGGTGCTTGGCCACGTCCAGGAAGTCCGGCTTGGCGAGGTGCGCGTCCCGGTCGGCGTTGCGGGTGTCGACGGTCGACATGTCGACGGTGACGTCCAGCTTCAGGTTGTCGAGGGAGCCGACCTCGTACTCCAGGGTGCCCTCGACGCCGGCGAACTCTCCCTGGACCTCGCTGATCATCATGTGGGTGACCGAGAAGCCGACGTGGCTGTGGCTGGGGTCGAGCTTCCAGGTCCCGGCCTGGGCAGTCATGGGAACGAGCAGGGCAGCGCCGAGCAGAGCCGTGCGAACAGACATGGGTCCTCCTTGGGTCGCGTCGCGACCTACGTTGGCGGCCCGGGGGGGCCGCGGGGTGTCAGCAGGGGAGCGCTCGGTGGCGTCGTCCCGTCTGCTGAATGAACAGTAGCCATGACCTGCAGCGCAAACTACAGCTGTGTCTGCAAAACATCCTGAACCTGGAGGTCACAGTGGACGATCGAGAGGTCTTCGTCACCGTGGCGGAGGCGGGCAGCTTCACCGGCGCCGCCCAGCGCCTCGGCATCTCCACCTCCTACGCCAGCCGACGGGTGCGGGCTCTGGAGGGGCGGCTGGGGGTGACCCTGTTGGCCCGCACCACCCGACAGGTGCGGCTCACGGAGGTCGGCGCCCGCTACCTGAGCGAGGTGCGGCCGCTGCTCCAGGGGCTGGACGAGGCCGATGCCGCGGCACGCCACGAGCGGGTGGAGCCGGAGGGGAAGCTCACGGTGGCGGCGCCGCTCTCCTTCGGGCTCCTCCACGTGCAGCCGGTGCTGGTGGCGATGGCCTGTGCCCACCCGAAGCTCCGGGTCGAGGCCAGCTTCGAGGACCGGCGGGTGGACCCCCTCCACTACGACGTGACCATCCGGGGCGGGGAGCTACGGGACACCGGCTTGATGGCCCGACGGCTGTGTGAGCTGGACATGCGGGTCGTGGCCAGCCCGGCCTACCTCGAGCGGCGCGGCGTGCCGGAGCATCCCCGCGACCTGCGGGACCACGCGCTGCTCCACTACACGCGCAGCTCCACGGTGCTGGCCTGGTCCTTTGCCCGCGGGGAGGAGCGGGTCGCCGTGGAGGCGGCGCCGGTGTTCGCGGCGGACAACGGAGATGCCCTCGTCGCGGCGACCATCGCCGGGCTGGGCATCAGCCAGCAGCCCTCCTTCCTGTGCGAGGCGGCCGTGGCCGACGGGCGCCTCGTGCAGTTGCTGCCGGACTGGGAGAGCTTCCGCTCGTCGTTCTGGGCCCTGTGGCCCACGCGTCATCCCTCGGCGGCGGTCCGGGGGCTGGTGGAGCGCCTGGTGGAGCGGATGGCCTGACTCAGGGCCGGTCGAGGCGCGCCGTCCACGGCGTCTGCTTCCACTGGGTGTCGCGGAGGTAGTCGACCACCGCTACGACCTCCTTCATGTCCTCGTCGTCCGCCGACCCGTCCTCCGGGAGGTCCCACCACGCTCGGCGTCGCCGAAGGATGTCCTGGGCCAGGTCCTCCCAGCCCGTGTAGCGGGACTGGAGCTCCCCACCGACCTCGAAGCAGCGCTCGAAGGAGGCCTCGTTGGTCAGCCAGCCCACGGCGACGGCCGAGCGGAGCAGTAGCAGGGCGCGGAGCAGACCCCAGGCGTCCTTCTCCTCGCGGACCAGCCGGGCCACGGTGGCGTCGAGCTCCGCCCGCGACGAGATGCCCCACGACTGCGCCAGCATGTCCGAGATCAGGTCGCGGGACAGGTAGGCGTTGTCGTGGAGCCGCATGAGGATGAACGACGCCCCCTGGACCCAGCTGCGACGGGGGTCGAGCTGGCGGTCCAGGGCCATCTTGGTCTCGGGGTCGTTGGCCAGGCGTCGGCGGGCCACGAAGGACCACACGAAGCCCACCGCGAGCATCGCCGCGATGAGGGCGATGGTTCCGCCGCTGCCCAGCAGCAGCTCCAGGGGCAGGGACTTCCAGATGGCTCGCATGGGTGGACCTCGGTGTGGGTGGGACTACCGGCCGACCGGGGCCGGCTCCGGATCGACGGGGGGCGGCTCGACGACGTCACGCTCGTCGAGGCGACACTCCTGTCGTCCCGGCACGAAGCCGACGAAGCCGCCTGCGTTCGCGAGGGCGCACAGGTCGCCGTAGTACTGCTGGTTGCCGGCGTCTCCGTAGTCCTGGCAGTCGCCGGGATGGCCTTCGTAGCTGCAGCTGATGGTGCTGCCGTTCTCGCAGAGCACGGCGTCGTAGCCGTTGATGCAGGTGAAGCCGATGGCGGCGAGGGCGGACGAGGAGCCGAGGACGGCGGCGACGGTGAACAGGACGAAACGGTGCATGGGAAACCCCCTTTTGGTGTGCACCCGTCGTACCGCCGCCAGCGCCAGCGACATCCCCTCCGGATCTCCTCGAACCCGCTGCGAAGCGAGGAGGAACCCCGGAAGTGGTCAGGGCTTCATCCGCGGTCCATCCATGGGGGTCGTACTGGCGGCCCGTACGCTTTGTTCCTGGCCTTCTGGTGACGTCGATGGGGCGTCGGTAGGCTGGAGGCCGGGAGGGGACATGCGGCAGCTGCTCATCGTGATGGGGCTCTGGGGCTGCACCGGAGAGGACGACGAGGTGCCGTCGGGAGAAGGGGATGCCGACACCGACGTCGATGCCGACAGCGATGCGGACGCCGATGCCGACGCCGACAGCGACGCGGATGCGGATGCCGACGCGGATGCGGATGCGGATGCGGATGCTGACACGGACACCGACGCCGACACCGACACGGGCACCCCCGGCGTCGTCTCCCTGGTGGTCGGGCAGGCCCACGTGGGTCGCACGCTGCGCAGCTGCGATGCCGGCGACACCTGGCTCGACGACGTCTCCTCCGACGGCTCCCTCGAGTGCTGGGCCCAGGACTACCTCCCGGACTGCGACCACCGCGAGGACACCGCTCGGGGCATCGCCTTCGGCGGCGGGGCCTTCGTCGCCACCTTCGGCTGGGGCTACCCGGGCGGGCTGGTGCGGACCGAGGATGGCGTGGTGTGGGAGGAGGTCCTGCCGGACGTGACCGGTGCCGGGGTCGCCTATGGCCAGGGGGCCTTCCTGGTGGGGGACTGGGCGCCCTGGCGCAGCACCGACGGCGGCCACAGCTGGGAGCAGCTCGACTGGGCCAGCGACTCCAACGTCCGCTACATCGACTGGGTCGACGCCGACGGCGGCCGCTTCCTGATGTTCTCCGATGCCAACCTCAGGGTCAGCGCCGACCTCGGCGACAGCTGGACCATCCCCACGACCGAGGCCGGCTGCGGCACCGGTGCCTGGTTCCTCTTCGCCGGCGGGGCGGCCTACGGCGACGGCAACCTCCTCATCCTCGGGGGCGACGGCACCACCTGTCGCTCCCAGGACGACGGCGCCTCCTTCCAGGCCGTCGCGGGCCCGGCGGTCTACGAGCTGTCGACGCGGCCGCTGTGGAGCGGCACCCACTTCGAGGTGTGGTCCAGCGGCCAGGTGCACCGCAGCGTCGACGGCGACGGCTGGGTGTCCGAGAGCCTGGTGCCCAGCATCGACCTCGACAGCGTCGTGCGCACCGAGGATGGCCTCTACGTGGGCCTCGGCGGCCGCTACGACGGGCAGCGGGCCTGGTGGTCCGCCGACGGCACCACCTGGACCGAGGCCAGCGCCTTCGTGGGTGGGCATCCCGGGATCGGCCTCGCGGTCGGGGAGGTCGACGCCACCATGTGCCCCTGACGACCTGGGGTTGCCGAACGAGGGAGGAAAACGTCGCCGCGGCGACATACCTCCGCCCCAGGAGGTGCGAGTGGTGTGGCTGTGCCTGTTCGCCTGCAGCTGGCAGAGCGAGCCTCTCCACGGGCCCGTCGTGCCCGTCGCCGACATCCGCCCGTGCACCCTCGTCGTCGGCTCCGTCACCGAGGGCTCCCCGGCCGCCACCGCCGGCCTGCAGCCCGGCATGCGCCTCGAGGCCGTCGACGGCAAGGCCCTCACCGCCTGGCGCGACCTCGTCCCGGCCGTGCAGGACTCCACGGGGCCGCTGACCCTCACGGTCAGCCAGGGAGGGGAGCGCCGGGACGTCCAGGTCACCCCCACGACCACGGAGACCCCGTCCGGCCCCGCCCGCGTCCTCGGCGTCCAGTGCCAGCCCGAGGCCGACTGACGCTACTCCGCGCCTGCGTCCTTGCTCCGGTCCGAGTCCACCACCCCGTCCACCAGCCCCACCAGCCGCCGGGCGTACGTCATCACCCGCGGGTCATGGGTGCTGAACAGGAAGGTGATGCCCTGCTCCTGGTTGAGCTTGGCCATGATCGTCAGCAGGTTCTCCGCCGTCGCCGAGTCCACGTTCGCCGTCGGCTCGTCGGCCAGCACCACCGCCGGATTGCTGGCGATGGCCCGGGCGATGGCCACCCGCTGCTGCTGCCCCCCGGACATCTCGTAGGGACGCCGGTGCTCCATCCCCTTCAGACCGACCTCCTCCAGCAGCGTCATCACCCGCTGCTCGCGCTCCGAGGCCGACGTTCCCTGCAGCGCCATCACCGACTCGGCGTTCTCGTACGCCGTCAGCACAGGGATGAGGTTGTAGGCCTGGAACACGAAGCCGATGCGGTCGCGACGCATGGCGGAGAGCTGCTTGCGGCTCATCGTGCCCAGGTCCTGCCCGTCGACCTTCACCGTGCCGCTGGTGGGGGTGTCCAGGGCGCCGATGAGGTTCAGCGCCGTGGACTTCCCGGAGCCCGACGGCCCCCAGATGGCGGTGAACTCTCCGCGCTGTACCTGCAGGTCCAGCCCGCGCAGGGCCTTGGTCTCGACGGCGCCGGTCCGGAAGACCTTGGTGACGCCGTGCATCTCGACGATGGGGGTGCTCATTGCGTACCTCAGACCAGGTTGATGGACTCGACGGGGTCGACGCGGCCCGCCTTCCAGGCCGGGTAGATGCCGGCCGCCAGGGTGGCGACGACGATGGCGATGGCGATGGCCGCCGCGTTCTCGGGGAAGATGCCGATGCGCAACACCGTGTCCATGCCGACACCGCCGATGTCGAAGGACTCCATGTTCTCCGCCATGATGGGGCCCATGTCGATGCCGGTGTTGTACAGGTAGTAGTAGGGCCCGGCGGTGAGCAGGACGCCGAGCACCAGCCCCATCGCCCCCAGGAAGGCGCTCTCCGCCATCACCATCGCGAAGAGCTGCCGCGGCGAGTAGCCGATGGCCAGCATGATCCCGAACTCCCGGGTCCGCTCCAGCACGCTCATCAGGATGGTGTTGAAGATGCCGGCGGCCACCAGGATGCCGATGACGATCTCGAAGACCCGCCCGCCACCGACCTTCATGGCGATGAAGGCCTTGATCTCCGGCTGGATCTCGTCCCAGGTGAGCACGGCGTAGTCGCCGCCATGGCGCTCCCTCAGCCGCTGGGCCACCTCCACGCTCTTTCGGCCGTTGTCGAGGAACACCGCCACCTGTGTCGTCTCGGTGGGGTCGTAGCCGACCACCTTCCGCACGGTCCCGATGGGCAGCAGCACCAGCGCGGCGTCGGTGCTCACCGAGCCCGTGGTCACGATGCCCGACACCCGCTCCATCCCCGACACGATCTCCCCGCTGCGGTCGGTCAGGGTGAACACCACCTTGTCGCCGAGGTTGGCGTCGAGGTTCTTGGCCAGGGTCCTCCCGAGGATGATGCCGTCGTCCTTGGCCGTCTCGAAGAGCTTCCCGGCGGTCAGCCCCTCGGTGAACTCCATGGTGTTCTCGTCTTCCCGCTCCGGGTCGTAGGCGATGAACATGGCGCCGAAGGTGTCCGACGCGGTGCTCACCATCGCCTGGCCGGCGGTGCGGTCCACGATCTTCAGCACGTCCTCGTCGGAGCTGTCCTTCGCCCGGTCCTCCTCCGACAGCGAGATGGAGCGGGTGAGGGTGGGCTGGTCCTGGTACTCGGGGTGCTGAAGGGTCACGTGGCCCGCGCCGAAGCGGGCCGCGTTGTCGATGAAGTCGGCGAAGGAGCGGTCCTGCATCGCCGTCATCAGCACCGCCAGGAAGCCACCGAAGGCGATGGAGATCAGCGTCAGCACGGTGCGGCGTCGCTGGCGCCACAGGTTGCGCCAGGCCATCTTCACGATCGCGGATCCGGTCATGGTCGCTCCTACTGGTGGTGCATGGCGTCGAGGGGGCTCAGCCGGGCCGCCTTCACCGCCGGGTAGATCACCGCGATAAACACGATGACGAAGAGGATGGCGACGGGCACCACCAGCACATCGGGCGTGTAGTGGCCCATCCACACCGCGGGCATGGTCATCCCGGCCATCTCCATGCCGCCGAGCACGCCGACATCCACGCCGTGGGTGCCGAGGTACCACATCACCGGGATCGCCAGCGCGATGCCGAGGCCGGTGGCGACCACCCCCTGGATGAAGCCCTCGATGAGCATCATGCTCAGCACCTGGATGGGGCTGTAGCCGATGGCCTTGAGCACCCCGAACTCCCGGATGCGCTCGAACAGGGCCATCAGCATGGCGTTGAGGATGAGGATGCCCACCGCCAGGTAGACGATGACGTACATCACGACCACCACGGACGACACGCTGTCGATGTACTGGGCCAGGAAGGGGCTCACCTCCTTCCAGCTCTTCACCGCCGGGGCCTCCTCGCCGCTGCCCACGATGGCCACCACGGCCTCCTTGGCCTCCGACAGGGGCGTGTCCACCGGCTTGCGCACGAAGAGCTTGTGGGTGCCCTCCGGCACCACCATCAGCTCCCGGAAGGTGGACTCGGTCATCAGGATGCCGGAGCGGTCCAGCCCCGACGCCACCGACATCAGCACCCCGCGGACCTGGAAGAGGTCGTTGGCCACGCTGCCGTCGGCCGCACCGGAGAGCACCACCACCTCGTCGCCCAGCTCCAGCGACAGCGTCCGCGCCAGGCCGCGCCCCACCACCACGCCCTTGGGGTCGTCGTCGGAGAGCCAGGTGCCCTCGGCCATCGCCGTGTGCAGGTCCATCGTCGCCGCGTCCTGCTCGGGGTCGATGCCCACGAAGACGCCGCCGGACGACAGCTCGCCCGACGCCGCCAATCCACCGCCGAACAGCCGGCCCGTGGCCCGGTAGCCCTCGGCCTCCAGCTTCTCGATGGCCTCCTCGGGGTTCTCGACCACGTCGTACAGCGACGGCTTGGTCAGGTAGCCCTTGGTGAACACCTGCACATCGCCGAGCTCGTAGGCGGTGGCGTCCTCCGTCATGCCCAGCACGAGGCCCTGCACGAGGCCGGCGTAGACCAGCTCCACGAACAGCGCCAGCGTCATTGCGGCGATGGTGATGGCGGAGCGACGGCTGTTCCGCCACACGTTGCGCCAGGCCATCTTCAGGATCAGCACAGGGTCTCCGGGGCGGGGTGTCTGGCAAGAGGCGCACACGACTGGGTGGTTTCACCGCTTTGCCGCCGACGAGCAAGGCCAGCGACCGCGGGATCACGGACATTGCACGGGGCATGCCAAGCGGTCCAGGAACGGCCGCCTCCCCGTCGTCGTTAAGGAGGGGCCGTGCCCACACAGGTCTGCTCGACACAACTGCCCGTCCACCACTGCACAGCGGGACCCTACGTCGGAGCCGCCGACGAGGGAGACCTGTCAGCTCTGTGTGCGAGCGTCGCTCAGTGGTTCAAGCCATGTTCGACCTCGGCCGAGTCCCAATCGGTGGTGTCCGCCCCATGGGAGACGGCCGCTGCCTGGTTGCATACTGGATAGTCGACCAACAGTGCTCTCGTGGCTCGCTGGACCCGTGCGGCCGCGGGGGGACATGCGGAACCGGACGCTGTCGAGGTGGCTCCCCGCCTCCGACGCGCGAGGAAGGACCAGAGCGTCGTCGTCGGCGAGGCCTGACAGCCGCAGCTCCCCTCCTTCGCGGACGCGTGTCCCGGTGGGTCCGCTGTCGCGCCGCGGCCGGTGTCGCCCATGGCGCTGGTCGACGGGAGGCTCGTGTCGCCCGTTGCCCCCGTGTCGCCGGTGTGGGGGAGCACGGGGTCGGCTTCGAGCCATGGGGCAAACCACACCTGGACGGTCGCCGGGTACTCGGACCCGTGCTCGTTCTCTCGTACTGAGACGATGTCCAGTCGGCCGTCCCCGTTCAGGTCCACGGTGGTCGTGTCATACGCGTGCCCGCGACCAAAGGCCTCATCGACTGGCAGCGGCACGAGTGGCTCGAGGACATTCCAGCCGTTCGAGGACCCCAGAACCCGGAGGAAGGTAGGGTCTCCGGTGCCGTAGTAGTCGGCGGTGATCCCTTCGACGACGGCGTCCTCGTAGCCATCACCATTGATGTCACCGATGGCGTGCAGAGGGTCGGCCCACCCGATCTCTGGCCACCGGTCGAAGACCACCACGAAGTCCAGCTCGGTGAACACGGGGGCCTCGCCGAGGTCGACGGTCACCAGCGTCACCAGGTTGACGATGTTGTCCAGGTCCGTGACCTCTGATGCCACGGCCAGCAGGAGCTCACGCTCGGGGTCGTCGTCGAGCTGGAGGGCGAGGGCATCGATGACGATGCCATCGATGTCCAGGGTCCATGTGGGCTCTGGCGCGAAGCCGGATCCTTCGAAGCGATGGATGTGCAGCTGCATCGCCCGATACTCGTAGTAGTACCCTCTCCAGACGACCTCCGTGTACTGGGGAACCCACATCTCGGCCATGCCGTCGTCGTCGACGTCGCCGAGGGGCTGCGGGAGCCAGGTGTCGTGGAGCTCGGGGTGGGGGTGCTCCTGCCAGGTGGTGCCGTCGTGTACGAAGAGGGCGTCAGTGGTGAAGATGTCGTCGTAGCCGTCACCGTTGACGTCTTCGGTGCGCTGGACACGTTGTCCGGCCAGGATGGTCTCTCCCGTCGTGCAGACGTCGATGTGGCCGGTGTCTCGGTCGTTGCAGGCGACGACCGTGCCCCAGGGCGGTGGCAGTTGCATGAGCTGGGCTTCGTAGTGAGCGGTGCCGGCTGGCGGGGTGTTGACCGACACGGTGCGCCCATCTGTGTCGATGACGCCATACTCCCCACCGCTGACGAAGTAGGCATAGGTCACGACCTGGTCCGGCCCGGCGGAGACCTCTCCGATGTGCTGTGCCTCCAAAGGAAGAGAAAACGACGCGGGTTCGAAGGCCAGGGCCGCGGCGAGCAATGGGTAGGCCGTGATCATGGGGCCGCTGCTCGACGGCGAGTGAGGAAGGACCAGAGCGTCGTCGTCGGCGCAGCCTGGCAGCCGCAGCTCCCCTCCTTGGCGGACGCGTGTCCCCGAGGGTCCGCTGTCGCGCCGCGGCCGGTGTCGCCCATGGCGCTGGTCGACGGGAGGCTCGTGTCGCCCGTTGCCCCCGTGTCGCCGGTGTGGGGGAGCACGGGGTCGGCTTCGAGCCATGGGGCAAACCACACCTGGACGGTCGCCGGGTACTCGGACCCGTGCTCGTTCTCTCGTACTGAGACGATGTCCAGTCGGCCGTCCCCGTTCAGGTCCACGGTGGTCGTGTCATACGCGTGCCCGCGACCAAAGGCCTCATCGACTGGCAGCGGCACGAGTGGCTCGAGGACATTCCAGCCGTTCGAGGACCCCAGAACCCGGAGGAAGGTAGGGTCTCCGGTGCCGTAGTAGTCGGCGGTGATCCCTTCGACGACGGCGTCCTCGTAGCCATCACCATTGATGTCACCGATGGCGTGCAGAGGGTCGGCCCACCCGATCTCTGGCCACCGGTCGAAGACCACCACGAAGTCCAGCTCGGTGAACACGGGGGCCTCGCCGAGGTCGACGGTCACCAGCGTCACCAGGTTGACGATGTTGTCCAGGTCCGTGACCTCTGATGCCACGGCCAGCAGGAGCTCACGCTCGGGGTCGTCGTCGAGCTGGAGGGCGAGGGCATCGATGACGATGCCATCGATGTCCAGGGTCCATGTGGGCTCTGGCGCGAAGCCGGATCCTTCGAAGCGATGGATGGCCAGCTGCATCGCCCGATACTCGTAGTAGTACCCTCTCCAGACGACCTCCGTGTACTGGGGAACCCACATCTCGGCCATGCCGTCGTCGTCGACGTCGCCGAGGGGCTGCGGGAGCCAGGTGTCGTGGAGCTCGGGGTGGGGGTGCTCCTGCCAGGCGGTGCCGTCGTGTACGAAGAGGGCGTCGGTGGTGAAGATGTCGTCGTAGCCGTCGCCGTTGACGTCTTCGGTGCGCTGGACACGTTGTCCGGCCAGGATGGTCTCGCCCGTCGTACAAACCTCGACGGCGTCTTGGACCTGCCCGGTACAGGCCACCACATCCCCCCATGGCGGAGGCAGCGTCATGTGCCGGGGCAGGTAGTAGCTGCCCTCGGTAAGCGTCATGGTCTCGGAAGACGGGTCGATGATTGTGTAGCCGGACCCTTCCGGGTGGCTGGAGGACATGACGAGCTGGCTGGGGCCGGTAGAGATGCGTCCGAAGACCTCGAAGTCACATGGCAGGGTGACGGACGTCGGCTCGAAGGCCAGGGCCGTGGCGAGCAATGGGTAGGCCGTGATCATGGGGCCGCTGCTCGACGGCGGGCGATGAAGGACCAGAGCGTCGTCGTCGGCGAGGCCTGGCAGCCGCAGCCCCCCTCGTCGGGGGTGTCGTGTCCCTGTGGGTCCGCTGTCGCGTCGGTGCCGGTGTCGCCCGTGTCGCTGGTCGACGGTATGCCCGTGTGTCCCGTCGCCCCCGTGTCACCGGTGTGGGGGAGCACGGGGTCGGCCTCGAGCCATGGGGCGTACCACACCTGAAGGGTGCCTGGAACCTCGGGCGGCTCGGCGACCCCCGCTCCACATCTGTTGTGGTTCGCTCGCGCGGAGACGATGTCGAGGCGACCGTCTTCGTTGACGTCTGCCGTGATGACCCGGACATTCTCGAAGGAGCAGTCCGGACCCTCCGAGGGGATCAAGGCAACCAGCGGTTCGTACAGGTCCCATCCGTTGGCCGAGGTCAGGACGCGAAAGATGTCGAGTGTGTCCTCGGTGGACGTGTGTTCGGGCGGAACCCCCGACACGAGGAGGACCTCCTCCGCCCCATCGCCGTCGACGTCCCCGATTGGATGGAGCGTGGCGA
>Ga0213839_1000562_pt1 | contig 39732 bp, 29 predicted proteins | sample SWPATP21_FD_160075 | JGI IMG/M metagenome (GOLD analysis project Ga0213839, IMG submission 160075) | Coastal seawater microbial communities from Marineland, Florida, United States - SWPA TP2 #1 | ecosystem: Environmental > Aquatic > Marine > Coastal | place: USA: Florida | collected 2016-08-14
CCCCGTGGGACGACGCCGACGTGTCCGGCGCCCGCAGCGCCGAGGCGCCCGAGGCGGACACCCCACAGCGAGACGGATGGCCACAGCTCCAGGCCAAGCTGAAGACCCTCCCCGGCGGCGCCAAGCGGCTGGCCCAGGCCACCCCCACCTGGCAGCGTGGCCGCCTCGTCCTGCAGCTTCCGGCTGGCCGGGCGCTGGCCGAGGGCCGTCGGGTCGCCGACCGCGACGATGTGCTCAGGGCCTTCCGCTCCGCCTTCCCCCGTGCGGAGGGCCTGGCGGTCACGGCTACCCCGGGCACCGGCACCGCGTCGGACCGCGAGAAGGCGCTCCGCGAGAAGGTCCTGCGGGACCCCCGCTGTCGCACCATCATCGAGCGCCTCGGCGCCCAGCTCGAGCGGGTCGTCCCCCTGGATGAGGACGAGACCAGCAACGAGGACTGAACCACCCCTGGAGACTCCCATGGACTTCGACATGAACAACCTCGGCGCCCTCATGGGCAACATGCAGCAGCGCGTCGCCGACATGAAGGCCAAGCAGGCACAGATCCGCTGCGAAGGCACGGCGGGCGGTGGCATGGTGAAGATCGTGCTCACCGGCGACTTCCAGGTGGACAGCGTCTCCATCGACCCGGGCGCGATGGACGACCGCGAGCTCCTGGAGGACATGGTGCGCGCGGCCAACGCCGAGGCCCTCCGCAAGGTCCAGGAAGAGATCGCCGCCAGCATGCAGGCACTGACCGGCGGCCTGCCGATTCCGCCCGGCATGCTGCCCTTCTGATGCCTGGCGACCCCATCGGCGAGGCCGTTCAGCAGCTCAAGCGCTTCCCCGGCATCGGGGAGAAGACCGCCACGCGGCTGGTCTACTGGCTGCTGCGCGCTCCCGATGGCACGGCCCGCGACATGGCGGAGGCGCTGCTCGCTCTGGGCGACGGCGTCCGCCCGTGCAGCGTCTGCTGCGACCTGACCAACGCCGACCCCTGCGTCCGCTGCGCCGACCTGAAGCGGGACTCGTCGCTGGTCTGCGTGGTGGAGGAGCCCCAGGACGTCCTCGCCTTCGAGCGCTCCGGGGAGTTCCGGGGGCGCTACCACGTGCTCCACGGTGCCCTGTCCCCCCTCGACGGCATCACACCGGACCAGCTGATGATCCGGCCGCTCCTCGAGCGCCTGCGGGGAAGCGAGGTCGAGGAGGTCATCCTGGCCACCAACCCAACGGTCGAGGGCGACGCGACGGCCCTGTACCTGGCCCGCCTGCTGAACCCCATCGGCGTGCGGGTCACCCGGCTGGCCCACGGGATCAGCGTCGGCACCGAGATCGAGTACGCCGACGCCGTGTCCCTGGCGCGGGCCCTGGAGAACCGGCAGGAGTTCCGATGAGCGACGAGCAGGTCCAGCTGGTGGTGAACGGCAAGGAGCGCCGCCTCCCGGCAGGAAGCACGGTGCGTCAGCTCCTCCAGGAGCTCGGCCTCGACCGGGACGGCATCGCCGTCGCGGTGAACCGGTCCATCGTTCCCCGCTCCCAGCACGACGACGCGGTCTTGCCCGACGGGGCGACGGTCGAGGTCATCCGCGCGGTCGGGGGCGGCTGATCGACCCGCTTCGCGAGGTCTACCGGGACCGCTGGTTGGTGGTGGTCGACAAGCCCAGCGGGCTTCCGAGCCAGCCGGCGCGGGGAGGTTCCGACTCGGTGCTGGGTCGCCTGGGCCGCGAGGCCCGTCTTCCCCATCGTCTGGACGCTGCGGCGAGCGGTCTGATGCTGGTCGTGCTCCACCCGGCGGCCAACGGCCCCCTGGCCAGGGCCTTCCAGGAGCGAACCCTCAAGCGCACCTACCTGGCCGTGCTCGACGGGGACCTGACCGGTCCCGCCACCTGGGATCGCCCTGTCGACCGCAAGAAGGCCCGCTCCCACGTCGAGCCCCTGGGTCACGGCACCGGCTGCACGGCAGTCCGTCTCACCCTCGACACCGGACGAAAGCACCAGCTCCGCGTCCACGCCGCGCTGGCCGGCCACCCCATCCTGGGAGACCGCCGCTACGGGGACGAGGCCGCCGGACGCTGGCCCAGGCTGGCCCTCCATGCGTGGCGACTCGCGCTCGCCCACCCGGTGACCGGCGAGGCCCTGTCGCTCGAGGCACCGGTCCCGCCGGACCTGGCCGAGCTCTTCGCCCGGAGCGGGGTCCCCTGAGCAAACGAACCCCGCGCTCGAGGTGAGCACGGGGTCGAGAGTGCCGGGGACCAACCCGGCCAGCAGGAAAGGGGGTGCCCATGGGTGGGAGAGAGCCGGGGTGGCCAACGCCCCGAATCGGACGCTACCGTTGCTCGCTCTCGCGCCTGGCGGGGTTCACGGGACCCGGTCGTTGGGCCCCGACCCTCACCCACCCATGGGCGGAAGAAAGTGGCGGAGAGAGAGGGATTCGAACCCTCGGTGAGTTGCCCCACACACGAGTTCCAGTCGTGCACCTTCAACCACTCGGTCACCTCTCCGCGGAACTCTGCTTCTGGATGGATTGCGCTGCACCGGCCCGCCGGATCTCCGACACGCCCCCTTCCTACTCGCCCCCCTTTGTAGGGGTGCCGGAGGGGGCGGGTCTTCCAGACCGGGCCCCCTCTAGGAAAGTGCCAGGCGGGCCCCTCGAGCGCTCCCCCACATCCGCCGAAGCGGCTCGTAGGGGTGCCGGAGGGGGCGGGCCCCCTCAAGGCAAGTGCCGGGCTTCTCCTCAGCGGTACCCCTTGTAGGGGTGCCAGAGGGGGCGGGCCCCCTCAAGGCTAGATCCCGCTGCGAAGCAGCGGAGAGACGGGGATTCGAACCCCGGGTACGCTTGCACGCACAGTGGATTTCGAATCCACCGCCTTCAACCACTCGGCCATCTCTCCTAAGAGCGCTTGCGTTGGCGCAAAGCCCGGAAGAACTGCCGTAGCTGCTCTGAACAGGCCTCGCCGTGGACGCCGGCCCGAACGGGGAACCGGTGGTTCAGCTTCGGGTGGTCTGCCAGGTTGCCCAGCGTGCCGAGGAAGCCTCCCTTGGGGTCCGCACAGCCGTAGACACAGCCAGCGACCCGCGCCAACACCATCGCTCCCGCGCACATGGCACAGGGCTCCAGGGTGACGACGACAATGCAGTCTTCCAGGCGCCAGGTTCCCAGCTTCCGCGCGGCTGCGCGGAGGGCCGCCATCTCGGCATGCCCTGTGGGGTCCTGCTCGGCCTCCCGGGTGTTTCGCCCGGTGGCCACCACCTGCCCGTCGCGTACGATGACGCATCCGACGGGCACCTCTCCGGCCTCTGCTGCCGCCTCCGCCTCGGCCATGGCGAGGGCCATGGCTTCTTCGGCGTCGGTCTGGGACAGCGGGATCCGGTCGTCCACTTCCATCCATTCAAAGAACGTGCGCAACAGCTGTCGCGCGGCCCCCCTTCCTAATCCACGGCATGGGGGTGTCAACCGCCCGCCCCCCCTTCAGCAGAACGTCGGAAGAGCCGATGTCGGTCGGGGGTCTGGATGGCGCGGTTCCGCGCACCGAACGGTGAGGAGCCCCGTGATCCCTTGTCTCGGCCCCCGACCCCACGTACCGTGATCCTCCCATCGCATCGGAGCCAACATGCGCCTCGCCGGGCTAGCCCTGTCCCTGTTGTTGCCCTCTCTGGCCCTCGCGGGCCCCATCTCGCTGAAGACGACCGATGGTGTCATGCTCTCGGCCGAGGCCAGCGGCAGCGGCACCCACGGCGTGGTGCTCCTCCATGCCGACGACGGCGACCGAAAGGTCTGGTCGGAGCTGGCCGAGACCCTCGCGAAGAGCGACTGCACCGTGGTCGCCGTCGACCTGCGCGGTCACGGCGCGTCGAAGGGTGCGCTCGACGACGCCGCCTACCCGAAGATGGTGGAAGACGCCCGGGCCGCCATCACCTGGCTCGAGGGCAAGGGGGTGAAGGACCTCCACATCGTCGGCGCGGAGTTCGGGGCCAACCTGGCCCTCGCCGCCACGGCCGCCATCGACGACGTCGACACCGTCACCTTGATGTCGCCGTCCCTGTCCGCCAAGGGCCTCAAGGTCTCGGCCGCCCTCGGCGGCATCGGCAAGCGCCCTGTGCTCGCGGTGGCCAGCCGCGACGACGCCTCGGGGGCCCGCGCTGCCCAGCTGATCCACGACAAGGCCACGGGGCCCAAGCACCTGGCGATCTACGACGGCAACGCCAAGGGCCACCGCATGCTGAACACCGCTCCGGCTCTGGAGGGCCTCGTGCTCTCCTGGGTCAACGGCTCCTTCCTGCAGGCCGATGACCCGCGTGGAGCCACCGGAGCCGCCGTCGAGACCGAGATCGAGGAGATCGAGACCACCGGTGAGCGCTTCGAAGACCGCGAGTAGCCTGGCCGCCTCCCTCCCGGACTGCGTGAGGGAGCTGGCGCAGAGCGTGTCCGAGCAAGGCGGTCGCGCCTACCTCGTAGGAGGTAGCGTGCGAGACGCCGCGCTGGGCGTGCCGAGCAAGGACGTCGACATCGAGGTCTTCGGCCTGCCCGTGGCGGACCTGGAGCGGCTCCTGAAGAAGCTGGGACGGGTCAATGCGGTCGGACGTAGCTTCGGCGTGCTGAAGTGGCGGCCACGAGGCCACTGGGGTCTGGGCGAGCTCGACGTCAGCATCCCCCGACGCGACAGCAACGTGGGGCCGGGCCATCGTGGCATCGCGGTGGAGGGTGACCCCACGATGACCGTGGAGGAGGCCGTCCATCGACGGGACCTCACCATCAACGCGATCCTGTTCGACATCGTGTCGTCCACCGTGGTCGACCCTTCGGGCGGCCTCGACGACCTGGCCGATGGACGGCTGCGGGCAGTCGACGCCGGCACCTTCCTGGAGGACCCCCTCCGGGCCCTACGGGTGGTCCAGTTCGCCGCCCGGCTGGGCTTCGCCCCCGACGACGAGCTGCTGGCCCTGTGCCGCGATGCCTCCCTCGACGAGCTGCCGGCCGAGCGCATCCAGGGGGAGTGGGGAAAGCTGCTGCTGAAGGGCCGTCACATCGCCATGGCCATGGAGCTGGCGGCAGAGACCCAGGTGCTCCCACGCATCCTGCCCCGCTGGCCCACGGCCGACGCAGGCCCCGTGCTCGACGGCTTGGTCCCCCATCGCGCACGCATCCTCGGACGGGACGAGTCCAAGGCCGAGGGACGGGCCTGGGCCCTCATGCTCACGGGCTGGCTGGCGGGGGCCACCAGCGAGGTGGTCGAGGACGTCCTGGACCGCCTGTGGCTCCACAAGGTGTCTGGCTACCCCGTCCGCACCCGCGTCCAGGCCGCCGTGCTCCACCTGGAGCATCCCCTTGCCACCGACGCCGACCTGCGCCGTCTCGCGACGGTCGCGGAGGTCGAGACCGTCGCGTCCGTGCGCGACGCGCGAGGCCACGCCGACGGTGCGTCGGCCCTCGACCGAGGGGAGGCCCTGGGGGTCCTCCACGCAAAGCCCGCCCCCCTGCTGCAGGGAAGGAGCCTGAAGGGACTGATGCGGCCTGGACCTGCGATGGGTGAGGTGCTCGCCGCAGTCTACGACGCGCAGCTCGAAGGCACGGTGACCACGCCAGACGAGGCGCTCGCCATGGCACGGACGCGCATCCCCTCCTGAAGAGGAGGGGATGCCGCACCGGCCTCGCTCAGCCCGCGCCGGGGTTGGGCAGGTCGTTGATGTCGCCGCAGTAGCAGCGGTCGTCGTCGCTCTCGACGACATCCCAGCTGCAACGAAGGTCGTCATCGGCCTTCGAGGCGGCTTCGTCGACACAGAAGGCGTCGAGCCGGGGAGAGTTCTGGAAGCGGCAGTAGGCCGCCTCGACCTCCTCGAAGCGGTCCCAGGTCAGGCCCTCCGGGAAGCCGTAGTGGGGTCCGGCATCCTCGGGACGCAGCGACTCGCCGGGAATGATGCACTCCCGGAGCTGGGTCTCGTTGGAGTTCACCACCGCCTGCTGGAACTCGTTCGCGGCGAGGGCGAGGATGTCGGTGCACGGGCCCTCGGCGAGCAGCACCCCGAAGGAGAGGCGGTCGTCGTCGAGGGGCACGGACCAGGCCGTGAGGGCCACCGTGTAGGCCACGCCCACCTGGGTGTTGGAGAAGGTGCAGAACTCGGCGCTGCCCTTTCCGGCCGACGTGTCTGCGTCGAGGAGGCCGCCGGTGGCACCGACACACTCCTCGAGGCCGATCGGCACCTCGTTGCCCAGCTCGTCCTCGTAGAAGACGACGAAGTCGCCCATCAGCTCATCGGGAGAGCCGGTGTAGAAGACCGACAGGCCGCCCGACAGGTCGATGTCGCCGTCGTCGAAGGGGTTGTCCGGGTAGCTGTACTGCCGACCGAGATCCGACGGGCTCGGCGAGACCGCCGCCGACCAGAACACCGCCTCCGGGTCCACGTACACGCAGACCGACTCGCCGGTGCCGAGGAACTCGAGGGTCGCACCGCCGAGGCGCGCCGTCGTGGACTGCGACACCTCGGTGTAGATGGTGTTGGCCCGCACATCGGCCATCGACGTGATCGGGACCGGCGTGAGGTACTGCTCGCCGTCTTCCGCCGGGATCACGAGCACGTCATCGACGCCTTCGATGGGCCCCGTGAAGAGGAAGTCGGCCGAGTAGTCGCAGCCCGGAAGCAGGGCCAGCAGAACCAGGGACCGGGTACGCATCATGGCTCCACCTTGAAGTCGATGACCAGCTCGGGCTGGTCGAACTTGTTGTTCCACTGGAAGGCCGTCGTGCTGACGAAGTCGCCATTGGTGATGACGGACGACGGACGGGTCAGGATGTCACGGAAGGGCGCGCCACCCTGGAAGTTGGCGTCGTACTGGTTCACGCCCGACGGAGAGCCCTCACCACCGTTGCAGGTGGTGAAGTCCCCGGCGCCACCCTGGCCCTCGAGGTCTCCGCTGTCCATGAAGCCCCAGAGCCAGAAGGCCGGGCAGTCGATGCCGGGCTCGCAGTCCTCGACCTCCTGATCCCAGAAGTGCTCCTGCTGCCAGATGGTGAACTCGGCCACGTAGGAGTCGCCGTCGCGGACGAAGTCGAGGTCCATCTCGTCGACGTTGCCGTCTTCGTTGCGATCCTCGGCGACGATGCGAACCTCGCGATCGGTCTGGACGTCGAGGAGCTCGAAGCAGGTCTGGCGGTAGTACTCGCCATCGGTGACCTCGGCGCCGGACTCGTCGAGCACCGGGTCGCCAGCGGCCGCGTAGAACTCGAGGAGGTCGTCGTAGTCGGTGAAGCGACCCGAGACGAGCTCGCAGACCATGTCGGTGAAGCAGGAGAACCGGAAGTCACCGACCGTCGTGCCGCCGTAGGGGTAGGAGTCCGCGGGGACGCCCTGCTCGAACTGCGGCCCACGGGATGGGTGCGGGTACTTCTCGAGGCTCAGGGGCGGCGCGATGTCCGAGTAGAGGCCGAGGTACACGGGGCCGATGAAGCCGACGTCCTCCACCGTCTGGGGGTCACCGTTCGCGTCGAACAGCTGGCCCTCGGCCGCTTCGGCCGGGAGGCGGACGGTGCCACGGAGGTTGTTGATGACCAGCCCCTCGTCGTAGGCGCATCCACCCATGGCGACGAGTGCGGAAATGCAGATCAGGTTGCGCATCATGAGCTCCTAGAACTCGTACCGGAGACCGAACTGGAAGCGCAGCGGCGTCTGGCGGTTGCCAGACACGAACCGACCGTTCTGGTACAGCGTGTTGGTGAAGATGCTCGAGGGGGCACGGTTGTTGGTGATGTTCTGGGCCTCGATGTCGGCGACCAGACGACCCTTGCGGATGTCGAAGGCCTGACGGAAGCGGAGGGAGAGCTCCCAGAAGCTGCCGAAGCGCAGGTACTGCCCACGGGGCTCGATGTAGAGGTTGTACCCGCCGTTGCCACCGTACGCGTTCTCGGCGTAGTAGAAGCGCTGGAAGGGCAGGCCCTGCTCCCACTGGAAGAAGAAGCCGATGCTCTGGGTCCACGGGTCGGTGGGGAGGTCCCAGAAGCCCGAGGCCTTGATCTGGCTGCGGCTGGTGGTCAGCAGGCCGTAGTTGTACTGGGTCTGCGGGTCGATGGCGAACGAGCCGGAGAGCGCGTTCGGCGACGAGCCGACGGAGCGGATGTAGGTGTAGGTACCGCTCGCCTGCCAGCGACGGGCCTGGACCTTCCGGAAGCCCATGTCCCACTGCAGGAAGTCGCGCTTGGCGAGGACCGGGGAGCGGAGGCGGAAGTAGGAGTTGAACTCGTCGGCGTAGCGAGACCCGATGATGGCCGAGCCGTCGCTGTCGTAGATGAGGTTCTGGTCGTCGAACTCGAGGCCGTTGCGGGTGAACTTCCCGGACATCGAGGAGGTGAGGGCCAGGTCCTTGATGACCTCGCGCTCCAGGGTCAGGATGAGCTCGTCGACGCTGGGGGTGCGGAGACCATCGTAGGCGCTGTTCAGGTTCTCGGCCGGGTTCTGGCCGATGAGGAGCTCCGCCGAGTTGAGGTAGCCGAGGCCAGGGTAGGAGCCGTCGGCAAAGTCGTAGAACTCGCCGAGGTAGGCCTTGGTGCCGTTGGGGGCCCGGGCGGTGAAGGCGGCGGCGCCCAGACGGCCCGTGTCGTTGAAGCGACCGTAGCCCGTGGCGATCTTCGTCTTCTGGTCCTTGAAGGGGTCCCACGCGCCGAACAGGCGGGGGCCCCAGAGGGAGCCGGTGATGGTCGGGTTTCCGACGTCGTCGCGGTAGACGAAGGTGTCGAAGCGGGTGCCGTAGTTGAGGGTCAGGTTGCTGACCGGCTTCCAGCTGTCCTGCAGGAAGAAGCTGAACTCGGAGGCCGTGGTCCGGAACACCGTGGGGCCGCTGAACTCCTGCCACTGCAGGTTCTTCAGGGTCTGCGGGTTGAACGGAACCTCGTTGATGTCGATGAAGAGCATGTTGCCGGCGGTACCGGAGGCGTAGTCCCAGACGAGCTGGGAGGCCTCGACGCCGAACTTGAGGTCGTGGGTACCGTTGAGGGGATCCTTCACCGAGAGGATGGAGAGCTTGCTGCTCGCCCGGTAGGTGAAGCGATCGTCGAAGTACCAGGCGCCCCAGTTGACGGAGTCGTAGGCGCCAGCGACACCCACGCGACCCGGGGTCTCCCAGTCGACGTTGCCCTCGAGCTCGCCTGGCTCACAGGGGTGCCAGTCGAGGTTGTCGTTGTGGGTACAGGGAACCGCGTTCTGCTCGATGAAGCTCTTCTGGAAGAGGAGCTGCGTGTCGACGTTGACGTCGGGGGAGAGGAACCACTGCCAGCGGGGCTGCAGGATGAAGCCACCCTGGGCCTGCCGGACCTGAGCCTCGGCGCGAACGTACGGCGTGCCCTGCACCAGGTTGTCGACCGTGGTGGGGTCGGTCTGGAAGAGGACGCTCAGGCGGTGCTCGCTGGTGGGCTGCACCGTGATCTTGGAGAGCAGGTAGTTGCCGTTGTAGGACCGCGACTGGGGCGTGCCGGGGAGGCGGGCCCAGGACAGGTCGGCCTGGTAGCTGATGACGAACCACGCCTTGTCACGGATGACCGGGCCAGAGATGCGAGAGCCGATCTGCATCAGCTGCGTGGTGGAGCCGAAGCCCTCGGGGAGGAGCTCGACGCCGTCCGCCGAGAGGCGGGCATCCTTGAAGGGCCGCAGGTCCGCGTTGACGTAGTAGATGTTGGCCAGGAACTCGAGGTTGTTGGTTCCGGAGTCGGTGACGACGTTGATGATGCCGCCGACGGACACGCCGTACTCGGGCATGTAGCCACCGAGGAGGACCTCGATCTGCTGGATGGCGTCGAAGTTGAAGTTCGCCGAGAACGTGCCGGTGACGGGGTCGGTGATGTTGGCGCCGTCGAGCATGAAGGTGTTCTCGTTGGAGGCACCACCCGCCATGTTCGGGTTGGCGCCACCGGAGACACCGGCCGTCATCTGGACGGCGTTCTGGTAGGAGCGGCCGGCCGGGACCCGGTTGAGGAAGTCCTTCGTGAGGACCGTGCTCCGCGAGGTGTCGTTGACGTCGACCGCGTTCTGCTCGGCCTCGACGACGATCTCCTCACCCTCACCCGCAACGAGGACCACCTGCTGAACGGTCGTCTTGTTGATGTTGATGAGGATGCCTTCGATCGTGACGCCCTGGAAGCCAGCCTTGGTGACCTCGATCCGGTACTTGCCGGGGATCAGCGCGGTGAAGACCGCCGCCCCCTCGGGGCCGGACTCCAGGGTCTGGGCGCCACCGAGGGTGCCCCCTTCGCCTTCGAGGGTGATCGTGGCGCCGGGAACGCTGAGGTCCACATCGTCGACGGTGAGCACCCGGAGGGAGCCCGTTGTCTGTGCGAGAGCTGGCGAAGCCGCCAGCAACGCCACGAACGCAGCCACCATAGGCAGCAACGTGCGAATCTTTAGGGCGAATTGGAGCATTCCCTGGCGTCTCCCGACCCGGAAAAAGGGCCTTGAAGCTTGAGAAAACACGGTGAACCCCAAAATGGGGGGACTCCGTTGACCAGCGTAGGGGTACAGGACCCGTTGTTGGAAGTCAACCGCCCTCGTGGGGTGAGGGCCTGCGCCAGTAACTTTCCTCGACAAGTTGCTCACGGATCGTGGCCGTGAGCCGGGCGCCGTTAACCCGTCCCGCCAAATCGCCCACCTGATCCGCAGCGAGATGGCGCACCCCTGGAGCCTCTGGAAACGGGGACCACGTCCACTTGCCACAGAGACGCCCCCCCCGGGACGTTCCTACTGCTACCTCACGCGCTTCCCGTGCTATAGGGTGCGCATCGACCCTCTGGAGGCAGGCCCATGCACCGCCGAACCATCCAGGCCTTGACCCTCGCGCTGGCCCTCGCCATCGGCGCGGGTATGCCGAGCCCGGCACAGGCCACCACGTTCGTCCCGCTCACCACCGAGAACCTGGCTGATGTCAGCACCGCCATCGTGGAAGGCGTCGTCACGGAGGTCCGCACGGAGCTCGACGACGATGCCCGCGTCTGGACCATCGCCACAGTCGACGTGACGCGCCGCCTGAAGGGCGCCGATGTCGCCGACACCGTCGAGGTGTGGTCCCTCGGCGGAGAGATCGGTCGCTACACAACGCACATCGAGGGCCAGGCCGTGTTCAGCGAAGGGGAGCACCTGCTCACCTTCCTGCACCGGAGCGAGTCCGGGCGCTACGTGCCCGTCGGCAAGTTCCTGGGCAAGCTCACCTTCCGCCGCGCCCCCGACGCCGACCGTGAGCACCTGATGCGCTGGCACCCCCGGGCCGAGTGGTCCTTCGACCACCGCTTCCTGCCGCACCCCGCGGCCGACCGCCGGGTGTACGCCGAGGACTTCATCGCCGAGGTCGAGTCGCACCTCGCCAAGCCCTGGAACGGCGAGACCATTCCCGGCGTCTCCCCCGAGCTCCTCGAGCGCGTCAACACCCCCGCCAACCGGAGTGCACGATGAAGGCCCATCACCTGCTGCCGTCCCTCGGCCTGCTGATCGCCACCCCGGCCCTCGCGTGGAACCACACGGGCTTCGTGTGGAGCGCCGACCAGATCCCGGTGTCCTTCCAGGTGGCCGACTCCGCCAACACCGAGAGCGGCAACTTCTGCCAGGACCGCAACCCGGTCGGTGTCTGCACGGAGGTCGCCCAGATCGCCGCCGACGCGTGGAACGGCGTCGCGTGCACCGACCTCGTGGTGGAGATCGACCCCGAGATCGCCCCCAACGAGGAGCGCCCCCGCAACGGCGTCAACGAGATCATCTTCGAGGACCCCGGCAACGAGATCGAGAGCAACGGCGACCCCGGCACCATCGCCTGGTCCCAGTCCATCGGCACCGGCGCCCAGATCGAGGTGAACGGGCAGTTCTACAACCAGATCCAGGACGCCGACATCACCTTTGGAAAGTCCCGGAACCTTCTGGCCGAGAGCATCATGGACACCCAGGGGTGTCAGGACGAGCTGTCCTTCAACAGCACGATGGTCCACGAGATGGGCCACTCCCTGGGCCTCGCCCACTCCTGCGAGGAGGAGGACATCTGCGTGGACCCCGCCCTGCGGGACGCCACGATGTTCTGGACCAGCAAGGGCGCCTGCGACACCTCGCGGACCCAGCTCGCCCAGGACGACGAGAACGCCCTGCAGGCCCTCTACGGCCCCATCGCCACCTTCGAGTGCGCCGGTGAGGGCGACAGCGGCGCCATCCTCGGCGTCGTTCCCTTCGACATGTCCTGCGTGGTCACCTCCAACCGCATCAACGACGTCACCGGCGTCGAGTGGGTGTGGGGCGACGGTGAGGTCTCGGGCGGCAAGGCCGGCGGCCACACCTACGAGAGCCCCGGCAACTACACCATCCAGGTGACCGTCGACGGCGAGTCCGATGGCTGCGGCGAGGACGGCGAGGGCTCGGGCACCTGGTCCTACGACTACCGCCGCGTCGGCTACGTCACCGCCTGCGACGTGGTCCAGGGCGAGTTCTCCGCCGAGTTCCAGGACGACCTCACCTACAAGATGGTCAACAACTCCGACGTGTCGGTCTACGGCTGCATCTCGGAGATCCAGTGGTCCGTGTACAAGGGCGAGAAGGCGGAGGGTGAGCCCATCCAGACCCTCGCGGCCTGGGACCCGGAGATCGCCTTCCCGGAGAAGGGGACGTACACCGTCCTCATGAACCTCGGTGGCCCTGCCGGCACCTCTGGCGCGGCCCTCACGATCGACGCCGGAGCAGCGGGCGGCTGCGACACCACGGCCACGGGCGCCACCACCCTCGGCTCCCTCGCCCTGATGGCCCTCCTCGGCCTGCGCCGCCGCGCCTAGGCCCATTCCCCGAGACTCTCGAGGCGGCCCCCGCGACGATGCGGCGGCCGCCTCTCGTCTTTCCGCACCCAGTCCCCCCGATGTCAGGTCGTGACCTGGCACGGACGGTCGTGACGAGCCATCCTGCGCTGGCCGGACCAAAGGACCACACACGGAGATCCCATGCGTCCCCTCAGCGCATCCATCGTCAGCCTCGCCTTCCTAGGGTGTGGTGCCCCCAGTGAGACGCCCGAGGCCGCCCCCCCTCCCCCGAGCGATGCGCGGCCCACGCCCACCACGGAGGCAGGCAGCGCCCTGTACCTGGACACGATCACGCCCACCGAGCTGGAGCTACCAGACAGCGCGCGCCCCGCCGGTGCGGAGCCCCCCGAGACGCTGCCCATCCAGGGCCCCTTCCGCTACGCCGGGACCAGCAAGAAGGGCCTGCACCAGTGGCTCGCTCCCTTCCCGGTGCGGCCACGGGGCCTCTTCTTCCACAAGGCCGAGCCAGGGATGGTGCTGGCGTTGAACGGCGAGGCGCTGCCCTACAGCCGCTTCGGCCCTGCAGAGCCCATGGCCTGGGTCCACGACCGCTACCAGATGACGGTGTACACCAGCGACGCCACCGCCCCCCCCACCGACGGCTCCCTGGAGCTCACCTGGCGAGCCGCCAGCGGTCGCGAGGCGGCACTGAACCTGGCCACCAGCGGTCAGGAACCGGAAGACTTCCTCGTCTCCAGCATCGCCGACGAGTGGGACGTGCGGAGTGGCCTGCTCCTGCCCGCCCCCGGCCGCGTCGTCTACCAGCTCGAGGTTCCCCCCGCCGGCGAGCTGAGTCTGGAGCCCGGCATCGTGCCTCCCGAGCTCGACGAGGGCGTCGCCAGCAACGGGGCGACCGTTCGTGTGCGGGTCCGCCCCGAGGGCGGCGACTGGACGGAGGTGGCCGCCCTCCCCGCGGACGTCGGACGCTTCCCCCTGCGCCACGTCGACCTGTCGACCTACAGCGGGCAGGCCATCGACCTGGAGCTGCGGTCCGACCCCGCCCCCGCAGGCGGAGAGGCCGACGCCACCCTGGACTACGTGTTCCTCGGCGCCCCCCGGGTCGGCAGCCACCGGAGCGACGCCCCCACCGTCGTCATGGTGTTCATCGACACCCTGCGCCCCGACGCGATGAGCCTGTACGGCTACGAGCGGGACACCACCGCTCCCCTCGACGAGCGCCTCGCCGACGCGGCCGTGTTCACCAACGCCCGGAGCATCGCCCCGTGGACGCTCCCCAGCGCTCGCAGCGCCCTCACCGGCCGCAAGCCCGAGGACTGGGGCCAGAGCGTGCCCCTCCCCCAGCGCTTCCACGAGCAGGGGGCGCCCACGGCCTTCCTCGCCGGCAACATCTACCTGTCGACCCAGTTCGGCCTGGACCGCGGCTGGGACCTCCATCGGGTCGAGCTGTGGCCCAGCGCCGACGAAGTCACCGACGACGCCATCGCCTGGCTGGATGCCCACGAGGGCATGGGCGGGCTGCTGCAGGTCCACTACATGGACCCCCACCTCCCCTACCTGGAGCCCGCCACCCATCGCAGCCGCTACGCCGACAACGGACCAGGCACCCTCCGAGAGCAGTTCCACCTCTCCGACGTCCGGAAGCTCGGGAACGGAATCGACGACGACACCAAGCAGTGGATCCGCGATCGCTACGACAACAACATCCGCTACACCGCGGATGCCGTGGCGCGCCTGCTCGATCGCCTGGGCGACGACGACGTCGTGGTGCTCTACTCCGACCACGGGGAGGAGTTCTTCGAGCACACCGGCTTCGAGCACGGCCACACCTTGTTCGACGAGCTGCTTCGTGTGCCGCTGGTCGTGAAGGCACCCGGGCTGAAGGGCGGTCGCTACGACACCCCCGTCAGCCTCCTCGATGTCGCCCCCACCCTCACCGAGCTCGCCGACGTCGACCCCCTGCCCGAGGCCGAAGGCTGGAGCCTCGTGCCCCTCATCGAGGGCGACGCGGACGCCGTGGCTGCCTTCGAGGCCCGCCCCCTGGGCTTCGGGCGTACCCTCTACGGCGACGACGCATGGGGCCTGGTACACAAGGGGATGAAGTACACGACGGCTCAGGGGGCCGAGGCGCTGTTCAACCTCGCCCTGGATCCCGCAGAGGTCACCAGCCTGTCGTCCCACGACCCCGAGGTCGCGGTGCCCTACCGCGAGCTCCTCCCCGAGGCGCTCCAGATGGACGTCGCCGCCGGATGGCGCTTCCAGCCCACCGACGCCCGGCCCGGCGACGCAAAGCCCATGCACGCCGTCTGCTCCTTCCCTACGTCGGTCCGCCACGCGGTGGCCAGCGTGGACCCCCTGGCGAACGGCACGGCCAACGTCGCGCCGATCGACGCCGAGGAGGCGCGGGAGCTGATCGCCGAGTGGAAGGCCGAAGACCCGCAGCACGTCATCCGAGACGGCGACAGCCACCTCCACATGACCTGGACCGGCACCAACGGACGTCCCGTCGTGGTGGAGCCCACCGGTGACCTCGGCGCCACGGGCCATGACGTCCGCTGCACCGCACGCTGGTGCACGCCCTTGCGAGGAGCGCGTCCCTGTCCCACCGGCGTCACGGTCGCCGAGGCCAGGCGCGACACCGGCTTCGGTCCCTTCCGCACCGGCATGGCCAGCGTCGCGTGGGGTCGGAAGCGCCAGTTCATCTGGGGCCTGGGGATCCTGCCGGTGCCGCCCGAGGGGTCTGAGGCCGTGGATGGCCAGGACGCCGAGCTGCGCGATGCCCTGCAAGCCATCGGCTACCTGGACGAAGGAAACGAGTGATGCACCTCCTCCCCATCTTGCTGGCATGCACAGGCACGAGCGGCCCCCCCGCCGTCGACGATGGGGAGGCCATCTCCCTGCGAGCCGTCCCTCCAGCCTCGGTGGAGCTCGCCCCGAAGAACCGGTCGAAGGAACCTCCGGAGGCCATGCGCCTCGAGGCGTGGTCCCAGGGGCGCAAGGTCCGAAGTGGAGCGGTCCGCTGGACCCACGATCTGCCCATCCGCCCAAGGGCCCTGTTCTTCCACCGGGCCAAGCCCGGCATGGCGGTCCAGCGGAACGGCGAGCCGGTGCCCTTCGGCAGCGGCGGCCGCGACAAGGCCGGCTGGGGCTACAGCGCCGAGCAGCTCCACCTCAACCTCCCCGAGGGGGAGGAGCCCGGCGAGGTCGACTTCTTCTACCCGAAGGCCACCGAGCGGGAGCGGCGCCTGCACCGCTTCACCACGCCGGATCTGACCGACGCCGCCTTCATGGATCACCAGGTCCAGGACGGCTGGACCAGCCGCAGCGGCCTGCTCCTCCCGGCGCCCAGCACGGTGGCGTGGTCCATCGAGGTCCCCCCCGCCGGGGAGTTCCACTTCGTCCCCACCCTGGTGGAGCCCGAGCAGCTCGACGGGCCGGTCTCCGACGGGGCCCTGGTCGCCGTCGACGTCACCGCGGGAGACGACACCGTCACGGTCTACTCGGAGCCGGTCCGGCACCACGACACCCCCTACCGGCGCGTCGACCTGTCGAAGTGGGCTGGCCAGACGGTCACCCTCACGGTCCGCTCCGAGCCACGTGGCACCAGCCACGCCGACCACGTCTTCCTGGCCGAGCCCGTCGTCGCCTCCCGCAAGGGGAACCCGCGCACGGTGCTGATGGTGTTCATCGACACCCTGCGGCCCGACCACATGGGGCTGTTCGGCTACGAGCGCGACACCACCGCCGCCCTCACCCACCTCGACGGCACCGCGGCGATCTTCCAGAACGCCCGCTCCATCGCTCCCTGGACCCTCCCGAGCGCTCGCACCATCGTGACCGGCATGCAGCCCGAGGCGTACAGCGAGGCCGTCACCCTACAGGAGACCCTCCGCGACGAGGGCTGGGCCACCGCGTTCATCGCGGGCAACGTCTACCTGTCCGCCAACTTCGACATGCACCGTGGCTGGGACTACCACTCCGTCGGCATGTGGCCCCTGGCCGAGGTCACGACCGACGAGGCCCTCGGCTGGCTCGACGAGCGCCAGGGTCGCGACGTGCTGCTGCAGGTCCACTACATGGGCGTGCACCTCCCCTACAAGGAGCCCGTGGCCTACCGGCACATGTTCGCCGGCGACGGACCCGAGGGCATGCCCGACGAGTTCCACCTCCCCACCCTCCGGGAGGCACGTCTGAAAGACGAGGCCGATCGGCAGTACATCCGCGACCGCTACGACAACAACGTTCGCTACGTCACCGACCAGGTCCAGCGGCTGGTGAGCCGCCTCGACGACAACGACATCCTCCTTCTCTACAGCGACCACGGCGAGGAGTTCTGGGACCACGGCGGGCTCGAGCACGGTCACACCACCTACGACGAGCTGCTGCGGGTTCCCGTCGTGGTGAAGGCCCCAGGGGTGAAGCCCGGGCGCATCGACACCCCCATCAGCCTCCTCGATCTCGCTCCTACGGTCCTCGACCTGGTGGACCTCGAGCCGGCTCAGCCCCTGGACGGCTCCTCCCTCGTGCCCCTCGCCAACGGCGACGCAGCCGCGCTCGAGGCCTTCAGCGCGCGCCACCACGGCTTCGGACGCCCCCTGTACGGCCTCGAGCGCTGGGGTGTCATCGCCGACGGCAAGAAGTGGTCGACCCACGAGGGCAAGGAGATGCTCTTCGACCTCGGCAAGGACCCTGCGGAGAAGAAGAACCTCCTCCGGAAGAACCCCGACGACAAGGGCGCGCCCTACCGCGCCGCCCTCGCCGAGACCCTCCACGAGCCCGTCGACGTCTCGTTCCGTCTGCAGCCCACCCGCCATCGCCGCGGCGGCGTGCCCGACGACGGCCTGGAGGCCATCTGCACCGTCGCTGGTGGGTTCCGCCACGCGTGGGCCGGCGACGACCCCCTGGACAACGCCGACGTCGAGATCGTCACACCGCCGATCGACCAGGCCCTCGACCTGGCGTCCAGCCTGGGTCCCAACCAGGCCCACCCGCGTCCCGAGGGCGACGACGCATCCTGGGGCGCGGTGCACGTCCGCTGGCGTCGCGGCGGGGCCCGCGAGGTCTACCTGACCCCGGAGCTACCCTTCGCAGAGGCCACGAAGAGCCTACACTGCACCGCCCACTACTGCCCCGACGGCCAATGCGCGGCCAAGGCCATCTCGGTCCCCGAGCCACGCCAGGGTCCCGTGGGCGCCAACCGGGGCCCGTTCGCGAAGGCGACGTGGGCCCCCCACCGAGACCTCGAGCTGACCGTCGCCATGGCCCCGTACGATCCCATCAACATCTCCGGCCGCGACGACGAGACCAACACCGCCCTCGAGGCCCTCGGCTACAAGGACCCGGACGCCGACGACGAAGAGCCGTAGCTTTCACGCTCGTCGGGGCGCCGGAGGGGCTCCCTCGGGCGGCTACGGGACCGTCACGATGGTGAGGGTGACGTTGTCCTTGCCGCCGCCGTAGTGGGCCGCACGGACCAGCTCACGGCTCGCGATACGGGGATCCGTGTAGGTGTTGAGGATCGACTCCATGTCGCGGTCCTCCACCTCGCCCCACAGGCCGTCGGAGCACATCAGCACCTTGTCGCCGGGCTCGAACTCGATCCGGAAGATGTCGATGGGGATGTCGCGCTCGGTGCCGACCGTGCGGAGGAGGATGTTGGAGTGCGGATGGTTCCGCGCCTCTTCCGCCGTGATCCGCCCGCGCTCCACCATCTTCTGAACCAGCGAGTGGTCCTTGGTGATCTGGTACAGCGTGCCGTTGCGCAGCAGATAGCCGCGGGAGTCCCCCACGTTGGCCATGAAGCCCACGCGGTTCTCCAGCACCAGCACACACACCATGGTGGTGCCCATGTCGGTGCCCTTGGCGTCCGCCGCGTCCTTGACCGTGTTGTTGGCCAGCTGGAAGGACTCCTCCAGCAGGTTCTCCATGGCGTCTTCGCCGTTGGGGGCGCGTGCTTCGCGGGATCGTGCCTCGTCGCACAGGGTGCGCACGGCCATGGCCGACGCGACCTCCCCGCCGTCATGGCCCCCCATTCCGTCGGCGACGACGTAGAGCGCCGCACGGTCCGAGAGCCGAACCCAGCCCCAGTTGTCCTCGTTGAGCTGTCGGGTCAGCCCGACGTCGCTCATGCCGCCGAGGAGCCCGTTGTAGCCGACGACCGAGAGCGCCTCGTAGCGGTCCTCCATCTCCCGGCCGAGGGTGGTGGGATCCTGGACCTTGCCGTCCTCCACCAGGGTGAGGAAGTCGGCCAGGCCGTTGGTGTCGACGTCGCAGTACCGGCGCAGCAGGTCGCCGAGGCTCGGCAGCACCTGGGCGCGCTCGCCGTCGTTGGCTTCCTGCTCGTCGTGGACCTCGAGCACGTCGATGTCGAACAGGCGCACCGAGTTGTCGGGGGACACCAGCAGGTTGGCCCGCGTGACGGGTCCGACCACCACACCGTGACGGTGCAGGTACGCGAGGGTGCCCAGGGCGCGGGTGGAGAGGGTGAGGAGCCGACCGTTGGGCAGGGGCGACGCCTCGTCGACCATCAGGCCCTCCCCGTTGTACGGCACCACCGAGAACAGCACGTTGTCGACGACGAAGACATCGACCGGGGTGGCCAGCCCCGGATGGTCGATCCCCTTCAGGTAGAAGCGCTGGTAGGCGTCGAACAGGTCGCGGGACCAGCGGGTGCTGACCAGGAACCGACGATCCCGGAGCGCCTTGCCGCAGGATCCACAGGAAGACTGCTTCCGCGGATTGTCGGGAAAACCACAGTCCCAACACTTCCTCGTGGGGAGATCGGGGCGCACGTCGTTGGCCAGATAGAACATCCGGCCCTCTGCCAGACGTACGAGGCCCTCGACCGTGTAGTGGTCCCCAATGGGGGTTCCAGGGGGAAGATGCGCGGGACGATCACCCAAGACAGGCTGCCGGGAGGGGGTTGAACGGGAGGCCCGTGGGGGCGCGATGTTCGTCAGCCTACGCCAGTGCGCCCACCGCCTGTCAAGCCCCCATCGGGCATTGGTCGAGACCGTCCGTCACCCGGTGTTCACACGGGTGCCCGAGAGGTGGGATATACCGCCGCCCACGGCCCCTCGACGGTCCCCCTGGAGGAACCCATGCGTCTCGCTTCGATCGCCTTCGTCTCTCTCGCCCTGTCCATCGGCTGCCAGCCGAAGGGCTCCACTGGTGGCACCGCCTCTGGCGATGCCGACACCGACGCCGACACGGATGCCGACACCGACGCCGACACGGACGCCGATGCCGACGCCGACGCCGACGCGGATGCCGACACGGACGCGGACTCCGACGCGGACGCCGACCCCACGCTGGGGCCTTGGAGCGACCACCCGCTCGCCACCATCCCCGTCACCCCGGACGCGTACACCGACGACGCCGGCCTCGCCGCCGTCATCGCCCTGCTCAGCACCGATGACGCCAGCTCCAACTGGACGCCGATGGACCAGCAGGTCACCAACGTCACCGTCACCGCGGTCGACTACAACTACGACCCGACCGATGGCTACCTTGGCTTCTGGGTCGAGGATGCTGCGGGCCCGATGCTGATGTACACCCGCTTCAACAGCGAGACGGGCCAGAACGAGGGTGCCGAGATCGGCGCCGCCGCCGATGCCGCCCTCGCTCCTGGCGACAAGGTCTCCTTCCAGGTCCTCGAGGCCGCCAACTACTTCGGCATCCTCGAGTTCACCGAGATCGCCAACTTCACCATCGAGAGCAGCGGCAACCCGGTGCACGTCACCACGCTCTCCGATGGCACGCCTCTGACCCTCGACCACGTCGGCTACGTCGTCGAGCTGTGGGGCGACCTCGTCAGCCCGCCGTCGGACTGCGGCAACGAGTGCTTCGACTTCGACTACAACGGCGGCACCGTCCAGCTCCGCGTCGTCCCCGGCGGCTTCTACGAGGGGGACTCCGTTCACTGGATCGGCCCGGTCACCGAGTTCTTCGACGAGCTCCAGCTCAACGCCTCCGACTTCGACTGGGTCCGCTGGTACTGAGCACGCTCTGGAGCAAGCATGATGCGCCATCTTCCGACCCTGACCGTCCTCCTCGCTGCGTGCGGCTCGCCCCGCACCGCCGAGGACCCCTCGAGCTGGTACAGCGCCGGTGAGGACTACGACGTCCAGGAGACGGTCGAGTTCACCACGACGCCCTACGACGTCGCGGGGAGCACGGCGATCGCCGACATCCCCCTCCCCGACCTCGACAGCTTCTCCACCTGGTTCGCCCAGGAGGATGGTCTGCCCGAGGCCGGGTGCTCGGGATGGACGACGCGCAGCGACCTCCCGGTGGAGATCACGGGCATCGTGACCTCCCACCCCCGCTGGTACTACAAGGCCAGCGGCTGTCGCCCGGAAGACGACTTCAGCATCGACAGCGACGAGAAGTTCTACGGCAGCTACTTCATCGAGGACGAGACGGGCGGCATCTTCGTCCTGGGCGACACCAAGGTGGCCCACTTCGATCTGGGCGACAAGGTCACCCTCCGCCTCAGGGCCACCAAGGAGCTGTTCAGCTACCACATGGTGTACAGCCACGACGTCGTGTCCATCGAGCGCGGCCCCTTCCCGGTCTACTACGAGGAGCGGGAAGCCCTGACCGACGACGACCTCTCCCGGGTCCGCCGCATGACCGGCACCGTCGGCTACAACGGCGACTTCGGCGAGATCCAGCTGTGCATCGGCGACGTCGCCGACGACGACTTCGACGACGTCTACGAGGGGCTCACCGGCCAGGACGCCAAGGGCCCCCAGATCAAGTGCGTCAACGAGGGCCGTGGCTTCTACATCGCCCTCGACAGCGAGCTGCAGCGCCGGGGCACCGAGTACGACATCGGCACCGAGCTGACGGTCACCGGCCCCATCATCCGCGGCTTCGACGAGAATCAGGTGCCCTTCGACGAGCACCGCATCGTCGTGACCCGACTGGGCCAGGTCGAGGTCCACGAGGACGACGCAGAGGAGTAGGTCGCCACCGCGATCGTCTCCCAGAAACGGCCGCCCTCCGAGGGGCGGCCGTTTCACGTTGTTCACACGCCCATAGTGACCATCCGACCCCCCGTATGACGGCAGCAACGGTGGGATGCGAAGCGCCCGCCGGACCTCGGGTTAGGTGCGCCGACTTCCAAGGGAGCCGCGATGCTGCTGTCGATCCTCGCCCTCGCCACCACCGGCGCCTGGGCACAGAGTTCCAACGCCCAGCAGGACCTCGAGTACCGCGAGCTGGAGCTCGACCCCCGGAGCGACGACGAGGTTCGCTGGAATGCCGGCTTCGAGACGGAGTACTACTCCTACAACAACCTCGACTTCCGACCCCTCGACGAGTCCAGCGACCAGCGCATCCTCGACAGCGACGACCGCGCCACCTTCGCCTTCACCGGCGCCCGCTTCGAGCTCGGCTACCGCCCCGACACCCACATGGACTTCGTCATCGCGGCCAGCCACCGGGGCATGTGGGGCAACGACGCCGTCGGCAACGTCAACATCTTCGGCGGCTGGATGTACTTCAACGCGCTGTACACCGAGTACAGCACCGGCGAGTACGGCGAGGGCGTCCGCTTCCGGGTCGGCCGCCAGTTCTTCCGCATGGACGGCGTGGCCGGCGCCCGCGACTACATCCTGGCCGACGTCCTCGACATGGTCCGGGTCGACGTCCCCGTGGGCGAGAACCTCTCCTTCACCCTCATCCCGATCAACGTCCTGTCGACGGCCAGCGGCAACGACGGCGCGGACTTCGTCGGCTACATCGGCCAGTCCACGGTCGAGACCTTCAACTTCGGCGGCGACCTGATGACCCGTCGCTACGGCGGCACGGTCAACCTCAAGGACGTGGGCCCCGTCAAGGCCACGGCCTACGGCTTCTACACCGACGTCGGCGCGGCGGGCTCCGGCTCCGACATCACCTACGACGGCCTGCTGGGGAACTTCACCGACAACGACTGGGTCGCCAACTTCGGCATCCGCGCCCAGGCCTCCTTCGGCCCCATCACGCCCTACGCCCACTTCGACGCCTCCTCCGGCATCGACCGCAAGGAGGTCGTGGCCACCGACGTCGACACCAACGGCATCGCCTACGGCGGCGGCATCCGGGTGAACACCACCGACCCCGAGGAGGGCAAGGGCGGCTTCGTGGGCGAGGCCAGCTACTTCGACGCCTACGGGCCCGCCTACGGCGAGGACGGCCTGCAGTACAGCCACGGCTACGTCGGCATGAAGGCCCAGCAGGCGGGCGGCACGCTGTTCAACCGCTTCCTCGGCTACCACCCCACGTCCTACGTGAGCCTCTTCGGCGTCACCACGAACCCCCAGGACATGTCCCGAAAGTCCGCGACCCAGGTGGTCCACGCCCGAGCCGGCTACGAGCTCGACATGGGCCTCACCTTCTCCGCGGCCTGGTGGATGATGTCGGACTCCGGCTTCACCCGCCTCGACTTCGGCAACCTCGACAACATCACGCCGCCGTTCGGATACAGCCGTAGTGAGTTCCGCGCCCAGCAGCGCCTCGGCCAGACCCTCGGCCACGAGCTCGACCTCGACCTCGTCTACGAGGTGCGCGAAGGCCTCTCCGTCTACGCCAGCGGCGCCTACATCATCCCCGGGAACTTCCAGGCCATCCCCATCGACCGCGTCGCTGGGACCAACCTCGGTACCCCCGACCCCGCTGCCCCCTGGGCGGCCTACGCCGGCACCCGCCTGCGCTTCTGAGGAGCGATCATGAAGAACCTCCTCCCCATCCTCGCCACGGTGTCCGTGCTCGGCTGCAACGCCGACCCCGGGGACCCCGTGCAGGGGGTGCTCTACCGAGACGGCCTGGAGCCCGGCGAGCCCAACAGCGGCGAGCGCGGCTCCATCGTCATCAGCGAGATCTTCTGGTCGGGCTCCGTGAACAACAACGGCAGCTGGGACCCGGAAGACGTGTTCATCGAGCTGTCCAACAACAGCGCCCGCTCGGTCAACGTGAGCGGCTGGCAGCTGCAGATCGAGGGCACCAGCGTCGTCACCCACCTCATCCCCGAGTCCGACATCGAGATGCCGGTGGGCGGCTACATCTACATCGCCACCAAGAGCAGCGGCTGCTTCCCGGAGCCGGACCTGCTGCTCCCCGAGATGCGCTTCTCCTTCGGCGACCCCTTCCGGGTCACCCTCAAGGACAAGGACGAGCGGCTGATGGAGCCAGCAGGCAGCCGCAGCGCTCGCCCCTTCGCCGGCGGCTACGACCAGTTCGTCAGCCGCTCCATGGAGAAGGCCGAGCTGATGTTCGGCGCCCGCGGCTACCAGCCCACCGCCTGGCACTACTACACCGACACCCCCGTCGACGTGCCCAACAACGACCGCATCGCCGAGGACTGCCGGGAGCGCACCCTCGCGAGCCCCGGTCGTCCCAACTCGCCGGACTACTCTGGCTCCTTCAGCTCCGGGGAGGCCTTCTGATGCGTTCCACCCTTCCCCTGCTGCTCCTGGCCGGTGCCTGCACCGCCCCCGACTACGCCCGGATGTTCAACAGCGTCGAGGTCATGAGCCACGAGAACGCTGCATCGGCCAACGCCGTCTACATCGACGCCGTGACGTCCGCTGAGAAGAGCCTCCACATCGCCATGCCGGTGGGCGAGGACCTCGAACTGGCCGAGGCCATCATCGACGCCCACGCCTCGGGCATCGACGTCGAGGTCATCACCGACATCGACCAGCGCAACGACGCGGGCATGTCGCTGATCCGCGACGCCGACGTCCCCACGCGCCTGGCCGACGGCGAGATCGGCTACTTCGACTTCAACATCAACGAGCGGGTGGAGTTCGACTCCAGCGTCTGCACCATGTCCCACAGCTGGGTCGTGGCCGACGGCGCCCGCATCGTCTCCGGCAACCGCGTCGGGGGCATCGACGAGGGCCGCCACATCACCTTCTCGGTGACCGGCGAGGAGCTCGTCGAGGACATGCTCTGGGAGCACAACCAGGTCTTCGGCGGCATCGACGCCACCGCGGTCACCGCCTTCGACGCCAGCGCCAAGTCCACCACGGACCCCCGCTGGGGCTACATGACCGACCAGCCCCTCCAGCTGGGCGTGTGGTTCGGCCCCCAGGAGCGGCTGCTCAAGCGGGTGATCGACGCCATCTACGGGGCGCGCGTCAACGTCCGCATCGTCACCGACACCCTCGACAACCCCGAGATGATCAAGGCCATGCAGGACAAGGCCTTCTGGGGCGTCGACGTCGAGATCGTCGTCGGGGCCAACTTCGACGAGGACGACGTCCGTCTCCGCGACCCGTTCGATGCGGCGGAGGACGTGCGCTGGTACCGCAGCACCAGCGTGGAGCCGCTTCCCACCATCGTCGTCATCGACACCGAACAGGACGACGTGGGCAAGTGGAGCACGGTGCGGGGCATGGTCCTGACCCACGGGCTGCTCTCCGCCTCGCGGATCTACCGCGGAACCCCCGTCCCGAGCGACCAGCTGGTCGACGGCACGCTGTGGACCATCGAGCAGACCCGAGAGCCGGATCCGGAGCTCCTGCTGCTCCTGGACGCCTACCAGGCCGAACGTGACGACGCGGAGGAGTTCTGATGTACCGCCCCCTTCGATTCCTCGCCGCCGTGCCCCTGGCCCTGGCATCCTGCAATCCGCCCCCCACCGCGGAGCAGCTGGACCAGACCCGTGGTGGCCGCACCGACGTGTACTTCAACGACCCGGGCTCCCGTCTCGACCAGATCTGGCACCCCGACATCGTCGAGATCATGATCGACATGGTCGACAACTCGGAGCAGACCATCGAGCTCGCCGTGATGGGCTTCACCTACCCCCCCGTCGTGGAGGCCTTCGTCCGCGCCTACGACCGTGGCGTGAAGATCAAGATGGTCGGGGATGCCGAGCACCTCTACAACTACGGCTACGAGCGCTTCCGCGACCGCCACATCCCGATGACCGTGGGCAACGCTCCCCACATCATGCACGACAAGTTCATGGTCGTCGACGACCGCTTCGTGTTCGCGAGCACCGCCAACTGGTCCCAGACCGACCTGAAGCACAACTCCAACAACTTCGTGGTCATCGACTCCCCGGAGGTCGCGAAGGACTTCCAGGCCGAACACGAGCAGATGTTCGACGGGGTCTTCGGCCACAACAAGGTCGAGATCGACAACGGCCGCTTCTACCAGGTGGGCGACACCATGGTGGAGGTGTGGTTCGCCCCCAACGAGGACGTCTCGGGCCGCATGCTGGAGCTGGTGCGCGGCGCCGAGGACTCGGTGTGGTTCACCATCTTCGCGTTCACCAAGGACCAGGTGGGAGGCGAGTACATTGCCAAGCAGGAGGAGTGGATCCGCTCCGGGCGCCTCGACCCGAACAACCTGCCCGACGACAAGTCGGTCGGTGTGTGGGGCGTGATCGACCAGTCCCAGCTCCACTCCAACGGCCAGTACCACGAGGCCTACCGCTTGCTCGCCGCCGAGATCCCGATGCGGATGGACGGCAACGACGCCAGCCGTCAGCCCGGCGACTACCAGGCCGGCGGCGGTCGCCTCCACAGCAAGACCATGGTCATCGACCCGGACGGCGAGAACCCGGTGGTGATCTCCGGCTCGTTCAACTGGTCGGCCTCGGCCACCCAGTCCAACGACGAGTACCTGATGGTCTTCCACGGCAAGCGCATCGCGCAGGAGTTCAAGGCCTACTTCAACTACCTGTACGACAACGGTCGTGCCTTCGGCGTGGAGCGCATCGGGGAGAACGACCTGAAGCCCGGCGACATCACCTTCGACGAGATCCACTGGTACGGGTCCCACAGCGAGGACATCGACGGCTACGACGAGTTCATCGAGCTGAAGAACAACACCGACCGCGACATCGAGCTCGACATGTGGCAGATCTCCCAGCCCACCGCCGAGGATGTCGGTCAGGACGACCCCTTCATCCGTGACTTCAAGGTGGGGTTGCCCCCGGGCTCGGTCATTCCCGCCAACGGCCGCTTCACCATCATGGACCACCTCCTGGAGATCTACCAGGACGGCGCTCCCCAGGACCAGAACACGGCCTTCGTCGACGGCGACCTCATCATGAACGCCTACAACGACAACCGACAGGCCCGCTTGTACATCGTCGACGGCAACATCGAGCTCGTCCTCAAGGACCCCGCCGGCAACATCATGGACATCGCCGGCGACTCCAGCGCGGCCTTCCACGGCGGCCCCGACGGCATCAAGACCGCGGAGGGCCTCAACCGGAACGGGGAGCCCACCACCTACAGCGGCTCCATGGTGCGCTCCATGGTCCGCATCGGGGAAGATGGCACACTGCCGGAGTCCTGGGCCCCGTCGTCCGTCGAGCTGGGCACCGACGAGGTGAACCCAGGCGGCATCGTGTTCGACGGCATGGACGAGGCCGTGCTCACCTACCGCGACCTCATCCTCACGAGCCCCGGGGAGCCAGACCCGCTCCAGGCCGACTGAGCCCGCCTGTCGGCTGAGCAGCAAGCGAGACGACGGGAGCCTAGCCCTAGCGGATCACGTCTCTAGTTGGGGGTGCCGAGGGGAGCCGGGTAGACCGCGCCCCTCGAGGCTGGATCACCAGGTGGGACTCCACTCCGGCTTGTAGTCGGTGGTGAGCTCGACGTTGCCGAGGTCGGCGACGGGCGCCTCCACCTTCTCCAGGATCTTCTCCGTGTTGGAGCCCGTGGCGGCCTCCTTGGCGATCTCCTCCATGAAGGACGAGAAGGAGGTCTTGAGCCACTCGGGGTCGCTGCTGGGGAGCAGCGCTTCGGTCATGCCACCGGCCCACTCGCTCGTGACAGCCCCGAGCGCGAAGTCGCCGGCGACCTTCGCGAGGTCGGGGGCTTCTCCCTTGATGGCCCACGTGGCCGCTTCCTTGATGATGGTGTCGCCGACCTTCTTGGCGTACTCACCGACCTTCGTGAGCTTGTAGGCGTCGTCGACCCACTGACCGGTGCTCGCCGCGATGCGGGCGAGGGCCGGAGCCTTGACGGCACCCGACGCAGCGACCGCACGATGGCCCCACTTGCCGATGGCCTGGAGACCCACTCCGAGGCCGGCCGTGAGACCGCCGACGACGCCTCCGATGAGCGCCTCGACGCCGATGGCCTTCCAGTCCCAGTCCGCCGGGTTGAAGCTACCCGTGGCGGCGATCTGCATCACGATCTCCGTCAGCGCGGAGCTGACTGCGCCGATGGCGGCGCCGGCCACGACCGTCAGCGCGACGGCGGCCCATCCCGGGATGCTGGCCGCTGCGATGGCACCCATGACGGCGGTGCCCACGCCCGCGGTAGCGACCGTGATGGCGATGACGACGACGACGATCAAGATCACCGCGACGACCGCACAGACCTTGTCCCAGAGGGATGGCTCCTTGATCTTGGCAGCCTCCTCCTCGGCCTTGGCCTCGATGTCGGCCACCATCTCCTGGTTGACGGCCTTGTTGAGGTCGCCATCGAAGCCAGAGAGGAAGTCCGCCACGCCCGTCTTCACGCTCTGGAGCGTGGATCCGAGCCCCGCGTACGCCGTGTTCATGACGTTGCTGACGTTCTGGTTCAGCTGCGACCGCAGCGTGTCGAGGTTGGTGTTGAAGCCGTCGACGAGCCCGTCGATGCCCGTCTCGAAGTCCGTGGCGAGGCTGTCGAGGTTGGTCGCCGCCTCCGTGGCCAGGCCCTGGGCGTTCTCGGACGCCGTCGACCCGATGGAGTTCATGTCGGTGACGGCATTCTGCGTGTACTCGGCCTGGGTCTGCTCCAGGTCCGCGGTGGTGGCGTCGATGGCCGCCTGCCCCTTGGTGGCGTAGTGCTGCAGCGCCATGGTGAGGCTGCCGACTTCCTTCTGGAGCGCATCGAGAGGCAGCGCGGGGTTCTGGGCGATGACGGACCGCAGCTGCTGCGACTTCTCCTGGATGTGGAACTTGATGCCCGCACCCATCGCTTCGATGGACTCGCGACCGGTGCTGTCCATGTCGGCCAGGCCCGTCTTCGAGTCGCCGTACACGTTGGCGAGGTCGGTCTTCGCAGCGCTCTCGGCCGTGGCGAGCTGCTCACCAGCTGCGGTGTGCTGCTCATCGATCGAGGACATGGCCTCGTCGCGCCCCTCTTCGACGCCCGCACGGGCTTCGTCCGTGGCCTTGTTGACGTCCGCGTGCAGGTTCTGCTGCAGCGTAGGCAGCTCCACGGTGAGCAGAGGGCGAATGAGCTCGCGGATGCCCGACTTGATGTTCTTCTTCTCCTCCTCGAGCGTCTGTACGGCTTCCTGGCCGACGTTCGGGAGGTCTTCGGCGTAGCCCTCGCCGTAGGACTCGGCGACCTGGGCACGAGCCTCGTCGCGCTTGCCCTCCGTGCCGCCGTTGCCGCGGCCGCGGTAGGCCTTGGCCTTCGCGTCGCCGACCTTCTTGGCCTCGGCCGCCCACTTGTTGGCGATCGCCTGCGCCTGGCCCTGGGCCTGTGTGACCGCGGACATGGCCTGTGCTTCGGTGGAGCTGGCCTGGGACAGGAGCTCCGCGGCGGAGGACGCGATGAGGGCATCCCCATCGGCGAGGAGCTGCGCCGAGCCCTTCTTGATGTCGGCCAGCGCTTCCTGCGCCTTGCCTTCCACCCGCGTCTTGGCGTCCATCGCGGACCGGTCCACGCTGGAGCGAGCCTGGGCGAAGGAGTCCTGGATCAGGCTGAGGTTGGCCCCGAAAGCACCGTCGAGCGTCGAGTTGTTCGCGCTGTAGGCCCCGGCCAGCTTGGCCATCGCACCACCAGCAGCACCCTCGACCTGGGCGCCGAGGGACTGGGCCATGGAGTCCATCGCGGTGAGCGCCGTGGCGTTCTGGGCCGACAGGGTCGCGGGGTCCGGGCCACCGATGGCCTGGAAGACCTTGGCGTCGTCGGCCTTGTGGTCGACCACGCGGCCGCCTTCCATGCCGCCCGAGATGCCGCCGGGGGCATCGCCGGCGATGGCGAGGCCGGCAGACTGACCGCCGCCGATGGACGGCCCGCTGGTCTCCATGCCTTCCTCGAGGTTGCCGAGGCTCATGTCGCCGCCGCTCAGGTTGCTGGCCTCCAGCCCACCGGCCTGCGACGAGAATGCAGGGGTGGTGGTCTCCGTGGCGCTCGCCGTGCCCGTGGTCTCGTGGGGCTGGAGCGACGCGTTCGTCTCGACCTCTTCGGGGAAGTTTCGCTCGAGGAGCCCGACATCCTCGGAGGCGAGGATCTCGCCCTCGCTGGGAGCGCCACGCTCCTCTTCCATCAGGATGTAGTCGACGATGCCTTCGTACGTGGCGGCATCTCCGCCGGTCATCCCGGCGATGTCTTGGTTGGAGACTGCACCGACGGCCTCTGCAGGGGCAGACTGCCACTGCTGAGGGTCGATGCCCCCACTCTGCTGGGGCTTCTCGGTCTTCAGCTGCTTGGCCATGGAAAACCTCTCTTGCGCGCTGAGGAGTGCGCACGATGAAAGTGTACACCATGGAAGCCGGGTCTGCGAAGCCCCGACCGACGAATCAACCGTCGAGGTACCGGCGGTTCACGCGAACCTGCTCTACGACCCGCTCGGAGCCCGGCGTAGCCCCATCCGGATCGGTGTAGAGGATCTCGAACTCCACGGTTGAGCCCTCGGGCCCTGTCATGCGGCGCACGAACTCCTGCTGCTCCAGTCCGTCGACCGCCTCCCCATCCACCGTGATGATCACGTCGCCCACCTCGAGGCCGGCCTCCCAGGCCGGACCGCCCTCGACCAGGTCCACCACCCGCATGCCGGTGCTCGTGGGCATGAAGCGGACGCCGATGCCGCCCGTGCGCTCCTCGGGGAACGAGAGGCGCACCGCCTGCGGCGCCCCGTCGGCCACCAGCTGGAGGGTCGCCTGGCTCGTTCGTCGCATGAGCGCGCCGTCCTGGCGCACGCCCTCGAGGATGCAGGTCGACGGGGCGAAGGCCGAGTGCAGTCCGGTCTTCCGGTCGTAGTCGAAGCCGTCACAGGCCACGGGCATCACGCCCCCCGGCGCGGGGGATCCGTCGGCCTCCACGAGCTCGACCCGGAACCACTGCCGGTTGGCCGCGGTGGGGCCTTCGGGAGCGTCCAGCGGGGGCTCGGCGGGTTGGGCCCGCGAGGCGGGAGCAGGGGCCGGGACGGCGGGTGGTGGGCGAACGACCCGCGGGGCCACGGGCGGAGGAGCATCCTCCACGCGCAGGTCCGCCAGCGGCACTCCGGTGTCGCCGGGAAGGAGCCCCCCCACGAGGAGCGCGGCCCCCAGGGCCCCGAGCAGGGCTGCAGCGATCCACGGGCCCTTCCGACGCGGGCGCAGGGCCCGCGGGGTGCGGTGTGGAGGCGGGCGCGACGGGGTCGTCATGGGTAGGAGCATAGCGACAGCCCCCCACGACGACCAGCGCCGCTGGCCAGAGGCCCTCCGACATGTCCTCTCCCGAACCCGTCACCGATCCCGATGTCCTCGCGGGCTACCTCACGGACGCCTCCAACGTGCAGGGCCACGCCGACGGGCTCTTTCGACCGCGCTCGACCGAGGAGGTGGCCCTCGTCGTCGCCCATGCCCAGGCCGCGGGCGTTCCACTCACCGTCACCGCCGGTCGCACGTCCACCACCGCAGCGGCGGTCCCCATGGGTGGCTGGCTCCTGTCCACGGAGCACCTCGACACCATCCGCGCCATCGGTCGCGACCGGGCCACCGCGGGCGCCGGCATCCTCCTCGGCGCCTTCCAGGAAGCCATCGAGGCGGAGGGTCGCTTCTTCCCGCCGGACCCGACCTCCCGCCACGACTGCACCCTCGGCGCGGCCATCGCGTGCAACGCCAGCGGCGCACGGTCCTTCCGTTACGGTGCCACCCGCCCGTGGGTCGAGGAACTCACCGTCGTCCTCCCCGACGGCAGCATCCGCCACGTCACGAAGGGAGACCCCATTCCCGCCGACTGGCCCGCCCCGGCCTGGCAGGAACCCCAGGTGAAGACGGCGGCCGGCTACGCGCCCCCACGTGATCTCCTCGACCTGTTCATCGGCCAGGAGGGAACCCTCGGCGTCATCACCGAGTGCACGGTCCGCCTCACCGACCTTCCCGCGGAGGTCCTGGGCATCCTCGCCTTCTTCCCCGACCGCCCGTCCGCCGTCGACTTCATGCAGGCGGCCCGGGCCGAGGCGCGGCGAGCATCCGACGCCCCCGTCTCCCCTCGCTGCCTCGAGTACCTCGACCACCACTGTCTCGATCTCGCCCGCGAGCGCGTCGGCTCCGTCCCGGAGGCTGCCCGAGCCGCCCTGTTCTGCGAGCAGGAGGTCGCCGATGGCCTCGACGCCGACGACCACCTCGGCGCCTGGTGGGAGCTGCTGCAGGCCCACGGCGCCCTGGCCGACGACACCATCATCGCTGCCGACGACCACACCCAGGCCCAGCTCCACGCCCTCCGCCACGCCATCCCGGCTGGGGTCAACGAGCGGGTCGTGGCCAACGGCATGCGCAAGGTCGGCACGGACCTGTCCGTCCCCGACGAGGCCCTCGGCGCCATGATGGACGCCTACGAGGCCGTCGACCTGGAGAACGTGCTCTTCGGCCACCTCGGCGACAACCACCTGCACCTGAATCTCCTGCCCAAGACCCCCGCAGAGCTCGAGCACGCCAAGGCCCTCTACGACGACCTGGCCCGGAAGGCCGTGGCCCTCGGTGGCAGCATCAGCGCCGAGCACGGCATCGGAAAGCTCAAGCGCACCCACCTCGCATGGATGGTCGGCGACGAGGTCCTCGCCTCCTTCGTGGCCCTCAAGAAGCACCTCGACCCGGCGTGGATCCTCGGCCGCGGCAACATCGTGGCCGGCCCCGACGCCACCTGACATCGCCCGCGCGCGCATGAGACCATCGCGCCATGCCCCCGGACACACCACCCGAACGGCCGACCTGGCGCCCCGTGCAAGCCGACCCCCACGCCGACACGTGGGTACACGACGGCGACCAGCTCCCCGTGTCCCCTGCCGCCGCAGAGGGTGGGGAGCGCTACGACGAGACGGGCGTGCTGGGACGGGGCGGCATCGCGGAGGTTCGGAGCGCCCTGGACGTCCGACTTGGACGGGAGGTCGCCGTCAAGCGGCTGCAGCACCTGGACTCCCGGATCGGGCGGCATCGCTTCCAGCGGGAGGCCCGCATCACCGCTCAGCTGGAGCACCCCGGCATCGTGCCCGTGTACGACGCAGACGTCGACGAGGACGGTGTCCCCTACTACACCATGAAGTACGTACGGGGCACGGCGCTCGCCACCGCGCTGCATCACGCGAAGGGCCTCGAGGGCCGCATGCAGCTCTTGCCCGCCTTCGGAGCCGTGTGCCAGGCGATGGCCTATGCCCACGACCGACGGGTGATCCACCGGGACCTCAAGCCCGACAACGTCATGCTGGGCGAGTTCGGGGAGGCGCTGGTCGTCGACTGGGGCCTCGCACGTGCCCTGGACGACGACGACGAGCCCACGGCAGAAGGCCCGGCAGCGGAAGCGTCGCCTCGCCCCGTGTCCATCGACGACGCGTCGCTCACCGTGATCGGGCAGATCGCGGGGACCCCCGCGTACATGGCCCCGGAGCAGGCCCGTGGCGAAGCGACCAGCCCGGCCACCGACGTCTTCGCCCTCGGCGCCATCCTCTACCAGGTGCTCACCGGCAGCCCGCCCCACGGGGTCGCCGACGACCTCCACGAGCAGCTGGCGAGGGCCCGAACCGGACGCATCGTGCCGGTCCTCACGCGCTCCCCCTTCGCGCCACCCGACCTCGCGGCCATCGCCGAGCGCTGTCTCGCCCACGACCCCGACCGCCGCTACCCGAGCGCCGCGGAGCTGGCGAGAGACGTCGAGCGATGGAGCAACGGACGCCTCGTCGAGGCCTACCGCTACAGCCCGCTCGAGCAGATCCGCCGGCTGGCGTCGCTCTACTGGCTGCCCATCGGCATGGGGGTCGCGGGCCTGGTCGCGGTCTTCGTCGTCGGCAGCATCGGCCTCGTGCGGACCCAGGCAGAGGCCGACCGCGCGCAGCGGAACGAGGCGGCCGCGCTGGCCTCGGCGAGGAAGGCCGAGCGGGATCTCTCCACGATGCTCAGCGAGCGAGCCCTCCGCGCGCTCGAGGGGGGAGACGGCGCCGCGGCCCGGGCGCTGGCCGCCGCATCCCTCGCGCGCTGGGAGTCGCCGCTGGCCCGTGGCCGCCTGGCCGACGCCTGGCTCCGCCCCGGCCTCACGCCTCTCTGGACGCGCCGAGCGCCCCACCCCTGCGAGGCCCTCACGACCGCGAGCGGCCGCCTGTACTGCGGCGGCGAGGGGCAGGTCTCGGCCCTCGACGCCGACGGCACCGTGGCCTGGACGACGCCCCTTCCCGTGGAGACCGTCAGCCACCTGGCTGTCGACGGCGATCGTCTGTGGGTGGGCACCATGGAGGGCGTGGTGCTCCTCGGTGCCGACGGCGCCCTTCGGGACCACGGCAGCGGCGGCTTCGTGGTCGCGATGCTGCCCACGGGGGCCGGCGGGGTCCGCAGCAGCCAGTGGACCTCAGAGGAGCGGCTCCTGGTGGACTGGCATCCACCCGACGCGCCGGTGCGTTCCACCTACACGGCGTCCAGCGTCATGGACCTCCACCGACGGGACGGCCGGGAGGTTCGGCTCCACGCGGCCGGCTACCTCACCCAGGACGACGGAGCTCGGCGGATCGGCCAGGTCGACCACGTGGCCTACGCCATGGCCCCCGTGACCGACGGCTGGCTGGTGGGCGGAAGCGACACCACCTGGCTCGCCGCCGACGGCACCCAGACCCCCATCGACCCTCTCTCCGGCTCCTTCGCGAACCTGCAGTCCAACGACAGAGACCAGGTCGCCGGGGTCACGGCGGCCCACGATGTCCTCGTCTACGACCTGCCCGCGCGGCAGCTCGTGGCCTCCCTGCCCACCGAGGGAGACGGCGTTCGCCCCGGCCTCGCCCTCGACGGCGACGTGCTGGTGGTCGCCCACGGAGACGTCCTCCGAGGATGGCGGCTTCCGGGCCTCACCGCCACGTCCATCCCCTGGAAGGTGGCCCAGGAACGTCCCGACGGCGGTGCACGGCTGTACTGCGCCCATGGCGGTCGAGCCGAGCTCCACGACCTCGTCCTCGGCACCGTCACCCTCCTCGAGGGTCCAGCCTCCGGAGATGCAGCGATCACCGCCTGCACCTTCCTGGACGGCCAACCGGTCGCGGCCTGGTCCGGCCAGACCGTGCGGTGGGACGAGGAGGGTCGTGCCACGGCCATCGACACGCCGTTCGAGGTGGTGACGGACCTCGTCCGCGTCGGCGGCGAGCTGGTCGTGGAGGGGCATCACGGGGTGATGGCTGGAACCACACGCCTCGGCACCGGTCTGCTCCGTGTGGAGGCCGACGGCACCGTCGCGGTGCAGGACGTCGAGACCTCCGTCGTTCGCTGGTCGCGGCCCGGGCCGAACGGCTGGACCACCGTGCACGAGCAGCCATTGGAACACGCCAACATCCAGGCCCTCACCACCCTCCCGGGACGACGAGTCGCCGAGGCGCCCCGCCTGGCCGAGGACGAGGCCTCGCGGATCGTCGGCCCCGACGGCACGACCCGCATGCCCCCCCATCCGACCAAGCTCACCGCTGCGCTGGCCCTCGACGAACGCTGGCTCGTGACCGGAGATCAGAGCGGCACCTTGCGCCTGTGGGACCTCGAGACCGACAGCTTGCGGGCCCAGGTCCATGCCCACGACGCGCGGGTCGTCGACATCTATGCGACGGGGGACGGCCCAGGGAAGCGCGTCGTGTCCGAGAGCTTCGACCAGTCGCTCCACGCCTGGTCGGTGCCGATGCTCCACCTCCCCCAGGAGGAGGTCGCAGACGCCGTGCGGAGGCGGGATGGCCTGGCGTTCCGAGACGGCGAGGTCCACCATGTGGATCCGGGGCTGTAAGATGCGCAGCCTGCACGCGTTGGGGTCGTGAGTGAGCGAGAAAGCCCGCCAGACCAAGTCCGCGGGGGACCTCGTCCCCCTCGAGGAGGAGCGTGCCGTGATCCAGAGGTTGCAAGCCGGCGACCGTAGCGCCTTCGCTACCCTGTACGGGTGGTATGGGGAGCTCGTGTACCGCCAGGCCATCCTCCCCAAGCTCCCTGTCCGGGACCTGGCCGAGGACTGCCTCCGCGACACCTTCCGCACCGCGCTGGAGAAGATCGGCACCTTCCAGCAGCAGGACCGCTCGATCTTCTTCTGGCTCCGACGCATCGCCGTCAACAAGGCCATCGACGTCTACCGACGCTACAAGCGCGACCAGGCGCTTGCCGACAAGCTCAAGCAGGATCCGCACCATCCTCATGGCGCCGCTCCCCCGCGGCCCGACCGGGGCCTCGAGATCGAGGATACGAGGAAGCAGGTGCAACAGAGCCTCGCCAACATGAACGCCCGCTACGCCCGCGCCCTCTCTCTTCGTCTCCTCGAAGACCGTCCCCGCGAGGAATGCGCGGAGATCATGGGGGTCACTGTCGGCAACTTCGACGTGATCCTGCATCGCGCCGCCAAGGCCTTCCGCAAGGTGTACCCACCATGAGCACCGACGAACACAGCCTCGCTCAGTGGCTCGACGCCCCCACCTCCGATCCGGAGGGCTCCCTCGATCCGGAGGTCCTGGAGGCCGTCTACGCCCTGCGCCCGGATCTCGCGCCGGCTCCGCGGGTCTCGGCGGACGACATCCTGGCGTCGATCACCGAGGGCCCCCTCGCGGCCGACGCGCCGCCGGTGCCGTCCAGCCTGCCGTCGCCCGAGGAGGCCGGCCCCACCGCCACCCCGGCACCGGCCAACCGCTCCCTCGCCAGCTGGGGGGGCTGGGGCGGGATCGGTCTCGCCATGGCCGCGGCCGCGACCTTCGCCCTCGTGGGACTGCCGGTCTTCCAGGCGAGCGGACCGCAGCCGTCTGCCCCCGTGATGGAGCTCGACGAGGGCCCGGGTGCGGCGGCCCCCGCAGCGGCCCCGACCGACGACGAAGCGCCGGTCGACACGGGTGCCCAGCTGAAGGAGGAGGCTCGCTCTGCCGAGGCCGCGCCGCCACCGCCCCCCCCCAGCGCCAAGCCTCGGGCACGGCCCGCGCCAGCGCCGTCGCCTCGCCCGGCTCCCGCTCCGCCCCGAGGGCCCGCTGCCGAGCGCGCCTACGACATGACCCAGCAGGCCCCCCTCAAGGAGCCGAGCCTGATCCCGGAGCTCGACGACGCCGAAGACGACGCCGTCGCCGCGGTGGCAGACCCCAGCCCCCCACAGGACGGCTACGCCGAGCCCGCCCCTGCCCCCGGGCCGGACGCCGACAGCCCGCCCGCTGACGCCGTGGAAGCAGAGGAGGCCCGTCGCCTCGACGACCTGCGCGCCACCGCCGACAGCGTGATGCGTCCGCCCCCTTCGTGGAAGAGCGGCCTGGCTGCGAACGAAGTCCAGCGCCTCGAGGCCGTGTTCGCCGAGGCCGCCACGCTGTCGCCCATGGAAGCGGGCGACAAGGTGGCCGCCGAGATCCGCAAGCCCCATGCCCTCGCCCACCACACCGCCCGTCTCGCCGCCGACTACTACGTGAGGGCGGGCAACGGCACGGCGGCCGCCGGCGCAGCGATGCGCGGGCTGCAGATCGAGAGCAAGGACGGAGGCTGGGCCGGCCTCGCTCTGTTCTACGGCGACCTCGTGCGGGGATCGGATCCGGACGCCGCCGCCGACTGGTACGAGAAGGCAGCCGCCGCCGTTCGCTGACCCCTCCGACCGGAGGGTCCCCACTGGGCGCCACCTCCAGTACACTGCCGCCCGTGCCCTTCCCGCCCACCATCGCCAAGGCCATCAGCCGCCTCGGGGGACGCGCCGTCCGCGACCGCGCCGAGCGCCTCGCCTTCGCCGACGCCGGCCACGGCTACGATCGCTTCGGCATGCACCCCGACTTCGTGGCCGTCGGCGACGCCCTCGTCGCGCCGATCTACGACCACTACTTCCGGGTGAAGTCGTACGGCTCCGAGCACATCCCGACGTCGGGTCCGGCCATCCTGGCCGGCAACCACTCGGGCACGCTGCCTCTCGACGGCGCGATGCTCTTCCTCGACGTGCTGCGCCACACCGATCCCCCCAGGGTCGCGCGCCCCGTCGCCGACTACTTCGTGCTGGCGCTCCCCGTCGTCAGCACCCTCTTCGCCCGCTCCGGCGTGGTGGGAGGTTCCCGAGGCAACGCCCGCGCCCTCCTCGAGGCCGGCGAGCTGCTGATGATCTTCCCCGAGGGCGTGCCTGGGATCGGCAAGGCCTTCTCCCAGCGCTACCAGCTCCAGACCTGGACGAAGGGACACTGCGAACTGGCGATCCGACACGGCGCCCCCATCGTGCCCGTCGGCATCGTGGGCGCGGAAGAGCAGATGCCCCAGCTGGCGCGCCTCCCCGCCCCCAAGGGCTCGCCGATCCCGTACATCCCGGTCCCTGCGACCTTGATCCCCTTCCCGGTCCGCTACCACATCCACTACGGCGCTCCGATCCCCGTCCACGAGGACTACAGCCCCGACCAGGCCGACGACCCCGCTGTGGTCGCCGAGGCTGCGGCACGGGTGAAGGCCTCCGTCCAGGCCCTCCTCGAGAAGGGGCTGGCCGAGCGCAAGGGGATCTTCCGGTGATCAGCGTCCTCGTCACGGGGGCCCACACCCCCACGGGCCAGCGCCTCGTCCACAGCCTCGTGGCCGACACCCGCGTGCGCCACGTCCTGGCGGTCGACAGCACCGAGCCGCCGGAGCCGCCCCCCCGTCTCGCCAACCGCCTGCAGACCATGAAGGTCGACCTGCGCAGCAGCCGGACGGTGCGCGAGCTGCTGTTCGGACCTGCCCGGGACCTCGGCGTCGAAGTCGTCGTCCACCTGGCGCAGCGTGGCGACGCCCGCTCGAGAGGCCGTCGGGTCCACAAAGCCAACGTCGATGCCCTCCGCTCGATGCTCGACCTGGCAGACCGACACCCCACCATCCGTCGGGTCGTGGTGCGGAGCTTCGCGGTCGTCTACCGGGTCAGCATGGACCTCCCCACCCTCGTCACCGAGGACCACCCCCTCAACCTCGCGCCGAGCGCCCCCCAGTACGTCCGCGACCGGGTCGAGGCGGATCTCACGGCCTGCACCCGCATGGGCCTCATCCAGGCCGAGATCGTCGTGCTCCGCTGCGCCGAGGCCATGGCCGCCGGCACCGGCAGCCAGCTCTACGACTACCTGAAGGCCCCGGTGGCCTTCCGTCCCATGGGCTTCGACCCGATGGTCAACGTCGCCACCGTCGACGACCTGGTCGCCGCCGTCGAGGCCGCCACCCACGGCAGCGGCGAGGGGGTGTTCAACGTCCCCGGCTTCGACACCCTGCCGCTGACCGCCGCCGCCCACAAGTGGGGCACCCGCATGCTGCCGATGCCCGGACCGCTGGTCCAGCCGCTCTACAACCTCCGGCACCGCGCGGTCGGCTCGTCGTTCTCCTACGGGCTGAACCGCCACCGGATGCACTTCGGGCTCGTCCTCGACGGCACCCGCGCCCGCGACGTGCTCGGCTACACCCCTCGTCACCCCGTCCACTGGCCCCACGGTCGCGCCGCCCGCGCCCCCCTGCCGACGGTGCGCGACGGCGCCGCGAGGCGCGCCAAGTGACGAGCTGGCTCCTCACCCAGGGACTCGCCATCGCGTCCGAGGGTCACGGCGACGCCCACGGGGCGGCCGACATGGCCCACGGCGGCGGCGGCAGCCTCGTCACCGTGCTGTTCCTGCTGGTCGTCGTGGCGCTGGCCTACATCCTCACCCACTTCGTCGTGGAGAGGCTCCAGAAGCGCTACCTCCTCCTCACCGGCATCGAGTACGTGCTGCTGGGGGTCGTCCTCGGCCCCAACGTGGTCGAGCAGGTGCGGCCGTTCACCGATCTGCGGGCCCTCGGTCCGATCTTCGCCTTCGCCGCAGGATGGGTCGGCCTGCTGTATGGGATGGAGTTCCAGCTCACCCGGCTCCTGGCCACCGCTGATCGCTCCATCCGTCTCGCCCTCGCCGA
>Ga0213839_1000567_pt1 | contig 39250 bp, 39 predicted proteins | sample SWPATP21_FD_160075 | JGI IMG/M metagenome (GOLD analysis project Ga0213839, IMG submission 160075) | Coastal seawater microbial communities from Marineland, Florida, United States - SWPA TP2 #1 | ecosystem: Environmental > Aquatic > Marine > Coastal | place: USA: Florida | collected 2016-08-14
TTTGACAATAACGCAAGGCAAGGATTCTGCGGAGTCGCTGTTTCTCGGGCATGCGAACATCATGATCCGCGCCGAGCCTAGACTATTGGGGGGCCGAGGAACAGATGCTTTATCCTAGCATTGGACGGATTGAAACTCGGCAGTGTCTGACGGAGGGGTACTACTCTGATGGCCACCCCGCAGACATCAGAACCGATTGAAATCTCGATCACTGAAGCGCTCGCGCAGTCCTACCGACGACTCCCAGCTTCTCCGCCTCAAGCATATGGCACGTTTTTTGAGAAGCCGCAGATCGCCTATCTTTACACGACTCGTTTCCTGCTACGGCAGCTTCGAAATTGCGGCTGTGTATGGAGCGATAGGCGTAGCGTGTGCATCGGTGCTGAACTGACCGCCTCACATAGCGAAATGCTGGACTGGATTGTCATATTGATGGAACGCAACCCGACAAACGGCGCACGACAATGATGACCTGCAGGTGTAAGAACCTATCACTGGGTAGATACTCTCTTGGACCAAAAGCCCTGACAACATCGCAGAATGGGTGAGCTGATTGATGAAAGATTGTGGCGGTGTGCACAACATCGGAGGTAAGGAGGGGAGTCCTACGGTGCATCAGCTCCTCCTGCGAAAAGCTTATCCAAAGCCTTCCTTAACTTTGGTTCCTCTGGTTCCGATTGAGGATCAAGTATGGCTCTATGTTCTGCAGTCCTTTCGGTTGGCACCGTTGTGTCCCAATAGACGTGGAAGCCAGTGACGGGATAACCCCCTCCGCCGGCTTAGTTATTATAGCCCGCAACCCATGGTCTCCTAAGAAGTAATCAAACTGCCAGGTCCCTGCCCCTAATCAGCATACATGCAAAACAACTAGCTTCCTAGTGCAGCCGAAGCTGCAAGGAATCCGCGAAGTCACGATGAAAACCCGGCTCGCTACTGACGATCAATATCGACAACGCCAGGAACCCTAAGGGTGCATTTTAGTTTGCCATGTGCTCGCGGAAACCATCGCTTAGCAGTTGGATGAGCTCGATAAGATAGGATTGCGCGAAGGCATTTTTAGCTAATGTCACATCTGTATTCTGACTTTTTCCCGGAGCCTTCGCGGGCGGACCATTGCGGCAGGCGCAACAGCGGTCGATCGTAGAAGTCTAATTCAGCAATGATTGTGCATTAAAATAGCTTGAAGCCCTTCTCATTTCGGAGTGAGGCTTATGTATGTGCCTCATTAGACAGTTGTCGCTGAAGATGTCGTGCACACTACGATTTGGGCCGGATGAAATAACCGCAGTTTTATTTTAACTTTGATCAGCAGGTGCTTTCTGTATTGGCCGGGACACAGTGAAGGGTTTGTATGCCTCTGACATATTCCTTCGGCCACGGTAGGCTTGAAAACTCCATTGCAGATAGCTGTTTCATCTGATGGTGACACTCGCTGTGATCCCGTTTCGAGGAGTCTGAGACGCGCAGCAGGCTCCGCAATAGCGATCTCTAGTCCGCTTATCAACGAACCTATTGAGATGAACACGAATAGTCGGAAGACGTTGGCGCCGTCAATTTGACCAAGGATAAGAAATCCGGTTTCGAATGCCCAGTTTAGCTTGTACCGCGGTACAGATTACTACAAGCGAATTGCGGTCGTACCCCATCAAATGAATTATGCTATCGGTTATGCTCGGCCAGATTGCGGGCTCAGGCGTAGTCAGGTTTCGGACGGTGAAACCACTGTAATCTCACACGTTGAGCTACGTGTACCGCGGTACATGTTTTCGCGCAGCCATATAGTCGAAGATAGGAATCGAACCGTGTCTTCATAAGCATGAACCGGAAAATGCTCGCGCCAGCGTCTGTATGAGCAGCCCTGGGAATCACTATCAGCTATGCATCCTTGGTAATCTGTACCGCGGTACAGGTTTGCTTAGGCAAAGTGCATCTACGTTATCAAGTGCCCGCAACAGGCTTGCCCGCAATGAACCCTGCGATCATAGAGTGGAAGTAAGCTGCGGGTGATTTGATACGCTTCGCATTCTCAGCCAGATATTCCAATGCGCTAATCATATTCGGCCATCCGATTAAGGCTACGCCCTTTGCCAGGACATCACTTTTCAGAGTCAGAAAGGACCCAAAGAGAAAAACCGCTTCCCGAAGGCGCGAGGGAGATTGAATAGCTTCAGGGTAGAAGCTTGCTATAGTGGGACAGCGTTCCCAAACTGCGATGAGGCGTCCATATTCATCGTGCGCTTTCTTATTAGGCTCTATTTTTACAGACTCTACTTGGCGGCTATTTTGACCGTCCCTGGCGGACTCTTTCGGTGTATCCGCAAGGCGGTCCCGGGCACGATTTGCGCGCTCAACTCCGACTTTCCGGCCTGATAAGGGTACTGACCTGGGCGCATCAATCTCTAGGTTCCGTTCGTGTCGAGTACAGGTTGTACAGCGCTCAAGTTCCTGCAGGGCCATTTCTTTAGGCTCAGTTCGTTGTAGCTGGTCGGCGGTAGCCGGGGTAGGGGAAGGGGCTCTGTGGTGAGGCTGAGACGTTTGAATGGTCTCTCCAGACGAAGAGCGGCGTCTTTGAGTGTCATCTTTCAGAGCACGCATCTCGCGAATGAGTGCAGCGACACCCTCGGGCTTCAACGAGGTTCTGCGAAGGATCTTCTTGACCTCAGCGAGGTAATCGATCTGTGCGTCGGTCAACTGCTCAGAAGCACGAAGAAGATCGGCACGAATTGCCAGCGCCTTGGAGCGCATCGAGCGCAGCTCCGAGGCTTGGAGTTCGAGCCTTGCCGCCTCAGCCACCAGCTCGGGGTAGATGCGGAGTAGGGGGGAGAGATCAAAGCCGAAAGCATCTCGAACAACTCCGCCAACCCGGAGCGGGAAGCGCTTTCTGGTGGCGCTGTCCTTGCGCGCGATGAAACCGATTTCGCAGAGCTTCGCGATGTGGCGGCGGAGCACACGATCACTCATGCGATTGGCTCGCAGGCAGATGGATTTGTTCGATGGATAAACCACCAACAAATCATCTGGACTAAGAGCACTCTCAATGCCTGTGTCTCGGTCTCTGCTTGGGAGGAAGCTTAGAAGCGTATCTAACACGAGTATCGAGCTCGGCGTGAGGCCATAGCTTTGGCTGCTATTCTTTACTGCGGTAAGAAGATCGCGGCGCGTGACAGAAGGCCTGGTTCCGGAAAGGGTAGGGGCACAGCTGCTCCGCCCTCCGGCATAAAATGCCGTGGTTTTCGCCTGTTTCATAAATTTTCAGACGGCAAAGAGATACCATTCACCGAAAACGGTGTTGCAATCGATTCTCTGGCAGGGTATCCAAGAGGTGCTTAAATCACTTGGGGCCCTTCGAGACTACGGTTTCGGGGGGTTTCTTTTTGCGCTACGTCTGCCTCCTTTCTTATCTTATTGCTGCCTTAGCTGGATTGGAACTTGACTCTTGTAGAGTCGTTTTATTTGGCGGGTATGGGAGGACATGTACCGCGGTACATGATTTTTCCCAAACGCCAAATAATCTTTAATAAACAATGGTTTATGTTATTCATGCTCTGATTTCCATTGCCAATACAGTTTTTCGGTTTGATCCTGGAGCCATTCAATGAAGGCGGCGTCGGATTTATCCTTTACCCTGATGCTAATGCCCTTAGAGCTGGGCGATAGTTCAACATGGCCTTTTGCAACCGAGCGCTTCTCTAACTTGCTTGACGCCTGCTCAGAACCGCGTTTCAAACCCTGAAGGACAGTGTTGAAACGGCTGCGGCTATCCATCTCCTCGGGCAGGGATTCTACCGTTCTTTTGATCCGGCGGGTCTCCACATGCGCTGTGATCTTTGCCAGCGCGTTCCATTGCCTCCGACCGATGCCATGAGCCGGTCCGATTGCATTGATAAGCTCACTAGGAATCTCTCGAATGACCTTCGCCATCCGACTCACCTCACCTTTCGGAATGTTCAAGGCTCGTTCAATCACTCCTGTCTTCATACCGCTATCGAGCAGTTGAGTGATAAAGGCGGATTTTTCGATGTAGCTATTCTCTAGACGCTCAGCGTTTTCCAGACCTTGGGCAACGACCAAAGTCTCATCGTCCAGCTCCCCTATATAGGCTTTTACCGGAATGCCAAGAATACGACAGGCCGCGATCCGACGCCGACCGTAGACCGGCTCGTATTCGAAGCCGGAACCAGGTGCCGCAGCTCTGAGCAATACGGGGACTTGTTGGCCGGACTCGCGAATGGATTCGACAAGCGTGTCGATTTCCGCGGACACATCGAAGCGGTCCTGATATTTACTCTGACCGATGAGGTTGACGTCGATTTCTTGAATCGTCTGATTCCTCAGATCGTCATATGTTTCTCGAAAGCGTCGGACGGTTGGGCTGCCAGACGTGGGCGCTGCAGTGGTAGTGCTTGGGGTAGGGGAGGGGGCTTCCTGCGTATCCTCACCACCGGACAAAGTCCGCTCAAGACTTGCTGAGAAAATGCCTTTACGCGCCATTGATATCTCTCCCCCACGATTGATGGACAAGACCTTCAAACTCCGTAACGACCCTTGTCACGGAATCCCAAGCACGCTGATAGGTCTGGCGGTTGAAACTTGACGGATCGACTTCCGCAATGGTCTCCGCACTATTCGCCGCATCCGCGATCGCGGCCGACAAATAGAACTCGCTGGCCATTACCGCATCTTCCAGGATGGACCTTAAATAGCTGGCGACCTGAATTTGCGGCTGGTCGGTGGGGTTGTACCTTGTGATCAGGTATTTAATCCAGTCGTAGGGTCGAGCGCCCTGACGCCCCTCCAAAACCGACATCATCTCACCGGCCATCCCGAGGAATGTACCGAGGCTCATGACATCGATGAAGGAGGCCGTGACGGGGACAAGAAGCCCGGAGCTGGCAAAAAGAGATGCTATAACTGCAAAACTCATTTGCGGCGGGCAGTCGACCAAGAACACGTCAAAGTCTTCGCGGATGGGCGCGAGTGCCTCCTCTACGCGGACGAAGAACGGGAATTTCTTCTGATCGTTGACTGCGGTCTCATGCTCGAACTCCATGATATGCATATTGGAGGGGATCAGGCTGAGATTGGGGATATGCGTTTCCCGGATCACCTCGCGAATATCGATCCGCTGGGTTCCTTCGGGATCAGAAGCATCAGGGTAGCGGATCGCGTCATAGAGTGTGAGCATGTCCGGCTCACGCTCTGGGATGATCCCGCAAAATTGTGTCGTGCTAGCCTGAGCGTCGAGGTCAATGACTGCCACCCTATAACCACGCAAAGCCAAGGCGGATGCGACGCTGGCGGCGGTAGAGGTTTTTCCAGCGCCACCTTTCAGGTTCACGATACTGACGACCTGAGAGCGCTCGCCATCCTGTCTGCGCGTAATGTTCTTGCTTTCGAGCCGGTCATTCTCGATCAGGAAGTCTCTGATCGCATGGATCTCGGAAGCTTCGAAATAACGACGCGTGCCCCGAAGGAGTGTTCCTTGAGGCAGAGCCGGATTGGTACGTAGGGTGTGTCGCAGGGAGTTTTCGTTCACGCCGATGTAGTGGCACGCCTCCTTGAAAGAAAAAGGCCGCAGGACCTTTTCTTTGTTGGGCTCAAGTAAGCGCTCCCGATGCTGTATAAGCTGACTCGAGATAAGCCCCGCATGCCTGCCTAGGGACGCTGATCCGCTCGTATTCATTTGCCCTGCCTCGTGAATCCGTGTCATCCGGGTTTCTCTCCGTGTAACACATTTTTTCCACAACGCCAGAAAAAATGCGTGACGCGATCAAACGGCGTGGGCCAGTATACTGATTTTCCAAATGATCTAGGAATGTTAACAGATGAACTTGGGGCACGCATAGCCCCCCGCACCCGGTTAGAATCTGCTCATAAGTCTGAAAGGTTTGATATCGTGGCCAAAACCGCATTGCCTTGAAGAATCGGAGCTACAGTGAAAGCTGCGGATTTCTGTCGCCATGAGCCTGCCATACCCGGCTTCACGCGGCGAAGGTCAAGACCATATGATCGGAACGAATCCGTATGATTCACCCATTAAAAACGGAGCAGTTTGATCTGGTCTGGCGGAGTGATGCTCAGATAGCGGGTCTGGAGCGCTATCTTCCAGTGTCACATGACAAGCTTCAGGTCGAGTATCGGCGCGTTTTTGGCGAGATCACTGTCATCATCACAATGCGTGCGTACATTGCTCATGGTGTCTGGCTCTACGCCCGGTTCAATCTGGGCCTGGGCGCGGTTGAAGAGTTGATGCTAGACCGTGGCGTGGACGTTTCGTACGACACGATCCGGCGCTAGACCGTCAAGTTTGGCCCGATGATCGCCCACGTTTGGCGAAGATGGCAGCCGCGTGCCGGCGATGTCTAGCACTTGGACGAAGTCGTCCGTGACGATCTCGAGCCGGTTTTACTGGCACCAGCTTTTTTTATTGAGGGCATCCTTTAATCTAGGTGAGACATGCGCGGCAAAGCAATTTTTTGGTCAAATCGATAGAACGCTAAGGCTTCGTTCCCAAACGGATCATGGCGGACAAGCAAGCTGCGCTCCTAAGGGGCGGCGAAACGCGAAGTCGCACCTGGCCCTAATCATTGGTCTCATGAGGGGCCCAATAACCGGGCTGAAAACAGCCATATCCCTTTCCGAAAACGAGAGCGGGTGATGTAGAGTTTCTGATCGGCGGGTAGTTTTCAACGCTTCATCTCGATGCAATCTGTAACCCGCGATTCCGTTTCCGCACTAGCCCGCCATCGTTCCGCTCTCACCATCCGCTACGATCGGCTAGAAGCATTCAAGACATGGAAACCCGCAGCAGACGTCGCTTGATCAACGATCTGCAAGACAACTTGCAAACTTGGCGCGTTACCGTGACACCACGGTCATAGGAAACCCGGCGACAAGCCGAAACTGCCATCTTTCAATCATCAATGGCTTCTACAATCCGCGCCGACGGCACTCAGCACTCGGCTGGAAAATACCGGTCGTATTTCAAGGGAAGGTATCTTAAACAAGCACTTGGAGCGCCACAAATACGTGACAGGTACGACCCTCGTACGTAAGTCCTGCATTGTGAACGGACCGCCTCATTCAGGTCCGGGCGCCAACTTCTGGGCAAACTGTTCAATAACTCATCATAACAGCTCTGCTCTGGGGAATAATCTTGTAAATGGACGTTAGCCATTCTACACTTAAGCTAAGAGCATGAAATCCAATTGAGCGGAAATGGTATGTCGAAAAGAATTTTAGTGATCTCTTCAGTTGTAGCATCCATTGGGTCGGTGGGCTTAGCGCAAAGTGACGCAGTTCTTGCGCCTCAGCCGTCGCTACTCAGTCCCAGTACTCAGTTGGCATTTCCGACGGTTGCGGGCGCGCCCTCTGCGGTCGCACCTAGGTCAGGAAGCGGCTTTGTTGGTTTGACTTATGCCACGCCCAGAGGCGGAGTATCTGGAGCAGGGGGCGACGGAGACCTCGTCGCAGGTTATAGTATCGGAAGCCCCCTCGAAAATCTTAGCCTAACATTCGGTTTGGCCTTAACCGGGCTGGAGCCATTGGGTGATGCGGGCTCGCTAAGCCTTTCCGCCTCTCGTTTGGCGCATGTTGGCGGAAACTCTGCAACTTTTGTCGGTGCGACAGTTTCGAACCTTGCAGCTTGGGGCGTGAATTCGAACCGGTCCGAGCAGTTTACCGTTTATGCATCGCACATCTTAGCTATTGAAAAGGGAAGTGTAGAAGTTCCGCTTCAGTTTGTGGTTGGGTACGGTACAGACAATACACGGGACACAGATGGTGTCGGGATCGAAGATGGTGCTTTTGCTGGCGTTGGCGTCGGGATCACTCAGAATATGAGCGCAAGCATGTCCTTCACCGAAACTCAGCTCAATCTCGGTGCGTCATTCAACATTCCCGATTCGACTATCAGCACATCTCTTAGTCTTTTAGACGTGACAGACAACACCGACCGCCAGCAGGTGACGTTGTCAGTCGCCTACGGGTTTTGAAGTTCTGAAAAAGGGTTAAGTCTATGATGAAAAAGTTTTTGATGTCTGCTGCTATCTCTCTGTCTCTCGCTAGTAGTGCGTTTGCGGGCGATACCGTGACGATCACAGCGCCCGGTGGTGCTGGACAAACAGTTGGGCCCGGCGTGATTGCAGCCGCAATAACACGCGCGACGGGCTTGCCGGTCAGTAGCGTTTCAAACATGACCCCAGGCGGCGACATTACTGTTGTCGCAGGCGGTAATACTTATGTTGTGACGTCGGGCTTCATTGCCATGTTGTTGGCCTATTACTCGTGACGCCTAATAAAAGCTAAGGGCTGCAACAAAGCGCTCCTTGGTTGGCCAAGTGTTACAGAACCTTCCTCCGCTCGGTCAGCACCTCAAGCAGAGGAAGGTACCAATAATGAAGATCAACTGGCGCTCTTCTTCATTGTGTGCCGGACCTCTCGATCCGCTAAAGAGAATTGCAGAGCAAGCGTCTTATCCCTTCGAACATCTCGGCGGTGACGCTCTGTGGAACACCTCCAAACGAAGTGCGTGATCAGGCGCCTGCCCTTAAACAGGCCATGCCGAACATTACCCAAATGCCGATTCTGTATAATTGCATGCAGGTTCGATCTGAGATTAATGCGTCAACGAACGGAAACTGGGTAACCTCGCACGTCTCTTTCGCTTCAGACGCATAGCCTGTCCAGAGTGATGCCTCATTCTTCGAAAGCTCGGATCCGCATATCAGTTGGTATAGTATCCAGCGTAAGCCCCATAGCTGTCGCCGTAGCCATAACGCTTCAACTTACTCCGGTCTATCTGGCTGAGAATTAAGCCGCTTGGCTTAAGATTGACACTCTCCAACGACCTTAAGCCATCCAGTACTTGGCGGTGAGTAGCACTGTCCCATTTTACGGAATATATAATTGCATCTGCCAACTGACCCAGCACGCGTGCGTCCGGGACTGCGAGGACGGGTGGTGAGTCGATAATGATATGATCATAATGGTTCCGCAATTCGTTGATGAATTCGCCAAACGTTCTCGAAGAAAACAGATCAGCTGCATTCACCCGTGACTTTTCTCCGTAAAGAATGTCTGCATTCAAGGCTTCATCGTGCACTATAGCATCATTTAAAGAGACGTCCCCGGACATTACAGATAGGAACCCGTTAGGATGATCGTGGGAAAAATACTCTGAAAGTACCCTGCGCCGGATGTCCCCTTCAATTAGTAGTACTTTTGCACCCAGTCCGGCGAAGTTCTGCGCTAGGGCGATTGACTGGGTTGTCTTCCCTTCGCCTGGCACCGAAGACGTCGACATGATAACCTTAGGTGGCGTGTCAAGGTTCGCAAGTAGGATTGACGTTCTAAGGTTCCGCACTGCCTCAGCCGCTGCTGAATTCGGCTTTTGCGTCAGATACTCTAGAACGCTCCTGCGTGCTTTCACAGAGATGTTAGGGATTTGACCAATCACCGTATACCCCGTTTTGGCTTCGAGGTCTTCTGGGGTACGGAAGGTATTTTGAGCCATTTCGCGCAGCAACACTGCGGCGGCACCGATCATTAGCCCAAGAATAAGAGAAAGCGCGAGTATACGTGACTTTCGCGGCGCGGATGGGGCAGGGGGGACTACAGCCCGGCTTAGAAGGCGGCTATCAGCCTGCTGAATGCCCTGCTGAATGCTCGTTTCTTTTAATCGACTCAAAAACGCCTCGTAAAGAAGGCGGCTGGCCTCAACTTCGCGCTGCAATTGCTCCAATGTCACCAATTCTTCTGATTGATTGTCGATGCGTGATGTGACGTCAGCGATCGACGCTTCAATGGCGGTTAGCTGAGACCGCGCACGGGCCGCTTCGAGTTCAGCCTGGGCGATGAGTGCTTCTCTTCGCGAACTAAAAGCCTCACGGCCGCCCTCACGTCCTTCTTTTAACCGCGACAAAGCCTGATCCAGAAGTGTGTCCTGAGCAACTTCGGCGAAGACGTTTGGATCACCCGCTTCTGCAGCATTCCGCAATCTTTCTAACTGCGTCGCAGTTGCCTCCGCTTGGGCTGCGAGCGTCAAACGCCGATCCCTAAGGTCTTTCACTTGCCGGTTAAGCGCTGCGAGTGCATCTGCATTGATAAGATCAGTATTTGTGGAGAAATTCTTCAGTTCCGCTTGAGCCGATTCCAATTCTACCTGCAGTCCACTAACTCTTTCACTGAGCCAAGCTGTAGCCGCTTCTGTCTTCTCAAACTTCACAGAAATTTGGTTCTCAATATAGAGTTCAGCCAGCCGGTTGGCGATCAAGGCCGATTTGGCCGGATCTTGCGTTGTTGCTGTTATCTCAAAAACGAAACTCTGGCGCAGGTTAGAGACAGAGAGGGCGTCAAGAACTGCGTTGATGGTCCTGTCGAGCGTGGTTCTTTCGGAAACCAAAAAAGAAGGCTCTTGGGCACCAAAGATACCTCGCACAGCTCCAACAATCACGCCAATTGAAAACCGAGGGTTGGGCTGGAGAGCACTGTTGAACTCTGGATCGTTTAGCAAATCTAAGTCTAACACCAATGTCTCGATCAATTCGCGCGAACGGAGAACCTCGACTTCGGTGTTGATCGTCGATTGATCGCCGCCCAGCCCTGTAACCACACTCTCAATATCCATCACCTGCTCCTGCCGGCTCTCAAGAGCTACGGCAGACTTAGCAGTGTAGACTGGGACCGCGATCCCATAGCCATAAAAACCTCCAAGACACAGCGCAAGAAATCCACACAGGGCGATCCACAACTTGCCTCGCCAAAGAGTTTGCAGCAGATTGCCGAGGTCAATTTCATCGCCGTCGGTAGCTTCGTTATGGGGGTGCCCAGAAGCACTGGAGAACTGTTTCATGCTGTCTATTGGTAACCGATATCAACTCTGTTGGCGTCTCCTAACCCCAAACACTTTCCAATGCCACCTTCTATTAAGACCCGAGCGCGACCTCGCCTTGTGGGCGCATCTGAAGCCCAGATTTTGGGGAAGATGAGGCTTGCATGGGGGCGTTCTGGCTCGTTCTCGCCACATTTGTATGCAGCGTCTAGGATCCTGCTCTTATGGCTCTCCGGCTAATTCAAATATGTATTGATGTACAATCACAGGATGATTATATTTCCTACCTTTCCCATACAGTGCTACAGGCGTGAATCCGCTTGGACAGACTTGTCAGGCGGCGCGGCAAATGGCAATTAGCGCGTGCCGCGACAACAATGTTGGGAATTTAGCATGCGACGGGCCAACGCTTCCGGCAGTATGGCGTCAGGCTTTGGTGTGAGGACACCTGCAAGGTTGATTTCTACGTACGGACCGAGGAGTTAGGAGTTCAGCATGAAAGCCTATCTATGCAAGCCCCTTGTAGCTTCTCCTGCAGCCGCTAGAATGCGTCATAGTTTATTGTTTTTTCCCGGGGCACTTATTCTTTGTGCCAATGTTTGTAGTTCCTAGGTTCTCTTCTGATGTACGATTTACTGATATTCGGTGTTGCCTTTTTCATTAGTGTGGCATTGAGCACACTTTTTATTGCGCGGCCGAATCTTCTTATGTCGCCTGAGCACATGCTCCGCGATCTTTCTGCACCGCAGGCCCAACATACATGTCCAACCCCGCGTGTTGGGGGTATTGGGGTCATTTTGGGCCTTAGTGTTGGCTGTGTGTTCTATACCAATGACATAGGGCGCGACCTTCTTTTTGCCCTTGCGGCAGGTGCAGTTGTGTTCTTTGCCGGGCTACTCGAAGATATTTACCGGAATGTTAGTCCCCGTAATCGGCTTTTTGCAGCCTTTATTTCCGCAGCTCTTGCCATCGGCGTCACCGGGTCTCTTGTGCCTGACTTAGGTCTAACCGAGGGTGCGTTGTTGGAATGGGTTGTTCCTGCCATTGTGATCACCCTGCTTTGGTCTGCCGGCACGTGCCACGCATTAAATTTGGTGGACGGGTTAAACGGTCTTTCAGCGCTTTATTCTATGGCAGCCTCCATAGGCTTTATTGCGATTGCGGGTCACACTGGGGATACTGATATCCAGCTTGTAGCGGGGCTCCTGGCGGCTTCGATTTTCGGTTTTTTTATCTTGAACTGGCCCTTCGGGCGCATTTTCCTGGGTGACGCGGGGGCTTACGGTATCGGCCATATTATAGCGTGGCTTGGGATTGTTCTTGTTGCCCGGAACCCCTCTGTGGCGGGCATGGCGGTTTTGCTGTTACTCTTTTGGCCGGTTTGCGACACGCTTCTCTCGATCGTAAGGCGGCGTGCGAAACGGCGCGCAACGGGCCAACCGGATCGGCTGCATTTTCACCATATCGCCGTACGAACAGTCGCAATGTTAAAGGGTCGCCGGGGGCGGTTCGATAACCCCATTGCAAGTTTACTTCTTGCGCCTCTTTTCTCGACCCCGATCGCAGTTGGAGTACTGTTGTGGGATCAACCCATCCTGGCAACTATTGCGCTAGTAGGCTTTATCCTTCTGTTCGCGGTGACTTACATGGCGGCAGTAAGATTTTTCCCTGCTCGCCGCTTCCGTCGGGCCCGCTATTTCGGGGTTGGATCACTTGGCAAGAAACGGTCAAGACTTCAGGTGTCACCGTTGTCTGGTACCTATGTTCGGGAGAGCGAAGTTCTAAATGTGCAGATTTTTCGGGAGTCTGGCGCAGCCGATTGGACGCTGCAGGCTTTCTCCGTGAACAATGACAACGTAGCTTACGAGGGCACATTCCAGACGGATGTTGAAGCCCACAATCGGTTTCTCAAGAAAGCCTAACGAGTTGCATCTATGAGCTCGCGGCCGATGATATCGCTAGCCTAGCTTGCTGACCTGACTGCGGTGCAGCGATGTCCGGACATCGCGCCCCATTAGGTCTAGCAAAACGCCGACCCTCTCAGAATCTGGGAGCTGGTCAACTTGCGTGATAAAATCCGCAAAAGGGCCTGACAGGATCCGGATCTGTTCCCCGATTTCAAGATCATCAGCGGATTTTACAAGTTCATCGGGACGACAGCGGGCCTGAAGGCCGGCGATGAGGCTTTGCGGCAGCGGGCGGGGGCGGCGTGGATCCTGCAAGATAAGCCGCGCAATCCCGCGGGTGTTGTTAATAGCAGTCCAGCCAGGGGCGGCTGGATCGAACTGAACAAAAAGATAACCTGGAAATAGAGGTTGGCGCTTTTGTATGAGGCAACCTCGATGCTGTCGGGTACCCACACGCTCGGGGGAAAAACTTTCAAACCGTTGACGACGCAGATGGACGCGGGCTTGCGCAAGTCCATTCGGGCGCAGTTGCGCTACGAACCAGCCCATTTTAGGCGCATCCGACATTCTTGGTCCTTTATTCGCAAGTACCATGGGTGGGCAACATGAACAGAGCGCGGTCATCGATAACCGAATATCGACTGTCCTAACTTACGCGGAGCGTGAATGGAATGTTGTCTTGCGAGGCTCCCCCTGATTGGGCAAACTCTTGCTGCCTTAACATGGATAGGGGGAGACCCAGCCAGTCCCCCACCTACAGCTCATCTTCCAGCCCCGTCAGAGAGGCGCATAGCAGAATACCGTTAATTTACGGAGCTGGCGACGCTGGTCAACAAGGATGGGGTGATCTGAGTGATGACGCGGCTCCACCGGGTGACGGGCTGTTCTGCAACGAAGATAACATCGTTGGGCCGCAGCTCCATGCGGGTGGCTAGGATAAGTTCCGCTGCATTTTTGGCATTCAGATTAAAAGCGGTCACCGCTTCGCTGGTGTCCGGCGATCCTCGCAAGACATAAATTTGCGTTGGGTTGCCAGTTTGCGTATCGAATCCGCCATGGGAATAGAGCGCGTCGGCCAGCGATGCCGTTCGGCCGAAGGGCAAGGTGAACCGGCCCGGTTGGCTCACCTCACCAGTTAGGTAGGCATAGTCGCGGGCAATAGCATCATTGTCCAGTTGTGCCTCGAAGTTTGACCGGCTTTCTTCGAGCGCAGCTCGACGCAGGTTCACTTCCGCTTGAAGTTCCGCAAGGGCTTGTACGCGTGCCTGCTGACGGAACTGGCGTAGCGTGATCTGTTCTGCAAAATAAGCTTGCGCGCGATCTAGCTGATATTCGGTATCGACGAAAATACTGTCACCAGCGACAAGCCGTGTTTTTTGCAGGTCGGGAGACTCCAAATAGGTTTCCAGCGGAATCTGATAGAGATCGCCTTTGCGGTAGAGACGAATGGAGGCATATTCTAGATCAGGTGTTTGGATGCCGCCGGCTGTTGCGATCGCTTGGTCCAGCGTGAGGGGGGTGAGGGTGATCGGAATGACTGCCGCGGTTCCGACCGCACCGCCGATGGAGACTCGTTTTGAGTTGAATTCAGCAATTTCGAGGCTGAAGGAGGGGTCAATTTGAGCTTCCAGAAGGCGTTGAAACAGAGCTGCTTCAGCGTCCTCGAGAGTCAAACCAGCAACAGTGACACGTCCTACATCAGGGATCGCAATCGCGCCGTCATCTTGAACCGTATAGCCTTGGCGCCGGTTTTGTGCGGCCAATAGACCACTGAGTTCCTCTACAGTGCTGCCCCCACTTCGCGAGGCCAACAGAAGTACGTCGCCGACGCCGATGTCATATGTGGTGCTCGGGGGTGTCTTAGGAACCCGCAAAGCCAGATCGGCAGGGCGTGTTTGAATTTCTGAGACAGGTGCAGGGGTGGCGCCGGCGCCGCGCATCGCGCCCGCGCCGCCAGCGTTCTGGAAGAATGCAGCTGGGAGTTCTTTGGGGACATAGGCGGCACGGTTCGCCGCCGTTACTGTCTCCGATGTCAAACGCACAATGCGCACCTTGCCTTCTTCTTCAGAGACGGTGGGCGACACATAGGCCACACCACAGCCAGTCACGAAGGACAACAGTGAGATGGCGATCAAATGTTTAAACATGTACAAACCTCTAGCAAGCAATCGGCGAGCGACATATGCAATTAATGTTGGAGCGGTGACCCGCGTCTAGACGCTTTCCACCGGAGACTGCTGTGGCAGACCCTCAGAATTCGAGTTGCGCTAAGCATCTTCATAGAGGTGGCAGGACACAACCCGCTCGGCTCGGGATGGTCGCTTGTTTCTCCCTTTATGCCGTTTTTGCAACAGGTTTCTGGAGTACTTCATGCGGCGGTTAGCGTGATGCAAAAAGCAATAGGGATAATGGTCTTAGCTGATCCGGGATGGGCCGATGAGCTGCGTATCCTGACCTGAAGGCCTATCCCGAAGATCGCTTTCTTCTTGGCTCCTTGTGCCAGCTCGATCAAACCGTGCCCATCTAGGAATACGGCGCCCGATCCAAGAGAAACCGCTTGGATCGGCGATTATAAGCTCGTCGGAGGCTCATGCGAATTAGATGTGGCCTATCGGCCGCAGGGCAGCTAACTCGAACTTCAATGACCTCAAAGTCGGGCTCAAATACTCCTGGACAAAATCTTGCTACCCCGCATCCTATCACAGCTTGATCCTAGGCGCCGTTCGGCACCTGCAAATGTCACCTCTGCGCGGATCCGCCCAGAGGAGGCATTCTTTGCGATCGGTGATATCCATGGTTGCGCAACTCATCTCAATCAGTTGTTTGGCCTTTTGGATGAGGTGGCCCATGGCAATGAGATCTGCGTTTTTCTAGGCGACTATATCGATCGCGGCCCCCAGTCTCGGGAGGTGTTGCTTCAGCTCTATGAATTGAGCCAATCAAGGCCGGATCGGGTGATCTGTCTGATGGGCAATCACGAGCGCATGTTGCTCAACTTTATTGACGATCCTGCGGGGACTGGACTGGGGTGGCTGCGAAACGGTGGTGTAGCCACGCTCACGAGCTTCGGCATAGAGGTGCCCGAGGATGCCATTCACTCAGGCGCGTCGGTTGACTTGGCCCGGCAGCTCGAAGATGCGCTGCCAAAGGGTCTGCAAGAGTGGCTACGCGTTCTGCCCAAACATTGGTCGACGGGCAACATGCATTGCGTGCATGCGGCAATGTCGCCCAACCGCCCGCCCGAAGACCAACGGGGAGCGGTTTTGCTTTGGGGCCATCCCGACTTTTTCTCGAAGCCCCGTACGGATGGTAATATAGTTGTACACGGCCATACGGTCGTTAGGCGGGCGAATCTATCTGGCGGCCGGATCGCCTTGGACACCGGTGCATATCTTACGGGTCGATTGACGGCCGCGCATCTCATGCCCGGGGAATGCCGTTTTCTAGAGGCGCGTTCCTAAGCGGTACCTCGGCCAGCCTTCAAATTCATCCTTTCAATTTCTGTCTTGCATCTTTATGCGTTCATTTATGAACGCTACGTCTGTTCTACCCTAGAGCTGCCTCCTGCATGCTCTGGTGCGGTAGCCGTGGCGCAATGAGACTATGGCCAAACCTAGTAATGACGATATTCGTTTCCGCGTGATGCGGGCGCTCGAAGCAAACCCCCAGCTCTCACAGCGGGATTTGGCCAAGGCGCTTGGAATTAGTCTGGGGGTGGTCAATTACTGCCTGAGAGGATTGGTCGAAAAGGGCCAAGTGAAGGTCAGCAACTTTCGCGCCTCTGGCAATAAGCTGCGCTACGCCTATGTGCTCACGCCCCGCGGGGTGTTGGAGCGCGCGCGGCTGACCAAAAATTTTCTCCAAAGGCGGATGGCTGAGCATGAGGCTTTGCGGGAGGAGATCGCGGCGTTGCAGGAAGAACTAGGCGCGGAGAACGCGGGGCAGGGGGCGCGGCGTGAGTAGCATAGCACAAACGTCCGATAGTTTGCGTTATCGGTCGTTACAAGAAGCAAAAACGCCTTCCTGTCGACGCTTTAGAGGCGCTCACAAAGAACCAATTGAACCTAAAAGAAGTATAGGTAATTAGAATGCTTGAAAATTCGACAATTCTCATCACCGGTGGCACCGGCTCATTTGGGCACGCTTTCGTGCCGATGACTCTGGCGCGGTACAACCCAAAAAAAATCATAATCCTTTCACGGGATGAGATGAAACAGTGGGAAATGGCCAAGCTCTACGGCGATGATCCGCGAGTTCGCTTCTTCATCGGAGATGTGCGCGATCGCGAAAGGCTATATCGGGCCTTTGACGGGGTCGACTATGTCATCCACGCCGCGGCAACCAAGATCGTACCCACAGCAGAATACAACCCCTTTGAGTGCATCAAGACTAATATTAATGGCGCAATGAACGTTATAGACGCGGCAATTGACAAAGGTGTGAAGGGGGTCGTGGCTTTGTCCACGGACAAGGCTTCGAGCCCGATCAATTTGTATGGTGCTACTAAGCTCGCCTCTGACAAACTCTTTGTATCCGCTAACGCGTATTCCGGCGAACATGGGACGAGCTTCTCAGTCGTACGCTACGGCAATGTGATGGGGTCACGCGGGTCGGTCATTCCGTTCTTCATGTCGATCCGTGATCAAGGCGAACTTCCCATTACCGATACACGTATGACCCGCTTCATGATTTCGCTTGAACAGGGGGTAGAGTTGGTTTGGCATGCTGTCGACGACATGGTGGGTGGGGAGATTTATGTGAAAAAGATCCCCTCAATGAAAGTTACAGATCTGGCGCGGGTCGTGGCCCCTGAAGCTAAACAGAAGATCATTGGCATCCGTCCGGGGGAAAAGATCCACGAACAGATGATCGGAGAAGAAGACGCCTATTTCACCTATGAATACGCCGAGCACTTCAAAATCTTGCCGCAGATCAACGAATGGTCTACCAGTCCCGAGCGTATCAAAGACGGGAAGCGCGTGCCCGAAGGTTTTGTCTATTCCAGCGGCAATAACAGCGAATGGATGTGCGACGCGGAACTAAAGAGATGGATTGACGACAACGAAGGAAAGATCGGTAAGATTTGATGATCCCCTATGGGCGCCAAGATATCCGGCAGCAAGACCTCGATGCTGTAATCGAAGTCTTACAATCCGATTTCATCACTCAAGGTCCCGTGGTGCCGAAGTTCGAAGCAGCCCTCGCCGAAAAATCCGGCGCGGCCCACGCGATAGCGATGAACTCCGCAACATCAGCGTTGCACGTCGCCGTCGCAGCGTTGGGGCTAGGTCAAGGCGATCTCATGTGGACCACGCCAATAACTTTTGTGGCCTCTGCTAATTGCGGGCGCTACGTGGGCGCCGATGTCGATTTTGTCGACATCGACCCTGATACATTCAATATGTGTCCGAAGGCGTTGGCCACCAAGCTTGAACAAGCAAAGGCTGCGGGCCGGCTCCCAAAGGTGATCGTGCCCGTGCACATGTGCGGCCAATCCACCGCTACTCGTGAGATCGCGGAATTGGTGCGACCCTACAATATACGCATCGTCGAGGACGCCAGCCACGCGGTGGGTGGCAGCTACATGGGCCAGCCGGTCGGAAGTTGCCAATTTTCTGACATCACCGTGTTCAGTTTCCACCCGGTCAAGATCATTACCACCGCCGAAGGTGGTATGGCCTTGACGAACGACCCTGAATTGGCGGCACGCATGGAAATGCTACGCAGCCATGGCATTACGCGGGACGTAGCCCTGATGACGCATGAACCTGACGGGCCATGGTACTATCAGCAGGTAGAGCTTGGTTGGAACTATCGCATGACCGAAATGCAGGCGGCGCTAGGGCTTAGCCAGCAGGAACGGCTCTCGGAATATATCGACGTTCGCAATTTGTTGGCCGATCGCTACGACAGGCTCCTCGCCAATTTCCCGCTCGATCTTCCGGGCCGGCTGACGGGCGCGCGCTCGGCGTTCCATCTTTACGTAATAAGGCTACGTGACGCTGCACAGCGGAATAGCGCCTTTGAAAGCCTGCGCGCCGACGGCATCGATGTGAATCTGCACTACATTCCTGTGCATCTGCAGCCGTACTACCGCGATCTTGGGTTTAGTGAAGGGGATTTCCCTGCGGCTGAGGACTATTATAGCCGTGTGATTAGCCTCCCACTCTATGCGACTCTAAGCGAAGCAGATCAAGACGCGGTGGTGGCGGGGCTGGAGAACGCCTTGTTATGAAACTGATGCTCGGCACTGCCCAGTTCGGCTTGCCTTACGGCACCTTTAATTCTTCAGGACAAGTGCCATCGAGCATGGCTTCTACAATGCTTGACCAAGCGGCGGTCGCTGGGGTGAAGGTGCTGGACACCGCCCGCGCTTACGGCGAAGCAGAGTCCGTCCTTGCCCACGCCGGTGCCGCGGCGCGGTTCAACATCGTAAGTAAATGCCCGGATCTGGCGCAATCGTCAGACCCAGCAGCGGCGCTCCAAGCCGCTTTTGAAACAAGCTGTGCGACCCTCGGGGTTTCGCGGCTGTATGGCTATTTGCTGCACAACGCCGAGGATCTTGGACGTTCCGGCGTTTGGGAAACGCTCTGTGCACTGCGCGACGCGGGCCGTGTTGAGCGTATTGGCGTGTCCGGCTATGACGCCGAGGATGTGCGCGTTCTGTGTAACCGTTTTCCGCTCACATTGGTGCAACTGCCCGCCAATGTTCTGGATCCTTGGTACGAGAGGATGGAACTTCCCACTACGTTGGAGGTGCATGTCCGATCGGCCTTTCTGCAAGGTTTTTTGTTAAGCAACCCATCCAAACTACCATTACATTTGGCCCCGTGGCGCGCCACCCTTGAGCAGTTCCGCGCCGAGGCCGCAGAACAGGGGCTCACTCCCGTCCAGGCGGCGCTGGCGCCCCTGCTGACCAGCCCGGCCATTGACCGTGTAGCGGTAGGCGCGGACAGCCCGGAACAGCTGGACGACATTTTGCAGGCAGCGCAGGCACTTTCGGATGAAGCTTCCGCCACCTTTGGCCCCTTCGGCGGAGTGACTAAGAGCCTGACAGATCCAAGACAGTGGTAGCAAGAGGACACGAGATGCCAAAAATTGCATTTGACAGCGAAACCTACGATGACAAGGGGCAAATCTACCTGCGCCAGCTAACACGGGATGATGTGACCGACACATACCTGTCATGGTTCCGGGACGCAAAAGTGACGGAATACCTCGAGGCACGCGATCTGTCCCGCGCGGAAGTAATTGACTACATCATTGGCGGCCGCGAAAGCGGGTTGCATGTGATGTTCGGCATTATCGCTAAGAATAGTGACCGCCACATAGGCAACGTGAAGATTGGCCCGATCAACTGGAGGCATGGAACTAGCGGGTTAGTCACTTTCATTGGAGAGCGGGATTACTGGGCTCGTGGCATCGCTCGCGAAGCTGTTCGGATCGGTATCCGTCTAGCTTTCGAAGTTTATGGGCTGCGCAAACTGTCAGATGGAGTCATAGAAGGTAACGAGGGTTCGGTCAGGGCTTATTGCGCGGCAGGCTTCGAACTCGAGGGCCGATTAAAGGGTCATTACCTTCTGGATGGAGAGGAGCGGGATCGCATCATAATCTCCTGCTTCAACCCGGAGTTCTTTTCGGAATAAGGCTGAGAGTATGCGGTTAGTATTCGTAGAGAACCGGGGCAAGACGGCTTTTTGGAGCGCGGTTGCCCAACATCTTGCAGCAGATGGGCACAATGTCGGCTGGATTGTGCAAAATCCGGCTTATAAGCCCAATAGCGCACGCGGCGAAGTCTTTGACCTTGGTTTTCCGAGGGCACCGGACCTGGTCGATGCGCCGATCCCTGAAGCAGTGTCCACCGACCGGGGTCGACAATATTTCGGTGCCGGCTCCCGGCACTATACTTTCTACCGCAGGCAGATCACCGATGCGCTGGACAGCCTCCGTCCCGATGCGGTGATTGGCGAGCCCACGCTGATGCATGAGCTACTGACTATAGCGGAGTGCCGAAACCGGAGCATCCCCTACTTGCATCCAACAATGACACGCTATCCTGGCGGCCGGTTCAATATCCTTGATGGCGACACGCAAATCCCTGTCGCAGGCAGTGATGACACATGGCCAGCCGCGCGGCTGTCAGAATTGGCGAGCGCAATCTTCGAGGCGCGTAGCCTGCCTAGCTACATGGCGAAACCCTCGGCCATGGCCGCGAGGGTGCGTCAGCTTCGTCGGGTCGAGGCGCGGGCGCGCACTACGCTTGGTTGGCTGCGTGGGGACCGGTTTAACACGCCATCACCTGCACGGAAGATTACACTGCAACGCGCGCTGAAGAAAAACCTTGCAGCCTGGACCGTACTGGCGCGTATCCCTGATGGCGCGGGGCCGATAATCCTGTATCCACTGCAGATGCAGCCGGAAGCCAACATCGACGTGTGGGGCCGTCCCTACAGCAATCAAGTGGCGCTGGTGCGCCAGTTGTTGGCCGCGCTCCCCAAGAATGGCCGCATCGTAGTCAAGGCTAACCCGAAATCGAAATACGAAGTTTCGTCCGAGATATTGGACTTGGCTCGGGAGACGGACCGCGTAATTCTATTGCCGCTGGACTGCTCCATGAGCGACGCACAGACTGTCAGTACGGGCGTGGTGACCGTGTCTGGGACTGTTGGCTTCGAAGCCGTGTTCGGACGCGGACGTTGCCTGTCGCTGCGGCACCCGGTACTGGAACACCACCTGCCCGAGTTCCACGCAGAATCTCCCGAAGACGCAGTGGCCCGGCTGCTAACCGACCCTACAGCCGGACGCGGCAGCCCCGCACAGGGTGTAGATCTGTTGGCGCAGCTGGTGTCAGACAGCTTCGAAGGCACAATTAACGAACCCACTTATGATCCGAATTGCATGTCGCCCAACAACCTTGCCCACGTGACCGCAGCCTTTGAACGGGTGCTGGACACCTTGCCTCTGAAAGCCGCCGCATGAAGACCGTCGCCATCGTTCAAGCCCGAATGGGTTCCAGCCGCCTGCCTGGCAAGGTGATGAAGACCGTGGCCGGTCAGCGAGTCATCGACCTGTTAATTCACCGCCTGCGGCAAGCGGAACAGGTGGACGAGATCGTGCTTGCGACCACCACGTTGCCGGTGGACGACCTGCTGGCTGCTCATGTCAAAGCTCAGGGCCTGCGCGTAGTGCGTGGTAGCGAGGACGACGTTCTGTCACGCTACGTGCAAGCCGCCGAGGAAAGCGGGGCCACCACTGTGATCCGTATCACCGGGGATTGCCCTTTAGTCATGCCTGCGCTGGTAGATGCGGCGGTCAGCGTCTTTCACGCTCGTGAAGCCGGCATCGATTACCTATCGAACATCGATCCGCCGACCTATCCGGACGGGCTTGACATCGAGGTATTCAGCGCCGCTAGCCTCATGCGGGCACTGCACGAGGCGCGCGATAGCTTTGACCGGGAACATGTCACACCGTTCCTCCGGCGCGCGGACGACATCCGCCGCGACACCATCCGTGCTACGCGTGATCTGTCGGCGCTGCGGCTGACGGTGGACGAGCCCGACGATTTGGTGGTCCTCGAGGGCGTGTTGAACGCGCTCGCCCCGGATCGGGATTTCGACTTTGAGAAACTGATAGCCCTGTATGACGGAAGGCCGGATTTATTTGAAGTGAACAGCGCTATTCTACGTAATGAGGGAGCTAGCATGGGCAGGGGGCAAAAACTGTGGAAACGCGCCAAACGGGTGATTCCGGGCGGCAACATGTTGCTGTCAAAGCGCGCTGAGATGCATTTGCCAGAGCATTGGCCAGCCTATTTCGACCGAACCGAGGGTTGTAGGGTCTGGGATATGGATGGCCGGGAACTGATCGATGTCGGTTTTATGGCGATTGGTACTAACACCCTAGGTTACAGCCACCCGGAGATCGACGAGGTCGTGCGGGAGGTAGTCGCTAAGGGTAATATGTCTACACTTAACGCTCCCGAGGAAGTGCTGCTAGCGGAGCGCTTGGTGGAAATCAACGCACCTTGGGCCGAGATGGTGCGCTTTGCCCGGTCCGGCGGCGAAGCCAATGCCATTGCGGTCCGCATCGCTCGGGCAGCTTCGGGACGCGACGGAGTGGCGATCTGCGGTTACCACGGCTGGCATGATTGGTATCTGTCGGCTAACTTGGCTGATGATGCTAACTTGGACGGCCACCTTCTGCCTGGCCTCAGTCCGCGCGGCGTGCCTCGCAGTCTAGCGGCTAGCACCTTCCCGTTTATGTACAACGATTTCGTTGCGCTCGAAAAGCTTGTCGCCACCGGAAAGATTGGCGTGATCAAGATGGAAGTCGTTCGCAATGTCGAGCCGACAGATAATTTCCTGCACAAGGTGCGCGCATTGGCGGACGCTAACAATATCGTGCTGGTGTTTGACGAATGCACTTCGGGCTTTCGAGAGACCTACGGCGGACTTCACCAAAAATACGGCGTGGAACCGGACATGGCGGTCTACGGTAAAACACTTGGCAACGGCTATGCCGTCACTGCCGTGGTGGGGCGGCGGTCGATTATGGAGGCTGCGCAATCAACCTTTATCTCCTCGACCTTCTGGACGGAGCGTATCGGCTCGGCCGCCGCGTTGAAGACACTAGAGGTCATGGAACGCGAGCAAAGCTGGGAGCGTATCACCGCAACCGGCGAAGACTATCGCACCCGCCTGCGCGAAGTGGCAGGAGCACATGGGGTGGACGTCGCTATCGGCGGTTTGCCGTCATTGACCACTTGGTCGGTGTCCGATCAGAACTCCGCAGGTTACAAAACGCTCATAACGCAAGAAATGCTAAAGCGAGGGTTTCTGGCTCCTCCGGCTTTCTATGCTTCGCTAGCACATACGCCCGAGGTGCTGGACCTTACCTTTTCTGCGCTGGACGAGGTGTTAGCACTTGTCGCGGATTGTCAGGCGGGGACGCGATCGCTTGATGCGCTGCTGGAGGGGCCAATCTGTCATACTGGCTTTAACAGGTTGAACTAAGAAACTGATATTGGTCAAGAGCCCGGAGTAGGGGAAAAATGAACGCTAAACGTATCGTGTTTCGCGTCGATGCCGGACTTGATATCGGCACTGGCCACGTCATGCGGTGCCTGACTCTTGCCGATGCCCTGCGTCAGCAGAAAGCGAAGGTTGATGCTTCGAGGAATGCCTCCGATGAGGTCAGGACAATTTTTGTCACGCGTGCACACCGTGGCCACATCATCCCAGAGATCATCGGTTGCGGGCACCGGGTAGTGACTCTACCCGGCAACACAGACCAACCCTATGGTCGCCATCCCGCCCCCCCGGACCATGCTTCGTGGCTAGAAGCGGACTGGCGCTCCGACGCGGCGGACACCCGCCAAATTCTGGAGTACACGAACGCCGACTGGCTTGTAACGGATCACTATGCGCTGGATCGCTGTTGGCAGGAGGCAGCCTTGCCGCACGGCGTGCGTCTGCTGGTTCTTGATGATCTGGCAGATCGGCCGCATGTCGCCGACGTGTTGTTAGACCAGAACGCTGGACGACGGGCTGAGGACTACGATGGGCTTGTTCCGGCTTTCTGTGACACGCTTATCGGTCCGATGCGCGCGCTGTTGCGCCCGGAGTTCGCGTGGCATCGTGCACGCGCGCTGGCTCGGCGTGAGGTAATGGAACGCCCGAAACGGCTGCTGATTACGCTGGGCGGTATCGACCGTTACAACGCAACCGGCAAGGTGTTGGAGGCGCTGGCGCAAGCACCCGCAGCGGTTTGGCTGGAGGTCAGCGTCGTTATCGGCGGAAATGCCCCCGCGCTGGCAGAAGTGCAAGCACAAGCAGCAGCTATGCCGATGTCTGTGGAGGTAGCTGTAAACGTCTCCGATATGGCAGAACGAATGACTCAGGCGGACCTGTGCATTGGCGCGGCAGGGTCTACTGCCTGGGAACGCTGTGCGTTGGGGTTGCCCACGCTTCAGATTGCGCTAGCCGATAACCAAATGGAAGCGGCCGAATTTATGGCCTGTAATGGTCTCGCGCTAGCGCTACCATTTCCCGATGCGCCGGAGTTCGCGTTCGCACTGCGCGCGGGGTTGGAGCATCTGACCCAGCCTGATACCTATCGCGTCATGGCGCGGCGCGCCGCCGATCTGACCGACGGGGCTGGGGCCCGCCGTTTGGCTGCTAGACTTGGGGAGACTACCCTTGATTAAACTGTCCGTACTAACTTCGGCTAACCTCGGACATTTGCGCCCGATGACTGAAAGTGACTTGGAACAGGTTTTGTATTGGCGAAACCATCCCTCGATCCGTAGCCATATGTACACACAGAACGAGATCTCGCTAGACGAACACCGCGTCTGGTGGGATTGGGCGAAAGGCGCCCGCAGATCCCGTTATCTTATTTACGAGCTTGATGGCCAATCCATGGGTTATGTCGCCTTCTCTGAAATTGTCCCCGAGGCAGGTACGGCCAACTGGGGTTTCTACACCGCCCCTGACGTCGCGAAAGGCACCGGATCGCTGATGGCCCTAGCTGCGATGGATATGGCATTTGGCCCTTTGGGTCTGCGCAAACTGAGCGCGGAGGCTATCGGCCGCAATGCCGCATCAATCGGCCTGCATGAGAGCTTTGGCTTTCAGCGGGAAGGGCTGTTTCGTGCTCATGTGGTGATCGGCGGTGCACTGGTCGACGTAGTCCGCCTGGCGCTGTTTGCCGACGCCTGGGCAAGGCTGCGTCCCGCAAAACTCCAGACCCTCATTGAAAGGCTGTCACAATGACCGACACCCGCCCATCCATCGAGATCGCTGGCCACAAGATCGGCGCGGACCACCCGCCCTACGTGATCTGCGAGCTGTCAGCCAACCACAACGGTTCGCTCGACAAGGCCCTGAAGATGGTCGACGCCGCAGCCGGCACTGGCTGCGATGCGATCAAGCTGCAAACCTACACCGCGGACACCATCACCCTTAAGAGCGACGACGACGCCTTTCGGATCAAGGGGGGGCTTTGGGACGGGCGCACGCTCTACGACCTTTACGAGGAAGCGCACACCCCATGGGATTGGCACAAGGCGCTGTTCGAACGCGCCGCTAGGCACGGGATCACCATGTTCTCCTCTCCCTTCGACCCGACAGCGGTGGACCTACTGATGGACCTGAACTCCCCCGCATTCAAGATCGCCTCCTTCGAAGTGATCGATTTGCCGTTGATTCGTTACGTGGCCTCGACTGGCAAACCGTTGATCATTTCAACCGGTATGGCCGACGACGAGGAAATCGAGGAGGCCGCGCAGGCCGCGCGTGACGGCGGCTGTACGCAGTTCACACTGTTACATTGCGTGTCGGGTTATCCGGCTCCCGCCGGGGATTACAACCTTGCGACCATCCCCGACATGGCAAGACGGTGGGGCGTGCCGGTTGGCTTGTCGGACCACACGCTGGATAATACCACGGCAATTGCCAGCGTTGCCCTGGGGGCTTCCGTCATCGAAAAACACTTCACTCTCGATCGTTTCGCTGGCGGCCCGGACGATAGCTTCTCGCTGGAGCCTAAAGAATTCACTGAGCTGTGCACTGGCGCGCGCACCGCCTGGGAGGCGATCGGCCGCGTTGATTATGGACGCAAATCCAGCGAATTAGGAAATGTTACGTTCCGCCGGTCGCTATATTTTGTCAAAGACCTTGCGAAGGGCGAAGTGGTTACCGAGGGTGCGGTGCGCTCGGTTCGGCCTGGATACGGGTTGGCACCGAAACACGCTGATGCAATAGTTGGCATGCGTGTCACCCGTGCGGTAAAAGCTAATACGCCGACAGCCTGGGAAGCATTGGAAGAGTTCACCTAACCGATGCTTTATAGGCCAGAAAACGTTATGGGCTTGGGTATAGGCATCTACGTGCTGATCTACCTAGTCAGCCCAGTAGAAGTGCTAGTGCCTATGGAGGTCGATAGCTTCGTATTCATGGCCATTACGATAATCGCCCTAATATTAGGTAGCCGCTCGGCAGATCACCTGCGCCTTCAAGCCCGTCCTCGGCTGACAGACCCGGTGCGACTGATGCAACTAGAGAACCGGCTGTTTTGGAGTATGCTCTCGCTCGGCCTCCTCGGCAACCTTTTGCGCCTAGCGGACAAGTATATAATGCGCGGTGTCGGCGACGTTACCGGTCTCGATGCCCGCGAAATGCTACTAGAGACCAGCGGGACGATGCTTTCGCTGATCGGCGGTGTGCTTTACCCTTTCGGCTACCTGCCGATCTTCATCCTGCTGGGTGCGAAAGTGCTTCCGCGCACGCGCTGGCGAATGGGCCTAGCGAGCTTCATCTTCTTGATACCCGCAGTCGAGGCAATTGTATTATTCTCGCGCAGTTTTATGCTGGTCAGCCTCGCCATGGGCTATTTCGGAGCCGCCTTGACGCTTTTTGACGGTAAGGCGCTTCCACGCAAACTTTTCCTGCCCCTACTGGTGGCCGTAACAGTCATTCTGTCGCTCTCGATGGTGGTGTTCAGTTGGCGGCTCGACCAGATGTCATTCGATATCTCGGATTCGATTTTCATGTCGGGCTATGCTCACACTTTAGCACCGAATGACAAAGTGCAGGCGATTATTTTCGGCGACAGCACATTTAGCGGTTTAGTTACTACGATCCTGCCCATCTTGCAGTACTACGTCCATGCGGTCTTCGAGTTTCAAATCCTTTGGAGTGTGCAGGACACGCAGACTTTTGCAAATGGGGCGTTACTTTTCGCTCCTTACGTTAAGCTGCTGGCAGTCTTTGGCATCGGAACTCAGGCGGATCTCTTCGAACTCTTCCCGCGGGTTGGTGTCTTCACCACTTTCTGGGGCCCGCTGTGGGTTGATTTCGGGTGGATGTCGACCGTTGTAATGTTCTTCTTTGGATTCATGGCCCGGATGACCGCGCGGGCATCCCGTGCCCGCGATGTTGGCGCCATACCGCTCTATACTTACTTCTGCGTGATCCTCTTTTTCATGCCAGTGGTAAACTTCGCTATTTCTGCCCAAGGTATGTATGTCCTAAATGCTTTCGCCCTTTTTTGGTTTTTGTCCCGACGGGTCGCTAACAGGGCGCCTGCATGATCCGCCGCGGCCTCAGGACCCTGCGGTTTCTAGTGGGTTTTGGTGTCGCGCGGGGCGTACTGTTTGTCGCTCCGATTGTGATGGCTAACCTTCTGCCAATTGAGCGCTATGGACAGTTTGAACTCGCCCAGGCTTATGCATCGATCGGAACCCTTGTAGTTGGTTGCGGGCTGATTGGGACCGTGCCTTTGATCCGCCTACGCGAGGAGATCAAAGCACGCTGGGACACGCTACAGCTTCTGGTCCTCATTCTCGCCGGGATCTGCATCGGGCTGGCGTTGCTATTAGCGATTGGTGCTAAAGGGCTTTATACAATGCATGTGCTGGTTCCTCTTGGGACTGGAGTGCTTTTGATGCAGGGTCTTTGGGCGAACACTCTGAAAAGCCACGGTCGGTCTACCAGTGCAGTGTTTGTCGACGCTGGATTTTGGATTGCATCAGTAGCTGGGGCTGGAGTGCTGGTCAGCGCAGGCGGCGGGTTTTCTGCGGGCACTATTACCTTAGCATTGATGTTATATGCCGCAGTGTTGCTAGCTGTTACTCTGTCCCGGTTTAAGCAAAGTTATGAGGGGGCTTTTTTTCTCGCTGACCTGCTTCACAACATTGCCCTCGGCCTGCCGCTGATGTTTACCGGTGTCCTGACTGTTCTTATCACCTCTTCGGGAAGGTTGATTTTGGGTCCCACCTCCGGGGTGGAAGCGGTGGGCATCTATGCCATCATCTATCGCGCCACTACCTTGCCGCTGGTCGGTCACCAAATGCTAATCATCGGTTTTTTCCGCCAAATCTTTTCCTGGTCAGACGAAGTTTTGCGCGATCGCGCCGTGGTGATAGTGTTCGGGGTGAGCGCGACGGTAATGGCCTTTTGGGGGCTTGAACCATGGATAGGTTGGATGCTCGGTCAGCGCTTCGTGAAGGTCATCGCCGCCTATCGCACCGAAGGGCTGTTCCTCCTGATTCAGACCATACTGTGGTCGGCGATAGCGCTTAATGACCTAATAAATTCGAGACTGCAGATCGCGGGGCGTGTGACAGTGTTTACCGGGCCTTATCTGCTGATTGGGCTGTTAGTTTTAGCTTCCTGGACCTCGAGCCGGGCACAGGCGGTTGGGATCGGCGACACCTTACAGGGCTTCGTCCTTGGACATTTCTGCCTTATGGCGGGTTTTTACGCGATGCAATGCACAGCTTCGTGGCTATTGGGACACCGTTTGATTCGCTTATGGCTGACAGTTCTAGCCTGCACTGCAGGTACAGGCTTGCTAATATTTTTGGGAGAACATTTTTCATGAAGATTGTTCATATCGCTAAATTTTATCCGCCTGAATACGGTGGAATAGAAAGCGTTACCGAAGCCTTGGCTGAAGATCACGCTGCCGCTGGCCATGATGTTGAAGTGGTTTGTTTTACCCGCGATGCATCTCGCGAGGACCGAGAAGGACGCCTCACGCTTAGACGGGTGAAGGTACAGACTGAAAAGGCCTCGCAACCTTTGGCCGCAAGTTATTTAAGGACTTGTGCCCGTGCTGCGCGAAAGGCCGACGTAGTGCACGTCCATACACCCAACATGCTGGCTGCGCTAGCCGTCCTGCTCCTCCCGCCCTCCGCCCGCGTCGTGATCCACTGGCACGCCGATATCGAAAACAAAGGGGTCATAGGCCAAATGGTCCGCCCAATTGAGCGCGCCATGCTTCGCCGCGCCGACGTGGTTGTGGCTACTACCGAAGCCTACGCTGAGGCTTCTGAGGTGCTTGCTCCTTTCTCTGATCGCGTTACGATAATCCCTATTGGTATCGCCGATGTAGATACTAAGCCAAAGTTCGAAGCGGTCTCGCCACCCTATGTGATCTTCATCGGACGGTTGGTGCCCTATAAAGGATTGGGAGTGCTATTGGATGCCATAGCATTGGTGCAACACAACGCGGAGTTCCGCATCATTGGAATAGGCCCCCAGGAGTCTTGGTTAAGGGTGAAAGCTCGCCGGCTCGGGATAGAAGATCGGGTAATTTTTATGGGACGTGTGGAAGAGCACCGACTACAACACTTGCTGGCGGACGCTGCGGTATTCTGCCTACCATCAGTAAACCGGCTGGAAGCTTTCGGCGTCGTGCTTTTGGAGGCGATGCGTGCGGGCCGCGCTTTGGTTGCCACTAATATTCCCGGTAGTGGTGTGCCTTGGGTCAATTCAACGGGAATAAATGTACCGGTGGGCAATCCGCAAGCACTTGCGGAAGCGTTGGATAAGCTGCTGGCAAATCCAGGAGAAGCGGCGCGGCTGGGAAAACTCGCGCGAGCCCGTTTTGAACGAGAATTTTCTCGTGGTGTTATGAGTGCTCGCTTTCTCGAACTTTACGAGCAGCTGGTAGAGGTTAAACCAATACAAGTATAAGCTGGCGTTCGGATTAGCAGCACTATTTTTAATATCCACGCCTTAGTCCCCCCGTTCTTCGTTGGAGTCGCTTAAGCTTAAAATTCTGACCTGACCCTCGCCAGCGCGTGCCAGAGATTGGGGCAATCGATGGACTAGTGTCCATGAATGGGGTATCCATACTCGGAAGTCGCTGCTTGCAGCGATGTTCAGGCAGCGACCGAAAAGCTTAAGATCATTAGCACGGTTGAGGGATCACACCTGCCCACAAGAATGCTGGGTATCCTGCGCACGATATTTTACCGATGGTATGACCGCTATGTCGCAGGCGGCCTTTATGCATTGGCGGATCGCGCGCCTCAGCCAAAGTCGGTCCGGAACCGTATTCCGCAGGGGAACGGCAGGATGATTTGATCGAGTTTGTGCTGGAACATGAAGCGCTGAGCACCCGTGAGTTGGCGGTCAAATATACCGACGAGAAGTAGTATTTTGTCTCTGAACCGCCAGCCATCAACCAGATGTGGCAGACCGACTTCAAGATCATTGGCTGGGACTAGACCATAAGAGCCGCGTTCTTCTAGAGAATTACTATTTGCCCGGCGACCTTGAACGCCAGATCGGGGCCTTTGTCGAATATCACAATAACCAGCGTTTTGGAAATATCGATATCTCACGTTATCGAGCAATTTCAAAACCGCATTGCGACTGCTTTTCAGTCAGTTCCATATTAAAATCACTCTCACACATTGTGTTCCGCATGAGCGAGGTAGGGTCGTGTCGCGAAGGTGGTGGAAATTTGAAGGTGGCGTAATCTCCGGGTGAACTTGAACCCACCCAACCGGCGGCAGCAACCGCCAGGGAGATCACGCCATGAAGAACAATACCGATATTGCCGCGCTTTCGCTACTGGCCAATGAAGCGGGCTACGATCCGATCGAGGATCGGCTACGAGAGAGTATACGTGCCACGATCGAAGCGGTCTTCGAAGAGGAGCTGGACGCGTTTCTGGGGCGCTGCCGTTATGGTCGGGGCACCAATAAGCCTACGGGCTACCGACACGGTCATCGCGAGCGTCAGTTGATCGGCACCTTTGGCACGCAAACGGTGAGCGTGCCACGCGCCCGCGCCATCGATGAGACCGGTAAGATCACCGAATGGCGCTCGAAGGCGCTGCCGCGCTATCAGCGGCTGACGAAGAAGGCTGAGGCCCTGATTGCTTCGGTCTATCTGGCCGGGACCAACACGCGGCGCGTGAAACGGGCGCTGTATGGGCTGTTTGAAGGGGCGGTGAGCAAGGATGTGGTCAGCCGGGCCTGGCGCAAGGTGAAGGTCGACTGGGACGCTTGGGACACGCGCAACCTGGCCGATGAAGACATCGTGCGGCTGATCTTAGACGGCACGGTGATCAAGACACGCATCGACAAGAAAGCCACGAACATTTCGGTGCTGGCGGTTATAGGCGTGCGCCGGGACGGACAGAAAGTGCTGCTTTCCATCAAGAATATGGGCGGCGAGAGCAAAGCGGCCTGGGGTCAGTTTCTCGGCGATCTCGATGCGAGAGGCCTGAAGCGGCCGGAATTTGTCATTGTCGATGGCGCCCCCGGGTTGGAGGCGGCACTCGTCACGCTCTGGGGCGAGGAGCTGCCGATCCAGCGCTGCACGGTTCACAAGCATCGCAATCTTCTCGGCCATGCCCCGAAACGCATGCAGGACGAACTCACCGAGGATTACCGCGACATGATCTATGCCGATACCGCAGCCGAAGTCGAAAGCCGCCGCAAGGCCTTCCTACGCAAATGGCGGTTGAAATGCCGCGCGGTTGCGGACAGCCTCGAAGAGGCCGGGGACCGTCTGTTTGCCTTTACCCGGCTGGACCCATCACAGTGGAAGTCGGCGCGGACGACAAACGCCATCGAGCGCCTGAACGAGGAGTTCCGCCGCCGCATCAAGACCCAGACCGTCCTGCCCTGCGCTGAAACCGTGCCGATGCTCCTCTGGGCGCTGATGGCATCGGGCCAGATCCAGATGCGCAAAGTGGATGGTTGGGAAACCTTGGCTCAGCTCATCGCCCCGATCAGCCTTGACCTCGCGGCCTGATCAGGCCCAAATCCACATGCTCGGAGAACGCCGCTGGAGAATTTCCACCAAATTCGAGACACAACCCGAGGTAGCGCGAGACGACGTTAGTCGAAGACCAGCCGCCCGCCCGCATGATGGCTGCGGTGTCAAAGCCTCGTCGCAAAAGATCCTGTGCTGCCCCAACGCGCATTGAGTGGTCGGAGAATTCTCGGGCCTCCACTGGGTCGACATCGGCCAGCTTGGCACCTTCTTTGACGAGCCGCTTTACGGTGTCAGGCGAAAGCACGCGATTAATCGGCTGGCAATGATAGATCGGACAAAATAGGGGCGCCTCGAACAAGGTCTTTACCCGTGATCTTTTTGGCTCTGATTGATCCAACTGAGCGATCTTGTGGAAGTGGGTCACTCAAAACTATCGAAAGCGGCTGCCTCACGGCACATTTCAATCATCAGTTATAAACCTGGTAATTCGGTCAACGCTTAGTTTGTCGAGCTAGAAGCTATAGCCAGACGTTACACTCCGCGTTCTCTAAATACCGAGTGAGGACGTTAATTGACTTCCAACCTCCTGCACGCATGATCGCAGCGGTATCGTGACCTGCTTTTAACAAATCTTGCGCTGCGCCAACGCGCATCGAATGCCCGCTAAAATCGTTCGCTTCGCATGGATCCAGGCCAGCACCCTTAGCGGCTGACTTAATAAGATGCTTTACGGACGTATCGCTTAAGTGGCGATCCACTACATGACCGTGGTAGATCGGGTTGAACAAAGGCTGAAAATCTTGGCTCCGCCAATCAAGCCAATCGGTCATTAGCTGCCCCGTCCGTTTTGACGTGAACGCAACGCGGCCATAGCCCTCAGGATCTGTTTTGCTGCGTCGGATGAGAACACGAAGCGTTCCATCACAAAGAAACTCAACGTCGTTGACAGTGAGGGCAACCAATTCGGATCGCCGAGCGAGAAGGTCATAGCCAAGTGAAAGCATGGCCTTGTTTCTCAAGCCCCAAGGGGTATCCGGTTGAACAGCAAGGAACTGATCAAGATAATTCTTTGTCATTCCCTTCGCCTGTCGCGGCCGCGACGCTTTGCTGCGACGGATACGGCGAAAGGTGAGGTTGATGTCCTCGTCATGCGTTGGATCAGGCAGACACAACAGCTGGTGAACCTTCCGAATGGCGTAAACGCGCCGGCGCACTGTCGAGGGAGTAAACTCTGGCCCTTGATCTACTAGAAATGCGCAGACTGTATCCACGCTGCCAGGAAAGGGCGTTCGCTCGGTTTGTGCGCACCACTGGGTGTAAATCTCTATGTCGGTGTAATAGGCACGCATCGTCGAGGGCGCATACGCACCTTCGAGGCGCTTGAATTCCGAGCGCCAGTTGTGTTCAGTCTTATAACGACGAGATGAATAAATAAGTGACATATGGCACTATTAGGGCCAAAATCGAGGCTTGTCAATGATTACCGGCGCCCAAATTAGATCCGCACGTCACGCGTTGAAAGTGACCGTCGAATCCCTTTCTCAGCTGAGTTCGGTTAGCGCTCGCACGATTAAGAGAATGGAAGCGGAGGACGGTATACCAAGTAGTACAAACGCAAATATATCTGCGGTTAAGAGCGCTCTCGAAGCTGCTGGTATTGAATTCATCGGCACGCCCGACGACGGCCCTGGCATTCGCATTCACCCCCCGAAACGATAGGTTATGTCTACGCTTCGCGTGATTGCCTTAAGCAGAAAGCGCCGTCGAGCGATTGCGATATGGCTTACAGTTGGCCTAGCGCTTTGTATCGGCGCGCTAACTCTCATTCCCCTAAGCGCCCCCTCCGCTGTTCCAGGAACTGATAAGGCCCATCATGTTCTGGCCTTTGCGATCTTAACCATGCCGTGTGCGGCTCTTTATCCAAAAGGGCTTTTTCGGGTTGTGTTTGCCGCTGCCGTTTATGGGGGCTTGATAGAAGTCATTCAGCCCTATGTCGGGCGTCATTGCGAGACAGCGGACGTACTTGCAGATTTGCTAGGCGTTGCCATTGGGGCCGTGTTCGGTCTTTTCCTGCACAGGATTTTCAAGTGGCGCATCGCAAGAAGGTCGACGAGTGCCCGACGCGAGTTTCTCTGACCGCTCCGTTAATCCGCGCTCGAAGGATCCAAATGGCGCGGAAGGGCTAGGGTAGGGGCTGGAGGACGACCGAATCTTCTGCCGCTTTACAGCTCCCAGACTGCGCCACCGTTAGGATTTTTCGATGAGCTCTTTGCCCTTCTGCAGTAATTCACGCACATGCTTTCTGACCGCCTGCGCCTCCTTGGTATAAAGACCATGTTTCAGGGCGTTCTGATTGCCTTTCGGGGCGCCGGAGCCCGCTGCGCCGCCGTGCATGCGGCAGCGGGCCTTACCGGAGAGGGCAGGGGCCTGACACGGTGTTCCCTTGCGGGTCTTGGCACCGCAGCGCGGGCTTGTTCGCATGGGTCCGGTATTCCGTTGGTGTGTCATCGCCGCCTAATCTCGCCGCTTACTTTTGGTCGGCTTCCGCTGCTTAGCAGTGGAAGAAGAAACGCTTTGCGCATTTTCGATGGCGTCCGTCTTACTTAAGGCTTGTCCATTGCGCTTTCCCATCTCCACTTTGCCGACCACAGCTTGGCCGCCTGCATGAACATTGACATGCTAAACGGTGACCTTCTGCTGCCCCTTGCCGCGATGTTTGTTTAATGCAGCTACCTGCAGTGTAGAGCGCCATGAGTTTCTGCGCATGCTTGAGGTTCATGTCCCGGCCCACGAAAGTCTGTCCCGGAACTGCCGCCATGCGAAGGCATTCAAGCGCGGCGTGATGCGTACCAACCATCTGCGCTGCAAGCATGCCTTCCAGCCCGTCTGTAGGGGCAAGGCCTTCATAGAGATCAAGGGCTCTAGCGAGCCGGGCGTTTTGTGCTGCTTTTGACCGGCCATCTGGCAGGCGGACCAGTTGGGCGATCTCGTTCATTTTCTGGGTTTCGAGATCAACCTCGTTTACGTCCAAATACGCGCGTACCGGCAATATATCGTGGGAAGGCAGTGCCGCAGATTCGGTTTTTGAGGTTTTCTTTGCCATCACACCTTCAACAGGTTGCCGCATCAAGGAGGAGTCTAGCACATTTAAGGCTCAAAGTAGGGAATAAAACGTATGCATATTCTACTGTGCACGGAGTTGAATTGAATTTTTTGGATGTACCCTCCCCCCAGCCAATAACCTTCGATAACGCGCAACATCAGGAGCGTGCAGGCCGATCTCTGCCTAACGAAATTCAGGGATAGGGCGCGGAAAACGCCCCTTTTGCAACCCGCCGGGGCATTCGCGCCAATATGGAGGTGATCCCAGTCCCATTGCACTACACACCATTTATGTGTATATTCCATGTGACGCAGGAGGGCAGTATGCAGACCACAGCTGAAAAGCAGCGCACAAACATTACCCTGACGGCAGAAAATCTCGCTGCCGCCCGGGAGTTAGGCTTGAACGTCTCCGCGATCAGCGATGCTGCGGTCGGAGACGCGGTGCGTGCGGCACGGGCCGCGGCTTGGGCGTCAGACAATGCGGCGGCGATCTCAGAGCGGCGCGCTTGGATTGAGACCAATGGGATGCCGCTGGCGGATTTGCAGGTGTTCCGGCTCGACTGATGGCGCAGTTCCAAGTCTACCGACTATCTGGCGGGCGGCTTGTGCTCGACCTTCAGACGGATCTCATCGACACCGGCTCCCGCGTGGTCGCACCTTTGATCTCGATTGCAGGCGGGCCAGGGGTTATAGGACGCCTCGAGCCAGTGTTTGAGATTAGCGGCGATGCCTATGCCCTGCACACTGCCGAGATGGCGGCGATCCCCTCTGCGTTGCTCAAAGGTCCTCCCATCGAGGACCTTTCCGCTTCAGACTATGAAATCCGCGGTGCGCTCGACATGGTGTTTTCGGGGTTCTGAGCAGGTTATTTTGACAAGCCCTTTTCACAGCACGCTATCGGATCCGGTTAGGCTAAGAACCCAGCAATCCGCTCCGCAATCTCGCCCCGATCATAATCCAGCGTCGCCACGTGATAAGACCGCTCTAGCCAGTTTAATTGTATCTCGTTTGACCCCACTGAGGTCGCGATACGCAGCGCGTTTTGTGGGTCGACCACATTGTCGCATCGCGACTGCATAATCTGGATCGGCTGCCGTATCAGCGGCAGCAGGGCGCCGGTCGCATTCGTCAGCAGGAACCGCTCTTTAAGTGTATCGCGTGGGATCCGATCATAGCAGATTTCGGTCATCCCCGGTTCGGCGATGTCGGAGCCGATGCCGTCAATGAACGCCGGCCCGTCTGCCTCGTAAAGCGGCGCCACAACCTCGGGGCGGTAGAGGCCTGTTGAGCCGTTAATGCTGACCACGCCCTGTATCTTATCGGGCATTCTGGCTGCGAGATTGAGCGATAGCGTCGCGCCCAAGGAAAGCCCGCCGACGATCACCCGCGAGCAGCGTGTCGAGAGTGTCACGAGAGCGGTCTCAGCAGAGGCGACCCAATCCGCTTGACCGGTTTTTTTCAGGGCGGCGGGGGTTTCGCCATGTCCCGCAAGCCGTGGGCAATATACCGTCGCGCCGCTGATCTCATGTACTTTTTCTGCGACTTCGCGCACGCTCTGCGGCGTGCTGGTGAAGCCGTGGAAAAAGAGAAATCCGGTGTCGCTGCCTTCGAGAAAAAAAGGCTGTGCTTCAGGAAGGTCGAAGGGGGCGATCGGGATCTGTTTCATAGGCGCATATGATCGCGCTATCCCCGCGTTACGCAAATAGACTTGTGGTATCGTCCGATAACCGAACGCGATCAACCAAGCGGTGGGAAGTGGTTGCGGAACTGACGCAACAGCCCGGTATCTGCTTTTATGCTCCATGCCATCGAGATCGTCGCCTCTGCATCTAGCCCTGCTATCGGCACCAGTTCTAACGCTGCGGGCAGGCTCTCGGCCATGGTCATGGGGAAAAGCGTCACCCCGCGGCGTTCGGCCACGCGCTGCAAAATCACCTGCACGTCCCAAGCCTCATCCACCACCACGGGGGAAAGGCCCGCGCGATCGCAAGCGCTGTCCAGCAGCGCGCGCCATGAGCGCCAGTTTTCCCGCAGCCCCATGACGAAGGGCATCTCAGCCAGATCATCCACTTGCGTGGGGGCTTCGCCTGCGGGGGCGACCACACCGATGCGCGAACTCCAAACGGGCATCTGGTCGATCCCCGGTGCGCCAACGGTGGAATGAGACAGCAAAAAGCCAAGGTCGATAGCGCCGGATTTCAGATTTTTCAGCATGTTATCCGTGGACATGACATGCATCTCGACCTGCACGCCGGGGACGCTGCGGTGGAAGGCATCCAGCGCTTCCGAGATTTGCCTTGAGGTGGCGAGGGCGGAATAGCCCACGATGATATGCCCACGGGCCCCGGCAGCATTCTGGCGTGAAGCGCGGATTGTCCGCTCGAACTGCGCGACCGCCTGGCGCGCATCGTCGAGGAAAACGACGCCCTCTGGCGTGGGGATCACGCGCGGCCCGCTGCGATCGAATATCCGAAACCCCAAATCCACCTCAGTGTCTTTCACGGCTTTCGAAATGGCCGGCTGCGCGATATTGAGCATCTCGGCTGCGGCGCGGAAGCCTTGGGCATCGGCCACGGCCAAAGCGTATCGCAGATGTCGAAGGTCGAGCCTTGTGGGTTTCCTGCCGTCATTCATTGATGCTTCCGTGTTGATCGCGTTTCGTTATCACTCGATCAACCATCGCTATTTGTCAACTGACCCTTCAGCGGTGAGGTTGAATAGGAATTACGGGCCCGGTTCCCGTCTTGGTATGGGGAGGAGGCCCGATGCTGACGCTGTTCAACAGATTATGCTCTTGGCTGATGTTTATCGGCGGCTTTGGCGTCATCGCGATGATGCTGAACATCGTGGCGGATGTCGTCGCTAAACTTGTGTGGAACGCGCCGATCCAAGGCACGGTCGAGATATCGTCCTACTACTATATGGTCGCGCTGGTCATGCTGCCGATGGCCTTTGTCGAGATGCAGGACCAGCAAATTTCCGTCGATCTGTTGTTCAATCACTTCCCCGCATGGCTTCAGAAACTCGCGCTGCTTTTTAGCTGCCTCGCCGCCGCCGCTATTTTGGCGGTAATGACATGGCGCACCGGGCTGGACGCCATGCGCGCCCTGCGTGTTGGCGAAGTCGTGATGGGCGGGCGTGAAGTCATCGTCTGGCCTTCGCGTATGGTTCTGCCGCTTGGCTTCGGCCTTGCCAGTCTCGCCGCGTTGCTGCGGGGTCTGCTGGTGCTGCGCGGGCAGCCTGTCACCCAGTCCGACCTTGATGGGGGCATGTCATGAGCAATCTCGTTATCGGCTGGATCGGTGTGGGCACGCTGTTCGGCCTGCTGGCCTTTCGGATGTCCATCGGGACGGCCCTTATGGCGGTGTCCTTTGTCGGCATAACCGTGATGTTCAATCTACAAGCCGCTTTTGGCATCGTCAGCGCGATGCCCTTCAACTTGATCGGAGACTGGTCGCTGACTGCAATCCCGATGTTTCTCTTCATGGGGTTCATCGCCGCAAATACCGGACTTACCGCAGGCGCGTTTGACCTTTTGCGCGTGTTGCTGGCGCGGGTGCCCGGCGGCCTGGCGTCGGCCAGTGTCGGCGCTTGCGGGCTTTTCGCGGCTGCTTCCGGCTCTTCCATCGCGACCACCGCCGCGATGTCAAAGATCGCCGTGCCGGAGATGCTAAAGGCGAAGTATCACCCCTCGCTGGCCACCGGTGTCGTCGCAGCCTCGGGCACGCTTGGCTCTCTCATCCCGCCGTCGATCCTCATGGTGCTCTACGGCATTTTCACCGAGCAATCGATCGGCCAGCTCTTCATCGCAGGCGTCATTCCCGGTGTGCTCTCTGCCTTCGTATATATGGCGATGATCACCGTTCGCGCCACCGTCACACCGC
>Ga0213839_1000581_pt1 | contig 38696 bp, 35 predicted proteins | sample SWPATP21_FD_160075 | JGI IMG/M metagenome (GOLD analysis project Ga0213839, IMG submission 160075) | Coastal seawater microbial communities from Marineland, Florida, United States - SWPA TP2 #1 | ecosystem: Environmental > Aquatic > Marine > Coastal | place: USA: Florida | collected 2016-08-14
GGGAAGTTTTGGAAACAACGATGGCGGACACCGCGCTCAGGTGAGTGCGGTGTCTCCTTGTGCCTTTTGCACGTGATGGGTGCATATGCCTCCAAAGGAAAGGGGCTTTTTCGCCGAGCGCTGCTAGTCTCAGCTTCGCTGAGCCTGGCGACCATTTCGTTGAAATGGTCGTACGAGCACCCCAACCTGGGTTTTGGGATGTGCTCGAGCCAAAGCAGAGCGCCGCTCGTCGATGTTGGCGTGCTTCGTGCTGATGCCTTTGCAGGAGGCGAGATGAGACGAGCGTTGAAGGCAGCTTGGTGTGTGGTGGTGGTGGGCATGGCGGCGTCGGCGCACGCGCAGACGCTGGAAGGCGTCAGCGACCGACATGCGGCCGCCGCCCTCAATCGTGAACGTGCTCGAGCGATGAGCGACTACGCCGAAGTGACGGAGTTTGTCGTCGAGGACGAGACCTGCAGCCGCAACAGCAAGCGTGCCCGCTTCCGAGGCGGGTGCGGGCACGCTTGCTGCACCCGCCAGCAGAGGGGACGACCGCGACGTTTCGCATTCAAAAGCCCGCGGTGGTGACGGTGGCGTTGTGGCAGGCGCAGACCGCAGAAGAACTCGCCTGGCGGTATGCCGACAAGCGGGGCTGTGAGGTGAAGGTGCGCCGGGTGTGTCCTCGAGGATGGCCGTGTGGAACCCCAGGCGCCGTCGAGACTTTGCTGCGGGTGTCGAAGACCCTCGGGGCGCAGACGGCCTGCTATGACGTCGACACCAGCCCGTTTGGCTGGGAAGACCTCAGCCTCGAGTTTCGCAAAGGCAAACTGGTGCGCCTGACGTGGGGCCATCCACAAGGCGAGATGGGCAAGGCCCGACGCTGCGTCGAAGACGTGATTCGCCGAACCGCCTTTCCGCTCGTCGACCACGTCGCGTTCTCGCATCGCATCTACCTGCCGAGGGCGCTGCGGCGTTGAAGCGCAACTTGGGCAACATGAGCTGAGGTGAGGTGCGCAAGTTGGGCAGCGCCAGCGCGTTGTCTCTTGGACATTGCGGTCGCGAATGAAGAAGCTAGGAGTTCGGTGACGCCATCCAACGTCGTCGACGTCACTTCGGAGAATTCGTGACCCAGCCTTCATCCCTTGGCCGGCAAGTGCCCCTCGAAGACGCCCACCTTCCGTCGTCGCACAGCGAGGTCTGCTGCCTCATCTACGCGACGCAAAACGGCTGGAAGCTGCCCATCCTCTTCGAAGAGATGGGCGTGCCTTACGACTGGGCCCTCGTCGACTTCGACAAAGAAGAGCAGAAGAGCGAGCGCTTCTTGCGCATCAATCCCAACGGCCGCATCCCCGCCCTCATCGACCGCGCCCGTGGCGTCACCGTCGCTGAAAGCGGCGCCATCTTGGAGTACGTCGCCACCCGTTTCGCCAGCGCGTTGCTGCCGGATGCCGACGTCGACCTCGCGGGCCACCTCGCCGTGAAGCAATGGCTGTATTGGCAGGTGAGCGGGCTCGGCCCCGCCATGGGCCAGGCCATGTACTTTCAGCGCATCGCCAAAGTGAAGGGCCACGACGACCCCTTCGCCATTGGCCGTTTTGTCGCAGAAGCAGGCCGGTGCCTGGGCATGTTGGACGAGCAGTTGGCCGCCTCAGGCGGGCCATTCGTGCTGGGGACGGCGTGCTCGCTCGTCGACGTCGCTTGTTTTCCGTATTGCGCGAGCGCCTATTGGGCCAACGTCGACGTGTCGGAGATGCCTCACCTGCAAGCGTGGGTGGCCCTGTTGCACGAGCGGCCGTCGTTCAAGCGCGGGCTGCAGATTCCGTTTGCGCGGCGCGCGTTCTTTGGCCCGCCGTACGCCAGTGACGACGACATTCAGGCCGAGGTCGTGCGCAACGCCGCTCAGTTCGCCGTCGTCACCCAGACGCCCAATGCACCGGAGACATCGCCATGACGACGTTCTTTCACACCGACAATGGGCGGATGGTGCCGACGACAAAGGCAAGGGGCCCCTGGGACGTAAACGCCCTGCACGGCGGACCCCCGTCGGCACTCCTGCTGCACCACATGCGCGCTGCGGTGCAAACGGCCACGCAAGACGCGCCCCACGCCTATGCGGTCGCCCGGTTGTCGACGGAGTTTTTGCGGCCGGTGCCGCTGGCCCCACTGCACGTCGACGTCGAGTTGGGGCGGGTCGGCCGCGTGGCCGTGCGCGCCAGCGCCCAGCTGTTCGACGTCGACAGTGGCAAGGCCGTCATGAGTGCCTCCGCCGTCTTTCTGCGCCAGGACGCCAGCGTCGCCCCGTCGACGGCACGTCCCGACGGGCACGTGGAGCCGACGTTGCCGCCGCCATCGGCCGAGCACGTCTTCGACTTCTCGTTCTTTCCGTGGGAGGACGGCTACCATCGCGCGGTCGAGGTGCATCTGCTCGATCCGCCATGGGGCAGCACCCCGGCCCGCTTTTGGGCGCAGCCCACGGTCAGGCTCGTCGACGACGTCGCCATGACGCCTGAAGAGGCGACGGTGCTGTTGGCCGACGCCGAGAGTGGCATGGGCCCGCCGCTTGACCCGCGGGCCTTCAACTTCGCCAACCCGGACCTCACCGTGTTCTTCGCACGTCGACCACGTGGATTGCGCATTGGCCTCGACGTGTTCTCCGTGGCAGGCGACGCGGGCGTGGGATTGTCGGAGGCGAGGCTGTTTGACGACGTCGGCATGTTCGGCCGCAGCGCCCAAAGCTTGGTGGTGACGCCGCGTCGTTGACTGCATCGACAAAGCGACATCAGGACGTCTCGTCGTAGACGTTGCAGCCGTCGACCTCGAGCAATGCGGGGGTGTCCCACAACACGCCGCCGAGGCCTGCTTCACAGGTGGCGACGCAGTACGCGGCACCTGGGCAGCTGTTGGGCGCCTCACGCAGATCGATGGGCACAACGTCGGGCTTGTCGACACCGCCACACGAGAGCTGCTCGATGACGTAGCAGTCGCGCCCGTCGCGCTCACAAGAGAGCTCCATCTCGACGTGAAAGAGGGTGGAGTGGTCGTAGAGATCGACGGTGCATCCGACGTCGCTTGGGGTGATGGACACCGAGCTGCCTGGCACCCAGGCGAGCGGGTTGCACGACACCAGCGTGGTCAACGTCATGGCGAGAACAGCTTTGAACGCGGGGGACACGGGACCTCCAAGGGGCGGCACAACTTCGGGTGTGGGCGGGAGCGTGACGACGTCAGTCGGCGTCGGCGTCGGCGTTGTCAGCCTTGTGAGCTTGCTCGGCTGCGAACGCGCGTTGTTCTTTGCGGCGCTGGTTGCGCAGCCGGTTCTTCTCTCGTTTGCGCTGGTCGGCGACCCACAATGCTTCGACTTTGTCGCGTGCCCAGGCCTGCTTGCGCAAGAACGACAGCGTCGACTTCACGCTGGGCTCGTGGGTGAAGCAGCGAAACTTGGGAAAGCGACGGGCGAGGTCGTCCCAACCACGTCGTTCGACGAGGTCTTCGACGATGGCCTTTAGCGTGACCCCGTGCAGTGGGTTGTTCGGCTGCTCGTTCGACATCGGTCTCCTCGTGCTTTTCTCCACCCCCGCCTGTCTCTGTCGTCGGCCTCTTCTCGCGACGATGCAATCCCCGTTGGTGCGGGCACCGACGCTCTGACGACGGTTTCTCCAGTTTGGTACACTCGACGGTCCCTGCCCAGAGTCTGCCCATGTCTGACCGCATTCCTTCGTTCTTCATGCTCGTCCCCGGCCCTTGGACGTCCTCCGCTGACGTCGCTGACGTGTTGACGTCGGCGCAAGTGGAGGTCGCCGCCGACGAGCCCATCGCAGGCACGGTGCTCGTCGACGTCGTTGAAGACGAACACCTTGCGGCGGCGTTTGCCTACGGCAGAGAGGGGCCACTGCCCGACGACCTCGTCGAGAAGGTGGGCCGCCACCGTCATGCAGCCCTCATCGAGTGCGGATGGAACCTCCTCGAGGCCACCGAGAAAACCGCCGCCATCGGCCAGGCCCTTTGCGACGCCGGCGGCGCTGCGGTTCGCATGGAGGGGTCTGGGAATGCCTGCGATTGGGAGAAGTGGATGCGGCGCATGACGTCGGCCCACCTCGACGACCTCTACGCCAACGCCGTCGTCATTGCGTCTGACGACGACGGCACGCTCTTCACATGCGGCATGCACCAGTTTGGCTTGCCCGACGCGCAGCTGCGGTTGCCTCGCCCCGACGACGCCGTTGTGTGGCTCGACGCGTTGTGCGTGTTCATGCTGGCCGAGAAACCGGTGTTGGGCAGCGGCCACACCTTTCGCCCCCATGACGACGTCGAGCGACGCCGTCTTGAACGCTGGCCTGACCACCGGCATCACCTCGACGACGGACGCCACAATCCCTTCGGCCTTTGGCGTCTCGTCGACGACGACGACAAGGCACTGCAAGGGATGCGTGATGTCCCCGTCATCATGCCGTCGCTCTTTGCCTTGCTGCAGGTCATGGAGCAAAAGAAGGGGGCGCCGCTGACGGCCGACGAGGTCGACGAGCTTGTCGACAACGCCCCCGCGGTCTTGATGTCGCAGGAGGACGCCAACACCTTGGAGGCGTCGCGAGGCTATGCCGACCTCGAGCCTCGTCGAGCATGGGCGCAGTGGCAGTTGGTGCGGGAGGGGTAGGGCATGGCCGACGAACCGAGCAAACGTTTGGGAGCACAGCCCGTGGCCCACGTCGTCATTCTGCTGGCAGCGGTGTCGGCCTGGTTTGCGTGGCGGGGGGCGTTCGTGGTCAAGCTCGCCGACGTCGAGACGCGAGAGTTCGCCATGGCAATGTACGAACGGGCGACGGCCGCCGTGTTTGTGCTGGGGGTGGTGGCGGCGGTGCTCGTCGACGTCACCCGACGTCACCGCGGCTTCATTGCGGTGGGTCTGTTGGCGTTGTCTTGCGGATGTGTTTGCTGAGGCCGACGACGTGGACGTTCTCCTGGCGGGCGCCGCCCTCGTCGTCGTCGGCAAAGCTCTGGTGGTTCCAGCTGTGCTGGGCCGCTGGGCGCAGACGGTGCGGCAAGCGGCACCGGGGCTCGTCGCCTTCGTCGCCCTCGAGTTCTGGGTGCACAACTTCGCTGGGTTTGCCGGCGGACTGCTCAACTTAGCGCTCGCAGGGCCGGCCGTGGGCGTCTTCCCTGTGGCCGCGCTGGGGGCCGTTTGGCGTTTGGCTCCGGTGCCACCATCGATGCCGTCCACATCGTCAGGGGACACCGGCTTGGTGGTGACGGGGCTCGGCGGTTTGCTCTGCGTTGCGCTGTGGTCGTCCTCCATCGAACAGGCGTTTTTGGGCATCAACCTCGCCCAACCTGGGTTGGCGACCAGCGCGGTGTATGGGGCGACCTCCTTGTTGGCGCCAATGGTGTTGGTGTTCGCCAAGGCCTTGTCACGTCGTCAGGTGTTGATGGCGGGCGGTGCACTCGTCGGAGCTTGGTTGGCGCTGCTCCTCGTCGACAGCGACTCTGCCGGGACGGCCGTCGCTGCTTTTTTCGTGGGCGAGACAGCGCAAGTGGTTCTGTGGGTAGCGGTCATGGCCTCCCTGGTCGCGGCCGCGCCGGAGCGGTGGTTGTCGACGACGTTTGCGTTGGCCAGCTGTGCATCCGCACTGGCCATGGTGGTCATGGCTGCAGACGAATACGTCGAAGGCCAGCCCGTGGTCTGGGGGATCGCGCTCACGGCGACTCTATTGGGATGGATGCGACGGGCACATCTGTCGGCATAGGCGGGGGCCGCGGCCATTGCGCCAAGTCGGCAGCAAAGGGATGCGGCCTGGGCGTGAGTGACGACAGACGTCGAAGACTGGCGACTTCTCGTCGAGAAACGCGAATTTTTTGCGCCAGAACTTGTGAGCGTTGTCGCTTCGTTCGCGCTTCATTGTCAGGCCAATCCTGGTACGTTGACGCGCGGCACGTGGGGCTCGGTGGGCCTGAACAACGTTGTCGATGGTGGGAGGGCAGAGTGGGCGAAGCAAGAACAGAGTTTCTTCTGCAGGCATGGCATCGCGGCGACGCAGGCGCGCAGGACGAGGTCATCCGTCGGCTGTACCCAGACATGAAACGGGCGGCGGCCCAGCGTCTGCGTCGACATCGCCAGGGGTCCATGGGCCCAACGCTGTTGGCGCACGAGGCCTACTTGAAGCTGGCAGACCGTCCACCCGCGTTTGCCGACCGCTCCCACTTCTTGGCCTTTGCGTCGACGACGATGAAGCACCTGCTGATCGACAAGCTCCGGCGCAATGGCGCGCAAAAACGCGGCGGCGACCGCGTGCAGGTGTCGTTTCACGACGAGCGCCACGCGGAACCCTCCGCGACGGAGCGAAACGAACTTCGTCGTGCGCTGCAGAAGCTGGCCCAGCAGGATGCGCGTCAGGCCCGTGTCGTCGAGCTGCGCTTCTTCGATGGATTGTCGGTCGACGCCTGCGCGGATGCCTTGCGCCTGTCGCCGGCGACCGTCAAGCGCGAGTGGGCCATGGCGCGGGCATGGCTTCGACGCGAACTTCGAGCGGTCGACGACGTCGATGCCTAGGTCGAGCGACACGCCCCCTGTCGTGCGTGATGCATCGGATTGGGCGGCTGTGAAGAAGGCGTTCATGGACGCCCACGTCTTGGCGCCTGACGCTCGCGACGCTGTGTTGGCAGAGCTGACGCCCGCCGTGCGCGACGAGGTGCTCGAACTGCTGCACGAGCACGACGCTGCAGACGACGACGACGACGCCTTGTTCTCGTCGTCATGGGTCAACGTGGACGTCGGCCCCTACACACTGCTGGCCCCGCTTGGTGCCGGCGGTGCCGGGCAAGTGTTTCGCGCCGTCGACAACCGGCTCGACCGGCAAGTCGCCGTCAAGCTGCTGACCCCCTGCCACATGGGGCCCAACGAACTCGGCCGCTTTGAGCGCGAGGCCCGTGCCGTGGCCGCTCTGTCGCACCCCAACGTCCTCGCCATTTTCGACGTTGGTCGGCACGAAGGCGCGCCCTACCTCGTCACCGAATTGCTGCAGGGCTCGACGCTGCGCCAACGCCTTCGCTTGGGGCAGATGCCGCTTTCTGAGGTGCTTCATGTGGCGCTGCAGCTGCTGGATGGGTTGGCTGCGGCCCATCGGCGAGGGCTGGTGCATCGCGACCTCAAACCCGAGAACGTCTTCTTGCAAGACGACGGCGCCGTGAAGCTGCTGGACTTCGGGTTGGCGCGCGCGCCCCGCGATGCCCATCTGAAGTGGACCGGCAACGCGCACGACGACGACGCCATCACCACGCCCGGGCTGTTTGTGGGCACGCCCGGCTATGCCGCACCTGAGCAAGCCCGAGGACACGACGTCGGGCCCGCCGCCGACCTCTTCGCGTTTGGGGTGGTGTTGTACGAGATGTTGACCGGACGACGCGCTTTTGCGGGCGACAGCCCCGTCGACGTGCTGCAAGCGTCAATGACCGACGAGCCCGTCGCCATCCAGATGCTCAACCCCGATGTTCCCGATTGGCTGGTGGCTCTGTGTCGACGCTGCATGGCGAAAGACCAAGCCAGTCGGTTTCACTCTGCGGTCGACCTCGCCCACTCCATCTCCGACGCTGCGCTTGCCCAAAGAGAGCGCATGTCGACGTCAAAGCCATGGAGGTCGACGCCGGGGGTTTTGGCTGCGGTGGTCGCGTTGACGGTTGTCGCCGTGGCTGGATACAGCGCTGGACGCAATGCGGCTCCTCCAGTGGCGACGTCGTCACCGGTGGCTCCACCGCGCCCGCAGACGTTGTCGTTTTCAGGGCGCGACGGCGCACCGGCGGTGTCCAAAGACGGAAAGTTCCTCGCCGTGGCCTCTGACCGCGACGACAGATCCCGCATTTGGATTTCACACCTCAACGACGGCGGCATGGTGCCGTTGACGGATGGGCCGGATGGGTCACCGCGGTTTTTCCCTGGTGGAGGGCACCTTCTTTTTGTGCGCACACGTGCGTCTGGGAAGACATCGCTGCATCGCGTGCCCCTGTTGGGAGGAGAGCCGCGGCTCGTCATCGACGACGCAGCCGACGCCGACGTGTCGCCCGACGGAACCCAGATTGCGTTCGTCCGTTGGGTCGACGAAGCGCAGCAGGCCAAGCCGGTGCTGATGCTCGCCGACGTCGACGGCGCCAATCCCCGGGCGCTGGCGCCGCTGCCACACCGCACGCGGGCGACGCCGAGGTTCTCACCATCGGGCGATTGGATCGCCGTCACGGGCCTCGCACAGCAGCCAGGTGCGCCTCAGGCCGTGCGGCTGTTTCCCGTCGCTGGCGGCCAACCGGTGGTGTTGCCCACGCCCGAAACGTTGGGCTTGGTCAGCGCCGTCGCGTGGGAAAGCGACGACGTCATCGTGTATTCGCAAGCGCTGTCTGTCGTTGGCAACAGCGCAGGGAGTCCCTCCCGCTTGGTGCGGCAAGAGGTGCACACGGGCGAACACAAGACCATTCTGTTTCGCTCTGAGAGCAGTCTCGTCGTCGACGTTTGGCCGAACCATGGGGTCGTCTTTGACTCCCGCAGTGCCATCCAAAATTTGCGGGAGGTGCACCTCGGCACCGGGGCCAGCCGCACCTTGTCGACGGGGACGGCCTCCGACCGGCAGCCGGTGTATGCCCCAGACGGCCGCGAGATCGTGTTTTCGAGCTTGCGGGGCAACGGGGTCGACTTGTGGTCGATCGACCGCGCGTCTGGCGTGATTCGACGCAAGACGACGCACTCTGCCGACGACTGGGACCCAGCGTTTTCTGTCGACGGCACGCACTTGTTGTTCTCGTCGTACCGCGGCGGCAACTTTGAAATCTGGCGCGCCGAACGCGACGGCGCCTCGCCCGAGCAGGTGTCGCACGACGGTGTCGACGCGGAGAACCCAACGGAGACCCCCGACGGCTGGGTGGTGTACGCGTCGGGGTCGTCGCAGAAGGGCATTTGGAAAGTGCGCACAGATGGCACCGACGCCACCTTCTTGGTGCCGGGCGCCATCCTCCCCGAGGTGTCGCCCGACGGAAAGTACGTCTTGTACCAAACGAACCGCACCCCACGGTTGGCGGTGGTGGGGGTGGCGGAGGTGTCGACGGGCCGCGTGCTCCCCTTTGCGCTGCACATCGACGTCAAGCGGCCGACGCCAGCCATCTTGGGGCGTGCCCGCTGGTGGCCCGACGGCCGTGGCATCGCTTTTGTGGGGCAAGACGAACACGGGGCCAGCGGCGTGTACCTGACTCCGTTTCATCCAGATGAGCCCGCCCGCGGCCCGTGGACGAAGCTCGGCGGCTTCGACCCGGAGCGCACCACGGAGTCGTTTGGCATTTCGCACGACGGCCTCCACATGGTGTTGGCCGAGTGGCAACAGCGCTCCGCCGTGGTCGCCGTCACCGAAGCGCACTGACAGTGGCATCCCAGGCCGGGTGACGACGAGGCGTCCGCCGCAATCAGCAACAACGCCGGCCACGAACGACCGGCGCTGCACGTTCGGCAAGCGGGGGGCTACATGCCCGGCAGCTCACCGGGCGAGAGCGTCTCGAGGCAGACGCCGCCGCCAACGCTTCCGAGCTCTTCGCAATCGTGAACGAAGCCGTCGCCGACGACGTCCTGGCAGACGTTGCCGACCATCGTCGGAATCACTTCGCCCGTGTACAGACATTCCTGACCGAGGTCGTTGACGACGGTGGCGTCGTTGACGGAGTAGGGCTCGCCGCAGGGCTCACCGTCTTTGGGCCCGTCAGGCCCGTCAGGCCCGTCGACGCCCGTGCCACAGCCTGGCTCCATGCCGCAGTGGCCGGCGCAACAGGCGTAGTCGGCGATGCACGGAAGGCCCAAGCTGCGGTGCACCGCCCAGCAGTCTTGGCAGCAGTCGTTGCCGAAGATCCATTCGTAAACGTAGGGGTTGATGAGGCCTGGAACGGCGGTCGACGACGCTGCCGCATCCAAGCTTTCAAACTGAAGTGGCGTTTTGTCGGCGCCGGGGGCAGAACAGTTCGACTCGCCCAACGTGTTTTCGAAGGCGATGACGAAGCCACCGGTGGCTTTTTCACGCACTTCAGCGGGGAGGCATTGGCCCAACCCACACAACAGAGTGTTGGGCACGAGCCCGGCGATTTGGGCGGGCGCTTCGTCGGCCACGTGGCACAGGCGTTGGTCGCCCTCGATGCGGCAAACACGGACGCATCCTGGTGCCTTTCCTTTTTCTGCACACGTGTCGTCGTCGAGCGGGGTCGACACCCAATAGACGTCGTCGGCCTGAGCGGCTGCTTCAGTGCTCATGAAGAAGGTACAGAGCGCCGCCATCACGGCAAAGGACATGGGGAAGGAAGAAGGGGCTGGGGTCATGGTCACGTTCGTCTCCGAGAGGGGCCAGCGTCGCAGGGGGTCTGCAAGCGCGCCCACTCCCTCTCACGCAAGTCCGCACGCAAACGGCTCAGAAAACACGAGGGTCGACGACGTTTTTTTCTGTCGCGGTTTTTTTCGTCTGGTTTGAGCCGGTTCTCGCTGGGTTTGCGTGAAGAGGTGTGGGCGCTGTTGCAGCGCTGCAGGAGGCCAAGATGACCCGCACCCCTTCTTCCACCACCATGTTCAGTGTCGTGCTGACGGCTTTCGCATTCACCCTTGGGGGGTGCACAGAGGCCGCCCCGTTCGCGTTGTCGACGACGAGCCAGTCTCAGGCGACGTTCTCAGGCTGCGAGGCGCCTGATCGCAGCTCCCCCCTGCTGCAGCCCTTCGCAAGTCACCTTGTCGACCCTGTGCTCACCGACGCGAGCATCACCCCGCAGTTCAAAGAGACCACGTCGGGCACCGTCGTCGAGAAACACCACCTCATCGTCGTCCCCACCGGCAGCTACACGAAGGGGTTGCTGTACGTGCACATGGGCGGCAGCGGTGGAAAGCCCACCAACTCGTCCAACATTGTGAACGCCGCAGCCGCGTCGGGGTACCACGCCATCAACCTCGCCTACATCAACGACGTGAAAGTGCGCGACCATTGCCTGGGTCTCGACGACACTTGCGAAGAACTGGTGCGCGAAGAACTCGTCTACGGTGACTTGCAGCCTGACGTGAACGACACGCTCGACGCCAACGGCGACGTCGTGCGTCCGGCTTGGATGCCCATCGACGTCGACGAGGCAGATGGCATTGTGAATCGGCTGACGGCGTTGTTGTTGCATTTGCGCGACGACCTTGGGCAGACCGTCTTTGGCGACTACCTCACCGTCGACGACACACCGTTGTGGGCGAACATTGTGCTCAGCGGCTTCTCGCAAGGAGGCGGGCAAGCAGGCATCTTGTCACGCGACCATGACGTCGCGCGCGTCCTCTTCTTTTCGAAAGGCGTGGGGGCAGTCGACGACGGAACAGGCAGCCCCATCCCAGCACCTTGGGTCGACGACCCCCGGGCGACGTCGGGCGACAAGTCGTACGCCATCGTGCACCGCAATGAAGATGCGGCGTTGTATTCGCCCGATGCTTGGGAGCAGTGGGGCCTCGGCGACCCGGCGCTCACCGTCGACGCCGACAGCGTCGACCCCACCCTCGCAGAACCATTCGGGTGCACCCACCTCATCAGCACCGCAGAAGACCCCAAGAAAGGGGACGTCCTCAAAAAGGCGCATGCGTCCATCGGCGTCAATGCATTTCAACCGGTGCAGACCCCAGGCGACGGGCTTCCCCTCATGCTCGACGCTTGGCTCTACATGATGAATGCCGAACTGTAGTGCGGCAGGCGCGCTCGTCGCCGACGTTGTCGACGTTGAATCTCTTGGCCACGCCCGTCGTCGGTGTCGACATGAAAAGGAACACCTCGACCCGGCACAAGAAGGCGGCCACGACCACAGCTGGTCGCCGCGGCCAGAATGTGTTGCGCGCACAGCACACGTCGTCGTCCATCGTCGTCTACCAAGCATTTTCGCCGGCCATCGCCGACGCTGCTGTCGACGCAGGGACATTTGTGGCGCCGTTCTCCTTCGGCCGCATGACATGGGTGAAGCCATCGTTCTTGTGGATGATGGCGCGCAGCAACTGGGGAGCACGCCGGGGGCAGGAGCGCATCCTCGCCGTTCGCATGTGTCGCTTCGGATTCTTCAGCGTGCTGCAGCAAAGTGTGTTGACGGCGTTCGACCCCGCCCTCCATGTTTCGCATGCGGCTTGGCGCGACGCGTTTGACGTCGCTGCCGCCCACGTGCAGTGGGACCCCGAGCGCACCCTCAGGGGGGCCAAGCTCGACGACGGCGCCATCCAAGTCGGCATCGGCCGAAGTCTCATTCGGCGGTACGCCGACGAGTGGGTGCAGGGCATCGACGACGTCACGGCTGTGGTCGACAAGATGCGGACGCTTCGCGCGCGCGGCCGGCACGACGTCGCCCAACGGTTGTTGCCGCGCGAGACGGAGGTGGTGCCGTCGACGACGTTTGAAGTGAATGCTTTGGCGCGGGTCACGTGCGACTGACCGCTGCGTCGCTACAGCAGAAGCAAGCTGCTGATGAAGGCGCCACCAAGACAGGGATCGATGTATGCGGTTGGTCCATAGGGGGGCAGCAAGCATGGACCGTCGTCGAAGTCGTCCGCGCGCACGGCGTCGAAGGTGGGGCATATCGCGACGTTCTCGTCGCAAGGCTGGGCGCAATCGCCGAGCCCGTCAGAAATTTGAGGCACTTCGCTGGGCAACACGCTGAAAACAAAGGGCGATGGAGGGCGACGCCATTGGCATTTCCGTTGCAGATTTTTCAGCGGTCCTGCTTCCATGAGGTGAGCACTATGCTTCTGCCGTCCTTGTTTTCTGCTTTGCATCCCGCCCGCCGTGGCGCCCTTTCACTCAGCGCGCTTGCCTGTGTGTCGCTGGCGTTGGTCGCCTGCGATGGCACCCCACCGCCTCCGCCATGTGTGGGCGCCGACTGCGTCACGGAGCCCGATCCCACCGTGGGCATCCCCGACATCGGCGCCACCGAGTTCGTCTCTGCCGACGGACGGCAGGGCCAAGACACCGGCCGCAACGACGACGGCAGCGTCAGCGAGCCCGGCGCCCCCGAGCCTGACGCGGAGGGGGACGGAGGCGACGCGGCCGTCGAAGAAGGCGACATCTACCGCCTGTTGGACAATGGCCTGCTGGCGAACCTCAACGCCTACCGCGGCCTGCAACTCATCGACATCCAAGACCCGAGCACGCCGCACATCGTCGGCACCTACCGGGTCACGGGCTCTCCCGTCGAGATGTACACCCACAACAACCGCGCTTTCATCTTGATGAACAACTGGAACGGCTACTACGGCAGCCGCACCGACATCGAGGTGGAGCAGGTGCACGGCGGTCTCCTCGTGGTGCTCGACATCTCCAACCCCGCAGCCCCCTCCCTCGTCGACCAGGGCGTCATCCCCGGTTGGATTCAGAAATCCCGTCTGCGCACCGAAGGCGACCAAGCCGCGCTCTACGTCGTCACGTCCGACTACGTGGAGGTCGAAGGCGACGGCGGCACGACTTCGTCGTGGGAAACGCGCACCATCGTCAAGAGCTTCGACGTCAGCGCGCCGCAACTTGAAGAACGCAGCCAGCTCGACCTCGGCGGATACGTCACCGACATCCAAGCCACCCCAGAGGCGCTCCTCGTCGCCCGCTACGACTGGCGCTGGAACGAAGGCGAGCAAGAGCGCAGCCAAGTGGCCATCATCGACATCAACAGCGCCGACGGCACCATGCTCGAAGGCGCCAGCGTCGAGGTCCGCGGCTACGTGCGCAACCAGTTCTACCTCGACATGCACAACGACGTGCTGCGCGTGGTGTCCGACGGGTTTTGGGGCGGCGCTCAGACCAACCACCTCGAGACTTTCGACGTCACCGACATCCACAACGTCACCGCCATCGACCACGTGACCTTCGGCGACAACGAAGACCTCTACGGTGCCATCTTCCTCGGCAACAAAGCGTTCTTCGTGACGTACTTCCGCACCGACCCCTTCCACGCTTTTGAAATCACCGACGAGGGTCTCGCCACCGAGCGCAGCGAGTTCATCGTCTCCGGCTGGAACGATTTCTTCCGCCCCGTCTTCGACAACACCCGCCTCGTCGGCATCGGCGTCAACGACGAGAACAACCGCACCATGGCGGTGAGCCTCTACGACATCACCGACCTCGACAACGCTGAGCCCCTGCTCACCCGCGCTGAGGTCGAGGCCTCATCGAGCTGGTCTGAAGCCAGCTGGGACCACCGTGCCTTCTCCGTCGTGCAAAACGCCGTCGACGTGCAAGGCCCCAACGGTGAAGCCGAGACCGGCTTGGTGCTCTTGCCCTACAGCGGCTACAGCGACGACCACGACAGCTACGTCGCTGCGGTGCAAATCTTCACCTTCTCGGAGACGTCACTCACCCGCCGCAGCTCCATGGTGCAGGGCACGCGTGTGCGCCGCAGCTTCCCCACCGACAACGCCACGGCCAACCTGTCGGACTACGAGCTGTCGCTGTTCAACACCGACGACCCCGACAACGTCGACGAGTTGGGCCGCCTCGAACTCGCTCCCAACTTCACCGACATCATGCGGTTGGGTGCGTACAGCTTGCGCGTGAAGAACGCGGCCGACGCCTACAACTGGTGGGGCACCGTTGAGCGTCCCAACGCCGTCGTCGACGTCATCGACGCCAGCGCTGACCCCGACACGGCCCCCGCTGTGGCCAGCTTCACCATCCCGTACAACGCGTCGGTGTACCTGTCGGGCACGAACTTCGTCGCCATCACCATGGTGCCCGACAGCACCGACACTTGGCCCTACACCTACACCTCGACCGTCGAAGTCACCGACCTTTCTGACCCGACGTCTCCCACCGAGGCGGGCGCCTTCACCACCGACCGCCTGACGCCGAGCTACGGCGGCTACGGCCTCTACGACGATTGCTGGGACTGCGGTTGGGGCTACGGCTACGGCTTCGACTACGGCGACGACGCCATCTCGGTCACCGACGGCGTCGCCCTCTTGCAGCGTGAACAAAAGAGCGAACTCGTCGCTCGCGAAGAGGTGTGCGTCACCTACGTCAACGACGAGGGCGACTGCCTTGAAGCCGAAGACGGCACCTGGAGCTGCACCTACACCACGGGCAGCATCCGCTGCGCCACCGAAGAGGGGAGCGACGAGACGCTGTGCACCGGCAGCATCCAGCAGTGCACCTACAGCGGCAGCGTTGACGGCGAAGAACGTGAAGACTGCGAAGAGATCGACGACCTCAGTGGCCTGCCGACCGAAGAGAACTGCTACGACAATGACCGCTACCGCTACTGGCAGGAAGTGTCCCTCGAGGTCATCGACTTGTCTGACCCCATGCAGCCTCAGCTGTCGGCCCCCGTCGAGCTCACCCCGGGCGACAACGGCGTGCGCCTGCTGCAAGACGGCAACACCGCGTGGATCGCCTTCAACCGGCCCGTCGACGTCGACAACGACCCGCTGCCCTACGTGCGGTACTACGCACAGTCGGTCGACTTGAGCGACGTGAGCGCGCCGCAAATGGGCGCCGCGGTGAACGTGCCCGGCGAGCTGTTTGCCGTCACGGGCGACACCGTGCTGACACGCGACGTGCAGTGGGGCGAAGATGAAGCGGTGACGCTTGTGCACCGCCTCGACGTCGCCGACGGCGTGGCCACGTTGCGCCACAGCCACAACTTCGAAGACCGCATGGTGCAGAACGTGATGCTCGACGGTGCCGGCCACGTGTTGGCCACCCATCGTCCGTCGTACAACGTCGACAACCACTGGGAGCAGCCGACGCAACTCACGCTCTTCGCCCTCGACGATCTGACGACGCTGAGCACCATCGACGTCGACCGCTGGGCGACGTTGCGCACCGCGGTCGCCGGCCGCGCCCTGTTCCAGGTGAGCGGCGGCATCTTGACCTTCGACTTGTCGACACCGGCGTCTCCTGCCGTTGAAGGCTTCTTCGCCACCCGCGGTTGGCCGCGCGCCTTCGTGCTCGACGGCGACGACGTGCTCTTCGCCGCCGGACGCTTCGGCGTCTACAAGTTCCGCCTCGGCGACTTCAACATTCTGCCGCTGTAGGCGACACACCAGATGCACCAGCAGAAATGGGGGACGGCAACGTCCCCTGTTTTTGTGGGTAGACTCCGGCACCCAAAAAAAGCAGAGGCGATGTCGAAACCGACGGTTGCCGCGGCTCTCTCCCATGAGCCCTACGGCTCACACACCTCAAGCCGAAGGACCCGTCCATGCAGTTCGCCATTCTCTTTCACGAAACACCGACCGACTTTGCGCACCGTGACGACGACGACCACAAAGACGACTATTGGGCGTCGTGGAACACGTACATGTCGGCGCTTCGCGAGGCGGGCGTCGAGGTCACCGCCGGCGCTGCCTTGCACGGGGGAGACGTCGCCACGACTGTCGTTTCGCGCGGCGGCGACATCGAGGTGCAAGACGGCCCCTACGCCGACACCAAAGAACAACTGGGGGGCCTCATCGTCGTCGACGTGTCTTCGTTGGACGTGGCCCTCGAATGGGCCAAGCGGGCCCCTTGCGTCGGCACCGGGGGCTGCGAAGTGCGGCCGGTGCTCCCCACCGGATGAGCCACGCCGCCGACGTCGCCGCGCAAGTCGCCCGCGCCTCGTACGGGCGCTTGCTCGCCATCCTGACGACGAGAACGTCAGACATCGCCGCTGCTGAAGACGCCTTGGCCGATGCCTTCGCCGCGGCATTGCGGACATGGCCCGAGCGAGGCGTGCCCACGTCGCCTGAGGCCTGGCTGCTCGTCGCGGCCAAGCGCAACTGGGGCAAAGACCTGCGTCACCAAGGCGTGCAGCAGAAGTACGCCGCCGACGTGGCGCGCCTCGAACAAGAGTGGGCCCACCTCGACGACGCCGACCCACTCGACCCGCGGTTGCGGCTGTTGTTCGTCTGCAGCCACCCGGGCATCGCGCAAAACGCACGGGTGCCACTCATGCTGCAGACCGTGCTGGGACTGACCGCAGAGCGCATCGCGCAGCTGTTTGCGACGTCGCCCCAAACCATGGGGCAACGATTGGTGCGCGCAAAGAAGCGCATCAGGGTCAACGGCATTCCGTTTGAGATGCCGTCGTCGTCGGAGCAGACGGCCCGCATGCCGTCGGTGTTGGAGAGCATCTACGCGACCTACAATGTCGGTTGGCACCAGCCCGACCTCGTCGAGCTGGCCGGAGAGGCCGTGTTTTTGGCCGCCTGCGTTGTCGAGCAAGCCCCCACCGCAGAAGCATTGGGGTTGTCGGCGTTGCTGATGTTTTGTGAGTCCCGACGCCATTGCCGCTTCGACGCAGGTGGGCGGTTCGTGCCCCTCGACGAGCAAGACCCATCGCAGTGGGAGACACGCTTGACGGATGAGGCGTTCGCACGACTGAAGCAGGCGACATCGCTCCGAGCGCCGGGCCGCTTTCAGACTGAGGCAGCCATCCAGTCGGTGCACGCCCGACGGTCCGTCGACGGAGATCTCAACGTCGACGCACTCATTGTTTTGTACGATGTGCTCGTGCAGCAGACGCAGGCTGTGGGCGCCCTCGTCGGCCGTGCGGCGGCCTACGGGCGACGTGAGCCAGCCGTTGGCCTGCAGTTGCTCGACGCCATTGCGCACGACCGTGTTGCTGCGCACCAGCCCTATTGGGCGGTGTACGCGCACCTGGCGCAGCAATGTGGGCACGATGCCGACGAGGCGTTCGCCAGGGCCATCGCGTTGACGACCGACGTCGGCGTCGTGCAACACCTCCAAGCCCGACGACAGGGGTGACCTCCGCCGCCAGCGTCGTCGACGGCGGTGGTGGTGGCGGGTGTGGGAATTTGCCGAAGGCCAGGGCACAATGGGGCGTCCAACGTCGACGAGGAGCGAGCGATGACCACCCCCCCATCCGCAGCAGGCCATTCCATGCGCGAACTGACGGTGCGCGTCGTCGTCCTCGGCCTCGTCCTCAGCGTCGTCATGGGGGCCGCCAATGTCTACCTCGGCCTCAAAGCGGGCATGACGGTGTCGGCGTCGATTCCGGCCGCGGTCGTGGCAATGCTCATCTTTCGCTTGCTGCAAAAAGCAGGCGCGAGCCCGGGCACCATCCTCGAAGCCAACCAGGTGCAGACGACCGCCTCGGCAGGGGAGTCGTTGGCGGCGGGCATCATCTTCACCATGCCGGCGCTCATTCTCATTGGCGCTTGGACTGAGTTCGACATGGTGACGACGACGGTCATCGCCTTCACCGGCGGCCTGTTGGGCATCTTGTTCATGATTCCCATGCGACGCGTGTTCGTCATCGGCAACGACGAACTCAAATATCCAGAGGGTGTGGCTTGCGCCGCGGTGCTCGACGCCGGGCAAGAGCATGCCGACAGCGACGATACCCACGACCCCATGCCCGTCGTCATTGGCGGCGTCATCGGCGTCGCGTTCAAATTTCTCGCCGGCTTCGTAGGGCTCTTCAAGCACACGCTCGAGGGGGCCGTGGCCCAAGGCTCGCGCATCGTCTACTTCGGCGCTGACATTTCTCCCGCGTTGGTTGGCGTAGGGTTCATCGTGCGCCTCAACGTGGCGGCCCTGATTTTCATCGGAGGAGGCTTGGCGTGGCTGGTGGGCATCCCCCTGCTCGACCCAGGCGAGAGCATCTCCAATCCGCTCGAAGGGGCTTGGGGGTTGTGGTCGTCGAAGGTGCGCTACGTCGGAGTGGGCGCGATGGTCGTCGGCGGCATCTCATCCATCATCAAAGTGCGCGGTGGCCTCGTCGAGGCTGTGCGGGAGTTGAAAAAGCGATTCGGCAAGACGGAGGCGTCGGGTCAAGACACCGACCGTGACATGCCCTCGCTCGCCATTGTCGGCTTGTTGGTGCTTGCCACCGTCTTGGTGTTTGGCACGTACTTCTCGCTCACCAACAGCATCGGCGTGACCGCCGTGACGACGGTGATCATGCTCGCCATGAGCTTCTTCTTCACCGCGGTTGCCAGCTACATTGTGGGCTTGGTTGGCAACACCAACAGCCCGGTGTCGGGGATGACCATCACCGCGGTGTTGTTCTGCGGCGGCCTCTTGTTGCTCTTCGGCTTCACGGGCATGCAAGGCATGGTCGCCACCCTCGGAGTGGCCGCCATCGTCTGTTGCGCCGCCTGCACGTCGGGCGACGTGTGCAACGACCTCAAGACCGGCCACATGGTCGGGGCCGCCCCGTTTCGCCAGCAGATGATGCAGGTGGCCGGCGTGTTCGTCGCCGCCCTCGTCATGGCGCCCATCCTCCAACTGCTGCACGACAATACGCCCGGAGGCATTGGCGGCCGCCAGCTCGCCGCGCCGCAAGCGCAACTGTTCGCCAGCCTCGCCGAAGGCTTCTTTGGCGACGGCAAACTCCCGTGGAACATGGTGGCCACCGGTGCGGTCATCGGCGTCGTCATCTTGGGCGTCGACTTCGTCCTCGAAAAGCAAGGCAGCCAATTTCGCGCCTACCTCATGCCCATCGCTGTCGGCATGTACCTGCCGTTTGGCCTGGCGACGCCGATCCTCATCGGTGGACTCATCGCTCACTTTGTTCTCAAAGACGCCCACACCGACGACGAAGCGGACAAAGCCAGCCAGCCGGGCGTGCTCTTCGCGTCCGGCATCATCGCGGGCGAGTCTCTCACCGGCGTCGGCATTGCCATCTTGGCGGCAGTGGGCATCCAAGCGCTGCACCTCGACAAGCGCATCGGCGAGGCCGGGGTGAACGCCCTGACCCTCATTGCCAGCGTCGTCGCACTCGCCGTGTTCTGGAAGGTGAGCAACCGGCGCGCACCACAGCGCGACGACCGCAGTGACGCAGACGCGCGCCGCCAACCCTAGTTGAGAGGCGGCACAACCCGGCGTCGCCTGCGAGAACCTCGTCGTGCCGTCCGTGGGGGGGCGCAGTTTGAAGGCACCATGAAGGAGCTCCATCCACAGACGCGACTCCACCGCCCGCACGTCGGCCTTGTGGTCGCCGCCGTCGTCTGCGCGGTTCTCGCCGGCGTTCTTGTGCCAGTGGTGCGCGGCACGCATGGCGGCGAGCTGATGCCTCTGGCGCTGTTCGCTCTGGGCGTGGCGCTCAACGGCATCTCATGGAGGACATCCCTCCTCCTGCCGCCTCGGCTCCTGGCGTCGGCGTGTTCTCTGGCGCTCCTCGTCGTCGTCGGAGTCCTCCTGTGGGGCTGACGTCGAGTTCCTCGTCCGCTGAACAGATGGATCACTTCATCAACTGTCGAACTGACATCGTCGTCTCGGCGACGTTTTTGGCCATGGGGATGTCCTGCTTCGACCTGGGGCAACAAGAGCGAGAGTCGAAAGCTTGGAGTCAATCGCACCGACAAATGCTACCGGCGAAGAAATTCACCTGGTGCCCCAAAGGTCACATTTGTCCAGAGGCACGTTCGCGATGGACAGCGCTGCACGCGGTCTTCAAAGCGAATGGCGTCGGGGTCGGCCACCTGCTCGAGCTCCACTCGGGTGCCGACGTATACGGTGTGGTCGCCAGGAGGGACCTCGTACTCAACGTCGTCGTACACCGTCGACGTGGTGAACCGCGCGTTGTGCAGCGTGGTGAGCACCGGCGTTTGCAGGACGAACTCATCTTCGATGGACTCCATCCACACGTCGCCGCATTGCTCGTCGTAAAAGACATGTTCGATGTCCTGGTCGCGCGAGAGGTCTCCTGGGTCGATGAAGAACCCGCTGGTCTCGTACGCCAGCTGCGGAAGTTCAAACACCAGCTCCGTCGCGCCGTCGGTGACGACGACCTCGAAGCCATTTTCGGCGTGGATGGCCTCCTCCATCGAAATGTGGGCAACTACCTTGAGGGGCTGAAAGCAAAACACCGTCGGGCCGAACTGAAAACCACCACCAGTGGACACCTCCCAGTCGCCGTGCACGATCGCAGCGACGGGCTCGCCGTTGACCGTCGCAGTGATGGTGTCTTCTGCGAGGATGCCGCAGCGGCCCTCGTCGGCGGGGAAGGCAGTGCGGTAGTCAATGGTGAGCTGCCCGTACCCGTAGGTGAGTTCAGCGTCAGACCCCGCAAGGGTCTCCAATTCGAACTCCTGCTCCCACGGCACGGCCTCCTCGTCGTCGACGGCGGTGCCGCAGCCACACATCAATGCCACCATGACGACCGCAAAGTTGTTCATTCGCACCGCAGCCTCCTCGCATGCAGCCAGGCGTATCGCAAAAACAGTGCCAGGACGCCGTCGCCCTGTGAGGCGGACACCAGCGTGTCGGGTGCGCAAAATGAACGAGGCCGCTGCGCGGCGGGTGCTCAAACCGAGCAGGCCACCACGATGGCTGCCGGTTCGTGTCGGTGGCGAAGTCGGGGTCACTCGCCGTCGTCGTCCAGCGCATTCGGTCTCCTCGAAGACGGCTTTCGTTCGGGTCAAGTTGGGGGGGAGGAGCCAAGAGCGAAGGAAGCGCAGGGCGACGTCGAACGCGTTGAAGAGCGGACGCGCAAAGACTCGTCTTCAAACAGGTTCAGAACTTTGCTTTGAGTTTGCGCCATGCGCTCGTTCACGCGGTGTCATCGTCGCCAAAGTCGATTTGGAGTGCGCGAAACGCGTCGTCATGATGATTCAGGACGACCGTCAGTGGTGGCTGCTTCGAGCGCAGAATGGCCTTTCGGAGCCGTGGCCACCTCTCACTTACAGGGAGGTCCAACGCCTCCTCAAGGTAGACCTCGTAGCCTTCAAGGTCCGCCATCTTCAGCGGAGCTTCGCCGACCAGTCGAACGTTTGGGTTCACCAATACGTCCAAGTCCACGGGGGCGTGAAGAATGTCGGGCGAGAGTGCCAACGCTTCTTCGAGCGTTGGCACCGACGGAAAGGCATCCCAAAACGTCGAGACGTGAATGCCGTCCTCTTCTACGTCGAGGAGACGGTAGAGGAGGCATTTTCCAGATGCTTCGTCGACGTCGGCATAGAAGCCGCCGACGTGAATGGGAGCGAGTCGGCCATTTTCATTTGTATGGAGGCCTGCCGTCAGCGACCTCAGTTGAGCCTGCCATCGATGAGCGATGTCAGCACCGTTGTCGCAGTCTTCTTTGATGAGATTCGCGAGCGCGTCGTCGTCGATGTCGAGTTGGCTGCGCAGCCCGAGTCCGACGGCCGCGTTGACAAGTTTGCCGACACCATGCGTCGCGTGTGCCGAGTGACGAAGAAGCGTATTGATGGGCTCGACGACGTCGTGCCCTTTTTCGAGGAGCCCGGCTGCGAGCTGAGGCGAGACCCATGACAACTCAGTCATCGCGAGCATACATGCCTTGGCGACGTTCTCGTTGCGGTCGGGCGCAAGGACGTAGGCGACGAGGACGACCAGATGGCAGCGCCAACCCCAACTCTCTTCGCAGAGCAATCGAACGCTGTCGCTCTCCCAGTCGGGATGAGTGGACGACTCTTGGAGATGCTTGACGGCCGTGGAGAGCGCGTCGTGCTCGTAGAGGCGAAGAAGACGTAGGTAGAGGACATCAGCTCCAAACAGTGGCGTGAAGCAGCCCCAGTTTGGCCTCGTAGTGGGCATCCCGTTCGGCGTTTTGGTCATCTGCCTTCCCAAGCCTTCGGGCGAAGTCTATTGCGTTGCGCCCATCGGGACGTTTGTTTCGGCGCAGCGCTCTCGGTCCCACACGTCGAGCACTTCCATCAGCAGGTCGTGATCGTGCCAGAGCGCCTCATCGTCGGCGAACTCGAGGTACAGCTCCGCGTTCTGCTTGAGCCGCTCTACGACGACACCGAAGGCATCCGGGGCGTCCTCCCAGAAGCTGTCCCGCGATGTTCGAGCCGGCTCGAAAACAAGGTCACTGAAGAACACCAAAAAGCGGGCGCCCAAGAGGGCTTGATGACGACGGGGGAGTGCATCGAGCTGGTCGATGCAGGCCTCCAACGACGATGACAACGCGGCCGTAGGGAGAATGGCCAGCAACGGACAATGGTCCGGGTGTTCGTCGAACACTGAGAGCTTGCGTGAAGACCATGCTTCAACCGCAGACCTCACAGCTGCTCGCTCAGTGGTGGGCCACGTCTCAAATCCCGCACGATGGGCTTTCAACAGAAGAGCGGCAACATCATCTTCGTGGTCGTCGAACGCGACTTGGAGAAGCGCTGGGAGGTAGAAGCGAAATGTAGAGGCGTCGCCCGCCGTCGTCATCAAGTCGGAGGCGAGGATGTTCAGCAAGTTGTCATTCAGCTCAAGCGGCGGCGTGGCCACGATGCGGCTCATTGTTTCGGGGTCGATGCAGTGGTCGCAATAGTCGAACGGCCGAGCGGTCTCCCCGACAGTGAGGAGGTCAAACAGCACTTGGACTTCAGGCCACAGCTTTCGGACGGACATGTCGTTCTCGTCTATCGCGTTGCGCCCGACGGTTCGTCTGCTTCGGCGCACCGCTCTCGGTCCCACACGTCGAGCACCTCCATGAGTACGTTGTGGTGGGCCACCAACGCTTCATCATCAGCAAACTCAAGGTAGAGCGACGCCTCTTTCTTGAGGTGCGCCACGACAAGATCGAACTCATCCGGCGTATCACTCCAAAGATGGCTACGTGACATGCGGCCCGGGGCGAAGATGAGGTCGCTGAACTCTGACAAGAAGCATGCTCCCAGCAACGCACGCTGGCGACGAGGCCGACCGTCGAGGACAACCAAGGCGCCCTCTAGGCAAAACGTTGATGTAGCAGCAGGCAAGACATGCGCGAGCGGACTCTGGAAGCTCTCGTTGACGTCTTGCGCATACTTGAAGGCTGCCCACGCGAGCACGACATCCGTTAGCGCTTCGCGCTCGTTTCTCGGCCAGTCGACCAGCCCTGCTTTCTTTGCCTTTGCGAGAAGCGACGCGACATCTTCGTCGTCGTCGATGGCCCACTGCAGCAAGACTGGAAGGAAGTACTTGAATGTCGATTCGTCACCAACAGTGGCCATGAGTGTGAACTTCAAGGAGAACAGCTCGTCGTCGCTCAGTAGCAAGGGCGGTGTTTCCTGGATGGCATTCATCGCCTTGTCGTCGTCGCAGTGCCGACAGTAGTCGAACGGCAGAGCAGTGTCTCGACCACAGAGAAGGTCGTAGAGGACTTGGACTTCAGGCCACAGCTTTCGGATGGGCATCTCGTTCTCGTCGTCATCGCCAGACGGCGAGGCACTTCTTGCGTTGCCAGAACTTTTCCAGGCTCCAGCTGGGGAGGCAAATGCACGGCACTTGGGACGGACTCAGACGAACACTCAGCGCATGCGACCGCGTCCCGTGCGACCCGATGTCGACGACGTCGTTTCCGTCGAGACGGCGTCCTCGGCGTGCCACCACCTCGAGGACGGCTGGGACTTGGAGGTCGACGCCGCCCGTGACCTCGGCGTGGGGGTTGCGCAGCGTTCGCGCTGTGGTGCAGAGGAGGTCGAGGTCGGCGGGGTGGTCGTCGAAGTAGGCGTCGTAGCTTGCGACGTAGATGTCTTCGTACGCCTGTTCTTGCAGGACGAAGATGCCGTCGGCGACGTACCCGACGGCCCAGGCGTCGGCGCCGTATTTGTCATCCCACCGACGTTGGCGGGCGGTGCGTTCTTTGACGCCTCCGGCGGGTCCTAGCTTTCTTTCGACGACGTTCCACACGACGGGCTCCTTGGAGCCGTGGGACGGTTGGGAGGGTGGGGTCATTCATCTCCACCTCGATGCAAGACCCACTGGAAGGAGAGGGGACCTCGCACGGCTGGTGCCTCAACGGCGAGGACGGCGTTGACCAGCTCGTCTGGCACAGGACGCGCAGGGATAAACATCCCGCGGATCGAGGGCGCCAGTTCGACATCTAACGAAACTTCGATGACGAGCTTTTCTGTCTGGCTGGATTCCTCAAGGTGGGAGCGCGCAGCCTCGGAAAGAGCTTTGATGAACGTGGCCAAAGCAGTTGTTTCAACGGCAGCGCCGAGGGCGCTCTCGTCGGTCAACAAAACAACTTGCTCTCGGGGGGCGGCGGCCGCTGCGTTGTCTGGCGTGTATGTTTGCCAGCCCCCCGAAGCCTCATGCACTTCGCCGGTCAGCGGGTTCTGGTATTGCGTCTCAATCCACTCCAGCAAGAAGCCACGACCACCAGGGCGGTCGAGCTGCCATGGCTGCTCGTCGCCAATTGCACGAACCATCGCTGCAAAGTCGGCCTCCGAGCACAGGAAGGAGGCGCCGTCTTCGACAACATCGATGACCGCGTCCTCGACGCCGGCCCCCAACATCAAGAATCCGGCAGCCGTGTTTGCTGTCTGAATGTCTGGACGCGATATTGCGCTTGGTGCCGTTTGGCCGGGCTCCCACACCAGAGACGCATTTGCCTTCGAGGATGGGTTCAGGCGAAGCGCAAACACCTGGCCAGTCGGCGCGGACTTGATGAGGTAGCTGAGGGCATCGCCTTGCCCTCTCAGCACTTGAAGCCGAATGGTGTTGTCGTCGACCAACACGTGAGCGGCGGAACAAGTCGTGGACGTAACATTGGCAACGAGGCTTTCAGCGTCGCCGGGGAAGACGACCTCAGGGCGGTTGAAGCTGCTGAACAGCGGGAATGGATAGCAGCTGAACCTCTTTCCGAGACGGCTCAGGACGCGGTGGACGCCGGCCACCTTTGCAAGCTGAACCTCGTCGTAGGTCACCAAGGTTGCCACCAGCACATCGGGAGGAACGCTAGGGTCGACGGCGCACCTCGTCGTGGCATAGAGCAGCCCTCGAATGGATTCGTTGATGAATCCAGTTGGCCCCAACTCAGTGAAGTCGCCGGGGCCAACGACGCGACCGGACCCGGCCAAGCTCGCGAGTTGCGCAAAGAACTTCGGAATCAAGTTGGCGTGGCGTTCTCTCGCTTCGTCCTCGAGGATGCCGATCAAAACTTCTTGTTGCCCGAACGACCGAAGTCCCTCCGACATGAAAAGCCAAGTCGATTTCCCAGGAGTGGACGATAGGGTGACGCGGCAAGTGAGACGGTCAGGGATGACTTCGATGCGCTCAGGGAAGGATGGTCGTTCGCGCCTTCCTCCAAACAGGTTCTTGATGATGCTCATGTCGACCTCCGTCGTTGGCGTTAAGTGTCTACCGAATTGAAACAGGTGGGGCCAGCCGACAAATGCGCCTCTTTCGTGGAGCACGGCGGAGACCGACGCGAGCAGAGTGCGTTCGCGGTGCCTGCTTGGGCCATCAGACGAGGAGCGGTCGGGCGAGATTCAGCTGCGGCTCTCAGAACGCCTTCTTGCCTGCCAGCTGGTCGATGATGTTGCGGAATGCCCAGGGGTGCTGCCGGTCGAGTCCACTCTTGGCCACGAGAAACACCGGCTCCGTGGTGTGCAAAGCGAGTGACGCACGCGTGAGGACGTAGTCCAAGGCCAAGCGGGCCGCGCGCGCATTCCCGTCGTCAAAGGGGTGAAAGAAGCAAATGTCGAGGTACACGCGAGCGGCACGGGTGACGGGGTCATCGGTGCTAGCGCTGGCTTCTGCCAGGGCGTGGCGAAACTGCTTCGGCGTCCCCGGCTTCAGGCCATAGCGTTGACGTCCGCCGTGGGCGTAGGCTTCTCCCTCACGGAAGCCAACGCCTTTGACGTCGAGAACGACACGCTGCCACGCGCACAGGCGTTCGAAGGTGAGCTCTCGACCGGCCTTTGCGTCCTTTCGAGCGAGGAACAGCGCTCGCTTCATGCGTGATGCGCGAGCAGGGGAACGGCTGGCATCGTGCTTTTCGATATAGAGCGTGTGTGCGTCCTGTTGCACGGGCGGCGGGACGTGACTGCGCCCCAAGAGGCCTATGCGGGAAGGACGATGCTTGAGCCAAGCCTCCAGCGCATCGCTCGGCTCTCGTTGGAGCGCGATTCGTGAGAGTTCGTCAAAAACCTCGTTGCTCGTTTTTTCGGATGGCTCCACCCAGGACTCAAACCGTCCCTCGAGCAAAAGGCTGATTTGTTCTTCCGCGTACTCGTTGACAGCGGCCCCCAGGTACCAGCAGAGGACGTCCTGAAACGAGCGGTACCAAGAGTCATTTGCCTGCGTTTTGTCGAGAACCCAGGGAAGCAAAGCGGACGCGGCTTGGCGAACTATTTCACCTTCTTCGAGTCCGGCCGTCGACAGCCGCACCTCTCGAAACAGGCTGTCGAGTTCGACGATGACGTGGTGCCACTCATCAACCGCCGCGGTCACCACCTCGACGACATTGGTTCCGGGCTTGAACGTGTGGTTGGGGCAGCAATAGGCGGTGACGAAGCCTCCGTCATTTGCGGCGGACGTCCACCCAAGGACCCAGGAGCCGAGCCCACTCACCAAAGCCGCGTTCACTGCATCGCGAAGTGCAACGCGGTCAGCCTGCGTCTTGAGCGGCATACCGGCCGAAGCAGCGGATGCGATTGAGCGTACTCGGACCTCGTCGTAGTCGTGTGCTGCGATTGTGTCCCAAGTGCTTGGTATGAGCATTTTCGCCTCCTCGCGCACAGCGCTCTCGGTTCCACCTACTGTGGGTCGGCCTCGTTCGAGACAGAGTACTCGCCCAGCAGCGCTTCAAGGCGCTTCGCGCCTTCGGCCCCTGACCACAGCCACGGAAGCACACACAGCACGCGAGCCGGAAGCCCCAGACGGCGGTACGCCTCCATGGTGTGATGCCCGTCGATGACAAACATCGGAACCAGCACTTCCAGCCAGTGGCCGCTGCAGACAAATTTCTCATCGAGGTAGCCGCAGACGAATGTTGCGGGGTGTGTGCCTTGGCGAATCCGCTCCATCTTCGCCTCGACGGTTTTTTCGTCGAGCAAGCGCAGTTCCTGCGACGGCAGAACCGTTAGGAACGTCGGTGGCTCCTCGCACAACAGAGACGTCAGTTGGTGGTGTTCGTCGGCGATGCCTGAGGCATCCACGCCTTCGTACCATTCTGCGTCGTCAGGATCGTCGAACCTTCGGTATTCCGCCCGCCGAGCGAACCATGAGTCCGCTCCCGACACGCGCTCCAACGGAAGGTCCAATAGCAAGAACGACGCGGTCGACGACGGAAGTCGCTCGAGCACAGAGGAGACCTGCGTCGCGGTGTCAGCGTCTGCTGCTTTGACGCCGGCGAGGGCGTCCCCCACGCGATCTGCAGCCCACTGGGGACGCGGATGGTGCGTCAGCTGAAAGAACGATTCGCACGTCGAGCAAACGGAGCCGGTGTGGAAGAGCGGCTTGCTGTCGATGCACAGCGCCGTCCCCCACCGCAGCCAGGACTCCTGCGCAGTGCTCGGCAACGGACAAGAGAGCGCGAGCTGCTCCGTTCCCTGGATGCGCAAGCGCGAACAACCGTTGACGACCTCGTGCGCCACAAACGTCTTGGAAGGCTCCTCGCCGAGGTAGGCTCGGTATTTGCGTGCTCGCGTCAGGTTCCAGTTGTCATCCACATCGACGAAGGGCTGCACCTTGTAGGCGGCCTTCAAAACCTGAATGAGCTCAAAGTGCCCTTTTGAACGGTCCAGCAACAACTTCTTCACGCGGTCGATGCACGCGGAGTCCTGCATGAGCTCCAGCCCGGCTGCGGCGTGCTCCCACGTCTTCTTGTCAACAGCGTCGTCGTCGAGCACGTCGAGGAGCAGTTCGGTGAATTGCGTCGCTCGTCTTCGACCGACCGTAAGGTAGGCCGTCTTCTTCCACTTGGTCTCGAGAAATGCACCAACTTCATCGTCAAGGGAAGCGTCTCCGAGCGCCACGAAGCCAGCAACACCCAGTGCAAGTTCGGCGAGGTTGCTGCCTTCGTGCCTGAGCAAAGGGCGGAGAAGTTCTTGGGTCACGGGCGTACCTTCGACTGCCAGCAACGGGAGTGCGCAACGGATGGCTTCCGCTCCCTTCTCGAAAGCGGGGAGCATGGCGATGCGTCCGCGTTGGCCGTGCAGGGCGAGCAGCTCAAGAAGCTTCGTCGCTGTCGTCGTCGGCGCGACCTCCATGCGTCGTTCGGCTTCAATGAGCACCTCTTCGTCGCGAGCACGGGTGTCCGCAACCATTGCTGCTCCCGTCTCTTGATTGGCGCGGATGAAGGTCGAAACAAAGTGCTTGGCGTCATGGTGCATGGCGGCTCCTTGCTCATGACATTCCAAGTGACGTGCCAATGCTGCGCCCCCGCTCCAACGCTCTCCTCGAGGTACCTCCTCCTCTCGACATATCTACTGCTATAATCTCCTATCTTTCCCGATACACACGTCCAATCCAAAGCCCAGCCATATGCACTCCGACCGTTGGCCCACCTCCTGCACTCCAGAAGGTCACCGACCCCGGAGACCCCATGCTCAACGCCGCAAACATCGCCCGCCTGCTCACCCTGCAAGACAAGAGCTACGCCTTGTTGCTCTGGCTTGTGCGCCTCGTCGACGACGGACCGATGAAGGCAGACCAACTGCGAACCCTCGGCACTCACCTGCCCTCCGCACGGGGTTGGCTGCAGGCGGCCAGAGCGACGCTGCCGGAGCACTTCCGTCCACTGGAGACGGATGTCGACGACGTGGCGGGCCTGTTGTCGACGTACTTCCTCGGCTCCTTCGTGCTCCTCGACCAAGGACGGATGCGTCCTCCATACGCCGACTTCTGCTGTGCGTGGTGCACGCCGTTCGTCGAGGGCTCGCGTTTGGTGACGCCGAAGACGAGGTCCGCCGACAAACAAGAGGCCAAACGTCTGAGGCGGGCTGCGGTGCAACGCGTGGCGGACGAGGCGGGGCTTGCTGTGCCTCGTGACGTCGTGCATCAGGCGGCCGGAGATGTCTGCGCATCGTCGTTGGTCGCGTACGCGCAGGCGCTGGAACGTCGGGCCCGAGGGGAAGCTGTAGGATCTGCTGCGCTGGTGTTGTGGCGCGGGTTCGCGTGGTCAAACGGGGGCAAGCGAGATGGGTTTCGGCTGACGGCGGACATGGTCGTCGACGCCGAGGCAGAGGTGATGCGGAGGTTGGCGTGCGCAAACGTCGAAGCAGCCGTGTGACGTCGTTGAAAGCGTCGAAGGTGTTGAACGTCTACGGGGTGGCCAACGGCTGGTCGTGCTCTGCTGAGCACGGCGTCCGAATGACGAGCTGTGAGGTCGAATTCTGCATTCAGGGAGACGGCGGCCGAGGCTTTGTGTTCGTGATGATGCCCAGCGGATTTTTCGCGGCCGATTCCTGGTGCGCATCGTTGGAGGACGCGCTCGAAACAGGCGAAGACTTTGGCGTTCCGAGGTCGGCCTGGGTTCCGTCGAAGTTCTAGGCTGTGCGCGTTGTCGCCGGAATGTTCCAAGTCCAAGAGCTGTTGCATCCGTCATGCATGGCAATCGAAAGCGGCCCTGTCGTTGGTTGGTGGGGGGAGCGCTCGCTCTCACCTTTGCCGTGCTGCTCCCTGTCGTCGTCGTCGCGCCGAAGGTCGTGCAAGCGCGACGGAAGCCAAGTTGCCGGCAGGAGTCGCTGGAGTGGTACGCGTCTCAAGACGTTGAGCTTTCTGCAAGACTGCGTTCGTTGAGAACGGGTGTGCGCCGGTTCTACTGGCTGCGGGGAAGGTCGTGCGACCTCCGTCTTTCGCGTTTCCAGCTGGAGCTTTGCGGCGTGAATGTTTCTCGTCGAGAAACTGCGATGTTTGCAGCGCTCTATGGGTGGCTGGGGCCTTCGTCGCAGTGACGCATCAACGCGATTGCCGCCCTTGCGCTCGTCGACGTTCGTGGGTCACCACCGTTGGGGAAGCCAACGCTGCACGTTAGGCTGCGACTCCAAAGCTTTGGCGATGAGCGCGCGTGGATCGACCGAAAAGCAGGCCGCATGTCCAACGAACCCACAAGAGAGAAGCTGTTGCGCCTGGCGCAACGCGGAAAGCAGCTTGGGCTCAGCTTCGACTTTGTCGAGAACGGTGTGCTCTACATAAGCACGGTCGCGCTTCAGCTGTGGAGCGGCAAGGTTCTCGTCGTCGTCAGGGAAATCGAAGACGAGTTTTACGCTGGCGAGAACTACAGACGAGACGACGTGAGGGCGTTTGGTTCGTTGGAAGACGCCATCCGATTTGTCGACGATGAAACGCAGACGACCTTCGACTGCCTGCGCATCTGCAAAGGGCAAAAGGTATTCGACGCCGAGATGGAGTGGACGCTTCTTCAAGACGCGTAAGACGCATGGCCGCGCTCGCGACCGCTCGTGCCATCGCGTCCTTCTCTCAGTCGTAGTCGAGCCAGCTCAACATCACCTTGTCGAAGCGGCCGGCTTTGAGGTCGTCTTTGTGCAGCTGAATGTGGAACCGGGAGCACTCATCTTGCTCCACCGCAAAGAGGTGGCGGACGTCCTTGTTGGGTGTGGGGTCGTCGGCAGTGGTCTGCTTTGCGTACCCGAGAAAGGCATCGAAGTTGGCTTCATGCATCCTAGAGGGCACACCCTGCTCGTCGTACTCAACGGCCGCCAGTTCTTCTCCCCATGGACCATCGGTCGCTGGAATGTCGAGCGTTTCGTGAAAGACAAGACGTTTCAACGGTTGCTCCTGGTTCATGTCGATGTTTGGAGGAGGCTGGGGCGTTGATACGAGGTCATCTGTCGTCGACCAGAGCACATGGGCCCCATCCTCATCAGAATGCCAATCTTGGTAGACGAAGACAGACAAGACGCCATGGGTGGGAAGCAACTCCTCGACAAACGTCCCGCTGACGTCGGCAAGGTTGATCTGCAATGCAAACGTCATTGCGAGGTCGCACGTCGCGCGGTCGTTGTAGACGGCCGTTGCATCCTTCGCCAAAGGCCACGGCGTCGACGCTGGCAAATCAGGGAGACCGCCAAACTTGCTGCATCCGACGGGGAGTTCGCCGTCGACATCCATGGCAGCCATGCGGAGGCACGGCCGCACCACCCGAGCGTAGGTCGTCCACAGCTCCGGCTGGTTGGAGTGCAGCACCGCGTGCAGCAGCTGGTGCCCGACGAGTTCTGTCCATTCGCGATGGAGGTCGCCGACGTCGGGGAGGTCGCCTGGCATCCGTGTCGTCGTCGCCGTCACCATTTGTCGGATGAAGGCGGCCCGATCGGGTGCGTCGGCTTGCAGCCAGTCGGCGTAGGCCAACAACACGGCGTTGTCGTCGAGGTGGTCAATGACGTGGCGCAGTTGAGCGCGTTCGTCGGGGAGGAGGTCGGCTTCGGTCAGCATGCCCCTGCATAGCCCGTTTCAAGACAGCTCTGCTACACTGTCGCTGACGAGGACGACGTGAAGAAGCCGCCGTATGAGACCACGCGCACCGTGCGCAACTGTGCAGACGCGTTCGCGTTCGTCTGTCCGCAGCAGTGGGACGCGATGGACGCCACCGACGACGATGACATCCACTTTTGCCGGTCGTGTGAGAAGAACGTCTACTTCTGCCGCACCGACGAAGAGACGGTGGCGCACGCGAAGGCGGGGCACTGCGTGGCGCGCGCGTTGCCCGTTGTGGAGCGGCAAACACCCGTCATGATTGGACGCGTCGAACCAGAGCCGGCGGAGATGCTGGCCAAGCACTACCGCCGTCGAGAAGAGACGATTGCGGAAGTGTTGAAGGTGCAGACGAGCAAGTCGTGCGACAAGTGTGGGTACCCCATGCGCGACGACGGACGTTGGTGCGACGTGTGCCGGGTGACATGATGCTTCGGCTACGCTTGGCAATCCCCACCGTGAAGGGTGACGACCTTCATCACCGGTCGCACGACTCACGGAACCACCCGATGTCGTCGCCGCTGCCTCCGCGTCGAGGCCACCAGCACGTACAGCTGGACGCCGGCAGAAGTCGGGCTCGGTGACGGACGTTGTGCAAAGTGCGGCAGGCGGGTCGTCGTCGAAGGTTTGGCGTAGGGGGTCCGCACGATTGGTGCCCTGTTGCCGTAGAACACGCAACAGGACCGACAGTCGTCGTGCTGTTCGTGGTACCAAAGAGGTGAGCGACCTTTTGACGTCGACACCGGGGAGCAGCGATGCCGTGGCACATCACAGTCGGCCTTTTTCACACCCACTGGGGGAAGTGGTTCGACGCGCGTCCCACGTCGTCTTCGTTTGTCCGCGTCGGACGCCGGGACACCAAGACAGCAGTCTTCTTCACCAACGTCCGCTACCCACAGCTGGGCTTTGACGTCGAGGAGAACGAGTGGATGCTGCAACAGCTTGTCGAACGCTGGGAGTCCGGACAGACCGTGCAAGAGGCTGCCGATGAAGTTGCGGCGGCCTACAAGGCTCGCAGCGAACAGGACGTGGACGACGAGCGCAACATTCATTCGGCGTCGTTCTTCTGGGCGTTGGAGTTGTCGCCTGGCACGGCTGAAGTCGTGTGGGTCGACCGGTCGTCGACGTGGCGAGTCCGTCCTGGCGCAGTTCCAGAGCGAATGAGTGCGCCTCACACGTTGCATGAGAAGGCCATTGCCGACGGAGAACAGCTGCGCATCCCTGAGTTGGGCAGAGCAGAGTCACGACGTTGGCTGGGCAAAGACGTCGCCCCTTTGGAGCGTGTGTCGTTTGCGCTCGATGCCGACGACGCGGTGTGCATGGTGCGCAACGACGTGCTCGGCCTCGCGCCTCAAGCGGTTGTCGACGCAGTGGACGCAGGAGGCGAGGAGACGGCCCGTCGTCTGCTGGACTGCACAGATGCACGGAGCGCGTTCCCAGCTGTCGTCGTGGTTGCGCGCCCTTCGGACGCATTTGCCGTCGAGGAGCACGTCTTCGTCGAGAAGGAGTCGGAGCAAGAGGCTTGGGGCATCCGTGGTGTGAACGTCGGCGGGTGACGAGGCCGCCGAGCACTGCCGCAGCCTGCTACTCCACGCTGGCGCCAGCAGACATTCTCACGCTGGCGTCCTCAAGCTTCAACTCGTCGCCGACGCATCTGCCTTCAGCTCCTCTCGAACAGCTGCGAACAGCGCCCGGCGGTCAGGACGAGCGCGACCCTCCGCCTTGCGAAGCAGCGGCAGCACCGTCGTCCCCAGGGCCACCAAGCCATCCACCGCCATCTGGTGTGTATGCGGGTCCGACGACGTCAGCAGCTGCAGAAGCTTTGGCGCAGCGTCGAGACGACGTCCATGACACACAATGCGGGTCAGCCTCCTCAGAGGTGCCTTTGCTTCCTCAACCAGAAACATCTGCACGGCGGCATCGAGGTAGACCTCTCGCGTGCCCACCTTCGATAGCCCTCGCAAAGCGGCATTGCGAATCCGCCACTGTCGGTGGGTCGTGATGTGCTGCAACTCGGCAACCTCCTCTCGACGAGTCAGCTCCTGCACTGCGGCAACGGAGGCTTCGTCGCGGTTGTCCATCGCGAAGCACCTGAGTTCTTCAGCGCCGAGATGTGAAATGTCGACGGTGTCGTCCGCCTCCTTCGGAGTGTCTTCCTCGACAACAGCCGCACTTGCAAACGAAGTCATGCCCAGCTCGGCGGCCAAATCGATGATGTCGTTCCGGTCGGCAAACGCGAGCGACTCCGCTTCGACGTCGTCTCCCTCGTCGACAGCCTTCATCCACGCAGGCAGCCATCGACGGATTTGCTCGGGAGCGAGCCACGACAGAAGAGTCCGCGCTCTTTGCTGTTGTTCAGCTTCGACAGGCCACTCCTCCAGCAGCGTCGAGAGCCGTCTCTGCTCGTCTCCCGTCGCCGACACCGCCCCGTTGAGGAAAGCATCGAGCAGCTGTCTCTCGCCGGCGGCGTGGCGCAACTCGTCGGCCGACAACAGCGCCTGAAACGCCTGACGACGCTGTGCCCGGTCTTCGGACGTCGTCAGTTGACGCAAGTGCTCTTTGAGTCGCTCTGCCTTCGTTCGTCTGGGTGTGGCGGGGAGGTCCACGGAATCGACGGACGCCCGCCCCAGCGGAAAGCGCTCCAAGGCGTCCTGCAGCAGTTGGTCCTTCTCGTCGTGCGGTGCGTGAGCGTAGGCGCGCCACCATTCTTGCCAGCCGTCTTGCGGAAGCGACGAGAGTCCATCGCGCAGCAGCCTCTGCAGGTGGTGCGTTGCGCACGTCGCGACCGACGCTTTCAGGTCTGCCGTCGTTCGGACCCCACCCAGACGACCCAACACATCCCAGTGGCGACGGCCTTGTTGGGGGAGCGGAAAAGGCTCTGCGCGCATCAGCTGCAACAGGAAGAGGTCCGCGTCGTCGTGATGCCTTGCCTCCAGACGCTCACACCACGTCAAGACGACTGCAGGTGCTGTCATCGCCGCAGCAGCGGCACACGTCGACAACGATGCCAACAGGTCTGGGCCCGGACGGCACAGCGTGGCCGCCTCCAACGCCAACTGAGACGCCAGAGGGCGGTCCGCGGCTCCCGTGACCGCCCAAGCCGTCCACTCCGCCAATCGCGACTGCACGGCACGAAGCACCGACGGTGGCGTTGGTCCTGCATCTTCTTCGAGCGACACCAGCACATCCGCCGCACGCGTCTCCGTGAAGCCAAACGCCAGGATCGCCTCGGACGGCGTCATCTCCGCGTCTTCAACGCAGTCGTCGTTTGTTGCTTTCAGCAGACGTCGCAGGGCAGCTGCGTCTTGCACCTTCAACTCTCCTGCGTCGAATGCATTCAACAATGTCGGGACAGACGGATGCTGCATCGACATCAACCCGGCCACCTGTGTCGACGACAGACGGCCACTGAGCGCATCGACGAGGAGCCCCCGGGAGCGTGCAGTCGTCGACGTGCCCAGCGCAGACAACAGGAGCGCATCTGTTATCGCCCCGGCACAGTGCACGAGCGCCAGCAGCGCATCAGCTCGGAGACCTGCGTTGTCGTGCGCCGCCAAGACATCGACGAGGGTGCCTGCCGCATTGAAGCTGCCCATCGTTTGGAGGGCGACAGCTGCGGCTCGTTTGACGTTCATGTTGCGATGGCCGAGGGCGTTGACGACGAGCGGTTCGGCATGCCCGAGCTGGTGTTCTTCGATGGCCAGGAGTCCTTGACGCAGCACCTTTTCATTGGACTCATTCGCCAGTGAAACGAGGCTGTGAGCGAACCCAACACCGTTGTGTTCTGCAGTCGACATGCACGTCCGAGCCGCCATCGCTCGAACCTCTGCATTCTTCGATCGAAGCCAACGCAGCAGTCCAGGCTGCACGTCGGTGCCTGCCAAGGCGAGCTCTTGCAGCAGCATGCAGACAAGGTCGTCTGACGGCTCCTCGTCGAGCCATTCCGTCAGCACAAGACGGAACCAGTCTCGGTCGTCACTCCTATATTTCTTGAAATGTTGGACACGTCTTCTTCGCGCCACAAGCCGGGCACCGAAAGCACGAGCTGCGTTGCGCAGGTTTTCGAGGTCCTCGTCGAGCTGCTGCCGTTCTTCCCTCCCCAGCAGGGAGCGTTTCTGCGAACACAACCGTGCAAGCTCCTGTCGAACGATGGCCTTCGCCTGTTCACGGTGTTGCTCGTCGCCAAACGTCCCCAGAGCGACCAGGCCGTCCAGAGAGCACTGGGGCTGCCAACTGGAACTGACCTGAGGACAACGTCTGATCTTCGCCAGTGTCCGCTGCGGTTGTGGGGCTTGCGAGAGGAGCCGAAAGGCAACGTCTTCGTCCTCGTGGAGCTCATAGAAGACGCATGCTGCTTCGGAACGAGCCGAGCCCAGACCGTTGTCCTGCCTCAATCGCTGAGCCAGAACTTCGAGCGTCCGCTTTCCGCCTTTGAACCGCAGCGCCTCCAGAACCGGCAGCGGAAAGAGTTCCAGGTGCCGCAACACCGCATCCTCGTCGTCAAACCCCTCGCAATGGGATGCCGCGCGAATGAAGGCGACGATGTTGTTCCCTTTCGTCGCCGTCGTCAGCAGTTGCGAGAGGAGGGGCACGACGTCGGGCTGGGGAACGAGAGCCAACGCCAGCGTTCGTCGCTGCCAGCGAGCGTCGTCCGTGTGCAGCTTCGAGGTTTCTGCGACGAATGCGTCTCGAACTGTGAAGCACACCCGTGCAAGTTCATCGGGCGCCCACGACGGACAAGAATCGAAAGCGTCGAGGAGCATGCCTGCGTGCACCTCTTCGACGAACACACCGCGGCGGTGGGCCTCGAGAATGACCGTGCGGCATGCGTCGCCCACAGCCAACGGTGACTGCACAGCAAGGGCCAGCAACGAGCTGAGGTGGGGACGCTGAAGGTTGCGATGCGTGGCACGGACGGCCGCATCGCGGGTGACGTCGTTCCTGGATGTGTCAGCAGCCACCGAGAGGCAGATGTCAGGTGTCTTGGCATCTGCCAGGACGGCCAGGGCTGCACGAACGACTGCGGGCTCTTCGTCGTCGACAAAGGGCCTCGCAAGCGCCACTCGCGTTTCAGGCGCCACTGTCTTCAGCTCCTTTGTGCGGAGGAGCTCCAGCGACGTGAAACGAGTCCTCGTCGACAGCGACAACCCTGCCGTCAGGTGCACCACCGCGTCATCAGGAGAAAGCCGCAGCGAACAAAGCAGACGAGGAATCCACCGAAGCACCAGCGTCGACAGGCTTTCATCCTCGAGCGCAAGACAGTGACTGAGGACGACGTCAGCACGTGCCACATCCTCGACGGGATGGCCCTGCAGTACATCAATCCAATCTGTCGTCGACAAAGGCGGAAGCTCCGCAGTGGGCCGCGCCAGTGCAGCTCGCAGCCACGCGACGCGAACCACAAACGGCGTCGAACCGATGTCGTCCGGGAGGTTGAGAACGTACGCGGCGAGGTCATGCGCCAACGACGCCAACAGCATCTGCAACTCTGGCGAAAGGGTCGACACGTGTTGCGGAAGCAGGCTCGCTTGGTGTGCAAGGAACGTCTCGTCGGAGGAGGCACGAATGACATCCCGGTGGGCTTTGAGGCGTGAGAAGGCCTCGTCCACAGGAGCGTTCACGAGCGAAAGCTCAGTCGTCAGGTTCGAGGTGGGAGACATGAGGGACCCAGTCACGAGCGGCATGCCGCTCGTTGCGAGGCGGTCGTCGGCGTTCTTTTGGGAAGCGTGAACGACGAGGACGACGTGCAACCCAGCATTGCCGTGCACGTCAAGCAGGACAGCCACGCCCGTCATGGCGATGGGCGGGCACGCGATGCAACTGAGGTCAACGAACGTTCATGACGGGGAGACTATCACGGACGCACAAGCCCATGTGGACATTCACGTCGTCAACCGGCGGCCCCCGCTGGAGCAACAGGACATGTCGACGACAACGGACAGATGAGCCACGGACCAGGCGGCTACTACAGCGGAATTCTCGTGGAATTTGCGGCCGGTCCTATCGCTGGATTGGAAGCCGAATGAGCGCGGACCAGACGCCTACCACAGCGGAATTCTCGTGGAATTCGCCGCCGGTCCAATCTCTGGATTGAAAGCCGAAGGAGCCACGGACCTGACGGCTACTACAGCGGAATTCTCGTAGAATTCGCCGCCGGCCCAATCGCTGGATTGAAAGCCGAATGAACCACGGATTCAGTCGCGTCACACCTTTGCCTTCCTGCTCTCGAGGAAATCCCTCGCATCCGCGCCGGAGTCACCACCCCCAGCTGCAATCTCCTCCAACACGTCCAACGCCTCAGCGTATCCGCCATTCGCGTAGCGCTGCAGTTGCGTCACCAGCGCTACGGTCACTTCGTCAGCACGACAAACCCGCACCAGCTCTTCGAGGTGGTGCTCGCTCTTCTCCATCAGGTGCACCATCGGCCCCGGAATGCCCCAATCGGCCTCGGGTGACGACGACATCAGCTGCAACACACCACGAACGAAAAGGCGTGTCAGCTGTCAATGGGCACCCAAACTGATCGTCCTCGGGGCGGGCAACTGACCACGGCCCAAGTCTCGTCGGGGGCGGGCAACTGATCCTACTTCTTGTTCTTCTTTGGGTTTCGGTACGACTCGCCGTCCA